>Ga0209755_10000683_pt1 | contig 59364 bp, 47 predicted proteins | sample TergutCo191P1_FD_187301 | JGI IMG/M metagenome (GOLD analysis project Ga0209755, IMG submission 187301) | Cornitermes sp. P1 segment gut microbial communities from Petit-Saut dam, French Guiana - Co191P1 (SPAdes) (version 2) | ecosystem: Host-associated > Arthropoda: Insects > Digestive system...
TCACACTAATTTTACTCACTTCAAACACCCTCAGAGCGTGCAAACTCAAAAGATTTTAGTTGACAAACAAAATCTAACCTGTATAATTGGCTATCGAAGCACTTATTAGTCCAAAATCCTTGCTCCGTGCAAAGACGCGGGGCCAATAGACCAAAAGGAGGTGTTATCAGCATGGCAAAAACGACAGCTAACTACGAACTCATGTACATTATCGACCTAGACCTCGGCGAAGAGCAAGTTAAAGCGACGGTAGAGAAGTTTAAATCTCTAATCGAAGCAAACGGCACGATAAACGAACTTGAAGAAATAGGCAAGAAAAAATTAGCATACCTTATAAACGACAAGCCCGAAGGCTTCTATGTACTCGTCAAGTTCACATCTGCGCCGGATTTCCCCGCCGAGCTTGACCGTGTACTTAAAATTACCGACGGAATCATGCGCTCTCTCATAACAGTAATAGAAGACTAGAGAAAGCCGCGCGAAATATCGCGCCTACACGCGGGATTGTGCCAATTGCCATTCTCGGTATGAGCAGCAATTGATGCACGAAAAGTCCATTCCTTTATACTGGACTGATTGTGCCTTATGAAAATGGGTAGACGATACCCGAAAGAAAGGAATGTACTAAAATGAACCAAATCGTAATCATGGGAAGACTAACAAGAGATCCGGAGCTGCGCCAAACGCCAAGCGGCGTGTCTGTCGCTTCATTTTCACTGGCAGTTGATAGGGGATTTACCCCTAAAGACGGAGGCGAGAGGCAAACAGATTTTATAGATGTAGTCGCATGGCGAAACACAGCGGAATTTGTCTCAAAGTATTTCACAAAAGGACAAATGGCAGCTGTTACCGGACGCTTGCAAATACGTGACTGGACAGACAAAGAAAACAACAAACGCCGCAGTGCGGAAGTTGTCGCTGAAAACGTCTATTTCACGGAGAGCAAGAGAAGCAGAGAAGCGGCACTGGGTGGTGCTGCCGACCCGAAAGAAGATTTCGGCTCAGGTTACAATACACCCGTTGAAAGTTCCGATTTCACAGAACTGGACATGGACGACGGTGACCTGCCGTTCTAAGGAAGAAAGGATGATAAAACTTGTCAAACGAAAGAGAAGGTAGACAACATAATCGCAAGCGCAGAAAAGTTTGTCAATTCTGCGTAGATAAAGTTCAAGATATCGACTACAAAGATGTAGCAAAGCTCCGCAAATGCATTTCCGAGCGCAGTAAAATCCTGCCTCGCAGGACAACAGGCGTATGCGCAAGACACCAAAGGCGTCTTATGATAGCCATTAAAAGAGCCCGCCAAATCGCATTACTGCCATACGTAACAGACTAATAACCCCGATTTCATGCAAACACCCCGAAAGTGAAGATTTTCACATTTGGGGTGTTTTTGTGTAAAATTTCTAATACGCTTTCATGATAAAGGCTATCCGCCGATGGCTTGTATTCTGGTGCTGCCGCTTACCGTGGATATTTCTATTTGTGCGCTCCCTCCTACTGTGGTGTGGGGAATGTCGCTTGTAAGCCTGCCTGACACTGATGAGTGGTTGACCGAGACCGATTCACCTGTGTTTGGGATGTTAATTGTTATGCCGCCGGAGATGCTTGATATCTCTATCGACGATGGCATAATCCTGCTCGTTAGTGTTATCCCGCCGGATATTGCACTTATGTCAATATCCTCAAACGCACCCTCTACGTTTGTTGAGCCTGATACACTGCCTATGTCGGCTCTGGAACGCTCTGCTGAGTTTACAAAGTTTATCGTGCCTGAGACACTGTCTATGTCAGCTCTTTGAAATGCTCCATTTATATCTATAAAGCCGGAAGTTGAATCAACTTCAAGTCGCTCTGAGCTTATGCCCTCAACTACAATAGACCCTGATACCGAATCAATTGTCAGTTCTCTCATGTTCTCACTTAGCCGACGCGGTACCAGTACCTCCAGCCTTTTTGTCACTCTGATGTTTCTGAAACCTCTGTCAACATAATCAATTTCAAGTGTACTTCCATCTACCCTCACTCTGAATTGTTCATTTTCTCTAAGTTCACGTTGCGCAAATTCAGTGACCACTATATCCGCTCCGTCATGTGGACTGACTCTAATTTCGCCTGCTACCCAGTCTATGTCAATCCTGTCAATAGCTGACGGTTCAAAACTTTGTCTACCGACTTCTTCAAAAGGTCCTGTGAGTACCTCAAAACTCCCTAGTCCTCCAAAGTTAAAGTTGAAAAATCTTCCCATCTGCACACCTCCTGCTCCGATTCCAAATGCTGCTCTTGTGATAAACCAAGTTATAAGACCCACCAGCACGAGCGCTGTTATAATCCAGCAGACTATTGTAGCTATTCTATACTTGTTCATTTTAATTGTCCACTCCTTTCTTTATTCCGGCTCAGTTCTTTTTCCAGACGTAAAATACGTTTAGAAGCGATTCTATCGCCATGCCTATGATAAATATTATCCATGTTATCCACCACATCATGGTTGTAAAACTGACTATCAAGTACACGGCTACAATTATCGTCCAGAGTGCTGAAGAGATGGCTTTCCTCAGGGCTTTGCGGTCTTTTTCATCGGACTGCCACTCGCGAAATTCTTCTACCATTGTTTCTGAATCTTTGCCGTAGCGCGGCTTAGTCATGTTATTGTAGATAAGTAGTCCCGTGGCTGCCGCTACGAAAAGAAAGAACAGCGGCAATCCTATAAAGTCTGCACTCCTTGCACCTGCCAGCGAGAGCATGACAAGCGGCAAGGGGGATAATATGTATAATGCCACTGCGATAGATGTGAGCATTGCTGATTTTTGTTTTGCTTCTTGGTTCATATTGTCTGTATTCCTTTCTGTTTCACGGTCTGCTTCCAGTTCTTTCAGTAACCCGCTTATATCTCCGATGCCTGCGACTGCTATGTTGTATGCTGCTTCTTCGTTTTTGCCTTCGCCAAGAAGATCGTTATACTTGTCGTGCAGATTTTGTATCATTTCCTCTTTGAGTTCAACGGATTTTCTTGTGGGGGTTGTTTCTTCAAATAATCCGTCGATGTAATTTCTAAGCTTGTCTTGCATTATTCATGTTCCTCCGTTTTTATTAGATTATCTATCATTTCCTTTGCCGTTTTCCACTCTCCTAAAAGGGTTTGATAGGATTCTTTCCCTATGTCGGTGATTGAATAGTACCGCCGCCGCGCTCCTGTTTGCTCGTCTCCCCAGTATGACGAGATACAGCCCGCAGTTTCAAGGCGGCGAAATGCTGTATACAAAGTTGCTTCTTTGAGCTCGTATCGTCCCCCTGTCTTGTGCTGTATGGATTTGTTTATCTCGTAGCCGTAGTTGTCGCTTGCCATCAGCCGCGCAAGGATTATTGTGTCTGTGTGACCCCGTAACAGGTCGGATGTTATTGACATCTGCTTTCGCTCCTTTCGTTTGGTGTGATTTAGGTTTCAGTTAGGGTTTTCTAAGGTTTGGGCTTCGTTTGAGGTTTGAGCTTGCTTCGAGGTTTGGCGCAGAGGTGAGTGTGTTAAAAATTTTTGTGGCTCAGCGCCACGAGGCCGGCACGCACATCGCGAGCTAGCGATAAAGCGGTGGTACAAAGTAGGAAGGCCGACTGGCGCCTAAGAGCCACAAAATATTTTTAATACACTCACCTCTGCGCTCGCACTATATCCCGTCTGCGAGTATAATATATCACAACATACATCGCCTGTCAAGGTATATTTCAAAAAAATATATTTCGTGTCACCCTCTTGTTTTTTTGTTACCTTTCTGATATGCTGTCTCTTATTATAAAGAAATGAGGGCATTTGCATGAGTAAAACATTATATAGCGAAGCGCATTTGGACGAATATATTGAGCTGGTGATACGCCACGGAGTTAATATTCAAAAGGGGCAAGAGCTTGTAATTTCCTGCCCTGCCGACTGCGCGTATTTCGGACGCAAAGCGATGGCTGTCGCTTTTAAGGCAGGAGCTTCAAATGTTCATATGCGTTGGAGTGACGATATTTGCGCAAGAACAAAATTCCTCGAAGCTGACGACAAAGTGTTTGACACTTTCCCCGCATGGGATAAGCTCATGATGGAATCGCTTTCGGAGGGCGGTGCTGCGTTTTTGAGTGTTATTGCACAAGACCCCGAGGTATTCAAAGGCGTTGCGCCCGACAGACTCAGCAGATTTAACAAGGCATCGTCTGTTGCCCTCAAACCTTATTTTGAGAAAATCATTACAGGCGGCGTTCGCTGGTCTATCGCTGCGGTACCGTCCCAGGCGTGGGCGAAGAAAGTGTTCCCGAATGCGGACAGCACCGAGAGCGCTATGAAATCTCTGTGGGATAGTATCTTTAATGCTGTGCGCGTCAGCGGCGACGGCAAGGCTGTCGATAAGTGGCAGGCGCATAAAGACGCTTTGAGAAGACGTGTGAAGCTGCTCAATGACTATCACTTTGAATCTATTCATCTGAAAAACTCTGCGGGTACCGACCTTGTAATGGAGCTGCCGAAAACCCACCTTTGGACAGGCGGCGGCGATGTCGCAAAAGACGGCTTTGAATTTCTTCCCAACATTCCTACTGAAGAAATCTTCTCCGCCCCTCAATTTGACGGTGTAAACGGCACTGTTGTAGGTACTATGCCCAATGTTTTCCGTGGCAACCTCATTGACGAATATTCCATCACTTTCAAAGACGGCAAAGTTGTCTCTTACGACGCTAAAGTCGGTAAGGAACATCTTGAGGGTATGATTAAGGACATTAAAAATATGGATTATCTCGGTGAAATCGCTCTTGTTGAGCATGATTCCCCGATTTCAAACATGGGTATTTTATTCTACAATACGCTATACGACGAGAACGCCAGTTGCCATCTTGCTCTGGGCAGTGCTTATCCTGACTGCATCGAGGGTGGCGGTGCTATGAGTGAAGCTGACCGCAAGGCTGCCGGCATCAATGTCTGCGACAGCCATCACGATTTCATGTTTGGCTCTGCCGATATGTCCATCGTCGGCACAACCGCTTCCGGTGAAAAAGTCACTGTTTTTGAAAACGGCAATTACGTAATCTAATCCGACATACTCAGAAAACAATGCCTATGCTTTCACGGTCTTTTAACTTAACAATTTTTGTGATATACTCTTCTTCATGAAAGATTTTACTAAGTTTAAGTTAAAAGATCGTGAAGTTCTCACTGAGTTGTTTGTAGGCAGGAATAATTTCACCGTTTTGGCTTGTAAAAAGTGTTTTAAGGAGTTTATACTTGATGATGAGCCGGAGTGTGGAGAGCTTGTCTCACTACTGAAATCGCTCGGCAAGAGTGTTTCGGATTATCATAGCGTTGATTTTTTGTGCAATAAATTTCGGACAACCAAGCTGCTTGATAGTCTTAGTCTTCAGGGAGTTTTGGTTGTTATCTCTTGTGGTCTCGGAGTACAAACCGTGGGTGCGCTTACTGAGTTGCCTGTTTTCACGGCATGTGACTCTGTGCCTCCCTCCGTTTTTACCACCAAAAAAACTAACTCCGATACTAATAAGTCCACCACTGCAACCGCTGCCGCTTCAATGACAATTACTGCCTCAACTCCGGGTCAGCACAGCATGTCCCTTGTTGATAAGTTTTGTGCAGGGTGCGGCGATTGCGTTCTTGGCGATACTTTTGGTATCTGCCCTGTTGTTGATTGCGCAAAAAGTTTGCTGAGCGGAGAGTGCGGCGGCGCAGTAAGCGGAAAATGTGAAGTTGATAATGACAGACACTGTGCTTGGGTGAAGATAAATGAACACAGCAGCACTTGTGCAGACAATGCAAAAAAGCTTAGAGTCAGAAGTTTTTCAAAAACATATCCCGGCAGTGCCCAAAAAGTTTCCAAAGAAATTCGACAAAAAAGACTTGACGGATTCTATGGAGGGGTGTATAATAAGGATTGTAAGGAATTCTCCGATTTCCTCCCCTTGGTTTCTTTCCCTGCTCCTCCTAGATTCGTGACTATCCCAATGTCACAACACAAAGGTATGTCTGCTGACCCCATTGTGAGTGTTGGCGAACGTGTCAGGGTTGGACAGAAGATTGGAGAGGCTGTAGGAACACTCAGCAGTTCCATCCACGCCAGTGTTAGTGGGTGTGTTACTGCGATTTCTTTTTGTAGTCATCCGAACCTTTCTCCCGACACCCTTGCTATTACAATTGAATCAGACGGCAAACATGAGCTCCACAACTCTGTTTTGCCTATCGGGTATTGGGAAGATTTAGACATTTTTGATATTGATGCCATCATTGCAGAAAAGGGAATTGTCGGTATGGGTGGGGCAGGCTTCCCCACCCCTATTAAACTTAAATCTCAAACACCTATTCGGACCATTTTGATTAACGGCTGCGAATCTGAGCCGTATATTACTGCAGACCATCGGGTAATGCTTGAAAATACAGAAGAAATCCTCGAGGGACTTAAGATAATTCTAAAATCAACCAATGCAGGGCGTGCGATAATTGTTATCGGTGAGAATAAATGCGATGCTATAGAGCGTTTTCGCAACAGGACTTCTGACCTACAGCATATTGAAGTTTTTCCTGTGCCCACTAAGTATCCGCAAGGCAGCGAACGTATGCTTTTGCAGCGTGTTTTGGGTTTAGAGCTTAAGCCCATGCAGCGCCCGAACGAAGTCGGCATTATTGTGTTAAATGTAAGCACAACCAAAGCCATCGGAGACGCTTTCCTGTATGGTATGCCATTGATAAGCCGCCCTGTAACGGTTACGGGAGAGTGTGTAAGCGAGCCTGCAAACTTCATGATTCCAATAGGCACCTCTGTTCGTGATGTTCTCACCTATTGCAACGTCTTAAAAAGTGACGGTAATATTCATCCTGATATTTCAATTACACTTGGCGCAACTATGATGGGCACTGTACTTACTGATTTCGAAACTCCGATTATTAAAGGCACACATGGTATACTTATTCAGTCAAAAACTCAATCCATAGAAAGCGATTGTATCCGATGCGGTCGCTGTGTTGATGTCTGTCCTGTCATGCTTCTCCCTCTCTACTACTCTCCTTTTGACGATATGAGGGATTATGACAAGATGGCAGATTATAATGTATCCCACTGCATAGAGTGCGGCTGCTGTGATTATATCTGCCCCTCAAAAATTGAGATAAGACGCGCGATTAGAGACGGCAAAAAAATGCTCACCAAGTGATTCAACCATTTTTTGATGGAAGATTTTTGGCATCAGCCATAGGAGCTTACGGTATGTTTAATTTAACACTAAAATCAGATAACGAACTTGCGTCTATGCTCACACCGGATACTATTTTTGTGGTTTGCAACGGCTGCAACGAAGTTATAAGCCCTGAAATCGGCCTAGTAGCCGCACTTAAGCGCATCACGGTCTCTCGAACCGATTTTAACGTCATCGACTCTTTTTACGTGTGCAATCTTGCTTATTTCGAGGTTGCAACACAAGGACAAAAGGGTCTACTTGCTTCAAATGAGCGCATTTTAGTATTTTCCTGTGGCGCAGGTGTCCAGCAGCTTAAATCTTATTTTCTGGATAAAGATGTTTTACCCGCATGTAACACTCACCTTTTGCCGGGGTTTCAGGGGGTAACTCCTCCGGAATTTGATTGTGCGTTATGCGGCGATTGCCACCTAAACGACACCGGGGCTATTTGCCCTATTACTTCTTGCGCCAAGAGTCTGATTAACGGTGCTTGCGGGGGCGCAAAAAATGGAAATTGCGAAGTCGATAACGATATGAAGTGCGGCTGGGAACAAATCCACAAACGAATAAACATGCACTAGGAGGCTTAAAATATGAAGCTAAAAGAAAGATTGAGTAATGGTGAATTTGTTATCACTGCGGAGGTAGGGCCGCCAAAAGGGATTTTGCTTGATGAAGTTCTGGAAAGTGCCGAAACATTTCTTGGCAATGCCGCTGCTATCAACGTCACTGATTGCCAAGCTTCCGTTATGCGACTTGGTTCACTTGCCACGTGCAAAGCTCTGCTGGATAACGGTCATGAACCCATTTTTCAGCTGGCTTGCCGTGACAGAAACAGAATTGCCCTGCAATCCGATTTACTAAGTGCTGCATTTTTTGGCATTGAAAATGTTCTTTTGCTGACAGGCGACTATACGACGTTGGGTGATTCTCCCGATGCCAAACCTGTTTATGATTTAGATTCTGTTTCTCTTCTCCATGCAGCATGCGAACTTGAACGTGGTGTTGACCTAAACGGAAATGAGTTATCCGGCTCTGCTCCCAAGTTTTTCAAGGGCGCTGTAGTTTCGCCATGTAGTGACAGTCCTGATGTACAGCTTCATAAAATGGAGAAAAAAATTAAAGCGGGTGCCGAATTTTTCCAAACTCAGGCTATCTTTGAGTCAGAGAAGTTTATCGAATTCATGGGCAATGCCGATAAGTTTAATGTTCCGGTTTTGCTGGGTGTCGTTATTCTCAAAAGTGCAGGGATGGCGAGATTCATGAATAAGAACATAGCAGGTGTCAACATTCCGCAGTGGATAATCGATAAACTTGATGCCGACAAGGATAATGCAAAATCCGGTAAAACAGGTCTGGAGATTGCTTCATCCATAATCTCTGAGTGCCGAAATCACTGTGCCGGACTTCATATTATGTCGCTCGGTTGGGAAGACAAAGTACCATTGTTACTGGGGCGTATGAACAATTTCTGAACATTTGAATTAATTTCTTAAAATTCGGAAACAAAACTCTTGCAATTATTCACAAACTGGTGTACAATAACCGAAAAGTGTTACAAAATGTAGCAAATATCAAAATTTTTCCAATAATAGAGGTGAGCCCGTGACCAAGTATGTCATAAACGGTGGATTTTCACTTAATGGCGAAGTTGAAATAAGCGGAGCCAAGAATGCAGCAGTTGCGATAATTCCGGCAGCTCTCATGGTCGATGGCGTGTGTAGAATAGAAAATCTGCCTGATATATCCGACGTTAAGACCCTTCTCAGCATCCTCAAAGAAATGGGTGCCAGAATCAAATCTGTTGACAAACGAACTATTGACATTGATTGCACCCGTATTGGTACGTCTCATGCAACATTTGATATGATGCGTCGCATCAGAGCTTCATATTACTTGATAGGTGCGCTCCTTAGTCGTTTTGGCAGAGCCGATGTTGCTATGCCCGGCGGCTGTAATTTTGGCGGCGTGCGTCCGATTGACCAGCACATCAAAGGCTTTACAGCCATGGGGGCAAATGTCCATGTCAGAAACGGCATCGTTACTGCTGTCACAGGTGATGTTTTGCGTGGCACAACGATTTATCTTGATATCGTCTCCGTCGGTGCAACTGTAAATCTTATGCTCGGTGCTACTCTGGCACAAGGCATGACCATTATCGAAAATGCTGCAAAAGAGCCTCATATCGTTGACCTTGCCAACTTCTTAAATTCAATGGGCGCAGATATCCGTGGTGCAGGTACAAACGAAATTAAGATTCGTGGTGTCAGACGCATGACCGGTGGTTTTTATTCTATTATTCCCGACCAAATTGAAGCAGGAACTTACATGGCTGCAGTTGCGGGTACAGGCGGACGTGTTGTCATAAAAGATATTATCCCCAAGCATCTTGAATGTATCTCGGGCAAGCTCCGCGAAATGGGAGTCACTGTTGTTGAGCTTGAAGATTCCGTTATAGTTCAAAGGGATGGTCCTCTTAACAGAACTCACATAAAAACTATGCCCTATCCCGGTTTTCCGACAGACATGCAACCTCAGATTTCAACAGTTCTCTGCCTTGCCGAGGGCACCAGCATAGTCACTGAGGGTGTCTGGGACAATAGATTCAAGTACGTTGATGAACTTTCAAAAATGGGAAGTTCGATTCGTGTTGACGGAAGAACGTCTCTTATCGAGGGTGTTCCTTATTTAACCGGAGCCCCGATAAAAGCTACTGACTTGCGTGCCGGGGCGGCGCTTGTTATAGCGGGTCTTGTTGCACGCGGCAGAACAGTTATTGAAAATGTTCACTATATTGAGCGAGGTTATGAGAAAATGGTTTCCAAACTAAATGCGCTGGGTGCCGACATAAAAGTCGCCCACCATGCTCGGGAGGATTCTATTTTCAGAAGAAGAATCGGCTAGTATTAGTAAGAAACTGAGCATGTCCGCGATGGTATGCTCAGTTTTACTTTTGTTAGCTATTGACTACGCTGTGCCAATTGTGTTAAAATAATTGCGTAGCAATCATTTTACGAGTGGTTTTGACTGCGGCATCGTGACGCTGCCACACGGCACATTATATCATCGCTTATGACATAATACGCTTTGGGTGAGAATAATAATGGCAAACCTAAACAATCTTAACAAAACACTATACAAAAAGTTTGGTGATCAAGTGGCGGCTCGCGAAGATGGCGGTCGTCTTGTGCTATACGGTGAGCTAGAAAGCTGGCGTGATGTTGTTCATGCCGGTAAAATTGCTGCAAACGAAAACCCGTACTTCTATTTAGTCAATGAAATAAGATGCACCGGAGACAAAGCGATGCCTGTTCGCCAGCCGCGTATTGAGGATGGCGCACTGGAATGGGAAGAACCGGATGTGCTCATAATCGGTGGCGGCATAGTAGGCTGTGCCATTGCACGTGAGTTGTCACGGTATAGACTTAACATTTTACTTGTTGAAAAAGAACATGACCTAGCCATGCAAGCTTCAGGGCGAAACAACGGCATTATTAATTCAGGTGCTTTTCTCAAAAAAAATTCTGCTAAGCACAGATATAATAAGCTCGGAAATCAGATGTTTGATAAGCTTTGCGCAGAGCTCGGCGTTCAATTTGAACGTTGCGGGCAGTTGTTTTATTTCCAAAACCGATTGTGGGAGCCTTTTATGCTCTTATCTTTGCTGCGACGCAGGCTACAAGGGCAAAAGGACGTTATGATTGTATCCAGAGATGAAATAAAGAGAGCTGACCCGTCTGTCGGTTCAAGCATTGGCTCTGCGCTTTTTTACCCCAACGCAGGAATAGTTTGTCCCTTTGACTTGACACTTGCTTTTGCCGAAAACGCTGTAGAAAACGGTGTAACCATTTCATTTGACACTATAGTTCAGGGCATGACCGTTGACGATGGCGTTATTATAAGGGTACAGACAAACCGCGGAACTGTTATGCCGAAACTTGTAATAAATGCCGCCGGCGCTTTTAGTGAAAACATCGCAGCTATTGCCGGCGACCGATTTTTTTCCTTGCATCCAAAGAAAAGCACAAATCTTGTAATTGACAAGAAATACGCCCCGCTACTCTGCAGCACACCTATTTTCTCTATTCCCAAAAAAAGGAACAAGAAAAAAAGACATCTTCGCGGCAGCGGAATCACACGTGCAGTCGGCGGCAACCTGCTTGTCGGTCCTGATGTATTTGAAACAATAAACAAAGAGGATTTTTCTACACTCTTTCCCAATGTTCGTGACCTTATAGAAAGTCAGAAAAGACCGTGCCCTAAGCTTGAAGAGAAACATATAATCTCATATTTTTCCGGAATTGAAGCAGAGTCATATGAGGAAGATTTTATTGTCCGCAAAGGACGGAGTACCACAAATATCATCCACGCAGCCGGTATAACTTTTCCCGGACTCACAGCAGCTCCGGCTATAGCTGCCGAGATATCTGATATTGCTGTTGAAATATTGAGTAAAAACGGTACCGTCGAAGTAAACACTGAGTTTAACCCCAGACGCGCTACGCCAGCCAAACCGGGAGAAATGAGTATGGAAGAAAGGTCTGATTTCATATCAAGTCATCCGGATTATGGCATCATCGTATGCAGGTGCGAGGGGATTAGCCGAGGTGAAATCGTTGAGGCTCTGAACAGGAATGTCAGGTGTAATACAATTGACGGCGTCAAGAGGCGAGTAAGGGCAGGGAAAGGCTTCTGTCAGGGTACTTTTTGCGAGGCTCAGATTCTAAGCCTGATAGCAGCACAAAAGCGTGTGGCTCTTCATCACGTTAAAAAGGGTTCAAGCGGAAGCGAAGTTTTGTTCGGAAACATAAAAACATTTTCAGCAAAAAAACAAAATTCTCCTCAGTGGAGCAAGGGTGAAAAGGTTCCCTTTGGAGATTTAATCACAGAACGACGGCTGCGCAAGATTGCTGAACAAGGATTAGCTACTGTTGCCGATGCTATAAGAAAGGACGGTAAAGACTAATGGTGTATTCCAGAGTCAGTGTAGCAATAGTCGGAAGCGGTCCTGCCGGACTGGCTGCAGCTGTCGCCGCTTTTGAAGAGGGCGCATCTGTTTTGCTTATTGAGCGCGAGATACGCCTTGGCGGAAAGCTGAATCAAATTATCGATGATATGTTTGAACTTGATGATCCCGATATTCAGCTCACAGGACCCGAACTCGTGGTCGCTAAATCTTCTATTCTTCAAGAGAACGGTGTTGCGAGTTTGCTGCAAACTCATGTTCTTGGAATTAGCCGTGTTCACAACGTTTTTCATCTGACCCTTTCAAACAGGCACGGAATTATGCAAGTGGAAGCAGAAAAAGTTATTCTTGCGACGGGAGCCTATGAACAGCCGATTCGTCAGTCTGTCATACATGGCACAAGACCGGCAGGTGTGCTCACAGCCGGTACCGCCCTGCACTATATAAACGTACTTGGTCAGATGCCTGCGCAAGATTGTCTAATACTCGGCAGCGGAAACATAGCCCTCAATTTGGCAAGACGCTTGACACTTGAGGGTGCCAAAGTGATGTGCGTGTGTGAACCTCTGAGCGAACCCCAAGGAACGCTTGCGATGGTTTCGGAGTGTCTGCATGATTTTGGTATTCCTCTACACCTCAATCGCACAGTGACGCGCACAATCGGTACTGACCGTCTGCGTGCTGTTGAAGTTTATGAAACTAATAAAAATGGCGACCACATTCGCGGAACTCAGCAGGCGATTAAGTGTGACAGCCTATTTATTTCCATGAATCTTACCTGCGATACAGATCTTGCCCGATCATTAGGTTTAGAAATGTGTCAAAACACGGGAGGTCCTATATGCGACCAGAATAACATGACTATGTTAGATGGACTTTTCACCTGTGGAAATGCCGCATACATCAGCAGTAATCCAAATCACATGGTAACGAGCGGAATGAACGCCGGACTTAGTGCCGCCAGGCATTTCCCCTATGAACGCTCACTAATCAAAGTCAATGCAAACAAGGATTTCCTTACCGTTTTCCCGCAGTACATTGACGTCACCAACTGCCGTGATGAAGTTTCAATATATTTTCGCACGGCATCTGATGCCAGAGACAAAACTGTGCGTGTCTTGGTCAATTCAAGCGAGGCGTTCTCTGAGGATTTTATCAGACTTCGTCCGCAAGATACAATGCGTATATCTGTAAAGATAGGTTCAGGATTGACCCCTGACAGCAAAGTTGAGCTTAGACTCGACAGGCGCAGCGTCCAAGAAACAACTGCGCCGGAATAGGTTTCTGCAAATAACTTGAAAGGAACAATACCGTATCATGCAAAATCTTTATTGCATTGCCTGCCCTGCAGGTTGTGAACTCGAACTCGTAGGATCGGGTAAACTTATGGTTGTCAATGGCAATAAATGCTCCAAAGGGAAAGACTTTGCCATAAATGAGACTCAGAATCCCACGAGAGTGTTGACTACCACTGTACGCACAAACTTCCCGGACATACCTGTTATCTCCGTCCGGACAGACGGCGAGATACCAAAGGGTATGCTTATGCGCGCAATGCATGAGTTAAAGGATGTTTTGATTAAAGATGAGCTTGCCTGTGGAGATGTCGTTATAGAAAATCTCTTAGGTTCCGGCGTACCTGTTATCATAACAAGCGGTGCTTTGGGACAAGTCGGGGCTGAACTTGAAAACAGAAATGAAAAACTGGGCGGCGAGATAAGTGTGGGTGCTCCCTCTGAGAATGTCGTAACTGCCATGCCAACCGCAACGACAACAGATGAGGAAGATATTCTTGAAGAAGATTTCGACGAAGAAGATGAAAATTGGCGCGGTCGCGCACAAATTCGCAGATAAGTAAAAGCAAAAAGTAAAATTAGTCGGCTAATTTAGTCGCCCATGTTTCGTATTTACTTACCTTTTCGCTGCACGATGCTTGGGTTTCACCGCTTGCCAGTATATAGACCTTAACTTTTGGCTCTGTGCCGGACGGGCGAACTATGACGGCTGTGCCGTCTGCCATGCCGTAGCGCAGTACGTTTGAGCCTTTGAGCTCTATTTCGTGCGTTTTTCCGGATTTTACATGAAGCTCTGTGCCGGACATATAGTCGCGACGCATTATGACCGTCTCTCCCGCTATTTCTTTTGGCGGATTTTCTCGCAGATCTGCCATCAGTTTTTTCATCTTTTCCAAGCCATCAAGTCCTGGCATAACAAGATTGAGCGTTTTTTCTGCAAACTGTCCATACTTTTCGTATAGTTTAAGCAGAGCATCGTAGAGTGTCATGCCCTGCCCTGCATACCATGCAGCCATTTCTGCAAGTAACATTGATGCAGTCACAGCATCTTTATCCCTGACAAAATCACCTATCATGTAACCATAGCTTTCCTCATAAGAGTATATAACCTTGTGAGAACCTACAGCTTCGAGGGCGTTCTTCTTTTCAGCCATGAACTTAAAACCTGTGAATGTATCAAAACAAGCAACCCCGTTTTTCTCTGATATGACTCGTGCCATTTCTGTTGTCACAAGAGATTTGAGTGAAGCGGGATTTTTTGGCATTTTGCCTGTTCTGGTTTTTGCGCCTATAAGATAATCGAGCAGTAGTACGCCTGTTTGGTTGCCGGAGAGCGTTATGTAGTCACCTTTGTCGTCGCGCACCATAATTCCCACCCTGTCGCAGTCGGGGTCTGTGCCTATAATGAGGTCGGCTCCGTTTTTCTTTGCAAGAGCAATTGAAAGCTCAAAACCTTCCGGATTTTCCGGATTTGGAGAAATTACTGTCGGGAATGTGCCGTCTGTTTTCATCTGCTGCGGCTCACAGAGAATATGCTTTATTCCGAGACGTTTCAGTGCCTCCGGCACCAGTTTGTATCCGGCTCCGTGAAATGGCGTATAGACTAGTTTGAAGCTGTCTGCAACTTTTTTTACACTTTCACGGTCATTTGCCTGTGCCATTGCATTACTGAGAAATTTTTCGTCCGTCTCATGACCCATTATTGTAATAAGCCCGCCGCTTATTGCTTCGTCGTAATCCATCGTTTTTATCGAGTCAAACATATCGAGGTTGCTCATTTTCTTGGCTACCTCTTCGGCGTGGTGCGGTGGAAGTTGCGCCCCGTCTGACCAGTAGACTTTGTAACCGTTATACTCTTTCGGATTGTGGCTTGCCGTAACATTTATCCCCGCTATGCAGCCGTATTCACGTATAGCAAAACTCAGCTCCGGTGTCGGTCTCAGAGCATCGAATATTCGTACCTTTATACCATTCGCCGCAATGATACATGCTGCTTCTTTGGAAAATTTATCGCTGCTTATACGCGAATCATAACCGATGGCAACGCATTTGTCCGCTGCGGGTTCTTCCTTTATCAACTCGCAAAAAGCTTGCGTTGTATGACGTATTATGTGTATATTCATGCGGAATAATCCAACTGCCATTATCCCGCGCAGTCCGGCTGTGCCAAATTCAAGAGGACCGAAAAATCTGCTTTCTATTTCTTTTTCATCATCAGCTATGTTTCTCAGTTCTTCTTTTTCTTCCTCTGATAATGCGGGGCTGCTCAACCATCTGTTATATTGCTCTTTATAGTCCATATTTATTCTTCCTCGTCTACTATTTCTGCACTAAGAACATTTTTAGCTTCTTCAAGCATTGTTTCAGGTACGAACACCTCCATACCGCTCGGAGGGTGTCCGAATATCAGATTCCCGAAAGCACCGTTGTTCGGGTATTCGCCAACATGCGGAATTCCGTATGCATCCAGCAGATTTAGTGCCACTTCCAAGTCCATCGGGCCACCTGAGATATGTTTCAGGTATGCAGGGCGCACGGGATTCCCGTTTTCATCTTTTGGCCAATTTTTAGGGCCTCCGGTCTTTCCAAAGCTCCATTCCATTGCGTTTCATCTCCTTACATTTGGCTTATTGTCATATATCCCTATATTATCATACAATTGAAATTCTGTCAGTATAAAAATATTTCACGGTTATTAAATGTTTGTGTACAGTAACAAAATTAACTAAATTTACATTTTCATCCATATTGTAACTTTACAAAAGCCATATAGTCATGGTATAAAAGAGATAGATAAAAAACAGGAGGCACACGCTATATGACTTTTCAGGAGAAAAAGACCGCTTTTGATCAAAATAATCCTGTTATCGAGAGTAGTTTGCTAAAATTTAACGGTGTGGACGATTTTGATGTGTACAACTGCTCTATCCCCTTTACTTTTTCTGGAAAAAAGTATATATACGGGCGCATAGAGCGTCGTAATGAGTGGGCAAGATCTTGGGTGCGTTTATTTGAAGAATCTGCCGCTGACGAGTATACTTTAGTGGAAAATACTATGATATACCAACTCGAAGACCCATATGTGAGTCTCATAAACGGTGAATTTGTTCTGGGCGGAACACATGTGCAGTACCAACAGGGAGAATTCACGGATTTTTTCGGATATTTCTATAAAGGCAAAGATTTGGAAAATCTCTATTACTTCACTACAGGGCCGAAGAATATGAAAGATATACGTTTGGTTCAACTGGAGGGTAAAATCGGAGTTTTTTCCAGACCCAGAGGCAAAGACGTTGAAGAAGTGCACGGGTCTGAGTCCATAGTCGGTTATGCTGAAATATCAAACATAAACACACTCTCCGCAGACATCATTCAAAATGCAAATAAAATTGAGGATATGTTTGGCAAAGGAGAATGGGGCGGTTGCAATCAGTGTTATTACCTGAGTTCAGGCTTAATAGGTATAATAGGTCACAAAAGTTACGAAGATAATACCGACGGCAACTCCGGTAGCTCTGTATATGTAAATGTATCATTTGTTTTTGACCCAAATACGCATAAAATACTTGATGAGAAGATAATCGGAACACGCAAAAGCTACCCTCCGGGGCCTGCTAAAAAACCATATCTCACCGATTGTGCATTCACTGCAGGTATCGTTATGAGGGAAGATGGAAATGCTGACCTGTACAGCGGTTTGGGTGACACAATGCAAGGTCGCGCAGTTATAAAATATCCGTTTGAGGGTTTTGGGGAAATTGTTGCTCCCATATAGACTGTTTCTGAAAATTTTTACTCCGCATTTGAGGTGTTAAATGAAAAAGAAAGTCACAATGCAAAATCTCGCCGACCATTTGGGCATCACAAAGGTGTCTGTTTCAAAGGCGCTCGGGAATCAACCGGGGGTCAGCGAGGAGCTGCGTCAACGCATTATTGACACAGCTTCAAAAATGGGATATGTTTCCTCTCAGGCTGAAAAGAAAACATTTGCATTTGTTGTACCAAAAAGATTTTTCTTAGAAACAGATAAATTCTATAATGCCATTTATTACTATATGAACAATCTGTACCTTGAAAAAAATTCCGCTCTCGTCCCGATTATTGTCAACATCAAAAGAGAAGAAAGTGCAGACGAAAGCGGTTTTTATGGGGAATATGACGGCATTTTCTTAGCCGGAGAACTCTCGCAAAATTACATAGCTATGATAGAGCGAGCAGGTAAACCCATTGTCGCCATTGATTTTTATAAGACCTACCTAGATGTGCCATATATCCTGATTGATAATTTCTACATTGGGCATCAAGCTACAAGCTACTTAATTGAACGTGGTCACAGAAATATCGGTTTTGTCGGAAATATTGGTCAAACAAGCAGTATTTCCGATCGTTTTTACGGCTATTTGAAAGCGTTGGGAGAAGTAAATGTTTCTTTTCGAGAGGATTGGATAATTTCAAATAATGACGCAAAAACGGGTTTATACCACATTACCACCGACTTGCCGTCAGAGATGCCTACTGCTTTTGTCTGCCACTGTGATATGGCTGCATATTTCCTCGCAAACACATTGAAAAATCTGGGAATAACTGTACCTGATGATGTTTCGCTTATAAGTTTTGACAACACCGAGATAAGCGAGGCTTCCGATTTAACAAGTGTTGATATTGACAAAAGAGATATAGCAGATACAGCCATACAAGTCATGGAAAAAGTTATTAACGGTGAAAAGCACCTTGACCGCAACTATGTTTCCACCAGCCTTATCAGCCGTAGTTCCGTTAAGGAGTTAGTTTAACAATCAACACAGACCGGGGAGGGACTTTTATCCGGACTTTACCGTCTCTAATCTCATTTATTTGTTCATTTGTTATGTGATTTAATATATTGCCTGTTAATACGTCGCTTTGATATAGATCAGGGCGTTTTTCTTTCCATAAATTGCAGGGCGCAAATGAAGCTTCCGCCTCTTCTCCTGTCTCATTATAGAGCATAAACATAGGCTCCGGGGCTTTGCTTTTATCCAGCCAGTCTGTAATGGAGATATCCCATGCGGGCATATTTTTTACCCCTGTCCGGCGCATTATTGCGGCAATCCACGCCATATATGCTCCGCCGTATACTGAGCGATGCCCCATAAAATCACCACATGCTACGGGTGAGTGTCCATCTCGCTTTATTTCCAGCCTTTCATATGGAACTGCATTGGATAAATCCGCTCTTGTCTCATGTATTTTCCCGTTTAAACCCTCTGCAAAAAATAATTTAAAGTTCATTACAGCATTCAGGGCATACCACGCCACACTTTTTGCAGTTTCGGGAGCATACTTCACGGCAGGAATCACGAACGGCAGTGGCATTAATGTTTCCATGCTGTAAGCAGACGACATTGCACTCTCTCTGTCGTCGCCTCGCCAACCCATCATAAGCCCATCCACCGGTTCACCATTCCACTTGCCTGTATGCAGCGGTCCCTCTTTGGGGTCAAGAACAAAACCCAGAATTTTTTCTATACTTAGCTTGTAACCTTTTGCTTTAAGCCACGCTGCGGCATAAAATGCAGTGCTTCCGTTTGGAATTTCATACCATGGATTTTTTTCAAAATTTTCATATAGCTTAATCGCCTTTACCGCTTCAGCAATCAAGCTGTCGTCGCCTCCGTGAATCCCCGCAAACAACATATTATATGCATACCCTCCGATGGAGTCGGGTTGGCGAAATACATCCTTGTTTGTCCACGGCTTTGCAATATTAAAGTCATACCCCTGATCGTTGAAATCATATTTTATTCCCTGTGCCATGGTGCGCAATGAATATGCAGCAGTGAGCATATGGTTTAAATACCGTGCATCCTTTTCAAAATATGACCTATACACGGTGCCCGCCAGAGTATGCACATATAGAAGATACCAATACTCAGTCTTTGTTTGCCCGTGCGTATTTGTATACACTTTTGCACCGGGATGAAAAAACTTTTCTAAAGCATTAGCGTTCTCTCTCCAATGCTCGGAAAGTCTGAATTTTTCGCCAACTGCAATGGGACCCCATGTGACCATCTCATTTCCTTGTCCCTCTGAATATGCCGCAAAATATGTGTTGCCTGCATCATCTTCATGGGATATACGGTTGACCCTATCATGTACATGTCTGCTGAATTTCTCGGCAAGATCATCATAATAAAGAGTGTCGCCCGGAGGTGCGGGAATGGTTTCAATTTCCTTAAAAGTAAGCTGCTTCATAGAATATATACTCCTTTACTCAATTACGCCTGTGCGTTCAATACTCTCTGTGAAATATCGCTGTGCAAAAATATAGATAATTAATATTGGTGTGATAAACAATAATCCGGATGCCATTATAGCGGGCATGAGTGCTTGCATCTGCTCTTGCGGCATAATATTAACTTGGGTAATCTGTGTTGCAAGGGTCGCAATACGTGTGTAGTAGATACCTGCCAGAAAAGTTTCATTCCAATGCCAAACCAAAGAAAACAGGAAAACAACTATCATAGCCGGTTTTGCGAGCGGGAAAATAATCTTTAAAAACACCGTATAAGGGTTTGCCCCGTCAATAAGTGCCGCTTCTTCCAGTTCTTTTGGTATTTTCCGAAAAAACTGCATATAAATTATGACAAACAATCCACCGTTTAAGCCATGCCCGAATATGGCGGGAGCAATAAATGCCATCGGGCTATTTAGAAATCCCAGCTGATTATTCAGCCATGCCACAGGAATAAATACCGTCTGCGGCGGAACAATATATGTAAGTATCAACAGGACAATGAGTATACGCTTAAAAGGAAAATTACATCTCCCGAAAGCATATCCGGCAACAGCACAGGAAAATAATTGTATAAGGGCTGTGGGCAAAGCTGTGACAACCGATACAAATAACGTTGATGTAGTGAGATTATCCCAAAGCGCACGCCCATCAAGCATCATAGGGATAATGCGCATCTGACCGAGAGCGAATTCTATATTCATTAGTGTGGGGTTACTCGGAATCCATCGGGTGCTCGGGTCAACAATGTCCGATAAACTTTTAAACGATAAGCTAACCATGTAAAGTACAGGCTGCAAATAGAGAATCGCAAATACTATGAGCACTAAAATCAAAACAACAAGCTTCAGCACCTTTGCCACTTTAAGACCATTCACATTTTTCACCCCCTATGATTTTTTTAAGCCAAGTGGCTTTCTGAAAATAAGCACCACAAATGCAAGAATAAGAAGAATAACTCCAAAATACAACCAGGCGATAGCTGTTGCATAACCGTAACCCGTATCAGGTTCGCGAAAATGATGTAAAATCACTTCCAAAATCGGGTTAAAAGGAGTCGTAAACTGGTCAACTATTGTATAGACCACAGATATGAATATGAATGGTGTAATGCCGGGCAAAGTTATGAGCCAAAGACTCGCCCAATCATTAGCCCCATCAATTTTTGCAGCCTCATAGACGCTGGGGTTTATGCTCTGCATTCCGGCAATCAGTATGAGCATCTGTATGCCTGAATACCACAGTACCATCAAAAAACTGTTGAGTACATTTGTCACCGCAAACGCCCATGTATCGGGCAAAGTCATAACGAGGTTTGTCACTGTTGCACTTTGCAAAAAGCTGAGTGTGCCTTGCTCTTGATTGGTGAGTTCATTTATTAGATTTCCGCTTGTAAGCACAACAGGAAGAAAGAAAATAGCCCGCGCCGGTCCGCGTCCCGGAAACTTTTGATTTAGCATAAGCGCCATAATCAGAGCAAACACAACTATTACCGGCACAATTATCATTGATTGTGCCAAAAACAGCAGCGATACATTTGGTATTTCAGCATCCATAAATAATGCCCTGTGATACTGCTGAAAACCGACAAACTCAAAAAGAAGCCTATCTGTCTGAATAGTCACATGATTCAGGCTCATAAAAAAGCTGAATATTAGCGGGAAAGCCCAGAAAATCATGAACCCAATCACCCACATTGAAATAAAAGAAAAGCCAATAACCTTGTTGCGGGTCTCAATCTTCACTTAAACTCACCCCTTTCTGATAGCGAAATCCAAACCGCGAACTGTAATGCCGTTATGAATAACATCCTCTGTACCCATGTTTATATAGAGCGTTATATTTTCAAAAGTAACCTGCGTAATGCTTCCAATCTCCACATAATCTGTCATAACTTTACCGGAAATCAGGTTATAGACCTCTCTAAAACGGTTGTAAACATCTATGAACTCACTACTTCTTCTGCTAAACTGGCTGCTAAGCACGACCGTGCTTTGAAGCCCCCACAAATCTTCCGATGCTGCATACATCAGTTCAAAGCTTGGCAGTGCGCCCCAGCTTAAAGCCCTGAGCATATCTCTCCTCGGCTCGCTCATATAGTTGAATATTGTGCCGTAATAGCGTATATATCCATGCAGTGCCATCGGAAAAAACGGAACAGTTTCATCAAGCATAGTGAGGTGGGTTCCCTCGAGAGGCATATTCATAAAAACAGCATTCGGCTGTATCAAAAATGCTTGCGGACGATTGAAATACAAAAGTCGGGCATGACCTTGCATATGTGCTGCCATCTCACGAGTGGCATTAAGTACCATAGTGCGCCCCATCGGCGCAGCTGCGTTGAAATCGGTCATCAAAAACCTGCCGAAATTCCATGGCAATACACCGTGGGCACCATAGTTTTCAAGTCTTTGCCAATCGCTATTGAACATATTCATTGTCGCCGACGTATTTAGATGCCAACCACCGAGCACAGAAAATCCCTGCGCATTTTGTACGGTATCCCGGCGAAGTCTCACCCCATGCCCACTCTGAGCTATTGTAGAGAAATTGTCTTTGAGAATGACTGAATACCCCAGCTCATCGGCATGTGAAATCATCTGTCTCAATCCGCTGTCTCCGCCGAGCTGCCTCGCTGCAGGGTATTTATCAGGGCTTCTCACACTGGCTCCCCGCCGCTGCCAACCCGAGATTATTGCATGTATATTTTCAATCCCTCTATCATGGAAATATGTAAGCATTTCGCTTGTTTGTTCAAAAGTAGTTGTGGGAACAAACACATTTCCGAGAGTACCTTGTGTAATGTCACCCCCGATTATGTTTAGTGTAAATGGTATGTTTTCCTGCCTATTTCGCATAAGTCCATACTTATCTGCAAGATATGCCCTGTAAACCTGAGCCATTCCAAGCCATCCTGCATTTTCACCTGTCAAAAAATGAAACTGCAAACTACGGTATTCATCAAAAGTTTCGTCAGAAAAACGGAAAAAACCCTCACCGGTCTGAGCATTTGTTATTACGCTAAATGACCTGCGGTAACTGAATCTGGCATTTGCACTATTGAATCCTGTTTGAACATTCGCAGGGTTTCCTATTATATCTGCAAGACTCTCTCCCCTGTGAACAATCGCCATCATTGTATTGCCGTTTCTATGTATACCATAGACAGGAAAATACACCGTCGGACCCGCAAGCTGTAAAAGCCCGGCTGTATTTGTATCTGTCACATACGCTAAATCGCGCCCATACACAGGTTCAATAAATGAGTTGTTAAAGTCGCGGCTCAGATGAAAATGCACGAGCGCACCCGGGCCGTCAGGCAAAAACAGATAACCCGTGTCATCTGTATCGCTACGGGTTGCACCGAGAAAAGGAAAGATTATAAACTCAGTCAAAAAAGGACCGTTTTCATTATCACTCACCAGATTCGGAGGCACATCAACATTAATTCCGTTTTCAGTCAAACGAATATCATATCCGATTTCAATGCCTGTCTCATGAAAAACGAAAAATACCCGAACACCGCCATCCGGAAGTCTAAACACCAACATTTCAGCGTTTTGGTTAAAAACATTACCCAGGCGTGCCATCATTGAAAACAGGCTATCCGTAAAATTAAACACCACAGGAGATTGCAAGTTTTGCATCCATAATTCTCCGCTTGCTTCAAGTGCTAAATCGACATCGCTTGGGCTGCTTCGCCATGTATATCCCGCTTCTATATGATATAGCTCGATATTGCCGCTGTCAAAACAGAGACTTAATACAAAGTTATCATTTTCAGCTACCACTTCTACCCCTGTGTAGCTCAGCGGCACAAGACTTTCATTATATATAATTGTCTCGTGTACAAACGACGGAAGCTGCGGAAAACCTCTTTGCAAGTTAAAAAGGCGCAAGCCTAAAACAATACCTGTAATCACTAATAGCACGGCGATAGTTATAATTGGTTTTTTCATTTTCTTAAACAAGTCCAATCAACTCCCTGATAAATTCATCCAAAAAAGATACCGACTGCATACCTATTCCGTAAAGAGCGACTGCAAAAATCACAGTCATTGCAGAGACAAAAATCATCCATGCAGTATTTTTCAAAGACTCTCCCGGCATATAACCCTGGGTTTCCTTGATAGCAAACAGTTGCAAAATTATGGTCCACGCCCACATTATCCCCATGAAGAAAAAATAAATGGCAGATTCGGCGAGAGTTAACGCCTGTGATAGCAGTGCAAGCGGAATACGAAGCAAAGTAAGCGGCATGAGGGCGTACACTGTGGAAATAAATATTCCGCCAAGTTTTCCCTGTCCTCTCGTTATTGTGCCAACCAAGTATCCCGCCAAAACCCAGACAAGCACAGGCAATAAATTAAATACCAGAAATACTAAAAGGTCAAAACCTCTAAGACCATACGCATTGAATGAAAAACTGGTCAGTCCCGTTGCCACTATTGCCGTCAGCAGATAAAGGAGCAACCAAACGATTGCAGTGCCTACGTTCCCGCGTTTTTCATATAAAGCTGCGTATAATGTGTCAGACGGAGTACGCATAACTCGAAGTGCAAACCAAAAATTGCCAAATTGCCTCGCAAATGGTGGAGGAAGCTCTATTTTCTTTTTGATATCAAGTCTTATACGCAATATTTTGAAAAAAACTAACCACAACGCAAAAATAATTATACCTGCAATAAGCGCTATCGGAAAATACTCTCTTACCACAATTATTCTCTGTTGCCATCGAGCCGCTGAATACAGTTCCTGATTGAATGCTCTGCGCATATACTCCATAGAGGTCAAAAAATCGTTTTCCCGATAATATATACGCCCAACGCCCTCATGCGCCGCTCTCATAAACACATTTTGCCTCAGCACTGCTTCCCAGTTTTCTCTGGCTTCCATATGAAGCCCTTGGTGCTGTTTTTCCACTCCTGAAATAAGGTTTTGCATAAAATACGTAGGGGTGAACATATGTATGCTGTTATATACTCTATCAAGCACAAATAGTTCATATGACGAATTTACAGAAATTCCCACGGGTTCTCCAAAAACGCCTATTCTGAAGTTCCCGCCGATAAGCGGTTGTCCGAATCCAACGAGCAACCCTCCGTGGTTATCATGAACCAAAACCATACCGTTTGACCTGTCTGTGGCAAAAATCATGCCGCTGTTTGTTACTGTAATTGCCGAAAGCGATATAGGATTAAAGTGCGGGTTATTTATCTGAAAATTCTCATCTAAAAATAAGTCTTCCGAATTAACGTTTAATTTCTTTATCTGTCCGCTGTCTGTCGCTTGTGTTGCAGTGTATATAAAGCCATCTTGTCCGACCGCAACAGCGGTAGGTGATGGTGCCAAGCGATTGAGATTAGTGCGTATTTGCTCTTCGGTATATATAAAGCGCAATAATCGCTCTACCAGTGTCAGAGGTGTACGGTTGCGTCCGAAAAATCCGAGAAATTCACCCTCCGGAGTCATCAGCATTATTCCCTCACTACTTCCCCTCAGCAGCACAAGCAGCGTGCCACGTAAATCTATCGCCACATCCGTGGGTATAAACATTGTATTATGCAGCCTCACATCATCCGGTTTACCGAAAGAAAAAACATAGTTCCCGGCGGCATCAAACCGCACAATCCTGTTGTTTCCCGTATCTGCAACAAAAATATCACCACATGCGGATACATATACGCCCTCGGGTTGCCTCAGTTTTCCCGGACCCTCGTCTGCTCCTATTACTTGCAAAAGAGCACCCGACTCTGTTATGTTTACAACTCTGTGATTATCCCTGTCTGCTACGAATATCCTATCGTCTCTGTCAATAAATATGCCCGACGGGTTGCTTAAGCCCGTTACACGCTCCCCCGTTTTTGGACAATAGAGGTTTTGACCCAGCATACCTTTCGGCTCATAGACTGTTTGCATATACATAGGTTCTCGCTCATCGGTAAAGGAGAACGTGGGATATGCAGGTGCTGCAAATGCTGTCATAGTGCTTGCAGCTATGAAAATAATGAGAAAAATTATCAGCGCTATCGTCTTCATTTCACACCTATTTTATCCCTGATGTTACCATTGTTTCTATCATTGATTTTTGCATTACCGCAAAAAGTAAAAAATTTGGCATAAACATCAAGAATCCTGCCGCTGCCGCCGCACCTTGCCTTGCGACATCTGTCGCAGCCGAACCTATTCCGGTGAGGGTGCTCACAAAATAGGGCAAAGTTCGCATAGACTCGTCTGTCATAAACAGCACAGAACTTGTCGTATCCATCCAGACACCCTGAAAAACAATAATCATCACAGCGCCTATTGCAGGCATTACATTTGGCATTATGATGCGCCAGTATATTGTGAATTCCCCCGCCCCCTCAATTCTTGCCGCTTCAGATAGTGATGACGGAATTTGATCCATAAACTGCTTCATAAGAAACACGCCCACAGGCACAGCTATCTGAGGGAGAATATGCCCAAAATATGTGTTGATGATTCCAAGTTGTGAAATAACTAAAAACCTTGTGATTACAACTGCTTCAGGTGCAAACATTAGTGAAATTATTATAAGACCGAACAACCAGTTTTTTCCCGGAAAATTCATGCGAGAAAAAGCATAAGCACAGAGAGAACTGATAAACAAAGCCAACCCGACACTGAAAACAGTTACAATAACACTGTTAAACAAAAATCGCGAAAAAGGAACTATTGCTGCCTCAGTCGCCTGCATAAAATCGCTGAAGTTTTGCATTGTGGGATTTTGTACGAAAAAACGCGGCGGGTATAAAAACAGCTCCGACAAGGGCTTAAACGCGGTCGTAATAATATAGACAACGGGAAGCAGGAATATAACAGCTGTACCCGTAAGCAGCAGCGTTATAAAAATTGATGAGGGTCTTGTACGATAATGGTTGATTATTTGCATAATGCTCCTCCCTATTCATCCGCTTTTGTGCCAAGAACACGGAAGCACACTTTTGTGATTGCATAAGTCACGAGTAACATTGTAAAAGATAACGCCGTGGCATAACCCAGCTCAAACCGCTGAAATCCAAAATCTTCTATATGATTTTGCAGTAGCTGCCCGGCATATTCAGGGGTCGGATTTTGCCCCGACAGCTGAACACCGATACTACCTGCCCTCAATGCCCCGACTATTGACATTACTGCGGAAAACAGCATCTGAGGTTTCATTTGCGGTATTGTTATATAGATGAGTTCCTGAAATGAATTTCGTATTCCGTCAATACGACCTGCCTCATAAAGCTGAACATCCACGTTTTGCATACCTGCAAACAGCGAGAGGAAACCAACACCCATACTGCCCCAAATAGTTACAACAATCATAACGATGAGCAGATAATCTCTGTCTGTTGTCCATGCTATAGGCTCTACGATAACGCCGAGATTAAGCAAAAAGCGATTAAGATGACCTAATCTGTCACCGGAAAAGAAAACGGTAAAAACAACAGTAATTAACACACCGCCTGCGAGGGACGGCAGGTAAATTGCCATTATATAAATAGCTTTCAATTTTTTCGGCAAACAATTTATAAGCCATGCGAGCAGAAATTGAAGAGCATACCCGATAGGCCCAACCGCCACAGCAAAGATAAATGTGTTCGGAATAACATGGGTCATGAGCAGTAAATCGCGGGTCAAAATGTCAATAAAATTGCGAAAACCTATAAACTGCGGGCGTGAAATAGAGTCAAACTGTGTAAATGAAAGCACCGTCGCCGATAAGACCGGCAACACAATAAAAATGACGAAGCAAACCAAAAATGGTGCAATAAACACATAGGCAAGCCTGTTTTTCTTCATATCCCGCCATGTTTCGCTTAGGGTCGGTCTGTATTTTTCTATCTTTGTGCCGCGATATACTTTAATCATAAGCTTCCTTTCCCATGAAGTAACTCATAGGGTCGTATGTTTGAATATCTAACGTTTTCAGTATCTCTCCATCTTCGGAAATAAAACCGAATTCTATCTGCTTTCGCTCCATTTCCATGCTTATATCTCTAAAAGCGATTTCGAGTTGTTCCCTATAGTGCTCCTGCCTTATCACTGTGCGCGTCCATGCATTCCAAATCTCACGTCCTGTCATGTAAGAGCCGCCGGGCACGAGAGGTAAGGGGTTATACCAACGCAGTTGCTCCATAAAAACAGCTAAAGTTTCCGGTCGCCAATCCAGTTGCCCAATCACGTCTAAATTCGCCGTGTGCCACCTAAACTCCGGTCCGTAGAAGTTCACAAGGTTTTGTGCAAAGAGAATCTGCGTTTCGGTGTCGAGCCACCACTCCAAAAATCTCCATGCTGTTTCTTCCCGCTCAGGCGTGGTGTTAAACATCATTATTCCATTTTGATTTCCCGCTTGTGAGCGATTGATAAATCCTTGCTCATTCATTGTGCCGGGAATTGGTGCTACACTCCACTGACCCGCTATGTCGGGCGCAGTCAATTCAAAACGCATATATTCACCCACACCCGCAACACCTATCGGAGCTGTACCCATTCTGAAATGCTGATAAAAACTATCCATTCTTGCGGGCAGCCCATGCTTGATATATAGGTCTGTCCAGAAACGAAAAGCGCTAAATCCATCTTCGGAATCGGCAGCCAAAGACAGTCCGTCAGGGGTGTAAATAGGCACCTCTCTTTGAGCAAAAAAAGTCTGAAAATCACCATAAGGATAAAAGAATGTAGAATTTATGGTGTATAGGCGATGAACAACATCGAGCACATCATCCCATGTATCCGGAACTGAAATCCCGAGATTTTCAAATATGTCAGTACGGTAGTAAAGTACATTTATTATTACTTCTTCAGGCATGGCATACACGCCACCCATGAATTTGTATGGAATCAGAGCCCCGGGAGCCATTGGTGCAGTGAGCCGATCAAATCCATCAAAACGTGATAAATCAACAAGAGCACCTCTGAGCGCATATTCAAAAGGTACATTTATGTCCATACCTGCGGCAAGTTCGGGCAAAGTATCCGCAGCATTTGCTAATATGAGCACCGTAGTGTCCGGTATAAAATTCATGCTCACATTAATCCCTGTTGCCGGAGTGAAGAAATCGTCACTCATTCGTTGCATCAAATCTACATAATCTCTGCTGCGACGCACCCATACCTGCAAAGTTTCACCGTCCGAATCATTTGTATCCCCGGTGGCAGCCGCCCCAAAAAACGATGCAATAAAATTTCTCATCGCATGTAAGAATCTTGCAAATATATTTGGTATCGCCGGAGGTATCTCTGCATCCGCCGAATGTACATAAAACCTGTCAAAGACAATAGGCTGCCGTTCAATTGATATTAACCAGTCAGTGAGCGAACCAAACACTTGGCTCAGCGAATGAACCGAGCGTGCAAGGTCATCAGGTCTGCTCGCAAATTGCCGCAAATCCCGCACAGCAGCTTGAAGTGCACGATATTCGTCAACACCAAATCCTGATAACTCCGCAAGTTTGAACATTATATCTTCAAGCTGATTTGCGTAGTGCATGAGTGACTGCGCCAGATGGGGCAGATAACTTTCCAGATTCCATATTCTAAAAAGGTCTACTTCATTGCCAATTACGGATCTGAGGCTCATATCCAAATCGCGTATACCGCCGATTGCTGCAAAAAGTGCATCACTTATCTCTGAGTAAGGTGCGGTAGTCACTGCAAGTCTTATACTATTTTCTCCCGCTTCAAGAAAAACCGGAAAATCCTCCAGTGTTAAGTTTCTCCACCGGGTGGTAAAAGGGAAAGCGACTTCCTTAAATTCGTAAAAAGGCACCTCTCCGTTAATATAAATCGTGCGGTAGGAATTTAGGTTTACATTTCTGTTTTGCATGTACTTAAACGTGAGGTAATAAAACCCGCTTTCCGGCACACTAAATATCCACTGCGCAAAATCTCCGGCTCCGTCAAAAGATGTAAGCCCTATTACATTTAGTCGCCGTACCCCTGCCTCCTGCGGAGTTATGCCCGCACCTGTCATTGACGACGGGACAATATTCATGCCGGATTTATATGAAATGTTTTCAGCTTCAATTGTTATAAGAGTGTCATTTATTGCTTCGACCCCGATGCCTGAAAAATTGTTTAGGTATTCACTGTGTGAAATCAATGTGCTGTACCTTTCAATTTCAATGCCGAGAACCTGAACAAAACCGTCAATTTCAACGGTAATACTGCGTAACCCGCTTTCGATAAAAAACACAAGCGGCCGACTCATTTTTGCTTCTCTATCTTGAACAATAACAAAATCCGGCGTCATTAATTGGGTGCGGTATGGCATACGGTCATTTCCTAAAGAATCAATTAAGAAAGGAAACTCTGCATAAACTATCCGCTTCGGAAAAACAAAATATTCAGCTTCGGGAAAAGGAAGAACTCCATCAATGAGTATTGTTCCCGTGGCATTTGAGGCGCGCCTTTCAACATACTGATAATCTATACGAATTGTATAGTAACCACTTTCTTCAACGTATATTTCCTCATGCCACTGCGTAGAAAGTTCCCCCGATGCCGCACTCACGGGTATGCAAAAAAGGAAAAACACCAGTATTACAAATGCTGCGCAATAAATTGTTCGCGTCATACCAAACCCCTGCCTTTATATTTCTAGTTTGCTAATCAATACGCTGCTCAGTATTTATATCAAACAAATGGAAATGCTCCATTTCCGGCAGCCCAATTACTCTCGTGCCACTCGGAAAACTATTTTTTGCCGGAACTCGTGCAATTAAACTTTCACGGTTGCTTTGATTTATATCCAGGTAGATATATCTGTCGGCTCCGACAAGCTCAGAGACATCAACCGAGGCGTAAAATTCGCTTTCTGTCCGCTCTTCACCCTGTCTGACACTGATATATTCCGGACGTATTGCGCCAATCACGTCTGTACCTATATATTTTTCGACACCTTTCGTGATTTTTTGCTTTGGAAATGGCAGATACATAGATGTATTGCTAAAGTAAATTATTCCGTCATCTCCCCTCATCAGCCTCCCGAAAATAAAATTCATGGGGGGCGAGCCGATAAAAGACCCGATAAACCTGTTTGCAGGTTTATTGTATATTTCCTCCGGCGATGCAACTTGATGTATAATGCCTCCGTGCATTACAACAATACGGTGTCCCATTGTCATTGCTTCTATCTGGTCGTGAGTAACATAAATAGTTGTTGCGCCCAGATTTTCATGGAGTTTCATTATCTCAACACGCATTTGAACGCGCATTCTTGCATCGAGATTTGATAAAGGTTCGTCCATCAAAAAAACTTTCGGCTGGCGCACTATGGCACGACCTAAAGCTACCCTTTGCCTTTGACCTCCCGAGACATCCTTTGGCTGACGGTCTAAAAGGTTCTCTATTTCAAGTTCTCTGGCTTTAACCTTTACCAGTTCGTTAATTTTATATTTTTCGATTTTTCGCAAGCGTAAACCGAATGCAATATTCTCAAAATTAGTGAGATTAGGATATAACGCATAATTTTGAAAAACCATCGCGATATCCCTGTCCTTTGGAGGAAGATTGTTTATCAGCTTGCCGTCTATATATATTTCACCTTTAGTTATGCTTTCAAGACCTGCTATCATGCGGAGCGTTGTTGACTTGCCGCATCCCGAAGGTCCGACAAGTACAACAAATTCTCCGTCCTTAACTTCAAGATTAAAATCTTGAACAGCCGGAGCTGCATTTTTTGCATTTGGGTATATTTTATGAATATTTTTTAGTGATACTTCCGGCATAGAAACCTCTTTTTTATTACAAACGGGCTGTAGCTCACTTGCGTTTTGCTACAGCCCTGTAAGCCTCCGTAACTATCTGCCTGCGAGAAGATTGTTTGCGTTGACAAAGTCGTCGTATTCACGCAACGCATCGATTAATTGTCTTGCACCGATTTCTACATTGCGTGTTGCGTCAAGTATGGCATCGGGGTCCATAACTGTGACATTCGGGAATAAAGCAGCAGCTTGAAAACCTAATACCCAATCACGGAAATGTCCGGTCAAGCGACTTTCATCAATGTGAAACGCAGGAAGTCCCCAACCAAAGCGGTAACTGTTTTCATCAAAACGCAGTGGGTAAATTCTTTCTCCGGCATCATTTAAAGTCCATGCTGCTTCGCGGAACTCACGGTTTGTCAGTGCTTTGAGATATTCCCAAGCAAGCTCCTGATTATCACTTCCCGCAAATATGCTCAGACCAATGATTGCCACGTAGTTTCCTCTTCCGCCGTTTGCACCGACAGGCGGAGGCATAACTGCTTGTGTAAATGCAGGTGCTCTTGTTTCCGGATTTACATACATGCCCCAAGGTCCTGCGCCGACAAACATGCCGCCGACACCTGCCACCCAGTCAATGTTCCACATGCTCGTGTCAAGCCCGAGAGCAACGCGTTCATCATGAGAAAAGGTGTTGGCAAAGTTGTTTCCCTGTACCTCAATGTACTGCTGAATTGCCAATATGGCTCCCTCATCTTCGGCTAAGTTTGAAACTCTTCTATCTCCGTCCGGCCTAAATCCCAATACATCATGTGCTTGTGTAAAGAAGTTGAGCATACGAACATAATCCTGCTCTTCAATATTGCGCACAATACCAACAGTCGGGCTTGCCGGGTCTGTTTTGTTTGTCAGTTGCCCTGCAAGGGTTACCATGTCATCAATTGTCCAATCATTCGTTGGATGAGGCACGTTGCGCAAATCAAAAATATCCAAATTGAGGATAATGGCGTTTGGCATTACTTCCATCGGCAAACCGTAGATATTACCCTCAAACCTGTGCATTTCGAGCATACCCGGGAGGAAGTGGTCAACAAATACCTGATCTCTTGCCAGAAAATCATCAAGAGGGGCTACAAAACCCTGCTCGACCATATTTCTGAAAACATTTGGCGCAATCCCTTCCCAGAAAAATACATCCGGTGCATCACCTGCTGCAATTGAGGCGGGAAGATAATGCCAGTCCCTGTTTATTACTTCATTGATAACTACATTCGGAAACTGTTCTCTGAAATAATCAAAATATGGCTCATTTGGTGTGCCGCCGACCAGTCCCCAATTATCCCATCCGCGAGCCCAAACAGTAAGTTCTCCTGAAAGTTCTGCGCGGCGTGCTTGTTCTTGTTCTTCCCAAGACATATCTCCGCCGTTACCATTTGCGGCAGCGGGTGGAGCTGTGTCGCCACCTGTTTCCGGGGGTGGTGCATCTCCGTTTGCCGCCGGAGGTTCAGGTGTAGGGTCTGCAACATCGTTGTTGCCACACGCCGTCAAGGCAAATACAAGTGCCAGCATTGTAATTACTGCAACTAATCCGGTGATTTTATTTTTCATTCGTTTTAATCCTCCATATCAATATCGTTTACTTCTTTTGTTTTTGACCATCTTCAAATTGTTTTCGCGTCGTTTACTATATTAAGCAATCTTGTAATACTATTTTGCTCCTATTTGCTTGACTTTACAGGTTCATTTTTGTAACTTTACAAGACCGCATAACTCATTATAGTTGTAAACATAAAGCTTGTCAACAAAATTCCCCAAAATAATGTCTCTTGCCCTAAAATTTGTATGCTCTTTGCACAATTCAGAATGGATATGGTATACATATTCTCCCTATTTTACAGTCGCTCAAACCTGCATACATAACCGCTGTACCATCATCGTTAGGGGTAATCCCGGCACTAAACACGACATCATAGAGCCGTGGCTCGCGACTGTCACTTTCAGGAAAACAATCCCTCGAACAAATCACTCTCGCAGGCGTTGGTTTGCGGGTGTCCTTATCTATTTCAAACGCAACACCATAGTAATGCAAAAACCCATCGCTGCCCTCGACCGTTTTGTGAGAAATATGCCCTATTGCACCCAAATTCCCGCCCGGAAGATTGTATAATTGGTTTACTCCGCCCCATTCGTCAGGTAAAAATATATCGTCAATGTAAGGGGCAGCTTCAATCGCCTCGGCTGTTAAAGAAGAAAGATTATCCAGTATTGTAAAACCAATCTTTGCGATACAAGCATATTTTTCGAGCATTTTCTTACCTTGTGGTCTGGTGCAAACCGCAATTTTACCATCGGGCATCTCTAAAAGCCTTATATCTTTCATGTGCTCAGGCCCGCTTACAAAATATTTAAGATTGAAGATACTGCTTCCTTTGTAAAACTTTGTCTTCCACGCCACAGCACGCCTGCCGCTCCACTCTACATGGACACCGCCCAATACAATCTCACCGTTAATAATAGTAACAAACGGGTCTTCAAGCGGCAAAACAGGCGCGTTTTCGACAACTTCATACTTGCCGTCAACTTCTGTGAAAAAAACAATTTTTGAATCTCTCCCCTCACGTTCCTGAACACGGCATGCCATCACCTCAATGCCGTCGCTGGTAAACGGTATTGAGGGATTGTACACATCAGGATTTCCCGGATAGTTGAACTTTAAGATTTCAGATTGGGTTACGTTTCTATTTTTTGCAAAAGTTTCATAGGCGAGGCGTATGGGCGTGATGTGGTGTTCTTTTACCATAACAAATTTCCCCCTTTTAAATTTTACCGCATTTCGGCTTTTTCGACTTCATGTGTGAGTATAGTCTAAAACGCAACTTGTATACATGTCAGCTGATAAGCGACAAATGCAGAAACAAAATGCACTGTAAAGTCACTTAACTCCGCCATTTAGGCACTTTACCCTGCATTAAAGTAACAATATAGTAACAATCGCAATTTGTAAAGTAACAACGATTATGTTATCACTGTGTTTATTGTAAGTCAATGAATATTTTTATACATTGAAAAACCGATGAAATTATGATATAAAGTAAGTGGTAGAATTTTACTGAAAATAAAAGGATTTTTTTAATGAAATATAAATTGATTGCATCGGATATGGATGGGACTCTTTTAAACAGTGACGGTCAGCTCAGCGAGCGTACTAAGTCGGCTATTTTGCGCTCTGTAGAGGTGGGTATTACTTTCGTAGCTGCTACGGGACGACCGCTGCGTAATATTGAAATTGTAAATGAACTTTTTGACGTGGATATGCCTTTTATTATCTTCAATGGAGCTGCGGCTTATATGGGCAAGTCTAAAAAACTTCTTTTTGAAACCTATCTTGATTTTGACCTCGCCAAAGAAGCTTTCGATATCGGGCAGAAACTGGGCTTTTCTCAAATTATCTGGACAGGACCCAAACTTTGGGCAAATCGCAACTCTGATGAAACTTTACACTATCAAACACTCTCTTCCGTTATTGATATGCCTTTAATTTCCGATTTGTCTCAGCTTGGTGATGATAAAAAGCATATTTCCAAAGTGTTATGGATTGCTGAGCCCGAGAAAGTGGCAAAACTGCGCCTCGAAATGATTGACTTCTTTGGCGAAAAACTCAACTGTTTTTCTTCTATGCCGTTCTTTTTAGAGTTTGTCAGCCCCAAAGCCAGCAAGGGGATTGCTTTAGCTGAGGTTGGCAGAATTTTGGGCATTTCCGGCAACGAAATGATTGCTTTCGGGGATGCGTATAATGATGTCCCTATGCTTGACTATGTCGGCTGTTCTGTCGCAATGGAAAACGCGCCCGACGACATCAAGCAGATGTGCGACCACGTCACATCATCTAACGACGACGACGGCGTAGCCGTTGCAATAGAACAGTTTGTCTTATCTTGAAACTAAACGCATGAGCCGCTTTGAGCCACAAGATTTTCGAAAGGAAAGGTCATTGTTATGAATAGTTTTACTTTTTGGAGCCCTACCAAAGTTGTTTTCGGGGAAAATACTGTTTCCGCTACGGGTGATGAGATTAAATCTTTCGGGGGGACTAATGTGCTTGTTTTTTATGGCGTTGGCAGCGCCGTTAAAAGCGGTGTGCTCGATAAAGTGACCAAATCACTGAGTGATGCAGGATTAAAATTTACCACGGTCGGTGGTGTACAGATAAATCCCACCTCAGAGTTTGCACAGAAAACTGTTGATAAATATAAAGGTACAGGCATTGACTTTGTGCTTGGAGTTGGCGGTGGCAGCGTTATTGACACAGCAAAGGTTGTAGCGCACGGACTCGCTTCTCCCGATGTGCCCGTTTGGGACTTTATTACCCTAAAGACAGAACTTTTGACATCGCTTCCGATTGGCTGCGTGCTTACAATTGCCGCTGCAGGCAGCGAAACCAGTTTATCTGCCGTGCTGACAAACTCTTCGCTTGCTATTAAACGAGGACTAACCACTCAGTTTAACAGACCTAAATTCGCCATCATGGACCCTGTTTTGACCTACTCTTTACCCGCTCGCCACACAGCTTGCGGTGTTGTGGATATTTTGATGCACACGCTTGACCGCTACTTTACACACGATGCCGACAACGCCTTAACGGATGAACTTGCCGAAGCACTTATGCGTGTTGTTATTAAGTACGGACCTGTTGCCCTGCAATGGCCTGACGATTACAAAGCACGCTCGGAGCTTATGTGGGCAGGCAGCTTATCTCACAACACTTTGACAGGACTGGGGCAAACGCTGGATTTTTCTGCACATCAACTCGGTCATGCCTTGTCAGGCAAGTTTGACATTCCGCACGGAGAAAGCCTTTCTATTGTTTGGCCTGCGTGGGCTAAGTATGTATACCATGATGATGTGGCAAGATTTAAAAGATACGCCCGTAAAGTCTGGGGTATTTCTGCTTCCGGCGACGAAGCTGCAGCAATTGCGGGCATTTCCGCTACAGTAAAATTTTTCCTTACCCTAGGCGCTCCCGTAACAATGAAAGAGGCGTTTGGCGGTGATATTGATATAGACATAGATGAGCTGGCAGACCTCTGCACCTACGGAAAAACAAGAACAATAGGAACATTTAAGGTCTTAAATTACAATGATATAAAAGAAATCTACAAAATGGCAATGTGAAACAGAGTAAGATATTTCCACCAATACAGCCGCTTATATGTAGTTTGCGGAGTCTTTTTTGCGAGAACAGTGACGACGATGTCGCTGGCTCGCAAAAAAGCGGAGCAAGCTACATATAAGCGGCGGAAGGCGCGGAGGAAATCCGTAAGCTACATATAAGCGGCGGGACTTTCGGCGAAAGTCGCAGCAAAAGTCGCAAAGGAAGTCGCAAAAAAAAATCCGCTAAGCAAAAGCAAAGCGGATTTTGTATTGTTATGGTTTTTGAGGGGAGAATAGCGGTGTTACGTTAGCTTAGCATGCCCAGTATGCTCTGTGGCTGGGTGTTTGCCTGTGCCAGCACTGCTGTTGAGACTTGACTGAGAATGTTTGCCGTGGTTAGCTCTGTCATAGTTCTTGCCATGTCGGTATCGCGTATGCGACTCTCGGCTGCTTGTGCATTTTCCGCCTGAATGTCGAGTGCTTGCATTCTGAATTCCATGCGGTTTTGCATAGCTCCGAGCTCTGCACGTTGCAGATTTATATCATTTATGGCATTATCGACTGTTCCCAGTGTCTCTGCTGCTGCTTGCGGTGTTGCTACGTTTGCATCTACCTCAGCATTGTACTGCTCTCCTTGAAAACCGAGCAGCTCCCCTGCTGTCATTGCACCTATCTCGATATCAACCGAGTCTCCGGCGTTCGGTCCGGCTTGAATCGTGACGGGGCTGTTTGTGCCATCGAGGACATTCATGCCATTAAACTCTGTGGTTGCAGCCGTTTGGTCAATTTCTTCCACAAGATTTGCAAACTCAGATTGCAATGCCTGGCGGTCAGTAGCTTGATTTGTTCCGTTTGCTGACTGCACTGCAAGTTCACGTCCGCGTTGGAGCATGTCCCCTATTGATTGAAGTCCTCCTTCTGCCACTTGAATGAGTGAGATTGCATCTTGCGTGTTCCGCGAAGCTGTCATTGTACCAATGATTTGCGATCTCATTCTTTCTGAAATGGCAAGCCCTGCAGCGTCGTCCGCTGCACGGTTAATGCGGTTTCCCGAACTGAGTCTCTCCACTCTGCCCGCAACCGCATTATTGTTTACGCCTAGTTGGCGTTGGGCGTTTATAGCGCCCACATTGTTATTAATTCTCATGTTCATCGCATCCTTTCATAAACCCCGCGAGCGTCCATCATCCTACAAAGACGCCCATATTATCCATAACACAATAAAGTATACTCAATTTATCGATATTTGTCAAGCATTTAAGAGTTAATTTTCAATGAATTGTCACGAATTGTTAACGGTATGCTCGCCTATAATGAGTAATTTATTCCGCTGTTTTCACGCATTTGCAGCGCAAACACAGTTTTTTCCGCTCTTTTTCGCACTCGACAGAGCCTTTCCCGTATCGGAAACAAACATAGCCTCTGAATAATTCTCAACGCGCTCCGGAATGTAGCTGTGAACACCTATACTGATTGTTACTTTCTCGCTGCTTCCATCATCCAATTTGATATCTGCATTTTCTACGGTTGCCCGAATATCCTCGGCTATTTTAAGTGCGCCCGAAAGCACTGTATCAGGGAGTATGACGGCAAACTCCTCGCCTCCCCATCTGGCAACCCTGTCTGTTGCCCGCGTGGTTTTCTGATTAATAATATTAGCAACGCATTGCAAAGCCACATCACCATTTGAATAACCATGAGCATCGTTGAATTTCTTGAAATCATCAATATTCAAAATTAAAAAACTCAACGGTTCTTGCTGTCTCCTTGCCCGTGCCCACTCGTGCAGCAATAAATCACTGAAATAACGTCGGTTTCCAAGCCCTGTGAGCGAATCCGTCAAAGAAAGACACGAAACCTCGTACAAGAGATTAATGATACGCATTTGGTGACTAACACGTCTTCTAACAACATGTTCACTGTAGGGCTTTACTATATAATCAACCGCACCCAAATTAAATCCTTCAGTCTCATCATCTGCATTTGTAAGCCCTGTCACAAAAATCACAGGAATATCTTTAGTTTTGTCATCACTTTTAAGAGCTTTGATTAACTCAAAACCGCCCATATCCGGCATCAATACATCCATCAATATTAAGTCTGGTTTAATTCTGGCTGTCGCTTCAAGACATCTTTTGCCATCACGCTCGGCATACACCGTATATTCTTCACTGAGAATTTCGACAAGTGCACGTAAGTTCACTATATCATCATCAACTATCAAAACACTGTTTCGCACTTCTTCCATTTATGTATCTCTCTTTCATCTATCTTTCAAAAGTATAACACATTTTACATATATTACAAACAGATTTTATTTAGATTGCAAACCATCTTTAACTTTGATAAAATCAGTGGCATGTTTAAGATTGTTTCAAAAATCGGGCGTGCTCGCAGAGGTAAGTTTACCACAGCTCGCGGAGTTATCGAAACCCCTGTATTTATGAATGTAGCAACGCAGGCTTCCATTAAAGGCGGACTTTCAGCTTTCGACCTCCGTGATGCGAAATGCCAGGTTGCGCTTGCCAACACTTATCATTTGCACATCCGCCCGGGTGATGACCTTATCCACTCGCTTGGGGGGCTTCATCGTTTCATGGCTTGGGATGGACCGATTTTGACCGACAGCGGTGGATTTCAGATTTTTTCTCTTGCAAAACTCCGTAAAATTTCCGAAGCGGGCGTAGCGTTCAGCTCCCATGTTGACGGGCGTAAGATTTTCATGTCACCCGAGGACAGCATCAGGATTCAACTCAACCTCGGCAGTGATATTATTATGGCTTTCGATGAGTGCATCGAACTGCCTGCACCCCACGACTACGTAATAAGTTCGTGCGAACGCACACGCCGCTGGCTCTTGCGCTGCAAGGAAGAACTTGAAAGACAGGGGGACGGTTCTTCTGTCCTGCCTATGAACGCGGTCTCTTCGACAGGACAGAAGAACCGTCCCCCTGTCTTATTCGGTATCAACCAAGGCGGTACTTTTGCAGATTTGCGCATTTCACACATGAAATCTATAGCTGAACTTGATTTGCCGGGATATGCTATTGGTGGGCTTGCCGTGGGTGAATCTACACAGGAAATGTATGACACAGTTGAGATTGTGGAGGAACATATGCCTGCTGATAAACCCCGATATCTTATGGGTGTCGGTACTCCGCAAAATATCATCGAGGCAGTTAGTCGGGGGGTTGATTTTTTCGATTGTGTTATGCCTGCCCGTAACGGACGGCACGGTAAGCTCTATGTTTGGGGCGATGGGGGGAGTATCAACATTAATAACGAGCGATTTCGTAATGACGATTCACCTATTGACGCTTCCTGTGAGTGCCATGTGTGTGCTAACTTCTCGCGGGCTTATTTGAGACATTTATTTAAATCCGGTGAAATACTCGGAATGCGCCTTGCGGTTATGCATAATTTGTTTTATTATAATACATTGATGGCTAAGATCAGAGACGCAATTGATAAAGGCACATTCCCAAAACTCAGCGAGGAGTTCAATCAATGATATTGATAAAAAACGGAAATGATATATACGGCGAACGAATTGATTTGCTGATTAAAGATGATATAATAACTTTAATCGGCAAAGATATAAGCCTTTCTTCTGATTATGTTTATATTGACGCATCTAATTATATAGTTGCTCCGGGGCTTGTCGATATGCACGTCCATTTCCGTGACCCCGGTTTTGAATACAAGGAAGATATTTTTACCGGAGCGCAGGCAGCAGCTGCAGGAGGTATCACAACATGTTGTTGTATGCCAAATACCATGCCTGTTGCCGATAAAGCAGATATAATAAAATATATAGCAGAAAAGGCATCAACTGCGCCCTCGCGAGTGTTGCCTGTCGGAGCAGTAACCTTTAAGCAAAAAGGTTCCAGACTCACAAGCTTTGATGCCTTGTCAAAAGCAGGTGCCGTTGCATTTTCAAATGATGGACTTCCTATCCAAAGCGCAGCAGTTTTGCGTAAAGCCATGCTCAAAGCAAAGCAAAAAGATTATCTGATAATCAGCCACGCAGAGGACGACGATTTGGCAAAAAACCACGCCGTAAATGAAGGTCCCGTTTCAAAACAGCTCGACCTGCCCGGTCGCCCTGCAATAGCCGAGGATATTATGGTTGCGCGTGATGTAATGCTTGCAGCGGAAACAGGCGCAAAGCTGCATATCGCACACGTCAGTACGGCAGGAGCCGTAGACATTATCAGAAAAGCCAAAAGGCTCGGCGTCAGAGTAACTGCGGAAACTTGCCCACAATATTTCACGCTGACCGAAGATGAGATTCTTCGTCAAGGCACACCTGCGCGAGTAAACCCACCACTCAGGACACTAAGTGATGTTGAAGCAATCAAAATCGGACTTGAAGACGGCACAATAGATGCTATAGCAACAGACCACGCCCCACACTCGCTGCTGGAAAAAGAACTTCCGCTGACTGACGCACCAAGCGGTATGATAGGACTCGAAACTTCTCTCGCACTTGCATTGACATTTCTTTACCACAGAAAAAGGGTCAGCCTTGAACATATAGTAAAACTCATGTCTACCAATCCTGCAAACATTTTAGGCATAGAAGCGGGGACGCTTGAAATCGGCAAACCCGCCGATTTAGTCATTTTTGACCCACACGAGCAATGGACTGTAGATTCGACATTATTTAAATCAAAATCATCAAACACACCGTTTGACGGCATTAAGCTATGCGGTAAAGTAAAACATACAATTTGCCGAGGCAAAATAGTATACACGGATATTTAAAATTGCTTATATCTCCGGAATATGTTAAAATCAAGCCCATAAAATTGAGTATATATCATAATGTATAACAGCAAGGAGTTTTTACCATGTCGTTTGCAAGATTACAAATGAAGATTGATGAAGTGCGAAACCCTACAGTCGTAGGACTTGACCCTGATTTGGAACATATTCCTAAAGATATTTTGGAAAAATACATCCATCAGCATGGTGAAGGTCTGGAAGCAGCTGCTCTTGCCATTTATGAATGGGGCACGGGGCTAATTGATGTGCTTTGTGATATTGTACCTGCCATAAAACCGCAGTCAGCTTTTTATGAGCAACTTGGCTCTATTGGTGTGATGGCACTTAAAAGAACCTGTGATTATGCCCGTGCAAAAGGGCTTTATGTTATTTTGGATGCCAAACGCGGGGACATTGGTTCCACTGCGGAGGCTTATAGTTCAGCCTATCTTGGTGCTGTCAAGATCGGGAATATCTCTGTGGCTCCGTTTGATGTTGACGCTTTAACGGTTAATGCTTATCTCGGCTCTGATGGAATTATGCCGTTTATACATACCGCTGCCAAGTTTGATAAGGCTGTTTTCGCCCTTGTTAAGACCTCAAATCCGTCTGCAGGCGAGCTGCAGGATAAAGTGGTCGAGGGAGCTGATAAAAGGTTCTATGCGCTGGTTGGTGATTTGATTGCCGATATTTCTAAGGAATATCTTGATGAGGCAGGCTTTTCCCGTGTCGGCGCAGTTGTGGGTGCTACTTACCCCGAAGAATCTGCGTTTTTGCGGGCACGGCTTAAAAACACATTTTTCCTGGTACCCGGGTATGGTGCGCAGGGCGGCACTGCGGAAGATGTCGCCGTAGCATTTAATGATGAGAGAAAAGGCGCGATTGTTAATTCATCACGCGGGATCATTGCTGCATGGAAAAAGCGTGGCGGCAGTTATACCGAAGCCGCACGTGATGCGGCGTTCGAAATGCGAACAGAGCTACGCAAAGCGATATATTAATTTCTATTCAAAAAAATCCAAGAATCTCAAAGTCGGCTTCAAAACATGAAAGCCGACTTTGCAAATTTGTTTATTTTTTTGTCATGTCCACTTGACAGGGGGGATGACAAAACCCGTATTTATCAAAGTTTTACTAAATTTCAACAATTCCGCTCATCATTGTAGTTTCTACGCCGAGAGTTTTCCATTTTTCGGCTATTTTGTTTAACCCCAAAGAGTCACTGGACATATGACCCGCTACCAACACATTCCCTATTCCCTGTTCTTTGACTTTTTTTGCATCTTTCTCAGGGATATGCATCAGAACCAATGTGCCGACTCCTGCTTCGAAGTATTCTTTAAGTATCTTCTCACCGGGACCTGTTAAGCCTGACATCAATACATAGATTTTCCCGGCATAGCTTTCTTTTGAACCTACCCGTATTACAGGTTTTCTTGCCGAATTTTTGTATTCTCCAATTTCTTCGAGAGCATCTGCCACTTCCCCTACAGTTGTTTCGGGTTTATCCATGAATTTTTTGTCCAAAAATTTTTGTACTATCGCTTCTCCTATTATATCAGCCGGGGTGTGTATGCACATGAACGGCATATTTAGGAGTTTTGCCGCACTTTCCGAGCGTCTGGAGTTTGATACATGCTGGTTGTAGCTCAGTTCATCTTTGCGGTCTGCGAGCAATTTTTGCCCTTTGTTTCGGGGCGTACCGAGAGCCTCCAGACGCATAACATGAGTATTTAACAAGTCAAGCATATTTACGTTTGTATTTTTGGGGTGATGGCTGACTACACAGTCGTATCCCAGCTGTTTTGCGAGCATTAACTCCGCTGTATCCATATCAACGCCCATCAGCACCTTTTTAATATTCTTTCCCTCCACCATGATACCGCAGTCGTCAGGCATTTCTTTGAGATTTGCTTCTTTTAAAGCAATGTCCATCAATTTCTTTGTCGTCAATGTTTTGTCCTCCAAATTTATTTTTGTTGACCATGCAGGAGATTGAAAATCTCCCCTGCAATGGATATTCGATAATTATTTCATTGCATTCAGGCTCTCTTGCAGATTGCTTAGGAGCGAATTCAATTTTTCGAGTTTTTCTTTTTCTGCGTTTATGATGTTTTCGGGGGCTTTTGACGTGAATTTTTCGTTATTAAGTTTTTGCTCAACCTTTTCCTTGTCTGCCGTTGCTTTTGCTATTTCCCTCTCTATGCGCTCTTTTTCTTTTGCAAAATCTACGAGATCGGCAAGCGGCATGTATAGCCTTGCCTCGTTGGTAGCCACTGTCACCAGACCGCTCAAATCGCTCGGAGTCGCATTTGTTATTACGACTTCACTCGCATAGGCAAGTCTTCCGATGTAAACGCTACCCGCTTTAAATACTTCGGGACGCTCCGTAACTATAGTAAGACTTGATTTCTTAGACGGAGGAACATTCATCTCTGCCCTGCGTGAGCGAATAGCGCGGATTGCCTCTACTATAACCTCAAAATCCTCTTCTTCGTCTTTGAAATTCAGTTTATCCGAATACTTTGTGTACTCTCGCATCATCAGCGGCATTTTTTCAAAAGTGGGCAAAGAACCATATATTTCCTCAGTGATAAACGGCATGAATGGATGCAATATGGTGAGGGTCTCTGTCAAGACATACAGCAGACAGGGGGACGGTTCATCTGTCTTTTGCCGCAAAGCCACGTCAGCAGAATCAGTAACAGATAAGACAGATGAACCGTCCCCCTGTCTGCTTAGTAGCCTCGGTTTTGTTATCTCTATATACCAGTCGCAAAAATCGTCCCATATGAAGTCATAAATTTTTGCCGCAGCTATGCCGAGCTCGTATTTATCAAGATTTTCTGTAACCTCCGCGGCAAGACGGTTAAGTTTTGATAAAATCCATTTATCTTCAAGTTCAAGGGTTGTGGTAAGGTTTGTCTCAGGAGAGATGGACAATTCTTTGTCGCACCGGAGAGACCGCGTTCGTAGGAGTGACAAAGAATTGTCCATCTCTCCTGACGTTCCTGACTCTCCCCAATCACCCAAATTCATCATAACAAAACGGCTGGCATTCCATATTTTGTTGGCGAAGTTGCGCATCGCCTCGCATTTTTCGGGATAAAAACGCATGTCGTTACCGGGGCTGTTGCCCGTTATAATGTTAAAGCGCAGCGCATCTGCACCGTATTGTTCGATGACTTCAATCGGATCTATGCCGTTACCGAGTGATTTGCTCATTATCCGCCCCTGATTGTCACGTATCATCCCATGTATGGCGACAGTATGAAACGGTGCTTTCTTCATAAATTCCAGACCCGAAAAAACCATGCGGGCAACCCAGAAAAATAAAATATCTGTTCCGCAGCTAAGAACATCAGTCGGGTAGAAATATTCTAAATCAGGTGTTTTTTCAGGCCATCCGAGCGTCGAAAAAGGCCACAGCGCAGAAGAAAACCATGTGTCGAGCACATCTTCGTCACGTTTTATATCGGAAGACCCGCATTTTCCGCACTTATCAGGATCCTCGCGACTGACAGTTATATGACCGCAACCGCAATACCATGCGGGTATTCTATGACCCCACCAAAGCTGGCGTGAAATACACCAGTCACGAACATTTTCCATCCAATGCGTGTATACCTTTGTGAAGCGGTCAGGCACTATTTTAATTGTACCGGTTCTGACAACCTCGATAGCAGGAGCCGCAAGCGGCTTCATCTTAACAAACCACTGCTCCGACGCAATAGGCTCAACGGTTGTGTTACAACGGTGGCAAGAACCGACATTCATTTTATGTTCTTGCTTCTTGACTAAAAGCCCAAGCTGCTCCATATCTTCAAGGACTTTGCGCCGTGCATCATATCTGTCCAGCCCGTTATAATTGCCGCAGTTTATAATCTTCGCGTTTTCATCTAAAATAAACACATGCTCCAGATTGTGCCGCGCACCGATTTCAAAGTCATTCGGGTCGTGGCACGGTGTCACTTTCACTGAGCCTGTGCCAAACTCCATGTCTACAAACTCATCCGCAACAATCGGAATTTCTCTATCCATAAGCGGCAAGACAACTGTTTTACCAATCAAGTGCTTATATCGCTTATCTGTCGGGTTAACAGCAACACCCGTGTCTCCCAGCATAGTCTCGGGGCGAGTCGTTGCAACCACTATTGTTTCACCCGAACCTTTTACAGGGTATTTAAGATGATATAATGCTCCCTCACGTTCCTCATGCTCTACTTCGGCATCTGAAAGCGCTGTGGTGCAAGAGGGGCACCAATTGGTGATACGCAAACCTTTATATATCAGACCTTTTTCAAAAAGGCTCACAAAAACTTCTCGCACAGCTTTTGAACAACCCTCATCCATGGTAAAACGCTCACGACTCCAGTCACACGAACTGCCGAGTTTTTTCAGTTGCTCTATGATACGATTACCATACAGATGTTTCCAGTCCCAGACGCGCTCTAAAAACTTCTCGCGCCCAAGGTCGTGGCGAGTGAGCCCCTCTTCGGTGCGCAGCTCTTTTTCTACCCTTACCTGCGTTGCAATACCCGCATGGTCAGTCCCCGGAATCCAAAGCGCAGCATAACCCTGCATCCGCTTATATCTAATAAGTATATCCTGAACCGTATTGTCAAAAGCATGACCAAGGTGCAACTGTCCGGTCACATTCGGCGGTGGTATAACTATGGTAAACGGTTTTTTCTCAGGGTCTATCTGTCCTTTGAAATACCCACCGTCTTCCCACATCTTATATATTCTATCTTCCACCTGTTTAGGATCATAAATTTTACTAAGTTCCTGCATTTTTCTCATTCTCCGATATTTGATAGGAGAAATTATAACAAGATAGAGGCTAATTTGCAAGGTAAATCGCAGCCCGGCAAAAATATTAAAAAAGTGTGCTAAAAAAACTAAAGTTCGCCCCAAATGGTTCGATAAAATATATCAGAAAGGAAAAAAGTGCTTTCTCCTATCAGAAATAAAAGGTACTTTCTTTGTCACTAAACTCAATAAAGGGAACGCACGCCCCGGACAGAGTTTTTTGAAATAAGTAAACAAAATTTACACCCCGGGAGTATGGATGCTCTCGGTCGACAAAGAAAGGATGCATAATAATGAGAATCAACAATAACGTAATGGCTATAAATAGCCACAGGCAGTATGGCATAAACGCCGGAGCAATCGGAAGAAACGTCGAAAGACTTAGTTCAGGATTCAGAGTAAACCGCGCCGCCGATGACGCAGCCGGACTTGCAATATCAGAGAAAATGCGCACACAAATCCGTGGTCTTAACCAAGCTTCAAGAAACTCGCAAGATGGTATATCCCTCGTACAGACCGCAGAGGGCGCAATGCAGTCAGCTCACGCAATCATGCAACGTATGCGCGAACTGGCAGTGCAGTCCGCAAACGGCACAAACGACGCAGACGACCGCAAAGCACTCGACCTTGAATTTGAACAACTCATCAAAGAGCTTGATCAAATCGAAAGCACTGTCAAATTCAACGGAATGACAATCTTCGGACCGGGCACAGGTGCATTGGGTGGCGCAAACACTATCGATGGACTCTTCACGCTTCAGTCAGGCGCAAATGCAGGCGATATCACGACATTTACCGTTGGAAACCTAAGCACATTCGTCCACTCCACTGTATACGCAGACATGGACCCTCTGGGCTCCCTGGAAAATGACGTGAGAATCTGGACAGTAGGCATCTCAACAATGCAAGGTTCCTGTAACTCAATCGCAGCCCTTGACAACGCCATCAACAGCCTCTCGATGTCCCGCGCTCACCTCGGTGCTATTCAGAACAGGTTGGAGTTCAAAATTCAAAACCTTGATAACACCGCAGAGAACCTGCAAGCAGCAGAATCGCGAATCAGAGACGTTGACATGGCAAGGCAGATGACTACATTCACACGAGATAACATCTTGTTCCAGGCATCAACTGCAATGCTAGCACAGGCAAACCAACTGCCACAAGCAGTCTTACAGCTCTTAGGCTAATATTTGTCGGCTAACGCCGGCAGCATAGCCGGAGGAAATCCCAGCAGCCAGCGTAGGCAGCAATTAAAAGTTTTAAGTGCGTGCGAACCGCCCGAGTTTAACACTCGGGCGGTTAATTTTGTGAGGTTGCGGGATTGCAAGGTTGCGAGGTGAAGCATATATATTTTTCTACAAAGTGAGCTCGGCTGCGAGGTAGCAGAGTTGAAGCTATAGCAACAAACAAAACGCTTCCGAGTCACCTTTTAGAAAAATATATATGCTTCACCTATTAATCCTCATGCTATTTCATCATTTTCTTAAGCACATCTATCTCCACAGAGATATCCAGTGCTTTGCTGTCGAATACAGCAGTTTGCTGCTTTTTGAATGATTCTTCTATTGCCTGCATGGCTTCTTTTATTTTCTGCATAGATTCCAGCATATTATCGCTTTTTACAGATTGGTTTTGCAAGTCTGCATAGTCTGTGAGGAGCTTTGATGTTGTTGGCAGGAAATAGTTAGTCAGTTGACGGACATTTGACTGCTTATCAGGTGCTTTCTCCACTGCTTTATAGATTTGCGTTGCTATATCTATAAGCCGCTCAGCCTGTTCCCTGAGCTGCTCGTCTTCAATGGTGCAGGCGGTTGTCGCCATGTCGTGCAGGTGTGCATTTGCCTCATTGAGAAGCTCATCCGTTGCTGTGTTGCCTGTGTCTGTTGCAACATGTGAAGGATTGTAGCCGAGCATGAACATTCCCTTTTCCGTATCCAAATGCGCATCGGGCCAGTATCCGTGAGCTATTTGGTTCTTTATCGCGCTTATTATTTTATCCTTAGGCCAACCAAGCTTGCTTTGAAGCCCTGTCAACTCTACATTTTTTGCGCCGTCCATCGCCTTATTTATTCTACGATAACGGCTTGCACGCTTGTAGTTTATTACGCCTTTACAAGTCAACAACGTGCCGGCTGCTATGCCGCTCACCATAAGCACCGTCGGCACAATGCTCTCTTGCATCAGAAAAGAAGTAACCATGCTGAGTATCATGCATATTATGAATATTAAAGCACCCATGATGTATTGCAATACGCCGATAGCTGTTGCTTTATCAGCTTTTTTATTTATATTTTCCACACGCTAAAACCTCCCGCTTCTTCCCGAGAAACTTCTACCCGACGAACTGCTGAATCCACCTCTGCCGCCACCACCGTTATTTTGCTGTCGTGGTATTCTTCTTATGTTGCGATAGAGGAAAATGTCACGCTGCATTGTAAGAGCAAAGCTGCCTTTTCTTACGTAATCGCACGCAAAATCGCGGCTTTTCACTGATTTGAGTTGCCTTGTCCAGCTCGCAACTACCGCACCTGCTATGATGGCAGCAAGCCCAACGCTGATTACTACAGCCCAAATTCTGGCTTCTGAGCGCTGCTCCGGAGTAAGTGGGATGTTTCTCGTGTCGAACCTATCCCCCGCTCTGGCTCTCGTGACAAAATCATCCACGGCGTTTGCATATGCGGTAAACGCCTCAAAAAATCTGTCATTTCGCAGGTCCGGCAGAAACAGATCTTCTAAAAATATCATCCCGTCATTTGTAAATGCATACTGCCCGTAACCGGTGGTAACAACGGCAAAATTGCGCTGCGGCTCCAGCGCTATCATCAAGATTATCCCGTCAAGGCTTTGACCGAATCCAAAACCTTGCTGCTCATAAAAATCGGCGGCATAGAGTCTGGGGTTGTTTGTATCCATAGAGTTTGTCACAGCTACCACAACATCGAAATTTTGACGAATGCTGATTTCATCGAGCATTGCTGCCAGCTCTGTCGCCTGCGCCTCTGAAAGCACTCCTACTTCATCTATAAAGCGTTCTCTGGGTCTTGTCCAGTCATTTGCAAATGCCGTAAGCGGTAGTGCTAAAGTGATGAGGATGGCGGTCAGAGTTAGTATAATTATGATTTTTATTGTTTTTTTCATCACACCACCTCCTACATGAATGTTATCACTACTTGTGTGAGCACCAGCAGTGAGGCAGCTATTATTCCAAATAATTTGAGAAACCAACGGTTTCTGGCTGATTTGTCCAGCGGTAGGTCGCCTACGAATTTTCCTGTTTGTCCGTTCATGGAAAAAGTGAAATTCTTACCTTCCCATGTCGAACCCAGCATCCACACGGGTAGCAGCGCATAACGCACACCCTCGCATTTCACATTGACGCTTGCGTTCACGGGTGTGACGCTGTGGTAGCCCATAACGGTTTTGTTAAATTCGTTTGTTGTGGTGTTTTTTATGCGTTGGTTTGCCCTTGGTGCGCAGTCACCCGCCTCCACATCGTATTTGTTTGCACAAAACCCCGCCAAATATGCGGGCTTGAATTCTTCTGTTTCATTCATGTTAAAGGGCTCAAGCGATTCCATCATTGTGTTATCTATCGACTTTGAACCGTCTACGGGCACTGCATCAAAGCCGAGTGTTCCACCACGAATGACTCGGAAGAATGATGTTTCAGTATAGTGAAATCTCGCATCGCTCCAGCGTCTTATTCTTGTAGCTCTATATTCAAAGCGCCCATCAGCATCCGCACTGAATAGCCAGAACGGCACATAGACTCCTTTAACTTCCTGAAGATGGTTTCTGTCTTTGAATACTGTTGGCAGGAGTTTTTTCTTTGCATAATGATTTTCAAGTGATGCCAGTGCTTTGGCTCTGTCGAGTTTGAACGGTATTACTATATCGGGGCGTAGTGCTCCCGAAAATTTGGCTGTCAGCACCACAGGATTGCCGCAAAACGGGCATGTTGCCGCCCCCATTGTTTCATCGCCAACTATTTCACCGCCGCATGAATTACATGTGTAAACACCCATACCTTCGGCTTCATTTGCTTCCCAGTTCGTTCCCTCGTATTCCCACTGTGCCGCATCCGGCTCCTGATGTGCTGCGACTTCTTCATCCATACACTGCAGAGCCGCTATGTCCATAACCGTTCCGCAATGCTCACATGTCATCTCTTGCGTCCCCGGCTCAAATCCCAGCGGTGCCCCGCAGTTCGGGCATTTATATTCTAATTGCGCCATTATAATGACCATTCCTTTCGAAAGTTCTCGGGCACAAAACGACTCATGAAAGGAATTGTCATTTTGTGCATCATTTGCGGTGCCCAGTAGGGGGAGCAAATCGCACATTCCCCCGTTAGTTTGAAATCTTTCAAACTATACTCCTACTCCTAACTCCTCGGGCTGCCGCACTGGGCACAGAAGTTTCCGGCGTTTTGTGTACCGCATAAACATGTCCAATTTGCGGGGGGAGGGGGTGCAGGTCTTTGTGCGCCGCAGTTTGAGCAGAAGTTCCCGGTATTTCCTTGCTGCCCGCATGAGCAGCTCCATCCTGCTGCTGCAGGCTGCTGCACAGCTTGTGGCTGCTGCATCTGCTGATTTTGCTGCATTTGCTGTTGCTGTTGCATGGAAAACAGGTCTTGGGCATTCATACCACCTGCTCCGGCTGCCATGTTCATTCCGGCAAAAGCCATCATCGGACCCGTTGCCTCGTTTGCCGCTGCGGCTCTCATTGCATCGGCTTGCGCTCCGACTAATGTTGCGGCTGCCATGCCGGGGTCCCTCATCACTGCACTCTTTTGCAGCGTTTTTATCATATCCTCATCTTCTTTACTTGCTGTGACGGATGATACGCCGACCGACACTATTTCTATACCGCGCAGGTCGCGCCATTTGTCTGAGAGGACATCGTTGAGCGCCTGAGCCATTTCCATTGTGTGACCGGGAAGCGCCGAGTAGCGTATGCCCATCGCCGAGATTTGCGCAAACGCAGGTTGCAAAGCTGTCATCAGCTCTGTTTTTAGTTGCCCGTCTATTGAATCGCGAAGATAATTGCCTGAAATGTTACCTGTGACATTCGTATAAAACAAAATAGGGTTTGTCACTCTGTAGCTGTACTCGCCGTGACAACGTATGGAAATGTCTATATCAAGACCGATGTTTTTGTCTACAACTCGAAACGGCACAGGGTTTGGAGTGCCGTATTTGTTGCCTATCAGTTCTTTTGTGTTAAAATAATAAACTCTCGTGTCTTTTCCGGGAGAGCCGCCGAATTTGAATCTTTCCCAGACCGATTTTAGTGCGCCTATCGCATTTTCACCGAGGTCGCCGCCTGTAAACAAAGACGGTTCGCCGCCTGCTTCAAAAACGAATTCACCCGGTTCTGAGCAAACATCAAGCACTTTGCCCTGCTCCACTATTATCATGCATTGCCCGTCTGCCACGGCTATGACAGAGCCTGTTGTGATTATGTTTTCCTCGCCTTTTCTGTTTGCACTGCGCCCGGACGTGCGCTTTTGCGCTTTTGTCGCAAGGACGTTTGCCGGCATTGCGTCGCAATAGAAGAATTCCTTCCACTGGTCGGCAAGCGTGCCACCAACTGCCCCCGCTGCTGCTCTGATAAGTCCCATACATTCTCCTCCTACCTCGTTAGTTTTCCGTGACAGTCTATCATTATTAAGAAAAAATTGCAAGAGCAGGACTCGTAACGACGAATAGTTTCTTATTGCACTTTTTTGCCTCTGATGGTACAGTAGACTTATGGAACAACGAAAGGAAACAAACCGATGCAAGATTTACTGCTTCTATCAAAGGATACGCCTATCGCACGAATAATAGGCGGTGCTTTGGAGCCTTTGCTTTCGGATAGACTTCCGCTTTTTCTGAAACGAACAGGCGATGCCGACGCGTGGCTTAAGTCAAGAGCTATAGACAACCATCGAACAAACTCACGACTGCTAAAGCGTGCCCTGCGGCTCGCAAACAAAGACGACCTCACAACCGTTATGGCAGTAAACGCAGCCACTATCACAGATAACTATTGGGTAAAACCTATAGATGATGACTTCACAAAATACGATGATGTGCTTTTTAGGGAAAATATGTTCGACGAACTTGCCCTAACCGGGGATGTCAACTCATTTGACCAACCACCAAGCAAAACCCCTGAACTGACCAATATAGGCAGCTTTGAAAAATGTTGGAGACTCGAAAATAATGTATGGTGGATGTACAAAGCAGGGAGACAAGAGGAACTTTTCTCTGAGTTGCTGGCTTATCACATAGGAAAAGCACTCGGATTTCCCATTGCTGAATATATGACAGCGGGAGATTTTATCAAAAGCCGTGATTTTACAGAAAGCGCTGATGTGGACTTTGAGCCTGCAATCGGGATTATCGGCGACACCTCCGACTATATAAAAATATACGATGCTCTTTGCCAAATAAATCCCGCTATCGCAGCACAATATGTCGTTATGTGTTATTTCGACGGTCTAATTTACAATATGGACAGGCATGAACATAACTTCGGAATTTTACGCAGCAGTGATACAGGTGAGATTTTGTCGCTTGCTCCCTTTTTTGACCACAACATCGCCTTAATTTCGCGCGGTTATCCGAAAAGCAAGCCAAACGATGCACTTATCAGTGATTTCACGTCACTTTTGAAGCACACGAAAAAACCAATCTGTGTGCGGAAATTATCGGAATCTGAACTGCTCAAACTGGCATGTAAAACCCAGTTCACGCCCCCATCAACAGATGATGTACCACATCCGCAAGAATTTATAGCGAAGTATCTGATAAGTCGCCAGTCAGCATTAGAGTCGCAAAATAAAGACTTGCTCCAGCTAAACACACCAAGTAACGGGGATTAGCACAACACATAACCTCGGAACTGATAATATGCCATACATGACATGCATGAACAAAGCCCTGATAATTTAGCATTATCAAGGCTTATGTTGCGGCGCGATAAGGCGCTTTAGGCTAATGTCTTATCATTTCCGGCAAAGCGGGAAACATCTCGATGTTTTGATTTACTTTAAACCGTGCGATATGCTTTTGCAGCATATCGGATTGTGCGCTCATTTCTTCTGATGCTGCTGCACTTTCCTCAGCACTTGCGCTGTTCTGCTGAACAACTTGCGCAACTTGGTCTATACCCTTATTGATTTGCGATATACCCAAAGACTGTTCTTCCGACGCTTTCGCTATTTCCGCAATAAGCTGAGTTGACTCGTTTATTCCTTCTACGATTGTCGAAAGACTTGTTGCAGTTTCTCCGGCTATGCGAGAACCAAGTTCCGCTTTTTCCATAGAGTTTTGTATCATTTCTCCGGTATCTCTTGCAGCTTCTGCGCTCTTTGATGCGAGATTACGGACTTCCTCCGCTACCACAGCGAAACCCTTGCCGTGCTGACCTGCGCGGGCTGCTTCTACTGCGGCGTTCAATGCGAGGATGTTTGTCTGGAAAGCAATATCGTCAATAGTCTTGATAATCTTGTTGATGTTTTTGCTAGCCTCGTTGATTTCGTCAACCGCCGTAATCATCTCACCCATTTGGCGGCTTCCTTTTTCAGCACTTTCCATAATCGTTTTAGATAATTTTGAAGTATTATCCGCAATCCCTGCGTTTGCTTTTGTTCTCTCTGCTATCTCAGCAATCGAACTTGAAAGTTCCTGAACGGACGCAGCTTGCTCAGTTGCACCCTGTGCAAGTGCTTGTGAACTGTTTGCCACCTGCTTAGAGCCGTTAGATACCTGCTTAGAAGATTCACTGATTTCAGCGAACATACTATTGAGGTTGTTTTCCATTTTTTGAATTGATACCCCTAAAACATCACGCTCGGAGATAAGTTCAACCTCAACGGTTAAATCACCATTTGCAACATCCTCCAGTTTTTTGGAAATATTTGTTACATGATTAACAAACGACGCGCTGCCGCCTATAGCTTGTCCGATTTCGTCCTCGACTTTTGCATATTTACTAATTATTGCTGCATCTTCCGGTGTAAGACTAATGTCACCTGTTGAGCCTGCTTTTTTCATAAATGCAGTCAGATAGGTTAATGGGTTTACTATCTTTCCGGTCACAAAACTGACCACTAATAAAATAACAGTTCCTACAACAACAAAAATAATCAATATCATCAAAATCAGGTTATTATACACCGCACTTGCCTCATTGATTGGTGCGACAACGGATATGAAAAATGTACTCTCAGCAAGCCCAAGGTGGAGCGGAACAGTTGCTACCATGCTTTCCTCTCCGTTTACGAAAGATTGCACGGTTGATATACGTACTTCTTCATTGCCGGTAGGCTGCGGGTAAAAAAGCCCCACCGCACTTGCATCCTCGCCGACCAAACTCAAATCGGGACTATAGAGGATAGCACCTGTTTCACTGATAACAACGATATAACCTGTTTCAAAAATCTCAACTTGTGAGAGTTCATTGTGTATACTTTCAAGGTAGAGGTCTACCGTGGTAATACCCAGCACATTACCATCGTCATCCATCAAAGGATAGGACGCGGTTATCATGGAAACGGAAAAGTTACCAAATGTATATATGTACGGGTCGGAAAATGTTGGCACTTTCCTTTGCAATGACGTGAGGTAATATGGCTGAACAAATTCCAGGTCCTCCTCCTCTGTTTGAGGCTGAACCCTCGTCACGTCGCCATCACGGTAATAATAGAAAGATATGCGCCCGCTGGTCGGGGTGCCAAAATCTGTACCCACATACTCGCTATCCCTTCCGTCATACGCATCGGGCTCCATCATAAATGCCGTACCTTCTGAAATATGATACTTGTCAAAGGCACGGAAGATATATTGCTGTAATATTTCCCTATCCACAGTATCGGTTAGTATTTGAGCTTCCACGATGCTGCTTATACCTGATAAAAAGGATACAGGGTTTTCAAAGGTGTTTGCTATCATGTTTGCATATTTTTGACCCATTTCCGTCAACATAGCTTCATTATTGCTCCGAAATGCGGATTGCAGCGAGAAAAACAATATTACCACTATAATCGCCATTCCTACAAGGAAACTCCCGACAGTTGCTGCTGTAATTTTGAACTTAACACTTTTACTTTTAAACATTTTGAACCCCTCCACTATAATTGATTTATTCATCACGAATAGATGCATAATAACGCAGGTAAGAGCACGTGAATTTAGTATATTAAGTGTCATCATAGACCTTTTATTTCGATATTTGTCAACGGCGAATTAACAAACTGAAAATAATTTATCAACACTTGCTAACAAGCGCGAAAGAGAAAATTTCATAGACAAAAAACTCCTGCAATTACAGGAGAAATCGCAAACTAAAGGGCTGTAACAAAAATCTAAATTTGTCATTCTGAGAGGAATAACCAACAAAACAGTGCAGTACGGATTTGAAGAAGCTTGATTGGGACGCCATTAAGGCTCGGCAGTGGAGCGATTGCCGAGATAAAAAACAAGCAGAGCTTTTAGTTGAGAAAAAGATGCCTTGGAAATTTTTTGAAAATGTCGGTGTGTATTCATTCGAGTGGGTCATCGAAGTCAATGATGTATCAGCAAAATCTTACAATAATCATAAACCTATTGTCAGAGAATGTCGCGAGTGGTATTATTGAGATAGGGAAAGGGTGATGCAAATGATGAAGTTTGTGACTGGTAATTTGTTTGACAGTAGCGCAGTAAGCATTAGTTAACACTGTGAATTGTGTTGGCGTTATGGGTCGTGGTATCGCTTTGCAATTTAAAAAGCAATTCCCTGACAACTTTAAGGCTTATGAAGCGGCGTGTAAGAGAGGGGAGGTTGTTCCCGGAAATATGTTTGTATTTGCCATGAATTGCTTTGTAAATTCAAAATATATCATTAACTTTCCGACGAAACGCCGTTGGCGGGGTGCAAGTCGAATTGAGGATATAGAGTCCGGACTTGCCGATTTAGTTGATGCCATAAGAAAGAATAATATTACATCAATAGCAGTACCGCCACTCGGAGCAGGTCTCGGTGGTCTTGATTGGCGTGCTGTCAAAAAAAGGATAAATGAAACTCTTGGCGAGCTTTCAGGTGTTGAAATTACTGTCTATGAGCCCGGCAATGCCCCTGCGGCAGAGCAGAGGGTGAAGAATAAGACCGTACCTATATATGACACCGGGGAGAGCTGCATTAATCAGTTTAATAAGGCGATACTTAGATGGGTTGCTTGATCCATTTGTAACCCTTCTTGAAGTACATAAACTTATGTACTTGCTCCAAGCAAGTGGTGAAGATTTGCGGTTACGTTACGAAAAAGCAACTCACGGACCTTATGCAACAAATCTATCCCATGTTTTAAACGCTGTAGAGGGACATTTGCTATCAGGATATTCAGGATATGCTGATGGAGGCGATAACCCCAACAAGCAAATCAGCATTATTCCCGGTGCAGAGCAGGATGCAAAGGAATTTTTATTACATGAAACAGACACTGCGAATCGAATTAGTCAGATAGCAGAACTTGTTAATGGTTTTGAAACTCCGTTTGGGATGGAGTTACTTACAACAGTTCATTGGGTAGCTTGTGAAAGAGCGAGAACTATGGCTGATATAATTGATCACACATACGAGTGGGGAGTCCATAAACGTAAATTCAGCGAACGGCAAATTGTGCTCGCAACAGAGCGGCTAGCTGGTAAAGGTTGGATTCCCGTGACAAGCAAGACAAGGTACTGCTGATATATGTTACTTACCTAAATGCGGAGTAGTTCTATTCCTTCCAACATTTGATATGTTTGCAATGCAAATTCATCTGTCATTCCACTAATGTGGTCAATCAATAAATGTACCCTTAGCCACCACTCTATAACAGTAAATTTTTTGTCGCCTTTAATTTTGTCAAGCTCAAAGTTATAGGATTTAACACATCTGTTGCCTAATTGATTGAACAATCTTATTTCATAAGCTAATTCAGAAGGTCTTACATTGTGCGACAGTAATTTTTCAAATTTATCGTGCGGCAAAACTAATAGCCGTTGAAAGTGTCTCAATATTCCTGTCATTACGGCATAGCCAGTTAATTCTATGCTTTCAGCTTCGAGAGACGTATACAATCTAGTTCTTGAAAATTGTTTTATCGTTTCAAGAACTTTACCCATACCATCACATGGTATTAATTGGTCTGCTTTACCACAAAGAAATTCACTGTAATTATCTATAAAATTATTCGCAGCATCATTTATAGCTTGTTTTGACCAGGGTATCGCAATGGAAAGACTGAAATTGTATATATCCTTCATTTTTGGTATTTTAACAGGACACTTCTCACTCGGATAATCTTTGCGCCATATCTCTTTAAAGCCATCTATGAAATCATTAATTGTGATTATCCTTTTTTCAATGCCATCAGAAATGTCACTTAAACAATATGAAATGTCATCGGCTGCTTCCATAATGTAGGTCAATGGATATCTGGTGTGTAAATCCATTTCCATTTCATTATATATAGACTCAACCAATGATTTTTCTGTTTGAAAATAACCAGCTTTTTTTGTTATTGATTTTCCACATTTTTCTCCTGCTGCTCGAACATATTTCAAAGAACACATCAACGTTGCATATGTTAAATTCAAACCATACTCATCTCTTTCTGCGTGTAGCTTTGTAACGGCTCTAAAGCCTTGGGGATTCCCATCAAATTCATAGAAATCGCTCATCAACTTTTCAAAGTTACCATTTTTGGGTATCCCTAATCCTTTTGCAAGAATTTTTATGTTTTCTTTTGCCCAATCCTGTATTGCAATTTCACCAAAATGACCAAATGGAGGGTTTCCTATATCGTGTAAGAGACATGCATTTTCAACAATAGTTACTATGCTGGGAACTTTGCAGCTTGAAAGTAGTTCCTTTCTGCACAGTTCATAGGCAATTTCATTTGCGAGTGTTCTACCAATATCAGCAACTTCAAGAGAGTGCGTCATTCGAGTTCTAACGCTTGCGTTTGGCTCAAGCGAAAAAACCTGCGCCTTTTGCTGAAGCCGTCGAAAAGACGAACAATAAATAATCCTAGATCGGTCACTGTAAAATTCATTTATAGGAGCAGACCTCGAAACAGTTGATTTAGACAGACGTTTATAGATCAAAAGATCTTTTAAGTCTTTCATATTTTATTTCCTTTCAAGACATTAATTATTTAATACGCAAACAATAACATATCCTCAAATTATAGCAATAATGTCATTTTCGCCCCGTTGAATCCAAACTAATCCCCTATGTCTTACGTGGTGTTGTTGAGATTGACAACGGGGGATTTTCTCCCATCGCAAGTTTCTACGGGTATGTCTATCTAAGCCGTATGCCATTTTGCGTACATCGTCAATTAGTGGAAAGCATCACCTGAAGCCTCCCTTAATTGCCTCATATATACCATTTATTTTGCGGGTTTTATTGATAAAGATACTATCACATAAGCGGTATAACGTCAATTGATTATGTTGATGGTTCATTTGCTAAAACGAATACACGGGACTCCACAACAACCTCAAACCCACCCCCAACAAAACAATGCAGTACGGATTTAGACGGCTTCGGTGTACCAAGGAAAATCTAGTAATTGGAGTTGCTTTAGCCGGAAATGGCAAAAACAACTCCAATTATTTCATAACGTCAAAAACGTCCTTAGCTAACACTCACACGGTGAAGCGAGACAATCCGGGCAAACCAGAACAATAACTTCTCCGTCTGCATCAAGTAAGTGCACAAGAGCTGATACTCCCGGGACAAAATCATTCCATGTAACTATAGTGATGCCGAGCCATGTTGTGCGTGCTACTATATCTAACTCTACCTCAGTTACAAAGTTTTCTGTCAAGTACACGCTTGTATCTTCGGTTCCGGGAGATTGTAACTGCGTCCAATCACTTGCATTGCTTTGTATTATTACATAAATTGCATGTAATAGACCTGCTTCTTCTACCTCACCGGCTTGCACTGCAGCGTCCATAACATCTTGATCAAAGAAAACTTCAATTCTCACACTTGCTATATCGTTGAATCTCGTTCCCTCAGGCAGGAACAACTGCCAATTTCCCATACTCCTATTCTCTTCCGGAGTGCTGTATGGATCAAAGCCTATTCTATTGTCATGATGATTAGTGAAATCGTATACCCACCAACCACCTGTTTCTTTGT
>Ga0209755_10000684_pt1 | contig 59344 bp, 47 predicted proteins | sample TergutCo191P1_FD_187301 | JGI IMG/M metagenome (GOLD analysis project Ga0209755, IMG submission 187301) | Cornitermes sp. P1 segment gut microbial communities from Petit-Saut dam, French Guiana - Co191P1 (SPAdes) (version 2) | ecosystem: Host-associated > Arthropoda: Insects > Digestive system...
AGGGAGAGCGAAATTGAATAACTGAAAAGTGGAGGTCTTCGAGACATGGAGAGGAAAAGTTCGTCCAAGGCGATTACACGCATTTACAATATGACCGGGAAATCCACACAAATAAAAAAAGGTCTGAGAAGAGCCTTGACGTTGCTTCTTGCGATATTATTCATGCTCAGTACGGTTGCTATGGCTGTGCCTGGTGCAAATGGGTATATTGATGATGGTGCAAGTCAAAGTGTCGCTTCGCATGAGCAAATTATATCTGTTCCCGCACACGGCAGTGACGGTTTTATCAGCGATGATAATGGTTTCATAAAGTTCTATGTAAACCAGAGCACAGGTGGTTTTTATATCTTGCCATCCGGCCTTGAGCTTGATGAATCGAAACCATCATCTTTCGGCAGTTTTAGGATTGATGGCGAAGAATTCGTGTTCGGAGGCAATTATCCGGGTGCATTCTTTGTCATGCCACCAATGATAAACCAAGGCGGGACGGCGCAGGCGGTGTGGTATAAAAATGGTCTGTATATTTCGCAGTATCTGAATATAGTCCAAAACGAGGTTAGAGCAAACTCGTATGCTGTATACATACGTTATGAGATTGAAAGTGCTTACTATGGCGAGACTTTCAACGGAAATATCGAAGGACGCATACTGATAGACACGATGTTCGGCGCATATGATAACCTGCCTGTCAAAATTTCCGGTGGCGAGGCTTTAACTTATGAAACTGTCTTTGATGAATCAAATATGCCTGCCTATTTTGGCAATGATACTTCTAGTGGTGTATATCCCAGAGTTTATGGACTGCTGATAGATTCGAGCGTGACAAGACCGTCCTCGCTCACTTTTGCTGACTTAGACAACGTAAGCGGCACGGTGTTTGACTATAACCTGAATACTTCGCAAGTAATAACTGACTCAGCCGTATTGCTGTACTTTGAAGGTCAACGTGACAGCGACGGGTCAGTTTTCTTTTCGACTATTTATGGGTTTGACGTGGAAGCGAGCGTGGCAGATGGAGTGTCATTATATGATTTGTATGTCACACAAGATACAACAGACAACCTAGCGTCAGAGGTTGCTGAAAGTACCGCCTATGTTGGAATTGAGCCCCTAAGCACTGTGTTTGAAGTACGTACAGAGGCTCAATTTCTCAATGCTTTATCTAATGAAACTGCATATAGAACCATTCGGCTAATGGATGATATTCATTTCTCAAATAATTGGGCACCTGTAAATTTCGGTACCGGGCATCCTCAGTCGGTCAGAAGATTCACAATAGATGGAAATGGCTTCATAATATCTTTGCATGTGAATCAAACCAACGGAGCATATGCCGGACTATTTGGGTATGTGAACGGCGCAGATGTAACGATAAGGAATTTGGGGATTGAAAATAGGGGAATTAGTGTGTCGGGATCCCCGGAAGTACATGCAGGTGGGTTTTTCGGGCTAGTACGAAATAGTAGAATAACTATTTCAACATCTTTCATCAGAGGTGCTTCAATTAGTGCTTACAGACCAGGGGCAGCTACACTAGGAACTGCTTCTGCGGGTGGACTTATTGGGTACGCAAACAATACCACAGTCGTCATCCAAAGTAGCTTTTCTAGTGTTGAAAGTGTCAGCGCAACGATGAATCAAAACACACTATCTATATCCGCAGGTGCTTATTCATTTGCAGGTGGATTGGTGGGAAGATATTCAGGCGCAGATATAAGGATTTTAAACACTTATACCGCCACTGGACAAATTGTTTCACACACCACTGTAGGTTCAGGCACGCGGAGGCGTATAGTAGGAGGAATAGTGGGAGGTGCGCGGAATAATGCGCAACCCACAACACTTAGCGTGTTACAAAGTGTCAGAGTTACTGACGGAGTCATTAACGGTGGCAATGATGGTGGTAATACTATCAACCTTTCAGGAACTCTAGTATCAATCACTCAATTGCATAATGGCAATGTCTGGCCTATGACAGATTGGGACTGGAACAGTATTTGGGAATACAGAGAAGGGGGAAATGGCGGTTTTCCGGTTTTATCGGAATTTTATCGAACTAGAGAAGTTACGTTAACAAGACCCGAAGTTGCTTTAACAACCGGGGAAACTCAGACAGTTACGGCTACAGTAAATCCTGCAAGAGCAAGGTTGCAAAGGTGGACCCCAAACGCACAAACACCGGTAAGACCAACACTTGATTGGGATACTCGCACCACTGGTGGTGGGGTTGGTAGCGGTGCCGGTTCTGCGACTGTGTCGCCCAGCAGCACGGAAATCAACGCAGCAGGCAATGCAACAACAACCATAACCGCTGTAACTCCCACTGTTGGCACACCGAACAACCCAGTATCGGTTTTTGCACGCATTGGAGGGACAGATGTTGCGTCAATTTCACTGATACCACAACCTATAAGCCCTGTGATATTTAACTTAGCTGGTGGTAATGTAAATGGCAACACAGCAAATGTTGTTCATAACATAAGCCATAGGGTGCCTATTGGGATAATTAACGTTCCAAATCCGGAGCGAGACAACTATAACTTTGAAGGATGGCGATATAGCGGACAAGTTGCCTCATCAAACTTGACAAGGGAGCAAGTAGCGGCTCGTCCAGTGACTGGAGATGTAACTTTTACAGCACAGTGGGAACGAATTCGACATACTGTAACATTCAACTTAAACGGTGGCAACATAGGTGATAGTACAACAAGCATCGAATATAATCTTCCGCAAAGCTTACCAGTCGGAGAAACTAATGTTCCCACACCGTCACGCACAAATCACGTATTTGGCGGATGGCGAGAAAATGGTGCAGGAGAGCCTCTTACACTGGAAGAGGTAGCGGCGCTGCATGTATCGACCCCTATGTCATTTACAGCAACATGGTCGCAATACATGACTAGCCTCATTGTTGGTATAGGGTTTCTTGTGCTGGAAGATGAAATGTCGTCAGATATGACATCGCTTACAGAGGGAACAATATCGTTTTTAGTTACCCCCGACTCTGACACAATCGTGGATGGCAACCCGACACGAATTGTGGACAGGGTATATCTCAGGGATGGTGAGGGCGCGGATGTACCATTCACAACAACGCCCACAACTGGTGGTGCGACTATAGTTTCATTTGCTTTTGTGGCAGGGCGAGAAGTCCATTTTGAGCTAATTTCAATGGGTGTAGAAAATACACATACAGTGGAAGTAACAAGCTATTTACTCAATCATTTTTATGTTAGCTTCTTTGACCGTACGGCTAACCCAGAATCTCCGTTCTCTGTGCCAAACACGGCAATCCCAAGGGGGCGTGACATAAGTGTTAGGTTCTTGACCAGAACAGGAGCGGAAGTGATAGCTAGCGTGCTACTTATTGGAGAAACTACCTCGACAAAGCATCCAGTTATTGCATCCGGGCAACATGACTATGAGGACAGGAGGGTATTTTATTTTGACTTCACTATGCCTAACGAAAGTGCCACACTTGACGCAGAGGTGACGATAGATCCGAATCATAGGTTCCGAATCACTCCCAGAAGAGTACACGGGAACCTGAATTTCAGTTCTCCTGTGGCTGACTCAGTGTTACCCGGTATTGGTGGGAACTATGGAGCACTCGCAGGACGTGAGATTATTATAGCTTTCGACTATAACGATGTGCATTTTGAGTTTCATGGATTGAGTGTCATAAATATTTTTACCGGTGTGGAATATCAACTGACAGCACTTTCAGATATGCGCTACAGCTTCACTATGCCCGGCGCACCTGTGTATGTGTTTTTAGATGTCCGTCAAAGACCTATTTTCCAAGGTGAGACACAAATAAACCACGGCGGTACGATAAATTTAGTGAATTCCAGAAGTGGTGCTTCTTCGTTTAGTTCAGTACAAGGGTATGAGGGGGACCGTATAGAGTTTGGCATAACGAACACAGACCCGCGAAGGATTATCCAATCTGTCGAATTGGTTAATGCGGAAACACGCACAGTAGTTTCATCACTTTTTGCTGCTAGTGATAACCGCTTTGCGAACCATTTTTCAGGAACGTTTGACATTCCTGCGTTTGATGTCGTTTTGCGTGTAATCTTAACCAATGCCCCGCTATTGCCGGTCACTGTTGAGGCTGACATACATGTAGGAAGCGCGATTACACTTAGAAGAACGAGCGTAGCCTTTGGTGAGACAGTTGAATTTGATTTTGAGACAAATGACACACGTCACTGGTTGCACCGCCCTGTGATGAGGGTGTTTGATGAGAGTGGAACTCTGCTGTTTGAACAGTTTTTCCAAGATGATAGTACTCTGAGAAGCGGTCAGCCTGTATTTTTTGTTTCTGCACCGATGCAGAGAACTGACGAAGTACCTGCAAGTATTGTTATTGGTGTATATGAAATAAATAGGGAATTTATCAGACAACTCGTGTCCATAACGCCAAACTCTGAACGTGCGACTCTGTTTACGCATATTTATGCGCATGGCTTCAACATGTACGATGGCGACTATGGTACTGTATATCTCGGCACTTCCGCCAGTGATATGCAAGCGGTGGCTAATATTACTTTTATAGATGAGTCAACTTTGATGATACCTATTTCGGAAGAAATGCGTTCAACTACAGATGATGTAACCTTCTATGTAAGAATCCACAACGAAATCCGTTCGGTGATGATAGTAGGCATGAGAGAACTTAGGGTTACTCCATTTGGTCTTTTAGGCATTGTGTCGGACAACCTCAACACCCATAGTGTGATACTGGCAGACAATGAGGCAGAACTACGGCAACTGGCAGGAGGGCAGCGTATTATTTTACGTTTGGTCGGTAATGTTCGGTGGAATCAAACGATTAACGCACACGAGTTTACATCAGGAAATGTAATATTTAATGGTATCGCAACATATGAAATTGTAGATGGATATTCACTGCAAGTAAGAGAGCTTTCGACTGGTATAACTATTACCGCATCCAGAGGGCGCATGATGGCAGGTTGGTATCCGTTTGTGCGTGGTCGATGCATAAAAATTGAACTCAGAAATACTATAGAGTATATTGATACATGGGCGAAAAATTCAGAAGGACAGCTAAATAGGGTTGGCACGGAAAATATAGTCATCCAATACATCGGTGCAGGAAGTGTTGACTGGACATTTTTTGAAACGGGACTGGAAATTAACCATGACAATGCAATTTTACTAAGGGATTCCATAGTGTTCGCTGGAATAGCTAGAGTTGGAATTGGTTGGCCGGTTAGTTGGGATCTATTAAATTTAAATCTTCGCCGTGCTGAGTTTGGCATGCTCCCTACTTGGTCTAATTTTCTGCTGCCTAGGGGGGTTGAGGCTAGAGGGCGTATTGACCTTAATCCGCCATTAATTTCTGACATTGCAAAAGAATATTTAAATATTTGGATAGGTGTATCAGGGTTCGCTGATATAGATACCTTTAGAGGACAGTATAGCATGGGAGGTACCTTAAGCGTAAAGCTAAAAAAAGTCCAGCTACCAACAATGGAAGGTGAGATTACACTTCTCCATGTCCCAAATGAAGGGTTAAGAGTTGATGGGTTTAGAGCTGGACTTAGAGGAACTGAGACATTTATGGGATCAATCACTTTTACAAACGTTGCAGCTAGTGCTGAAGGGCTTGCAGCAGCCAGAACAGACCGGGCGGTGAGGGTTAACCTCTATGGTGGTGGTATGAATATCCCAATTGCCGCATTTCCCCCACTAACACTAAGAATACCTCAAGTAAGAACATCCATCACGTCAAATGAAGTTTCTGTCACCGGTTCCGCAGAAATGCGCGTAGGTCTTCAACCTCCACTTGCCGTTGATTTAGACGTGATCCCTCGCCTTGAAGGTAGCATTTCGTGGAACCCCGGCGGCACTAGATTTAGCGGCAATGTTGATATGGTGTTGATAGATAATTTGGATTTTATCAGAGGTAGTGGAGATATTGAAATATCTCACATTAACGATAGATTCAATTTCAGAGGAAATTTACACGCAAGTGTGCAGGTGCCTAGAATTCAGATATTTGGACGAATAGGTATTGGCCCGATACCATTAGCAGGAGTGGACGTTCTCGTGAATGAGGTTGGCGTGAGCGCACCTGTACGTGTACTGGGTTGGTCGCTGAGGGCGTATTATCGTTGGGGTGGTATGCCATGGGTGGTCAGAGCCTCGCAAGATTCGCTGGAGGTAACTGAGTCGATTTTCAATGAGGAAGGTGATTTTGTCGGATATTCTAGCTTCGGGTCAAACCTGTCGCTACGTGCCGCTAGTACAAGCCCAATGTTTGTGCCGTTTGGTATGATGCTGTCGGATTCACCAACTATAACAACTAATATGTCAGGTACGGTTCATTATGTTTATTTCCCGCAGGGTTTGGAAGATGCAACGGAAGAGTTGGCAGTGCTATTGACTGCGCCATACGGAGATATTTCTATCACGAATCCTGACGGAAGACCTTTTGCCTTGCGCTTCATGGAACTACAGGAGGATGGAGAAGTTGCAGAGCAGGAACTTAATATTCCCGGAATAAATGCTGTTGTTTTTCCTGCGATAAATAGCGATTTCTCTGTCACTTGGGGAGATGAAAATATAGTTTCCGATGAGCCGATAGATACCGTAATGATCAGGTTGCCTCAACAACCCGGGATGTGGACGATTACGTCTTCGAGTCCATTTGAGAGTGCTGTAATGGGTGTTGAACTGCTTCCTGAAATCAGAAATGTGAGATTGTTGAGCGATAATAGGGTAGAGTGGAGTCTTGCAAATCTAAATTTTGACAATGAAATATATGTGTTGGAAATACGCTTATCACAGGATGACGGAAACGACCCTACGAGCACAAACCCGGGCACCTTAATAAGTGAAGTTATAATAGCAGACGGCAATAACGGTGCTGCTTCAGGATCATATAGTATAAATCCTTCAGCGTTTGCAGATTGGGAGAGCGGTCGCTATTATCCGCGTTTAATTCTGAGCTCTGTGCCCAGACATGAGTTTGAGGCTCTTGCGGACAACACATCCACGGATGGCTTGACACTAATGCCCGAAAGTGCTATGAATGCTAATTCACCGATAACCCACACTAATCCACATCAACCTACATCTGTTGGCGCTGTGGAGCTGAGTGCGAGTGGCGATGGAAACCTTAACGTCCAGTGGCAATCAACGGACAACAGAGCTGATGGTTATTTTATCAAAATATTTGATGTTGAGCTTAATCCCGTTTTCCACGACCCTGTGGACGAATATGATGTATTAATGGCACAAAAAGTTCTTGATATTTCAACTGAGCGTGGAACTAATGGGCTGTTTAATATAATGGTCGGTGGTCTGCAACCCGGAAGAGAATTCTATGTTAAAGTTATTCCCTATGCTTCTATTCCTTTTATGTTTGATGGCGAAGAGTTTTTCCACATATTGAGTGGCCCACCTGTTCAGTCCAACAGAGCAGAGTTGCCTTTGCCAATATTCCCATCTATAGATATGACACTACCTGGTGGAGAAGCAATATTTGATGGCGTGGGGCAACGAACTATCTTAGTAAACAACAGTTTTGACTTCACAGCTACTTCCACCAACATAAATGCAACTTTTACTATGCTTCAAGATGGAGAAGTAATTAATTTAGCCTCAATTACTGCGAATAGCGCAACGGCCCACATTGATATGACAGAGCGCAATTCTTCACTAATTCAAATAGAAGCAACCAGCGAAACCAGTGATACCTCTTTTGCGAGCTTTATGGTGCATATGGACAACATTCCGCCTCCGTTGTTTGTAAATACAGGTGAAGACGGGCAAATATATGCCGCCAACAATGGCCGCTACCGGATTCGAGGGCATTCAGAACGCGGCGCAACGATACGTGATGACCTTGGAAATACTACAACTGTTGACAGTAACGGTGAATTTACCCTGTTAGGCGAATTGCCGCAAGGTGAGGAGAGCACATACAGGACTATAACCGCAAGGGATGCTGCAGGGAACAATACTTCGGTTGATGTCATAATACTCCTATCTGACGAAGAATGGGAGCCACCCACCACACAACCACCTAACGAAAATCAACCGCCTCCGTCGGACAGTCAACTGCCACCAATCACGCAACCACCAGACAACAACCAACCGCCGCCAAGCTCAGGTGGTGGTGAATACCACCACAATTGGGACAACTATCAACCGCAAGCCCAACCTCCTGCTCAAGATGCAGTTATACTAACAACCCCGCAACCACGCACAGAGCAACATACCGCCCCTAGCATGGATGAAACTACCGAAGCACAGCCACAACTTGGAGATGTGCGGGAATCCAACGACGAGCAAGAGTTGGGCGAAGCACATATCGCTATACGCGACCCGATAGACCCGATTGCACCGGGTTATATACAGCAGGATATGGCACTGCCCCCTGCGCTGATTGTAATAGGTGACCCGACTTCGGAACGTTCCATCAGGACAAACCTCTGGTGGATTGTAACGCTCGTATCCACAGCCGTAGCTGCACCACCCCTCATCTTCACTCGCAAGAAGTGGCTGAAGTTATTCAAAAGGCGAGAGTGATTTTAATAAGACACTACTAGGGACTGTTATACTACGAAGTGTGACAGTCCTGGCTTTTCTAGAGAAATTTAATGCATAGATCTGCATATTGCGGTGGAGTCTTGTAAGTGTCAAATCAAGGGTAACGCATAAGCCGATAGCATTTTAAGAACGAAGCGTGGAAGCAATTGCCGTAAAGCGTCGATGTCATTTCTAATGTACATATTTGGAGCATGAGTAAAGATGTAAGTAAGATATTTAAACGGATTCAATCCATTTTCTCTTGCAGTTTCAGTTAAACTGAACAGAACAGCACTTGTCTCAAGTTTTCCTTTCAAAGATTCCGACGTTGAATTATTACTTAAAAATAAAGCAATCGATTTTGAGGGGCGAAAAAGGAGCCGCTTTAATAGTTTAACTATGATTCAACGTATGCATTCAATAAATTGGATTTCAATTCTCTAAAATCAGAAAAATATTGAGGATTGTTTTCTATGAATGTTGATAAACGAGAATAAGCTTCTTTACATGCAAGTTCATAATACCGATTTTTATCATCGCTTGTCACGCGTTCTTTCACTCTCTTTCTGCAATAGTAACCAAACAAACGCACAACATTGTGCTCATTATCCTTTTCAGAGACAATAGGCTGCATTAGTAACTTATGGGCAGATTCAAAAGCATCCAATGCGTTTTCTACGGCATCATTTTCAATTTTTTCTAGGTGCAGACGAGCCTGTTGATTATTAATCTGAAAAGGATCAAACCTTTCAGGGGTAAGTCCATATGCAACGTCGAAATATTGTTGGGCTCTATCAAAATCTTTAATTTCTATGCAGGATATTGCATACTGCAACCAAAAGAAGTGATTATTTCTATAGTGCTCAATTTCGCTAATGCGATCATAATAATTTGTCAAGAAACGGTCTGGGTTGCTAAATCCGCGCAAAAACGAATTAATATGTGAATAAGAAATGATAGAAGTAAGTATATTTGAGAATTTGGGTATATCGGGATATTTTGATGCATATATGGCGAGAGAGTATAATGATGAAATAATCATATCAGGGTCAGATATTTTTTCAAGGATATATTTCGCTGTTACTGGTGCCTTTATAGAAAATTGAGTTTGATTGCCAAAAGAGATTAGTTCATTTATTGCAGGGTTGGATCTAAATAGAGCATCCGTAGAAACATCCAACTCGACAATCCTTTCAATGTCAGTTGTAGAAACCCGCAAGTTCATAAGTTGAACAAGCAAAACAAGAATTATAGCACTATGATATTGGGTGGAATGGTTCTTTATAGTCTTAACAAGATCGTCCACCCTTTTTTTCATGTCGGGTGAAGAAAGAATATGCAACATAATTGACTGAAACTTTTTATTCCCTTTTTTTCTTTGTGAGAGCAATTGGTATTTTTCATCGTATGAGCACTTTGAGTCTCTTCCAAAGAGTCCATACCGATTAAAAACATGTATGCAATGGCGAATATCCTTTTCGCTGAGGATATTTATGTCAACAAGTGCACTTTCGTTTTCTTTGACTGAAAAAGTAGAGAGTATCTCTGGCATTTTGTTATGGTTTAGCGCAGTACGGGCAGTAAGTACAAATTGAATATTCCTTATGTTTTGACTTGAAAATATGCGTACTATTTCCATAAAGTTCGTATAGTCTTCAATAATAACCAAAACTGGGTTGTCAACAGTACATATTTCTGAAATATCTTCTTTGATTTTGCTTGAATCGGGATTGAAAAGCGTAAATACATGCACATTTTTTTTCGATAACCTATACCTCAATTCATTTATGCACATTGTTTTGCCATTGCCCATATCGGACTGGATGAATATGAATCTTTTTCCATCCTCAATTGCTCTTTCTATATCGTCAGATTTGCTTCGATGAATAAGTCCTGCATATTTCCCATCAGTTTTGTGAACTAGAGAATCTGTAAATTGTCCACCCCAAAACAACCCCAATACTTCTTGCGGAGTCGGGGAGGGAGGAACACATGACTTTAAATATTCATATGTAAAGCTTGTGTATGTCCTTTTTAACGGGTCTTTTGGTTTTGGAATATAGTCTGCTTTAATCTCATTAATTGCCTCTGCAAATCCATCTACACCAATTTTATGAACATTACCAAACCGGCTAAGACGATTTTCGGCATTCAAGCTTAGGGTAGGGGTGTCAATAATTATGGTCTTTTCTATAGAGTTTGAGTTAAAAATGATTCTGCTCAAATCTAAATCGTATTTTAGAGAAAGGCCCAGTATAACAATGCATTTTGCAGTATCCAGATCATTTATTAGCAGCTGTCCCCATGAACTATTCAGAATGTTATCCTGTGCAAGATAGCTGCTTGAAGTTAATTTAAATTCGTTATGTAGTGTTTCTTCGTTTAAATTTCCTATATGCCCATTAATATGCACGCAAAGATTATCATAGTTTATATATTCTCTAAAGTTATGGTTTAATGTTAGTGGCGTTATAGAAACGCCTTGCTTTTTTGCTGCAAATAGTGCAACATCGTCATAATTAGTGGTATAATAGCGTAACCATGGTAATGAATATATCACTTCATGGGCGCTCGAAAATGAAGCGCATGTAAGTAGCGTTCGTATTTCTGTAATTAACGCCAGAGGAGAGTTTTTTTCTTGATAACATTGTGCCGCATCTTGAAGATCATATTCATCATCAGGAACTATATCACAGCGCTTATATAAATACTTTGCCAATTGAGAACCAGATGGAAACTCGCCAAAAGCGTTTTTGGCGCCAAAAGATGCACCAGACCCCATGAGTATGATGGCATCACCATTGAGTATATGTTTAATCGCATCATTCAATTGCATAGCATAATTCTCCTCATTTATTGCTATAAACTATTCGTTTCAGAAAAGGCAAATAACGAACGAGAGTATTGTAGCATATCATCGGCACAAATTCAATCTTGTCTTTGAGTAAGTGTCTGTCTTCGAGTAACTGGCAAAATGGTCGTTCACCATGCCCGCGGCTTGCATGAAGGCATACCTCTCAACTAAACCCCAAATTATCGGAAACCAAATTGCCGGCTAAACTCTTGGAGTTCAGCTTTTACATCTTCCGGCAAATGATTGTACGGAATGTCTGAAATTGCTCCTTCAAGCGTGTACAGAAAAACGGCGCACACGCTTGGATAGAGCGTTTTCAGTCTGACAAACGCCTCTTTGCTTCCGACTTCCCTTAACTCCTCAGCTGTGTTTATACCAACAGCCCTTAGCTTGCGCTCCATTTCTTTGCCAATGTTCATTAAATCAGATAATTCAGCCATAATTTACTCACATGTCTATCAGGGTCGTGTATACGCGGCTTTTACAAGAGTTCATGTTTAGAAACGCATAAAAAGCCAGCGCTGTTTCGGATGGGCTGCTTTGAGCCGCTTCCAGAAAAGCGTTGTAGTCCTCCATAGTTTCCCACTCGGAGTAATCTGCAAAGCTGTCATTTTCGGCAAGAAGCTTAAATGAGATGAACCCTTTGCGCCCAACAAAATCTTTCTCAATCAGCAACTTTACAGCTTCTTTGAAATCAGGCACAGACACCCCTTTTCTCAATTTGTAAGTGTTGAAATATACGACCATGCTTTTTCCCCCTAGTTTTATTTTGATTACGCTGTAATTATATCAGCATTAAGTTGACAACTGTGTGTCATATTTAAAAAGAGAAAAAACATATAGCGCACTCTGCCCATAAAGACCGCTTTCATCGTCAGAATAACACGCACCTATGTGAGATTCATAAAACATTTTCATGGCTTCATCGTCACTCACACCGTATTCATCTGAAATCAGCTTCACAATTGCAGGCATCGTAGCCGCTCTAATAGTGCCATGCGACATATCAATTCACCCTTTCCGAAGATAAGAATTTTAGGTGCTTCAATGAATTATCTGATGAGAAACATATCTGATTATTGGCAAACATGAACACAAGCTTTTCAAGCGCAAACTCTCTTGAAGTCAATCCATCTAAAACAGCTTGGATGGTTTCTCCGACATCATCATTAGCAATTTTACCTATGACCAGGTCGTAGCTATGCGTAAACTCACTATCGCTACGGCAGTTGAGAACAAAATCCAACCATTGCATTGAATAGTCGCCGAAATTGATAACTTGCAGACCGTCTAAAGCGGAGTCATCAAAGTCATATGTATTCAAAATTGCATCTGGCTTCTTTCTATATCTCGCTTGTCTTTTTGCCCATTTTTCTGCTTGCTCTCGAATATCTGTTGTGTAAAACCCGGCACCGAAGTCACGACCTGAAAAGGGCTTGATTATTCTTGGTGTATTTACCATATCAGTGCCTCCGTGAAAAACAATCATGTCTGCACCCCACCTATAAACTCATCTATGTCGCGGACTATGTATTCAAAACCAAAGCCATGAAGAATATCGTAATCGCGACCCAGCATATCTAACACACCCTTTTCTTCAAACAAAGCAAAGACCTCATTGCTGGGGATAGATTTGTAGTCTGCATACTTTTCAATGCAAAACGCCTTAAATGAAAGTTTGCTCAAAAGACGACCTCCCATATTTGCGTAATCACTTTTACCATCCCAATTATTCTATCATATTTATAGTGCATTATCAATTATTTTGAGCTTCTTGCTCATTTGACACAAGGAGGGTGTTAGACCTGCCCCAAAAAACGCAAACAACTTTCCTCTAACTGCAAAAGTCCCTGTTCTTCAACCGGAAAATGCCCCGCACCATTTAACATGACGATCTCTTTATCACACGCTAATCTATCGTAGAATAAACGACTTAAAGACACATCTGTCCATGTATCATCTTCAGGGTGAACCAACAGGAAAGGGCACTTCTGAAAATGCTCCGGCTCGATTTTTATTTTGGGATTTAGCATGGTATGAAGAAATGAAATGGGAACAGAAATCCCGGAAGCCCGTTTGTCTTGGATAAGAAGTTTTACCAACTCTTCATTGTTTGCAAGGGCTTTCATTTTTGTAACCATACGCATTGGCAGCCGTACATTTCCGAAAGGTTTATTCACAAGCCGCAAAAATGGCTTTCCTGTGATTGCCATTAGCGGATTAGTCGCAGTTTCTTTTGTAACGGTTGGATTTCGTTGGTCAAGTATACAAGTGGCGATTATGCCTTTTATGCCTTCACACTCTGAGGCCACTTGATAAGCGAGCATACCACCCGCACTAAGTCCAAACAAAACCACGTCTTTTGCAGATTGCATTTGATAGTGAGACACAATAGCTTTTGCACAATCTACCCATGTGTCGTAGGTGATCTTTCCACTATACTTTGTGTGACCGTAAAGGGGCAAGTCGGGACAGATAACCTCATAACCATTTGCCTGCAAACGTGTGGCGATAAAAGAAAGCAACCTGCCATTTCCACCAACACCATGAAATAGAATAAGCATCCCATTTGGATCTTCTACCCTATAATGGTCTATGTGAATTTCCATTCCGAGTAGGGGCAAGTAATATTCCTCCGGTACGTTCTCCGCTGTCAGCCTGTTCCTCTTAGGCAAAAAGCCCTGCATTTCTTTCCATACTGTATCGTTTTGATAACCCACGCTAATCTCCTCATTCCTGTTTCAACTAAAGCACATTGCTTATCCGCATTCACACTAACACTCGACCAAATACAAATCATCCTTATCGCACCGTGCATTAAAAAGCGTGAGAAGCGAAAATTCATCATATTCATCAAGATTATTGTCTTTTAATATGTCCCTAATGTTATGCCTGCCGGGTGGGCAAATGCGACCTCGCACCCACCGCAAAGTGTCGGCATGAGAGACAACGAATTTAGCGTTGAGCGCATACCCCTCGATGGAGAGCGGTAAATCTTCGGGAGGAACGTCTTGCGAAATGGTCATGCCAAACTCCATCGTTTGCGTATTGTAGTTAAATGTACCAACCTGTCTGTCCCCAAGGTTGCCATCAAGCAACACGAAATTCCTTAACATCTTCCCACCTCATTTGAATAATATCCCAAATTGTTTCATAGTAAGAATCCGGCAAAATACCACTGAGTCCTTCAAACAATTCTGCCCGATGAGACTCCTTTAGCTCATTAAATACCACAGGCTTATCAATATGTTTTAAGTTCAAAGCCAAGCGTTTTTCACCGATAAAATTGTTGACAGGGCGATCTTCATTTTTATTAAATGCGGTGACTTCATCGCTGTTTAGGCATGTACAAACAAACGAAATGCCATTGTCAAACAGCGGAGATAGCCGCTTTTCTCCATTTTTCATTACCTCGAGATTCGCCCCATGCCTATCTCTGTTGATAATCAAATAGTCGAAAATAAACATCTTGTAAATTTCATCTGCCCACCCAAAGCGTCTGCAAAAATCAAGAGGAGATTCGTTGGGCGAAAGTCTATTATCAACGTAAAACCCATCAAAAGCCCATCTGCTACCACTTGTGCGAAAGGATTTTGCGGCATACACAAAACTATCAAAATCGCGACCATCAAGAGTGACCAAACAATGCTTAAGAAACCCTTCGGGCACATTAAACCCAAGAAAAGCCCCCAATCGCTCCGCAATCAGCTCATTCACAGATTCATGCCCAAAAATACCTCGATAACTATCGTAGTTCGACAGTTTGAGGTAGTGATTGACTCCGTCGACGCATTTCTCGGCTTTCATATAAACACCATCGGTAGCAACACTCCCGGCAGTTTTTGTCCAAATCACATCACGAAGATCCCAAGGGTTTTCGGATATAATGTTAAAAACACCCATACTTCCGAATCCTTCCTACAGTATACATTGCCAACACGAACAATATAACACAATATAAAACAATGCGCAATGCAAAAAGCAACACCATCGTCCCCCTGCTTTTCACACCTATTTGAGACAGAGAACCATCCCTGCCTCACACCAAATAAGCCGCATAAAGCGGCACAGACTTCACACCATTTCCAAAACCAAAATTCCTTCCGGAAATTCTGATGCCATACTCAGGGTTAAACTTCTTTAAATACGAACTGAGACTGTAAGAGCGGGTGTTATCACCTGCTTTTACTTCGAGCGGAATAGTTTTGCCGCCATGACGCACCAGAAATTGAGTTTTTGCCTTAGATTCAGATTCCCAATATAATAGCTCATGCTCATTAGCGGCAAGAGCATTTGCGACATAGTTTTCAAAAATTCCGTCCAAATGGGAAGCGTCAAAAATCCGCCAAGTTTCTGCGGTCAAATTAGAGAGAAAACTCATCAACCCAACATCGCATAAATAGAGCTTAAAAGAAGAAAGCTCGGCATTAACAACCTCGGAACTAAAGTCCTGAGCATCGCTTTTATCACACCTCAGTACAATACCGGTGCGACTGAGAAAATCAATAGATTCACTATACAAACTGGCCCTCGCGCCCTTGGTTATGAGCCTATACTGAAACTTCTTATTCGGTTTGGCAAGTTGCAAAGAAACTGAATTAAACGCATCAATAGTGCGAGTGCAGAGAGCCTTTTCGGCATATTTGCTGATATCAGAAATAAACGAATCAACAATCAGCTTTTGGGCATCCCTGACAGTGAGCGAACTGTCGCTGTTTAAATAAGAGCTGACCACAAGCGGCATACCACCAACGAGCAGATACTCTCTAAATAAATGCATCAAACCCTCATGCAAGATTTTCGAGATTGGAGCACCTGAGCTAAAGCTCTCCTTGACCGCATCGGTAAACACGGCCTTATCCGAAGCCCAAAGAAACTCCTCAAAATCAAGTGGAAACATTGCCTTTGTGGTAACTTTCCCAACAGGGAAAGAATGATCAGTCTTAGACGTGTGAATGCCAAAGAGGGAAGAGGCGCATATCAAGTTATACTCAGGCGCATTATCACAGAAATACTTCAGAGAAGTAAGCGCTCTGCTACAGCACTGCAACTCATCAAAAATAATCAAAGTCCCGGCAGGCGACACGCGAACATTAAAGAAACTTTCAATTTTAGCAATCAATTTCTTAGGCTCAATGCTATCTTCAAACAGCTCAATTAGAGCGGGATTTTCCTCAAAATTGAGATAAACCGTGCTCGCATAATGCTCCTTGCCAAACTTTTTGAGCGCATATGTTTTACCCACATGCCGCGCCCCATGCAAAAGCAGTGGAACTCGGAGCGAACCCGAATCTTTCCACTGCAATAAAAACTCAGAAATCTTACGTTTCATAACTTCACAACCAACTTTTCGATAAATTCCTGACCGTATTGGTCAGCTTTATAATACAAAACCAGTTTATCAGAATATGGTGCGAAGGTCAATAAAAATGTTGCACAAAACAGAAAATGGTGCGTATAACCCTAAAAACTCATCTACCAAACTTTCGCATTTGCACTACTTTTCCTCCCAACCCTTCCAAACATCAGGACAAAACCCAACAGTAGCAAGCTTACCATTACGCACAACAGGAGTTGCAATCAAAGAAGGGTTTTCAAAGAGCTTTTCGACCTTGTCCTCATCATAAGCAAGATAAGCCAAAATCTCAGCATCAGGCGCTTTAGGATTAACAAGCGCATCAAGCCCGACAGCCTTGATAACAGCGGAAAGCTCACCACGGCTCATACCCACATCAGGCAAATCAATACGCTGAAACTTAACACGCCGCTCCTTAAAGTACCGCTCAGCCTTCTTAGTATCAAAACATTTGGATTTACCGAAAATTTGAATATTCATAAAATGAACCTCACTATATCAAACATTTAAATGAACATTTGCAGAAAATCTTTTGCATCAATCACTTTGACGGGTGAGCTTCCACGCAAAAATTTCTCATCACGACTAATGATGTAGTCAGCCTCGATTTTCTTGGCACAACTCGCTACAAGTGCATCCTCAAAATCATCTATGGGAATATCCATTGCATTGATGCAATCCTCATGTGTAACCGATACAATTTTGTAAGTCGCAAGCAGAAAACCTAAGACCTGCCTTGCAGATTTTAGGTCTCTTGCTCTGGAGTAAAGGTAAAAGATATCTGTTACAGTGTTAGCCGTAAAATAACAGGCAAACTCAGCATTTTGCGCTCGTAAAAGAATTTCTTTTGCCTCTATATCAAATGGCTGTCGCTCCTGCAATGCGTCCATGATTATGTTTGTGTCGAGCAAAACTGTCACCTAGCCAACCGCTCCAATCTAATATCATCAAGGTCAATATCGCTTGGAATTGTTCCAAAGAGGCTCTCAACTGATGTGATATTCTCAGGCAAATTTTTCATATACCACGGCTCTTTATCATAGCGGATAATCTTAGCGGTCGGTTTCCCATATTTTGTAATTACTACGTCCATCGTTTCGGCTAATTCAACATACTTACCCACATTAATTTTTAAATCAGACAATGCTATTTGCATAAGTAAAACCCCTTTCCTTTTTTATTACTAATAGTATAGCGTGTAGGTGCTGTTTTGTCAACAATTTAGGTGCTGTTTAACCCTAAACGCCAAACTTATTACGCCGAAGCTGTTCAAGCTCAGTAAAATTATTCTTAGGCACATGCCCCGATAACGGCATAATCCGCTGCGAAATCGCGTCGATTATCCAGTCGGGCTGAGGGAAGAAGAACTCCTCAAGCTCGTAAGCAGGAGTAATCCAGTTGCGAGAACCGACAGTGACGGGCGGAGCGTCGAGATAGTCAAACGCAAGCTCTGTTATGGTCTGAGCCATTTCCTTGATGTGTGAACCTCTCTCGCAAGCATCGGAGGCAAGTACAATTTTACCTGTCTTGCGTACACTCTCAAGCACCTTGTCATAGTTAAAAGGAACAATGGAGCGAGCGTCGATAACTTCAGCAGAGATTCCATATTTATCTTTTAAAATCTTAGCGGCATCCATAGCCGGGTACAGAGTAGCACCAATAGTCAAGATAGTTACATCGCCACCAACGAGCTTAACATCAGGCTCACCAATCGGAATCTCATAGTACCCTTCAGGCACACCCGTAGTCACAAACTGCTCGCCGATATCGTAAATACGCTGGCTCTCAAAGAACACAACAGGGTCACTTCCACTTAGCGCAGTGTTCATGAGCCCCTTAGCATCATAAGGCGTAGCAGGGAAGACACATTTTAGTCCCGGAATATGGGCAATAAGTGAAGTCCAGTCCTGCGAGTGTTGCGCGCCGTACTTAGAACCGACAGAAACGCGCAGAACAGCAGGCATTTTGAGAACCCCTGCACTCATTGACTGCCACTTGGCAAGCTGGTTGAAAATCTCATCACCGGCTCTGCCGATAAAGTCGGCATACATAATTTCCGCAATAACTCTGCCGCCTGAAAGTGCATAACCAACGGCACTGCCGGCGATAGCGGCTTCAGAAATCGGAGAATTGAAGAAGCGGTGATAGGGAAGTGCCTCAGTGAGACCTCTGTAGACAGCGAACGCACCACCCCAGTCACGGTTATCTTCACCATAAGCAACCAGAGTCGGGTCAGTATAGAACTTATCGACAATAGCCTCAAAAAGCCCATCACGAAGTTGATACACCTTATTCTTTGAAACAGGCTTACCCTTATCGTCATACGCATAGCGAATTTTCTTGGCAATCTGTGCAACACGTGGGTTTTCCACTTTCGGAGTCAGTACATCAGGCTCACGATCTTCCATCTTTTCAATACTCATATTCGAGAACATGAGCTTGCCGACATCCTCAGGGGCAATTCTGGGAGATAGATTGTCGTCAATCGCAAGGCGGCAAATTTTTGTCATGCCGTTTTTTATGCACTCTTTGATGTTATCAAGCTCACCAAGATCGCAGACTCCGGCACTTTTAAGCTCCTTGCCGTAGACAATGAGTGAATCCTGCGCTTCCCATGCCTCGACTTCCTCTTTTGTGCGGTAGCTTCCGCTGTCTGAGGGAGAATGCCCGGTGAAACGATAGGTGAGAGTGTCAAGGAAAATCGGAGCCTTACCACTCTTGATTAGCTCCATTTTACGCTTCATAGCGTCAATAACGGCAAGCGGATTAAGTCCGTCAACTCTCTCAGAGTGCATTTGGTCGGGGTTGACACCTGCGCCAACACGGGCGAGCATATTATAAGCCATTGTCTCACCAATGGTCTGACCACCCATGCCATAGAGGTTGTTGAAGAAGTTGAAGATAATAGGCAAACCACCCTCAAAACCCTCACCCCACAGCTCATTGTACTGGTCCATTGCCGCCATGTTAAGAGCCTCCCAAACAGGGCCGCAACCCATTGAAGCGTCACCGATATTACATACAACTATGCCGTCTTTTCTATTCACTTTCTTAAAGAGCGCAGCACCCATGGAAATTGTGCCGCTACCGCCGACTATAGCGTTGTTCGGGTAGATGCCAAACGGTGTAAAGAAGGCGTGCATAGAACCGCCAAGACCTCTGTTAAATCCTGTTGCACGTGCAAAAACTTCAGCAAGCGCACCATAGACAAGAAAATCTGTGGCAAGCTCTTTCACATCTTTTTGTTTATCTTCAACAACCTTCAAAATTGCACCATCAAAGAAATTTTCCATAATTTCCATGAGTGCCTTATCGTCCATTTTGTTTATGCATGAGAGCCCCTTTGCAAGAATTTCGCCATGGCTGCGGTGTGAACCGAATATATAATCATTCTCATCAAGCAAATAAGCCTGCCCAACCGCAGAAGCCTCTTGCCCCAATGATAAATGAGCAGGACCGGGATTGTTATACTCAACACCGTTGTATGCGTTGGTGGTTTTAATGGACAGGAGCATAGTCTCAAACTCACGAATAATCGCCATGTCATGGAAAATTCTAATAAAATCATCGTTCGAGAAATTACCCTTTTCCTGCTTAACAGTTTTCTTGTACTGATTCACGGGGATATCATTAAACTTGATAAACCCGCTCTTTCTAACTTCCTTTGGATCCATAAATTGACTTTTCGGCATATTTTGACTCCTTTAAATTATTAAGTGATTTACAATTTAAACACAGCTTCGCGGATAATCTCGCTGACTGTTGGGTGGGGGAACACAACCTCTTTCACGTCCTCAACACGCATCTGCATCTCAATCATAATACATGCACTGACGATAATCTCCGAAGCATAACTCCCATACAAATGTACCCCGATTATGCGCCGGGAAGATTTTTCGATGATAACCTTGCAAATTCCGTCAGTAGCCGTAGTCTCGGCGACATAACGACCGCTGTAGAGCATGGGAACGGTTACGGAGCAGTAGTCTAAACCTTTGGACGTAGCCGTTTCCTCAGTCTCACCTACACTTGCGACTTCAGGCGAAGTGTAAATCACAGAGGGGATTGCGTCATAGCGCATGATATCGTGCTTGCCCAGCAAATGATTCACCGCAACCTCGGCCTCCCGATATGCAGTATGGGCGAGCATGTATTTACCGTTAACATCACCGACAGCATAAATATTCGGAATATTTGTAAGTGAGTTCAAATCGGCTTTGATTGCACCATTTTCAACCAACACATCAGTATTTTCAAGCCCAAATCCATCAATGAGCGGCTTTCGTCCGATAGATAAAAGTACCTTGTCAGTCGGGATTCGTTCGGGTGAGACAGAGGAACCGTCCCCTTGTCCCACCTGTCTTGTAAAAAGAACCGTGCCCCGATGTTCATCAACAGCCGTGACCTTAGCACTCAAAATAAACTTAATGCCTTTACTCTCAAGACTCTTCATCAGAAGCGACGAAATCTCTGAGTCCATTGCCCCTGCAATTTTCGGCATCATTTCAATGACAGTGACATTAGCCCCCGCAGTGTTATAGTATGCAGCCATCTCAAGACCGATGACACCACCGCCGATAATAACGAGATTTTCAGGAACTGTCTCTAAATCCAAAATCTCACGGCTGGTCAGCACAAACCCGCTACTGAGCCCCTCCTGCACACCCTCAATTGGCGGAACAACAGGAACTGAGCCTGTGGCAATCATGAGACGAGCACCCTCGAAAATCTCATCACCAACTTTGATGCGGTTTTTATCCACAATAAAAGCCTCGCCGTCGACGACAGTGACTTTATTAGTTTTCATAAGAGCCTTTACGCCATTAACCAGAGTCTTTACGACCTTATTTTTCCGTTTTATAACAGCTATATGGTTGAGAGCCACACCGGAAACACTCACGCCATAATCATCACCATGAGCGGCATAGTCGGCAATTTTAGCAGAGTTTAAAAGTGCCTTAGAGGGAATGCACCCTTCATTGAGACATACTCCACCCAACGCACGCTTTTCAACAAGCAACACATTGAGCCCCGCATGACCTGCACGCTCCGCCGCCATATACCCTCCGGGACCGCCGCCAAGAATAATTAAATCGTACATATAAATATTACACCTTTCGCCGCGTTATTGCCGCAGATGATGAGCAATTTGCTCCGCTTTTTTTCGAGCCATCGGGATCTACACCGCTGTTCTCGAAAAAAAGACTCCACAAACCGCCCATCATCTGCTAGACTTGCGGTTTGCATCTACTTTACTCACATACCCCGCATAACGGTTAAATTAAAAGTAAAATTCTCTAAAAAGTCTACAAGCTCCTTTTGGAACCTTGCGGCATCAGCACCGTCTAAGGCACGGTGGTCATATGTGAGCGAAAGCCCCATAGCAGGGTAAAACTTGCCGTTACGTGACCGCTCAACAATAGAGCATACGCCTAAAATGCCCACCTGAGGCGGATTGAGAATAGGCGTAAACATTTCAACACCCATAGCACCGAGATTGGAGATAGTGAAAGAAGCGCCTTTAAGCAGATCGGGATCAATTGAGCCGGACCTGCATTCATCAACCCGCTGCTTCATATATAAACTGAGCTCGGACAAAGTATGTCCGTTTGCCATAGAAATTGTCGGAACGAGCAGACCTCTGGGAGTATCCACTGCGACCCCTATATGTGCGTTATTGAAAACACGGATTTTATCATCCAGAAAATGAGCATTAATTGCTTTGTGATTTGTTAATACGCGGGCAGTGGCGTAGACAATGATATCAGTAATGGTGATTTTTGAAATGTCTGTGGTATAGCGTACAGATGTCGGATGATTTTCATTCAAAGTCTTCAGATTCTTACGGAGGTTAAGAATATCGGTGGCATCGAAAGATGTGTGATGTGTGAGTTGAGCAGAATTTGCCAGTGAAGCATGCATGGCTTTAGAAATAAACTTTCGAACACCCGAAAGCGGCACATCCTCGCTGTCAGGGTAGAAAGATGAAACAGCCGGAGTATTATTAGGCGGAAAATCATAAATAGCAGAATTTGCAGCATCCTGAGCAGTAAATCGCCCACCAAGCCCCGTAGCCACAGCAGCGCCGAAAGCACCACCGGCAGAGCGAGTACCAAGATACCCTGCATCAATAGCCGCCTGCACATCACGCTCCATTATTCGCCCATTTGCACCCGTAGGCACAGCACGGCTGATATCAGCCCCGGTTCGCTCAGCGAGTTTCCGAGCGCGTGGAGAGACCGGGTGACCATTGCAGGGGCGACCGCCCCCGGTCGCCGGCGGGTTTCCTAAAATGGGTATCTCAGCGATTTGGACATTTGACCGACCGTCCCCGGTCACCTGCGGGTTTTCTGAAATGGTTGTCTCTGCAATCGGGACATCCGGGGGATCCGGAACGGCCGTCCCTACAGAATCACCCATATCATGTTTAAACTGCTCAAAATTCTCGCCTTCTGCACCAATTACACAGACATTGACAAGACACTCGACATCATCACCCTCTTCAAAAAAGAGCGCAAGCATAGTCCCGTCAACCTTAGACTCCTCTTCGAAGGTAGCCTTATCGGTCTCATAGGTAAAAAGCAAATCTCCGACAGAGACCTTGTCGCCAACGTTCTTATGCCAGGTTCCGATGACACAACTCTCAACAGACTGTCCCTGCCGAGGCATTATAACAGCATTAGCCATAAATAAAATCAAACCTTTCGTGTTGAATTATGTAGGGGCGAACTGTGTTCGCCCGTTATTAGGGGTGCCCGGTAATTTCGGGCGAACACAGTTCGCCCCTACGAAGATCGGAATAAATTATCCGTTATCTGTGGGAATAGTGCGCCAAAAAGCTCAAAGCCTCTCAAACAAATACCTTTCAGCCTCAGCGCACCAAAGACCGTTATTGCGCTCAACAATCCCCGCAATTTCTCGCAAAACAGGATTATCAGATGAACCAAAGTCTTCGATAGCAGTCAGCGGCATGGAAATATGGGTGTAAATCAGCTTCTTACCACCGGGAATGTCAGGCAGATTCAAAGTAGTATCAATAACCGCATCAAGCCCACCGACATGAGTAATCATTGCCGCAGGATCAATCAGCCCCTGCTCCATCATAGAGAGGGACTCACGCATATCATCGGTATTACCGCCGCTGGTGCCGACAATGTGCGTGGCAGCGTAGTGGACATTGTAGAAATTGAGAGATGCACTAAAATCAGTAGCCGTAGGCCCTGCAAAGAAATTGAGGCAACCATCCCGCGCCAAAATACTGTCCCCAAGCTCAATAACCTTAGAAACAGGAGCATAGACGAAAACATCATCAAAACCACTACCATCGGTCAAAGCCATAAGTTCAGCGGAATCAGCGGTGTTCATATAAACAAGCTTAACACCATTTTTTGCGGCTTTTTCGATGGGTAAAACCTCAGAAGCTCGGCTAAGGCGTGCTTCGTCAATATCAGTTACAACTAAAAGAGAAGGCTTTCTATTGCAGTGAATTGCATAATCAATGGCACCGAGTCCCATAGGTCCTGCGCCCGCCAAAATCGCCATGTTGCCGCCCGCAGCAATGCCCATATCATGCACATAACTTCCCGCAGTGGTGTGATAACTTGCGTGAAATGCCCCGATGACACAACTCATAGGCTCTGCGAGAGAAGCATAAAAGTAGGCATCGCCGTTGTATGGCAAAAGGCATTTTTGCTCCATAACCTCATTTGGAATGACAACATGCGTAGCATTGCCGCCAATGAAACGATAGGAGTAACCGGGAGCATCAAGCGAACCCTTATAGTTGAGTGCAGGTTGAATTGCATATTTTTGCCCGGGACTAAACTCGCTCTGCCACTTTGCGCCGACTTTCAAAATCTCACCGCTGAATTCATGTCCCATCATAGTGGGATTTACCGCCACATTATCCGGAACCCGCTTGTGGTCAGGACCCTGCATGGCGGCTTTATAGCTCGACATGCAGATGCAATCCGACACAACCGTCGCCAAGATTTCATCATCGCCGATAGGCGGAAGCTGAAATTCCTCCAGGCGCAAATCTTTCTTGCCGTAAATTCTAACAGCTTTTGTGTTCATACGATTAAATAACCTTTCTCTTAACCCGAAACTTATCCTTGGCAAGCTCGGCAAAGAACTCTATGCGCTCTCCCAAATCCGGGAACTTCTTAATCGCATTTTCCGAAAACATTCCCTCGGACAAATCGCTTGGAGAAGCAAACTCATGCCCAACCAAAGCCCAAGCAGAATCAATGAGATGCTCAAACTCAGGAGTTTCGATTTTTGGGCAAATAAACTTTTGAAGCGGCGAATTTATATCCTCGCCGGAAATTTGGAAAAACCCATTGGTGTCGCAAAGTTCTTTGATGCGGGCAAGCTGAGCATCTGTATTACGCGCAGGCATATACGTCACAGCACGGAAACCCAAGTTCTTAAGATAGGGCAACAGCTCATCTAAGAAAGAATCTTCAAATTTCTGAGCCCTCTTGTCTCCCGTGACCGAAACTCCAACATCGCCGAGATATGCATAGGCGGGAATTGCTCCGAGTTTTTCTGCGAGTGTGATAAAATCAGTGACATGCGGCATTTCGTCAGTGGCGTCAACATAAAAACTTTCAACAAGCTGACTTTTAAACATGCCGAGCAGAAAATGACGAGGCATATCATCGGGAGAAATTTTAGCGGCGAGTGCAAATAAAATATGCCTTTCAGTCACCGAACCACCGGAAGAATACTCGGAAAAGGGGAGTACATCGGTGGTGAAATCAAGTTCAAGTCCATAGGGACGTAGCTTTTCGTTTAACCTATCAACCATTTTCCAATTGCGAATATTGCGTTTTTCCCTGTAAGGAGCAAGAAAACGGTCAGCCTCGCCGAGCATATGATGAGGAACACCATGCATCGCCAAGTAGACAACAGAATCTTGGTCGGGATTATTTATCCGCCTACCCTCAAATGGCGTATCGGCCATAGAACACCGGAGTTCAAAACCAATGGTGACAGGCATTTTTAAAATATTTCCCGCTTTAATAAACTCATTTGCCCCTGCAACACTATCGTGATCCATAATTCCTGTGGTTGCAAGCCCACTCTGCCAAGACTTAAAAACAGCCATAGCAGGGGAATACGGCGAAAATGAATATGTCGTATGAATATGGTTATTCACATTTCTCCCTGAAATTGGCGGCTCCAGCGCTCCGGTTTCATATAAAATCACAAGCTTGCGCAGAGCATCAAGCCTGACATTCTTGTCTTTGTCATTTAGACTGTCTATATAAATATCTTTCATAAAAATGACCATTCCTTTCGAAGGTACCTTAACTCAACATAACCTGCCCGCCTGTTACGGGAATGGCTTGCCCTGTCTCATATTGTTGCTCGGCTACATATAAAATCGCACGAGCGACATCTTCCGTTTCACAACCTCTGCCAAGTGGAACTTTTGATTCGTAAAAATGTCTGACATCGGCTATAGTCTTAGCTCCGGGAACTTTTCCGGAATCAAGATATTGCCTGAACAGTCCGCGGTCGGGGTCTGACCAGAGCGGCCCGTCAAGGAGATTTCCGGGGCAGATTGCATTGACTTTAATGCCAAACGGTGCAAGCTCCAGTGCAAAACTCTGAGTGAGTCCAATACCACCAAACTTACTGCCGGCGTAAGCGAAATTTTTATTACTTCCCTCAAGCCCTGACTTGGAGTTGATCTCGACAATATCCATCATATAATCAGGCGCAATACAGCGCTGAATCTTCATAACTTCACTTGCATATTTTGCGCACAGGAAGTAACCCGTATAATTGACCTTGGTAACTAAATCAAAGCTGTCTTTTGAAAGCTCACTCAGCCCTCCGGCGACCAAAACACCTGCGTTTGAAACAAAAATGTCAAGTCCGCCATAGGTCAAAATCACATCTTCGACCATAGCGCAGACAGAGTTCTCATCTGAAACATCAGCCCTGACCGGCGTTGCATTACCTGCTCCGAATTTGCCGCAAAGCTCACCTGCAGTGTCCTTTGCACCCTCAAAGTTCAAGTCCGCCAACGCAACAAAAGCGCCCTCACGCACCATAGCCTCGGCAATGCCTTTGCCAAATCCCTGTGCGCCGCCTGTGACAACAGCAATTTTTCCCGCGAGCCTGCCGGAAGAAGGACCACTGCTGATAGCTCGGCTGCGGTATCTCTCGACTTCCCAGCCTAAAATAAACTCGATAAACTCTTCAGGTAATGGACTGAATCCACCAAAAGATTTGGAGTAGGTTGCAATTTTGATGGCATCTAAAAACAGCAGGCGAGCGCGCTCCGCCTCTTTTAAGTCTCCACCGAGAGCGAAGAATCCAAGCCCCTTCACCGCAACAATTCTGGGCTTATAACCTTTCCTCTCTACATAGGCTGCGAATGCATTTTTTATATCAGAAGTTAAGGTGCCGGAGTTCATATCCCCTATAAACAGAGGTTCATCTCCGTAGTAAACAATATGGTCGGGGGTGAATGGTCGCAAAAGTGGGCGCATAGATTCCTCATCACGAGAGAAGGTCGCCGCAGTTTTATTAGTGAAAAATACGGCAACAGCTTTGCCGGCACTTGAATTTAACATACGCAGAGCAGGGGCAATCGCACATGCTTTTTTTCTATCAAACGGAGTATCGGAAAAATCAGGCACATCTGAGACAGCTTTTTTAAGAGTGCTGACGACATACTCCATTAGCGTATCTATCTCATCTACAGAATCAGCCGCAACAAAGATGCCATGATTTTTGAGAATTATAATTTGCGGAGGCTTTCCAAAGTCAGCCTCATATTTGCTGAAAAGAGCGGCGCAAGTCTTAGCCAGTCCAAGTCCGGGCTGAGTCAAATCGACCCAAATGACCTTATCTCCGAAAAGCTCCCTGCATCTGGCTTCACCGTCTTTGCCGCAAGTTAAACCGTTAATCAATGCAGGGTGAACATGTAAAACGAACTTGTGTGGGAAAATTGCATGTAAAATAGCTTCCACGCTGGGGCGCTTTTGCTCCTCGCCGGGGAGCCTCGAAGCCATCATTGAAGCGAGCGATTTAGCCTCTTTTTCGTCATCACTCAGACCATCGGGATACTCATGCGTTATCATATCACGGAGCCGGGCTAAATCCATAGCTACAAATTGCTCCGCCAAAATAGTAGATAGCGCAGTACCCGAACCCTTTACATGCATCACACTATCAGTCTTAAAAGAAGTGTTACCACCTCCGGCAAGCACGTAGTCTTCATCTGCCCCATAACGCCGAGACATCTCAACCAGCATATCTAAACTCATAAAACACCTACTTATAAAACTTAATATCAAAACTATTGCGGATAACTTTACGTGCATCTTCTAAGTCGGCGAGCACACCCATCGAAATCATTTGTGCGGCAATGCTTCCAAGCGCAGTTCCCTCGGTGGGACCGGCATAGACGGGGAGGCCCGTTGCCTTGGCTGTCAGCTCGTTTAGAAACTCATTTTGGCTACCGCCGCCGATAATGTTAACGCTCTCAAAGGTTGTGCCGGTGAGAGCTTCAAGGTCTTTTGCGGTATTTGAATAGGAGACGGCAAGGCTACGAAAAATGCTTCGAGCAAAATCAGCAATTGAAGACGGCACCGTCTGACCCGCCTCACGGCAGACCTCAGAGATTGCCTCGACCATACTCGCAGGCGAAGTAAAACGATCATCGTTTACATCAAAAATAGTATCACAACCTGATTTACGTGCCATTTTAACAAGCTCCGCATAATCTATTCCATCACCGATTTCATTGCGGACACACTGCAAAAGCCAAAGCCCTGCAATGTTTTTAAGGTAGCGATAGCGATAGTTATAGCCGCCCTCGTTTGTGATGTTTGCCACTCTGCTGATTTCGTTGGTGATGGGGGAGAGAAGTTCAACACCCATCAAACTCCACGTACCGCTGGAAATATAGACGCTGCGGTCTGATTTCGTAGGCACAGCGAGAAAAGCACCGGCTGTATCATGTGAAGGAGGCATAATAACGGTTGAGTCAAACCCAAAGGTGTTTTTTATCTGCTCTGTAAAACCGCCAAGGATAGTACCCGCAGGAACAATCTCACCAAAAATCTCACGAGGGAAACCACAGCGGCTTATAATTTCATCATCCCACGTCTTTGACTCGGAATTTATAAGTGCTCCGGTTGTAGCGATGGTGTACTCATTTTTCATCACACCACTGAGCCTGTAGTGGAAGTAATCCGGCATCATAAGCAGATGTGCCGCTGATTTTAAAGTGTATTCAGAGCTTTTCTTTATCGCCATGAGCTGATATACTGTATTAATCAGCATTTTTTGTATACCTGCACGGGCATATAATTCAGGTTCTGAAATGCACTTGCTCACCTCGATATCCATGCCGTCAGTGCGGCTGTCGCGGTAGGCGATCGTCGGAGCAACAAGATTGCCGTCTTTATCAAGGAGAACAAAGTCAACCCCCCAAGTATCAATGCCGACACTCACGGGAATCTTACCAATTTCTGCACATTTTTTAAGCCCTGCAATAATCTCAGAGAAAATAGCCTCAACATCCCAGTAAAGGCAACCGTCTTTCTGTTTCATGCCGTTTGGAAAACGGTGGACTTCTTCAAGCCTCAGCTTTCCATCTTCAAGCCACCCAAGAATATGCCGTCCACCCGAGGCACCAATATCAATTGCAAGATGAGCTTTTAATTCCATAATAAAATGTTTTCCTTTACAAGAAAGCGTTCTATGACATACCCTATAATAGTATCACAGAACGCCTCGAATATGCAAGTGTAAGATTTTTTTAAGAACTTACAGGCTTGTAGTTTTTTAGAGCTTACAGGCTACTATTCGGAAACGTTTTCACTATATTTATGCACTGCCGGATGTGCTCAAAGCGAAGGCCAGAATTTTCTGTATTGACTTGGGGTCATTCCCTCTTGTTTTTTAAACTGGTATGAAAAATGGCTGAGGCTTTCAATTCCTACAGCATATGCAACTTCACTTATAGACATGCCTCCTGTGCGAAGAAGGCTGGCAGCACGAATCATCCTCATGTATATTAAATATTCCGCAGGGGATTGACCTATGTACTTTTTGAAGAGTTTTTGCAGATAAAACCGGTCCAAATTGAATCTATCTGCAAGATCTCCAAGAGTTATTTTTTCAGTGTAATGTGCAGTCAGATAATTTCGGATATCGCAGATCAGAGGAGGTATGTGATCCGGCTTGTCGCCGGTTCTCTCTGATGAAATGCACTCCATTATGAGTTGTGTGAGCAAGCCTGATGTTTGTATATCAAACTCAAAAAGGTTCTGCTCATCTAAGAAAGAATGCTCCGATTCAGGTGTTCGTTGAAGTATCGTTTCAAGCAGTGCGAGCATATTTGAGCTTGAAGAAGGTTTTCCTATGATAACATCGGTTCCAAGCAATTTTTTGTACGTTTCATAATATGCCTTGGAATTTGCGCCATTAAAGTGCACCCAGACGACATCCCAATGTCCTATCTCCGGGTCGGTGTAATAGTGTTGCATGTTTGTGCAGTCAATCCAAAAAAACTGCCCGGGTCCCACCTGATGCTTTTGCCCGCCGTATTCCAAGATGCCGCCACCCGAGATTGTAAGCTTGATGAGAAATGAATCCAACCCTTGACGTGTAGTGTAGTAATTTTTTTGGGAATAGAAATAACCAACTTCTTGAAGATAAATGAAGTCAGCCTTCGCAGATGCTGTAGCGGAAACATGTTTCCAGACAGATTTTTGCTTAATGTCAAGCTCATAGTGAAAAACTTGCATCAGACACCCCACAAATGACAAGATAACGCAAAAAACAAACAAGATACTGTGAGAAATTTTGAAATTAATTGTCTATAATTCACAGTATACCTTCACAAGATAGCATAGTCAAGAGTGGAATTCTTTTTGTGCATAAAACATTGCCATCAAAAAACAGGAGGTTCGAGATGTCAGAGTATATATTGGAACTTCGCGGCATCACAAAACTATTTCCCGGAGTTAAGGCACTTGATAATGTCGATTTTAAGTTAAAACCCGGAGAAATACATGCCTTAATGGGAGAAAACGGGGCAGGGAAATCAACCCTGATTAAAGTCATCACAGGTGTGCATATACCTGATGAGGGCGATATTATTATAGACGGGAAAAAAGTGTCATTTAAGTCGCCGAGGGATGCTTCGCACCTTGGTGTTGCCGCTATTTATCAGCATGTAACATCTTTTCCACACCTCACGGTGACCGAAAACATATTCATGGGTCGGCAAAAAGTGAAGATGGGGATTATCGGGTGGCGTGCCATGCACAAAGAAGCGCAGGAACTGCTTCAGGCACTTGATGCTGAATTTAATTCGACTGATTTGATGGGCAGTCTCAGTGTGGCTCAGCAGCAGATGGTAGAAATCGCAAAAGCTCTCTCTACAAATGCACGAATTGTAATTATGGACGAACCAACTGCTGCGCTCACTCGCGGAGAAGCAGCACGTCTCTACGAAATTGCAGAAAAACTCAGAGATGACGGAGTGGCAATAATATTTATTTCTCACCGCTTTGAAGATATGTATCGGTTGGCCTCGCGAGTTACGGTGTTTCGAGATGCCGGATACATTTGGACGAAAAACGTTAGCGATGTTTCAGAAAATGACCTCATCCACGGAATGGTTGGCAGGGAACTGGATGAATTATTTCCGAAACTCGATTTAGTAATTGGCGAAGAAGTTTTACGAGTGGAGAATATTTCATCAACCGGGATTTACAAGGATGTGAGCTTTAAAGTAAATAAAGGCGAGATCCTTGGAGTGACAGGACTCGTAGGGGCGGGAAGAACAGAAGTGATGGAAACGCTTTTTGGTATCAATCGTTATTATGCAGGCAATATATACCTCGATGGCGAAAAAGTTACCATCCGCTCTCCCGGAGAAGCCATGCGCAGAGGCATAGGGCTACTCACCGAGGACCGCCAGCACAAAGGTTTGATATTGGATTGGGGCCTTGGAAGAAATATAACTTTAGCCGAGCTTAAAAAGTTTTCATACCGGGGTGTCATAGATGAAAAAGCTGAGCGGACACAGGCGAAGGAGCTTGCTGAGCGCGTTGACACCAGGGCAAAAACATTGTTTGACACAGCGGGTTCTCTATCGGGTGGTAATCAACAAAAATTAGTCGTTGCCAGAGCTCTGACAAGCGACCTAAAAGTTTTAATTATGGATGAGCCGACAAAGGGAGTAGATGTCGGAGCCAAAGCTGCTATCTATGAAGTTATGGGGGAACTTGCGTCCCAAGGAATGGCGATTATAATGGTTTCATCAGAGATGCCGGAAATTCTCGGCATGTGCGATCGTATATATGTCATGTGTGAAGGGCGTGTCACGGGGGAACTCAGCCGTGCTGATGCAACGGGTGAGAAAATCCTTGAACTTGCCATGAAAAAGGGTGCAAATCATACTGAAAAAACAGAAATGGAGGATGCAGGGTGAAAGCAAATTTAAGAAAACTTGTAAGTCGTCGTGAGTTCAGCCTTTTGTTGGTACTAATTGTCGTTGGCGCCGTTGTCCAGTGGCAAAATCCTGTATTTCTAACACCCGGTCAAATTGATAGCATACTCCGAAACTACTCTTTTATGATTATGATGGCGACAGGCATGCTAATGGTTCTTTTGCTTGGCGGCATTGATATATCTGTCGGCTCTACTTTAGCTCTCTCGGGCATGGCATCAGCGCTGATGATGCGGGACGGATTTATAACAAGCGGCATAATGGCATATTTGTTCAGCATAGCTGTGGGGACCTTGTGCGGATTTCTTGTGGGACTTGTCATCACAAAAGCAAAAGTGCTGCCAATTATAGCATCACTTGGATTTATGTACATTTTTAGAGGAATGACTTTCTTTATCTCCAATAACCAATGGGTGGGAACTCGATTTCTTGTGCCTGAGTATTTAGATTTTTCCAGAGGTTCGACCTTGGGTGTGAGTAATCTTGTCTGGATAGTGCTTGTTGTTTACATCATAGTATTTGTGGTGCTCAAATGGACTACGTTCGGACGGCAAATATATGCAGTCGGTTCAAATCCGGAGGCAGCTATGATTAGCGGGATACGCATTGACAGAGTTAAGCTCATAGTATACACCTTTAATGGAACACTTGCAGGACTCTCAGGTGCGATGTTTGTAGGTTCATTTGCATCAGCTATGAACAATAGTGCTATGGGTATGGAGCTTGATATAATCGCCGCATGTGTTATTGGCGGTGTAAGCTTAAAAGGCGGACACGGGACAGTTCCGGGAGTGCTCTTGGGAGGATTGCTTATAGCCATCCTGACTCGCTCGCTCAGTCTAATGGGGATAGATCAATTTTGGCAGCAAGCTTTGATGGGTTCTGTCATACTAATTGCAGTCATCACCAATATTCTGATGATGCGCCACGCAGCACGCAAAAGCCTTGAGAGAAGGGAGATATAGTGTGATGAATTTGCAAAATGAAAGACCAAAGCGCATTATCGAAGCAAATCCACCAAAAGGTCTCAAAACTCGCATCATGCGGTGGGAGTTTATGCTGCTCGCACTTTTATTCGGGGTCGTAATTTTAGGTGTCAATTTGCATCACAATTTTTTGGTACCGCACCACTTGTTTAATGGTATCAACATTTTTCTTGTGCGCGGGCTCATCGCCTTATCAATGGCATACTGCCTGTTGCTCGGTGAGATTGATTTGTCTGTCGGTTCAATTGTCGTTATAGCGGCAACAATGCTCGGAGTAGTATTCAATGCGACAGGTTCTGCCATGCTCGGCTTATTAACGGCTTTGGCAGTGGGGCTGCTCTGCGGTGCGTTTAATGGGTTGATTTTAATTAAATTTAATGAACTTCCTGCGATGATTGTTACGCTTGGTACCATGATTTTATTCAGAGGTCTTTCAGAGCGTATATTAGGCCCTGCAAACGTTGGTGGGATGAGGGAAGTTGAGTGGTTTGCAAATCTGTATCACGCAAGGCTTGGGCCTGTTCCGTATTTCTTTATTTTCTTCTTCCTGTTGGCGGGGGTTTTCTGGTTTATTATGCACAAGACAACCTTTGGCAGGCACATGTTTGCTATAGGCGCAAACAGAACTGCGGCAGAATACGCCGGAATTAAAGTGAGCAAAGTACGCCTTATAGTATTTTCGCTCAGTGGCTTAATTAGCGGAGTTTCAGCAGTTTTCTTTTCATCGTGGGTAGGCTCGGTTCGCAGCGATGTGGGATTAGGGTATGAAATAGAAGCGATTGCAATGTGTGTTTTAGGCGGCATGTCCACAGCCGGAGGAAAAGGGTCGATGCCGGGAGTTCTTATCGCAGTATTCACCATAGGACTTCTGCGCTATGCTTTAAGTCTGATAAATGTCAATCCTGAGACAGTAAGGATTATTATGGGCGCACTTTTGATTGCAGTAGTTACTGTGCAGAGCGTTCGCAACAACATAAGTCTAAGGGCGGCACGAAAAAAAGCGTAATTATCACAGCAAAACTTGTATGCTGTACGATTAGGGTACCCGTTAAGTAATCGACAACATAAATAAAACTAAAAATGAAAGGGCAAAAAATGAAAAAGAAAAGCAAAATTTTAGTGTTACTAATGGCACTGGTGGTGGTTATCGCTGCTTGTGCACCGGCAGGCAACGGCGATGCCGGAACCACTGACGGAGGCGACTTGACGTTTGCAATCGTGACAAAGTCTGCCGGTAATCCATTCATGGAACGCATGGCGAGCGGCTTTGAAACAGCATCAGGCCGCATGGGAGCTGCTTCAATTGTCCAACATCCATCGCTTATAACAGCAGAGGCACAAATTGAGGTTATCAATGCACTAATCGCACAAGAAGTAGATGGAATTGCTGTTGCGGCAAACGATGCGCAAGCGCTTGCGGCAGTTCTGCAAACAGCACGCGATGCAGGCATTGCAGTAGTTACCTTAGACTCAGATACTGCGGGAAGCCAGATGTTTGTAAATCAAGCGGGCGTAAGGGAAGTTGCTCAAGTATTGGTGGACTCTGTCTATGATATGACAGGCGGTTCAGGACAATTTGCCGTCCTGTCGGCAACTGCTCTTGCAACAAATCAAAATGCTTGGATTGCCGCAATGGGAGACATCATTTCAGAAGATGCTCGCTATGCAAATCTTGAATGGGTAGCTACTGTTTTTGGTGATGATGAGTGGCAGGCAAGCACAGACGAAACATCAAGCCTTCTTGCAAGCTTCCCGGATCTTGAAGTTATCGTAGCGCCGACAACTGTTGGAATTCTCGCGGCGGCACAATATGTGCAGTTGGTGGGAAGTGATGTCTTGATAGCCGGACTCGGTCTGCCGAGCGAGATGTTAGGACTTGTAGGACCCGATCTTCCAACACCTTATATGTATCTATGGAACCCTGTTGAACTTGGCGAAGTAGCTGCATATGCACTTTATGCATTCGTCAATGGTGACACAACGGGAGCTGCCGGTGAGAGTTTTGTATCACAGGGTGGAACCACATTCAACGTAATTGCGGCGGCACCGGAATTGGGCATAGTAAACACACAAATCATTGTCGGACTGCCTTTCCGTTTTGATGGAAGCAACATCGACGAATGGGCAGAAGTATTTTAGCTGAGGAAACCGGTCACAGATAAAAAAGAATCGGCTTGACATGGGGCAAACTATTTCGTATGTCCCATGTCGCTATAGTGAAAAACGGAGAGGAAATTAGTATGAGTTCATTTGAAAAAGCAAAAACAAAATACAAAAATATTGGGGTAGATGTTGATAGTGCACTTGCGGCACTTTCCGAAAAACCGATTTCAATTCACTGTTGGCAGGGAGATGATATTACGGGTTTTGATAGCGGCGGTGCAGGCGGCGGCATACAGACAACCGGGAATTATCCGGGTAAGGCGCGCAATTTTCAGGAGATGAAAGCAGACTTTGAAAAGGCATGTTCGCTGATTCCCGGCAAAAAACGCATTAGCCTTCATGCAAGCTATGCGATTTTTTCACAGGGGGAAAAACCTGCTCGCAATGAAATAGAATATAAGCACTTTGCCCCTTGGGTGGATTATGCAAAGGAGCTGGGAATAGGCATTGATTTTAACCCGACTTGTTTCGGACACCCAATGGTAAAAGATAACTTAACTCTTTCGAGCCCCGATGAGGCCGTACGCCGTTTTTGGATTGAACATTGCGTGCGCAGCCGCCAAATTTCAAACGCCATAGGCGAGGCACTGGATGACGAAGTTTTGTGCAATGTATGGATTCCGGATGGATTTAAAGACATTCCGGCGGACAGAAAAACTCCGCGTATGCGGCTTAAAGATTCTTTGGATGAAGTTTTTGCAGAAAAACTGCCAAACGTCATAGATTGCGTAGAGAGTAAAGTTTTTGGAATAGGTGTGGAAAGCTATACAGTTGGTTCAAATGAATTTTATCTTGCTTATGCAGCGGGAAAACCCGATGTTTATACCTTGCTCGACAATGGGCACTATCACCCAACAGAGAGCACAGCGGACAAAATTCCGTCACTGCTTTGCTTTTTCGACAAAATCCCACTTCATATCACTCGCGCTGTGAGATGGGATAGTGACCATGTGGTTCTATTCGACGATGAGGTTCGAGAAATCTGCAAGGAAATAGTCAGAAATAACGCACTTGATAAGGTGCTGGTGGGATTAGACTTCTTCGATGCGTCAATAAATCGCATTGCGGCTTGGGTCTTAGGCACCCGAAGCGTGCAAAAAGCGTTGCTTTATGCTTTGCTAATGCCGCATGAAATGCTGAAAACTGCACAAGACAACGCCGAATTCACAAAAATGATGGCGGTTATGGAAGATTTTAAAACTCTGCCTTTCGGTGATGTTTGGACAGCATATTGTGAGAAACAAGGTGTACTCCCGGATGGAGAGTGGCTGGATGCAGTCATGGAATATGAGAAAAAAGTCTTAGTAAATCGCAAATAAGACATTTGCTGTAATACATTGTTATTGCTTTAAGATTTGTTTTAGTTGAGTATGGCGTAAATTAGTTGATAAAATTAACATTTTGTCAACGAATTTGTGTTATTATACCATTAAAATCTATAGAGAGACCCATAGCACATATGGACTTCCGAGAGAATCTGAAAGGAATAATCATCAGCAATGAAAAAGAAACTAATCACCATTTTGACAACAGTGTTAATCATATTGACAATCATCAACGTAGTGATGGCAACCATTTCGATGCGGGCAAACAGCGCCGCTGCGGAGTCCTACGGGGAAAGGCACGCTATAATTTCGGCTATCTACGAATCCAGTATTGCCGGAGGTGCTTTCACAAGACTTGCCCGGTATTACTCCATAACCGGCGACGAAGCAACTTACGAGCAGTTTTTTGCAGAACTAGAGCTCGACCGATATGGCCAAACACAGGCAGTCTTTATTGCCTATGGGGCGCATGACTATGAAATTGAGCTGTTCCAAAATGTGACAGACCTGCGGATGCAAATGCTTGACATTCACAAAGAGGTCTTGCGCCTGAGAAGAGAGGGGTACGCGCAGGAAGCCATAGACTTGGCTCATGGCCCTGAGCTTCAGAGTTTAGGGATTCCGGCAGGTCCTATGAGTGATGAGGCAAGGGATTTGGTATATGAGCGCACCACAAACACAGCTCTGACGAATCAGCGCACAGCAGAAATCACAGGAAATCTTGCGATTGCAACCTCTATACTCATCTTATGCGGAAGCATTTTTCTGTTAATTTTTGCAGGAAAAGCGGGAATGCCTCGCAGAGTAGATGCGTTTGCCTTATTTATGCTGCTCCTTGCCTGTGCGGCATTGATTTTCTCCGTACTCGCAGGTACATCCGCAGAAGAGCGCCACAACGCTTATCAGCAACAGTACGAGCTGATAAATGCCTCATATAATGCAGAGCGGGGTGGGGAAATCCTGACAAGAATGTCACGGATGTTTGTTGTCTCAGGTAACGAGACTCAGTTTAACTCATATTTTGCAGAACTCGAGAATGACAGGTTTGGACACGCACTTGAATATTATATACTCATGAATGCAAAAAGCAGTGAAATCAACATGCTTGTTGACATTTTAGGCAGGCTCACCGTACTCAGGCAGATTGAAGCACAATCAATACTTCTGCGCACCACCGGCTATTATCAAGAGGCAATTCAAACTGCTTTTGGTGCGGATGTCGCAGAATTGGACAGCCCTCTCGCCATATTGGGTGAAGAGCTTCGCGAGGCAGTAAATAACCGCACACAGATGACAATAGACTCCGAAGCTCATTATTATAGCATATTTGCAACTGCCTTTTTTATAATCACAGTAGTGTTTATTATAGCGGGTGCTCTGAACCTGCTTGCCATAAAGCATACCGGTGAGGATGCTGTACCCGGTATTGCGGCACGCGCATACAGGCGAATTGAGTCAGCCGCTATCAGGACAAAATTGTTTGCTTCATTTTCTATTGTAATACTCTTTTTCAGCGTGCAAGTTGGCATTGATGCATCTTTTGATTTTCAGATAAACAATCTTAACTATCACAAAATTCACTATATGCTCGAGAGATCTGATACTATATGGGCGTTTCATCAGGAGTTTACAGAAATGAGACGGCTCTTGCGCGCAACTTTTCTTAATGATAGTTGGGTGGAATCTGCAAATGAAGCCGAGTGGCTTTTAGCCGAGCAAAATCTTAGCTCTTCATATGCTACTATTTCACATTTGAAGGAAATTTATGAAGCCTCGGTCAGAGCTGATCCGATAAACATACTTGTCTATCAGGACAGCCGCATCGTTATTATAGAAGAAATTATGTCACATATTGATATGATTTATAAAGTTTACAGCGAGAATTTCAATATCCCCGGCAATGTAGACATTGACCCGGTTAATGTAATGGACTACACGGGACCGGCGGAAGTTTTGCTTCAACATTTGCGCCATTTTATTGATGTGAATCGTGATGAAGCGGAGAGGCGGATTATTGAACTTCAAGATTATTCTACAATAGTAACCTTCACATCACTTGCAGCCGCTTTTATTATTGCACTTTTGCTTGCCTTTTCAATGCTCCGAACGTTTACCGACCGGATTAAAGTAATAGAGAAAACAGCGGAAAGAGTTGCGCAAGGAGATTTTGATTCAAACCTGCTGGCAGGCACAGACGAGATAACTGCGGCATATTCAAAGCTACTCGAAGTTTTCACGGAGTTAATAGATGAGATAAATCAAGTTGCAGACGAGGGCAGAAAAGGAAACACAAGTGCCCGCATAGATTCCGGGCATTATCAAGGCAAGCACAAAGAGACAGTGCTTGCAATAAACGCGCTGCTTGATACTGCGGAAGAATTGCTCAGGCAAAGAGAGCTGTCACAAGTTGCACAAAAAGCAAGCGAAGAAAAAAGCAAATTCCTTGCGCGGATGAGCCATGAACTCCGCACACCCATCACGGCGGTCTTGGGCATATCTGAAATATACCTCCGAAGCGGGACACTCCCTGATAATATGGTCGAAGCATTTAACAGAATCCACGACTCTGCACGGACACTACTAAACACCGTTAACGATATTTTAGACTTTTCAAAAATCGAAGCAGGCAAAATGATACTTCTAGCTGAGGAATATGATGTAGCAAAGCTGATAGGCCATGCAACGCAGATGCATACGGTATATGTGGAGCACAAAGCGGTCAACCTGAAAGTATATGTAGACGAGCAGTTACCTGTCCGGTTAATAGGCGACACATTGCGTATAAGGCAAATAATGAATAATCTCGTCTCCAATGCCTTAAAGTACACAGAGGCAGGTTCTGTGACACTTTCATTTGAGTGCGGTGAAAAACATGGAGGTTTTATAGATTTAGTAATTATTGTCGAGGATACAGGCTTTGGCATGAGTGAAAGCCAACTCGAAGTTATAAAAACAAGCGAATATTCTCGATTTTATGAGTCGAACACGATCATAGGCACGGGGCTTGGCATACCAATCGTTTACAGCTTAACACAAGCTATGAATGGGCAAGTTGACTTTAGAAGTGAACCCGGAAAAGGGACAACGGTGCATATCAGTATACCGCAGGAAATATGCACAGCAGAAACTTTAGGCGAAGAAACGAAGCTTCGGCTGCAAAACTATGAATCATACTCACTGCAAAGCGAAGATAGGTTCAAACTCAAAGCGGAGCCTATGCCTTACGGCAAAGTCCTTGTGGTTGACGATGTGGACGCTAACTTGTTCGTGGCAAAGGGATTGCTTGCTTTTTACGGAATTTCCGTAGAAACTTGCACAAATGGACAAGATGCAATAAGAAAAATTGAGCAAGGCTTGGTATATGACATCGTGTTTATGGACATTTTCATGCCTGAACAAAACGGCACGGAAGTTATGGCTGTCATGAGAAATAAAGGCTACGAAGCTCCAATAATAGCACTCACTGCAAATGCTTTAGTTGGTCAGGCAGAGGAATATATCAGTAGCGGATTCGACGATGTTATTTCAAAACCCATAAATTCAAAAAAACTAAACGAGGTTTTAGTTAGATTTATACGAGATAAGCAACCGCCGGAAGTCATTGCGGCGGCAAGGGAAGGGAGTGAATCTACCGATAATGATGTCGATTCTTTTTTAGCCGACACAAGCGTTATAGATAAATTGCGAGTTGACTTTGCAAGAAATCATAAAAAAGATATTGATGATATAAAACATGCCTTAGATACAAAAGACATAGAAACCGCACATCGAATGGTTCACACAATCAAAAGTTCATCGGGACTTATTAATGAAAATACTTTGACACAAATTGCACAGGATGCAGAGGATTCATTGAAGGGTGGAAAAGCACTTACCGAGGCTCAGCTGTCTGCTCTGGAAAATGAGCTTACGCATGTACTTAATAATATAGAAATACCGGAACCTGCCTATGGCTCCGGCAATATGAGCAAAGATGAAATTAATGAGCTGCTTGATAAACTCGAGCCACTACTTGAAACGAATAATGCAAAAAGTGTGGAACTGATTGAAGAACTACGCTCTGTACAGGAAGCCGCCATACTTGTGAGGCAAATGGATAATTTTGACTTTAATTCAGCAATCAAAAGTATGGAGACCTTGAGGCTCATATACGCAGACTGAGAGGAGCCCGCAATGACTATGACTTAAGTTGATGGCTGTACGGTCGCATACTGGCGCCGGATAGAGCCATTGTTGACAAATTGTGTAGCAGGGCAGAGGTGGGTGCGGTGATAGCACCGCCAAGCCCTAAGAGCAGCAGCGATGTGTTGAAACCTAAAATAAAGCGATAGTTTAAGTTAATCCTGTTAAATAACGCCTGACTGAGCTGTCGTAGTTCCACAAGACCTTCGAGATGCCCTGAGAGCAGTGTTATATCCGCAACTTCCTTAGCCATATCTGAGCCGTCTTTCATGGCAACCGACACATCAGCTTGACTCAAAGCAGGAGAATCGTTAATGCCGTCACCGACCATTATCACTTGCTTGCCTGAGCTCTTGAGACTATTTATAAATTCCGCCTTGCCCTCAGGACTCATGGCTGCATGATATTCAGTAATGCCGAGGGCTTCACAGGCGACTCTTGCCGCCGCATCGCCATCGCCCGTGAGCATGATAAAATGCTCAACTCCGAGAGAGCGGAGATCATCAAGTACCTCTCGTGCCTCTTCTCTTACAGGGTCTTCAATACAAATCATACCGGCGGCGCTGCCACCGACAGAGAGGTATACGGCAGAAAAACTCTCCACCTCTCGCTCAATAATAGCACGAATCTCAGGCGTGAGAGCTATGCCTTCATCTTCAAAGATAAAGTGATAGCTTCCGATGAGTACCCGTTTGCCGGAGATGTCTGATGAAATTCCATGTGCAACGATGTATTCCACGGTTGCATGATCCTCTCTATGCTCTAAGCCTTCCTTATCAGCTTTTCGCACAATCGCTTTAGCTACGCTGTGTGGGAAATGCTCTTCCAAGCAGGCCGAGAGCCTCAGCACCTCATTTCGGGAATAACCCTCAAAGGGTATAACTTTTGCCACCTGCGGACACGCCACAGTGAGAGTACCGGTTTTGTCGAAAACAATGGTATCAGACACACCATATGTTTCCAAAAACTTTCCGCCCTTGACTAAAATTCGATCTGATGCGGCTTCTTTCATTGCAGTAATTATGCAGATAGGACACGCAAGTTTAATTGCACAGGAATAATCCACCATGAGTACAGACAGAGCTTTTGCCGTAGAGCGTGTGAGCAGTAGTGCCCCGATTGCGCCGAAGAAACTAAACGGAACTATGCTGTCAGCGAGCCTTTCCGCCCTGCTCTGCACATCTGCCTTTCTGGACTCCGAGTGGTCAATCATGTCTAAAATATTGGCTATTCGAGTATTATCAGCAAGCGTGCGCACGCGGATTGTGAGATTTCCCTCCTCAACAACAGTGCCTGCGTAAACGCTGTGCCCGAAACTGCGCACCACTCCAAGCGGTTCGCCCGTCATAGATGCCTCATTGACAACAGCCTCTCCCTCGGAAACATCTCCATCGAGGGGAATTATGTGTCCGGTGTAAATCCGCACGAAATCACCGACCCGCACTTTGGAAATGGGGACAAAAATGTCGCCATCGTCGCCTACGAGCCAGACTTTGTTTATGTTTAGAGCCAAACTTTGAGAAAGTGCCTGTTGGGCTTTTTTGCGTGTGTAATCTTCGAGTAGTTCAGAGATTTGTAAAAGTGACATAACAGATGACGCCGTACCAAAATCCCGCTGTAAAAGTGATGCGCTTATAGCCGTAGCATCAAGCACGTTGACGTTGAGCTTTCCGCCCAAAAGAGCGACAAGCCCTTTTTTCCAGTAACCGCAGGCTCGCCACAAGGTGAAAGCTATCCGTAGAGGCGCCGGGGCAAGCAGGCGCATGACATAACGCCGCAGGAGAAGAGCTGAGAGCTTGTGAAAGAATGTGCTGTCGAGTTCTCGCATTTTATGTTCATCTTGAACCTCGCTCTCAGGAAGATTGCGGGAGTCCAAATCGTCTATGCGAGCAAGAATCGTATCGCGAAAATCGGATTCACGCAAGCCTGATTCATATGTTACGAGAATACCGCCATTTATTTCGCTGGTCTCGACATATAAAATCCCATGACAAGACAGGAGCATGGCTTCAATTCCATACCCCTGCTTAGCTGTAAATGCTCCGCGACCCATACGAAGTCGCAGCCGCCCCGGTTTATCGAAAATGATTCTATACTGCAAACTATGCTTCGCCGTCCGTTTCGTCTTTTGCTTTTTTGTTTAGAGTCTTAGCTTCGTGACAGATGTCAACAGCTTCTTCTTTCACGTTTTGTAATACTTCCTGAGCTTTGTCTTTAAGTTGTAAACCACGTGCAACACCTTTAACTGCAAGCTCTCTAACTGTCTGGTTTTTAGCAATCTTCTTGGCGGCAAGCGCAGCGGCTACACCACCCGCAAACAATAATGCGCCTTTTGCAATCAATAACATAATAATGACCATTCCTTTCCAGATTACATTTATGTTAACCATTATAGCCCTAAGAGGCAATAAATGTCAAGAAAAATCGACACTTGCACAGTCATTTCTTACATGCTATAGTTACTATACACATATCACGTCATTGCGACCTCCGAGCCGAAGTCCTAGTACACATAACGTCATTGCGGTCCCCGCGCCGCAATCCCATGAAGAGTGAGCATATCCATGAGAGGCTTGCACAATGCAGGGAACGCGCCTCTGCGCATCCCGCACTGGTAGGAAAGGATACAAATTAAGTGGAAAAAAAAGACATACAAGCAATCTGTCGTGACATGGGAGCTTCCGGTGTGAGCGAGATTCGGGTCAGCGAGCTGGAATTTTCCGGGGAAATAAGAGACCTATGCAAAGCCAACGCCTGTGGGCGATATGGCAGTAATTACACATGCCCACCATTCGTTGGAGAGCTGGAAGAGCTTATGGAAAAAGCAAAAAATTTCCAAGATATCGTAGTCTGGCAAAACGTCTATCCGTTAGAGGATTCCTTCGACATCGAGGGTATGTTTAGTTCACAAGAACACCACAATGCGATGACTCTTAAAATAGCAAAAGAAATTTACGCAAAAAAAGGACGAGACAAAGCTCTAATACTATCAGCAGGCGGATGCACACTCTGCAAAACCTGCAATATGAAAGTAAACGAGCCTTGCCGCTACCCTGAAGATGCGCTTGTTTCACTGGAGGCATACGGCATAAACGTAGCAAGCCTCGCAAAATCCGCCGGCATGAAATACATAGCCGGAGAAAATACGGTAACATACTTCTCCGGCGCATTTATTTAATTAGCTTAAAAGCTCAGGTGCTATGGCGAGTGGAATGCCTGTAGGCATGTCGACAAGCCTTGGCATTATTGTCTCTAGCGGGTCAGTGTAGTTAAGAAACGGAATTCTTACAAGCATACTTTCCCAAAATGTAAGGGGTGTAGTTAGGTTGGGGTGAAATGCTATGGCGTCTGTGCGCTCGCTGAACATATCCAGAGTGCCTTGCCATGTGCCGATTTCATCAATTAGTCCAAAATCAAGAGCCGTCTGTGCAGTGAAAATTCTGCCATCGGCAAATTCTCTGACGGCACTTTCGCTCATGCCGCGGCCCGATGCGACGATGGACACAAAATAATCCATGTACTCATCAACCATATCTTGGAAAATGGCTATTTGGCTTGGAGTGACTTCAGAGCCAAGAGCACCTGTACTCTTATGCTCTCCGGAATCTATTATAATAGCTCGCAGACCGTGTTCTTCAAAAAATCCGCTCACATCAGGGGTCATACTAAACATGACTCCAACAGAGCCGGTTATTGTTATGCGATTTGCGGTGATGTGATCTGCCGCCATTGCAATATATACACCACCGGAAGCCGCCATAGTGGACATGTACACATATACGGGTCTGCCTGTCTGCTCTCTGTATTCGAGTAATAAAAGATAGAGCTCTTCACTGTGGTAAATAGTGCCGCCGGGAGTGTCGAGATATAGCAGAATTCCGCGGTCATTGGGGTTGTTTATGAGATTTCTGATGTAGTTCATAGTCAGGTTGTGGTCATAGCCCGAAGTAGCTAAGAACCCACCGCCTGAGCCGCCAATCGGACCGCTTACGCGTATAACCGAAAAATGTGGTACTAAAGGTCTCACTTCAAGTTGGGGGTCGGCAGACATAAGCCCGATTAAGCCAATAAGCATAAAAAGGATAATTACGACAAAAAAGCTTCTGATTAAGGTAACTGTAACTAAAATAGTCTTGATTACGTTTCTAAACCTGCGCTTGGGTTTTGATTCGGAGTGATAGGCGGGAGTTTGCGAATGCGGATAATTATATGTGCCTGTGGTATTTTGCGAATTGTAGGGTTGTTGGTAATATTGATGGGCATATGGAGCATATTGCGTGGATTGTTGCTCCGGCTGCCCGGTAGAATCACCACCATGAGAGTTGCTATAGTTGTTGTTTTGATCGTCCATAATAATGACCACTCCTTAATTAATTTAATAGCCTGCATAATATAACGTATTTTCTCAAAATGTCAAGTTAAATCTAAACAATATTCGTAATTAAAAAGAAATTCAAACTTAATATTGAATCTCCCCCATTTTTGTAGTAACATAGTCGAACAGCAACTCTTTCACCGTGGGAGTAGGAAAAAGGAGGCATCATAAATGTATGACGTTGTAGCACTGGGTGAATTGCTTATAGACTTTGCACCCATTGGGGCGGATGACAGCGGTTATCCTAAATTGTCGGCAAACCCCGGTGGTGCACCCCCGAATTTCCTTGCGGCACTTGCAAAATATGGAGCAAAAACCGCACTATATGCCAAAGTAGGAGATGATGCATTTGGTAAGCTTCTTGTGAAAACAATCTCCGACATAGGCATTGAGCCATCAGGAATTTTAATCGACAACACCGTGTTTACCACTCTTGCGTTTGTAACGCTGGATGCGTCCGGTGAGCGTTCGTTTAGTTTTGCAAGAAAACCGGGAGCCGACACTTGCGTGAGCTTTAAAGAACTCGACCTATCACTTATAGATAAGGCAAAAATGTTTCACCACGGCACACTCAGCTTAACAAATGAGCCCGCTAAAGAAGCAACGCAAAAAGCAGTCGAATATGCAAAAAAGTCCGGAAAACTTGTAACATTTGACCCAAATCTCAGAGAATCTCTGTGGAATGACCTAAATGATGCAAAAGAGCAGATGCTGTGGGGATTAAAAGCGGCAGACATAGTTAAAATCAGCGATGATGAGGTAGACTTTCTCTGGGGCAAAAGTCCCGAAGAGGGGGCGGACATACTGCTTGACAAATATGATGTGAAACTCGCCATGGTTACAAGCGGTCCAAAAGGTGCGCTCGTAAAAAATAATAAGGCTTACGCCCTAGCGAAATGCCCGCAGGTAAAAGCTGTCGACACCACAGGGGCCGGGGATATTTTCACAGGTTCAGCAGTCAGTAAGATATTGAGGTTTAACAAAGCACCGGAAACGCTAAATGCAGAGCAGTTGAGTGAAATTGTGAAATTTGCAGTCTCTTCGGCGAGCCTGTCGACACAGAAATTAGGCGGAATACCAAGTGTTCCCGACGAAAAAGATGTAATTGAAGCAATGAAATCGCTTTGATGCGACAATATTACTTCCAATTAACGAAAATTTGTGATAAAATGATTAATTGCATTACTAAAAGGAATTGTCGTTTTGTGCCTCAAGAAAAAAGAAAGGTATGGTCATTAACAATGGGAGAAAGCAAAGCATATATTAGGACATCAGATGACAAAGGCAGTATCAACATAAGCCATGAAGTTGTTGCAGTTATAGCCGCCGCCGCCGCAGTTGACGTTGACGGAGTTCACGGTCTCTATCAGACACTGGGCAAAGAGATTACAAGCGTAAGCGGAAGAAGAGGACTGTCGAGAGGAATCAGAACTAAAATTGAAGGAAATAATGTAACAATTGACATTCATATCGTTGCTGAAATTGGTAACCCAATCACCGACATAGGACAAAAAGTTCAAAAAGTCGTTATGTCTGCAATTGAAGAGGCAATAGGCAAAAAAGTAGCTACGGTAAATGTTCACATCAGTGGAATTTCACTTAAAAAGGCAAATAAACCGGCATGAAAAGAAGTTCCGCAAGAGAAATAGCTGTTAGGCTCTGTTTTGCGTTATCAGAAAGCTCAACTGATCCAAGCGAGATGTTAGAGCAACTTTTTGACGATGAATACTATGCATCTCTGCAAGCTGAAGATGAGCTCTACAATGAAAAGCCGGATAAAAAACAGAGTAAATACATAACTGAGCTTGTTAAGGGAATTCATGAACACTCAGCGGAGCTTGACGGATACATCGAAAAATACTCCGTAGGTTGGAAGTTTGGCAGAATTTCAAGAACAGCGGTAGCCATTATGAAACTTGCAATGTATGAGATTATGTACATGCCGGACATTCCAAACGGAGCCGCAATAAATGATGCGGTTGAACTTACCGGGCGCTATGAAGAACCACAGATGAAAGCTTTCGTCAACGGCGTACTGGGAAGTTTCACACGTTCCGAAACCATATAATTGTAGGGGCGACCGTCCCCGGTCGCCCGCATTTCGAATTGACAGGAGCCCAAATGTCAGAAAAAATATTTTCAATCAGCGAAATAAATAACTACGTAAAGAGGCTTTTAGACAACGACGAAATTTTAGTGGGAGTCGGTGTAAAAGGGGAACTGTCAAACTACAAAACTTACCCGTCAGGGCACCACTATTTTACTATGAAAGACGCTGAATCATCGCTAAAATGCGTGATGTTTAAAGGCAGTGCGGTGAAATTGCGCTTTCGCCCCGAGAGCGGAATGAGCGTTGTTGCGTTTGGCAGAATTTCAGTGTACCCGCGAGACGGAGCATATCAGCTCTATGTAAATGACATTAAGCCGGACGGAGTCGGAGATTTATACGTTGCATTTGAACAACTAAAAGAAAAACTGCAAAAAGAAGGGCTCTTTGACGAAGCACATAAAAAACGCCTGCCCCGTTTCCCGAAAAAAATAGCTATTATCACATCTCCGGTAGGAGCGGTAATTGATGATATGACCCGAATCTTAGGCATAAGATGGCCCATGACGGAAATTGTTTTAATTCCCGTTAGAGTGCAGGGCGCTGAGGCACCCCCGGAAATAGTACAGGCAATAGCAGAAGCGAATAAGCTTGGAGACATCGACCTCATAATCACAGGGCGAGGCGGCGGTTCGATTGAGGACTTGTGGTCGTTCAACGATGAGCGAGTCGCAAGAGCGATTTTTGCGTCAAATGTCCCTGTCATATCGGCTGTTGGGCACGAACCTGATGTTACAATCGCAGATTTTGTGGCAGACGTAAGAGCGTCAACGCCGTCAAACGCAGCAGAAATAGCCGTTCCGGACAGTACAAATGTACTTAGCTGGCTTAGTGATGCACAAAACAGGAGCATTGCAGCATTTTCCGGAGAACTAAAAAACAAGCAACAAAAGCTGACAGAGCTTTCAAATAAACGGGTGATGCAAAAACCCACAGGCTATGTTGAAGAACGGCGCATACACATAGACCGCAGTTATGAAAAACTCGTTGCAGTAATTGAACGAAAGTTACACAAAAGTAAGGAAAACTACACAAGGCTGGCGGCAACACTTGATGCAATGAGCCCTCTAAAAGTATTGGGGCGTGGTTATTCGATTGCACAAAACGCCGACGGCAACATTATAAAAACAAAAGCAGACGTAAAAACAGGCGATAAAATAAAAGTGAAGCTAAAAAAAGACGAGATAAATGCAGTAGTAGAGTAGAGGAGAAAAGGCATGGCAAACAAAGAAAAACCGACATTTGAAGAAGCGGTAAAACGAATTGACGAAATAGTAAAACTGCTTGAATCGGGCGATGCCCCCCTTGACAAATCGCTGACATTCTTCGAGGAAGGTGCAAACCTAATCAAACAGTGTACTACCATGTTAAATGAGGCAGAACAAAAAATCACTAAACTACAAAAAGATATGGGAAGTATAGGAAATGACTGATAACACAGAAAAAATAAGTGACATGCAGCTCTGTCGGCAAATGATTGACGAGCGACTGCACGAACAACTTGTGGAGGCAGGTACTAACTACGCCACATTGGTCGAGTCCATGCGCTACAGCCTTCTTGCGGGCGGTAAGCGCACCAGGGCGGTTATTTGTATAAAGTTTTGTGAAGCTGTGGGCGGCAGGGCGGAAGATGCCTTAGATGCCGCATGTGCTGTTGAAATGCTCCATACCTACACATTGATACATGACGATTTGCCGATAATGGACGGTGACGAGCTCAGGCGCGGTATACCTTCAAATCACATCGAATACGGCGAATTTACAGCGACACTTGCTGGAGATGCACTGCAAGCGGCTGCTTTTGAAACTCTCACAAATTCACCAATCTCATCTGAGGCAGTTGTTGAAATGGTAAGGACTCTTGCTCAGGCGGCAGGACCGCACGGCATTTGCGGTGGGCAGTACCTCGACCTTTCAGGAGAGGGCTGGCAACTTACGATAGACGAACTGCTTGAGCTTTACTCCATGAAAACTGCATCACTAATAGCTGCGGCGGCAAAAATGGGAGTAATTGCGGGTTATGGAACTAAATCACAAATCGAAATTGCACATCAGTATGCTACATCTATTGGACTTGCATTTCAAATTCGTGATGATGTGCTGGATTGCACTGCAACAGAGGAAGAATTAGGTAAACCGATTGGTTCCGATGAGGAAAATGACAAGACAACATTTGTCTCCTTACTTGGTGCTCATGCATGCGAAAAAATGATTAAGAAAGAAACAGAAAAAGCAATCAAGGCAATAGAGGGGAAATTTGCAAATACGGAATTCCTTACTTGGCTCGCTCACACTTTAGCAAATAGGACAAAGTAAAAATCAGTCAAAAGATTTTTGAAAGTGTGAAAATATTGAATAATTTTCATTGTATTCATTACAAATGTACTTTTTAAGCGAATATTTTTAAAAAATATTCAAAAAAACTATTGAATATTCATTCCATAACTGGTATATTATTGGGACGGTAGCGAAGGAGTTAACTTTGCTCCCTCCCTTTTTATTTTGACTTTAAAGCGGCGCAGTATCCTAGTCAGATCTGCCGTCTACCAGGAAGGGCCTAAAAATCCTTTGAAGGGCATATCGTTGAAACCCCTTGTGCTTGCTTTGAACGCCCAGTTTGGGGTGGGTGCTGGGGGGAAGTACACGAAGTTTGTGTACTTGCATTCTCAGGGCGATCACCAATGGCATGGAGAACCCGACCCTGTTTATGTGGAGACCTGTTCTTGTGCGGGACTGTTTGGCATATTGATTTTGTATTACGGTACGTTTCATAAGCGAGATCGATCCGGTACGAAGCAGGTATGAACCTGTATTGCGGTGCTAAAAATGAGGCGTGGTATTCATTTGGGCGAAAGCCTTTTAGCGTGGCACTCAGCGGACTTCTTCAGACCACTGAGTAACTGCTGGCGGTGCTGTGTGCAGTGTAGCCTGCCTTGAGTGGTAAGTGCGGATGGGGGAAACCGCTGTCTGATGCGGTGGCCAAGTGTTAGATAGTCAGCCCCTGAAATACTTGTTGCAAAAGAGGCTAAGAGACGGTTTGACTGTGGTGGAAAACACCTAGGCTGTCCGAGTGGCGTGACCCTTGGGATGGATTGAGGATTACAGTACGGACTAAGTGGCAATCGGGCAACGGAGAATGGATTACCCTAATACTTTTGCACTCTGCGATGCTATTGCATTTCGACAAGTGCAAGAATGTTGGTGACACTCCGAACGTGGGTTTAATGGGAAACCACCTGGCCGGCAACGGGAGGCAACCACGGGGGAAAACCAGCCCGACCTAAGCCGTAAGATTTACTCAATCCGTCGCCGCAAAAACTTTAAGGTATTGTAGCATTGAAGAAAAAAATAGATTTTAGATGGCTAATACGAGTCACCCTCATAAGTCTTGTGGCTTCAATAGTGTTCACCCTTGCTTCCACTGAAATATTGGGGAGAGCAGGGTATATATTGTCCTTTGTTGTACTTGCAGTGTTTATATTTATCGGGGTTATCTTTGATGTAATCGGTATAGCCGTTGCAACAGGAAATGAAGCACCCTTCAACTCAATGGCGACCCGCAGACAAAAAGGGGCGCCGCAGGCACTTAAGCTGATTAAAAATGCAGACAGAGTGACAAGCTATTGTAATGACGTCATAGGTGACGTGACAGGAATCGTCAGCGGAACGACCGCGGCACTGATTGCCGCCCGGCTCATAGACAACCTAAGTGCCGGAAACGTGGTGTTGCCGCTTATTATATCCGCGTTGGCGACAGGTCTCACAGTAGGTGGTAAAGCGATTGGAAAGACTCTTGCATTTAACAACAACACAAGTATACTGTTAGGCGTGGGCAAAGTCCTGAGCTTCTTACGCATAAATCCATTTTCAAAGCAAGACAAAAAAGAGAAAAAAACGTAAGCGAAGAGGGAAGGAATGTCCATAGAATGAGTACGCCGGGAGACGAATTATTCAGTGAACTAAACTATGTCAGTCGCGGGGGAGCTAAACTTGAAAAAGCCCTCTCGGATTTTAAGGTCTCAGCGGACGGAAAAGTATGCATAGACTGCGGTGCATCGACAGGCGGATTCACAGATTGCCTGCTCCAAAACGGCGCAAAAAAAGTATACGCAGTAGATGTTGGATATGGCCAGCTCGCATGGACTCTGCGCACTGACCCGCGAGTAAAAACCATGGAGCGGACAAACATTCGGTACGTCACACCTGAAATGCTCGAAGAGAGCCCGGAGCTTGCGGTAATAGACGTTGCATTCATATCACTCGCCTTGGTTTTGCCTGTAGTCCACAATCTCCTCGTAGATAACAGTGAGGTCATTTGCCTGATAAAACCGCAGTTCGAGGCGGGAAAAGGAAAAGTAGGCAAAAAAGGGGTCGTCAGCGACCCGGCAATACATAAAGAAGTGTTGGATGCTTTCCTTGAATACTCAGAAAAATCAGGTTTTAATCTCCGAGGGCTGTCATACTCACCCATAAAAGGGCCAAAGGGGAATATTGAGTTTTTAGGACACCTGTCAAAACCAGATGAAAAGATAATAACAGACACAGAAAAGCTTGTAGAAAAAGCCCATGCGATGCTGATGTAGTGTAGTCGGGGAACAATGTATTAAGGAGTGGCAAGTGCAAAAAATAATCCTTTATCCGAATGCAGAGAGTGATATAGACTTCAGAGTGGCTATAAAAGTTGCAAAAATACTCCAAGGTCTCGGCAGGGAAGTGGTATTATGCCCTGTTACATTTGATGAAGCCACAGTGGCTACACCGAAAACAGGATTGCAGGAATCTGCCATTGAAGATGAACTAAAAGGTGCAGAGATGATAATAACTTTTGGCGGAGATGGCACAATACTAAGAGCGGCAAGGATAGCGGCAGAATGTGGTGTGCCGGTTTTGGGGATAAACATGGGTGGTAAGGGTTTTATGGCGGAGCTCGAGCCAAGCGAAATAGCCAAGCTAAAATCGGTTGTATCCAAAGACTACAACATAGAATCTCGAATGATGATTGACGTACTCATACACCGTGAAAAGAAAGTTATCTATTCGGATTTTGCTCTCAATGACATTGTAATTCGAGGAGATAATAAAGTCATCGAAATGGGGATTTTTGCAGATAACCACAAGATAACTCATTTCCACGGTGACGGAACCGTAATTGCCACACCAACAGGCTCAACAGCCTACTCTCTCTCTGCGGGCGGTCCTATTGTGGAGCCAACGGCTAAAAATATCATAATAACACCCATTTGCGCCCACGTTCTTGAGGCAAAATCTTTCGTACTCGTAGCAAGCAGAGTTGTAACAACCGAAATCGGAAGTAAAAAAACAATTCCCGCATTTGTTTCAGTCGATGGCGGAAAGCACATAAGTGTCCAAAAAGGCGATATAATCGAAGTGCGAAATTCTGCTAAAAAAACAAAGCTCATACGATTTGACGATACCAGCTTTTATCATAAAATATCAACAAAGCTTGCCACGCGTCTGCATGGTGCGCATTGATTTTATATATAATTTCATGACCATTTTGCACTAAAAGATTTCTGAAAGGAATGTTCATTCTAATGAAAAAAGAAAGACAACTTGCAGTTTTGAAGGTTATCGCGGAAACAGATGTCGAAACGCAAAATCAAATGATTGACGAACTGACCAAAATCGGTATCGAAAGCACACAAGCCACGGTATCGAGGGATATCAAAGAGCTCCATCTCGTAAAAGAGTTGACACCACGAGGAACTTACCGATATACCACAAGCGGCCGTGCTGAGACTCAAAACCAAAAAGTCCGCCTGACAAGTATTTTTAAGGAGAGTATTCTCTCATATGTTGCGGCGCAGAACATCGTTGTGATGAAGACCTTGCCCGGCCTTGCTCCTGCCGCATGTGGAGCGCTTGATGCCATGGGTCTTGAAAACTTGGTGGGAACGATTGCCGGTGACGACACAGCCTTTTTGGCGATGAGAGACAGTGTATCCGCAGAGAGATTCTGTGATGAAATTGAAAGTCTGCTGGTCTAATGAGTCCGAGCACCACGTAGGGGAAATCTATGCTTAAACTTCTTCATATTGAAAATGTTGCCGTCATCGAGAAAGCGGATATTGAGTTCACAGAGGGCTTAAACGTTTTAACAGGCGAAACGGGAGCAGGTAAATCAATTGTTATAGACTCGCTCTCGGCAGTTATCGGATACAGAACTTCACGTGAGATTATCAGAACAGGGGCAGATGTAGCAACGGTTACTGCTGTTTTTGAAACTACGGCTTGCGATGAGTGGCTCGACGAAAACGGAATTGAGCCTGACGACAGCGGAGAGCTTTTTATTACACGCAAAATATCGGCAGACGGGAAGAGTAATTGCCGCATCAACGGCACTCCCGTACCTGTGACAGTTTTGCGTGAACTTGGCACATTTTTGCTCGATATCCACGGGCAAAATGACGGAAGAAAACTTCTCGACGAGAGCGCACACTTGGCATATCTCGATTCTTTTGGTGCACCCGATAAGGAACTGAACTCATATAGGGCGGCATATAATAAATTATCGGCACTCAAAGCTGAGATAAATAGGCTCACGATGGACGAAAGCGAAAAACACCAACGCATTGACTTGCTGAAACACCAAATCAGTGAGATAGAGCAGGCAAAGATTTCACCGGGAGAGCAGGCTGAGCTTGCAGCCAGGCGTGAACTACTGCAAAATGCGTCAAAACTCACTCAATCGGTTGATGAGGCGTTTGAAGCACTGTACGGTGGCGGTGAGTCAGCGGGTGCTGTGGCACTCATCAGCGATGCAGGTGCGATGTTAGATAAGGCGGCACGTTTTTCTGAAGAACTAAGGACGCTTGGTGGGCGCATAAATGATGTTATTTACACAGCTCAGGATATCGCAGATGAGCTTCGTGACTTTAGGGCAGGGCTGGATTTTACCCCCGGTGAACTTGATGAACTGGAAGAGCGGCTCGATGTTTTAAAGCGTATAACCCGCAAGTACGGCAGTGAAGAAGATGCACTTTCATTTTTGGAAAATGGCATAACAGAGCTTTCCGATATAGAAGATTCGGACGGAAAACTTGTCAAGCTGGAAGCAGAATGTAAAAAGGCATTAAATGAAGCACTCAGTTTGGCGGAGAAACTTACGGACAAGAGAAAAAAGGCGGCAAAAAAGCTCTCCGATTTGGTAAAAAGAGAACTTTCAGATTTAAGTATGCCCGGCGTGAAGTTTACCGTTGAGTTTTCAAGTGTGCGAGGTGAGCATGGACTAAGCTCAAACGGTAGCGATGAAGTACTGTATCTAATGTCGGCAAACGAAGGCGAAAATCCGGGTAGGATAAACAAGATTGCATCGGGTGGTGAGCTTGCCCGAATTATGCTGGCGCTCAAAAATGTACTCAGCAGTGGCATGGACACCGGCTCCATGGTGTTTGACGAAATAGACACAGGTGTATCAGGTATTGCAGCGCAGAGAGTCGGAGAAAAGCTTGCAACGCTTGCAAATCAGCGCCAAGTGTTATGTGTGACACATCTTCCTCAGATTGCGGCAATGGCAGACACGCACTTTTCAATAAGCAAAAGCATAAGCGGTAACAGAACTTTCACGCATGTTGAGCGCTTAGACATAGAGGGGCGAAAACAAGAGCTCGCACGCCTCAGCGGCGGCGAAACAATCACAGACACAACGCTGCAAAGTGCCGCCGAGCAACTAAAAGCCGCTGAACTATATAAATCGTCACAATCGTAACTTGCCACAGAAGCCCGGTTATTTGCTACGCTTTTTTCTGTAGGTGGACCGTCTCGGTCGCCCGCTCTTGCCGTTTGCACCATGTAGCCGCTGCTTCACAAAAAAGACTCTGCAAACAACCCAACCTCTACTCACGTTTGCTTAGAATTTAAAATTTGAATAAAATTACCAAAACTCGAAGCCATCAAAACCAAAGCCACCCAAGCCAAAGGTTCTGAGTAAATCTTCAATTAGAGCCATAAGTACCATATCCCACTGGTCTAGGTTTATATATTCTATCTCCGGGATGTTTGCGCCATGTTCGGAAACAATTTCTAATGATAGGGATTGACCAAAACCAAGTTCAAAATCATCAAGTAAAATAGTCAAAGTATCCGCGCCTAAATCCAAAGTGCCGCTAATGCTGCCAAAATCATCCCATCTATGCTCCAAATACGACAGAGTGAATCTTCCGGTATCAGGTGTCCAAAGAGAGGAAAGTGTGACTGATTCAGTAAATAACGCGCCGCCGACACTTATTGTAAGATTGTGCTGATATTCTTGCGGTGTTTCTTCTATATCCCAGTCAAGAACGACGGTTGACCTACCCCACATGTCTATGATCATGACATCAAGCGTCCAATTGTCGTTATAGGATGCGCCAAAGCCAATTGTAGTGGTAGAGTATGTAGAAACATCATCTTCGGTATAATCAATGTCTGCAACTACTCTGAGAAGTCTCCCGTCTTGTCCAATGTAAAATGCAAATGAAAAATCTATCTCTACTTCTGCTTCAAGCGCACGCAGGTCTTCAAGAGCTTCTCTAAAGATTTGCGAAGAATCGTTGCTTTCGCCATTAAAAATATCACCAAAAATCCATGGCATGAATCGGTTGTCACTTTCAGCCACTTCAAGCAAATCAGTCAAGAGTGCAAAAAGGTCACTCGTATTTATTGCTGTAGAGATTCGCGTTGCATTCGTCTGTTCTCCACTCACCATTATTGCTGAGTTTTCTGATACAAACTCTAAATCACGGATAAAATTTGATAAGACAACTGCGTATTGAGCAACTTCTAAAATAGAAATGCTTACATCAGTTTCTGCGGTATATATATCATCCAAATAAACTTCAACAGATGCAATTATGTCTTCGATTTCAGCAGGTCTCAGTCCAATTGCACGTCCAAATATCCGAAAATCTTCCGCAAATGTGCTGAATGTGATTCCGTATAAATCACTGCCGAAAAGTGAAGAGCCAACGGCAATTCGCTCATTGTTAAAAAACGCCGCTGCATCTAAATTAATGAATCCCATCATTCTGAAATCTGCCTCAAGGGCAAATTCACTATTTCGGGTATCTGAGCGCAAAATCACACTACCATCTGCACCACCGAATCCCCATAAACTGTCATCACGCAAATTAAAATTGACTGAAAGTGTTCCATCTTCAAGTGTTTCAAACAAAGCCGGTATCGCTTGAAGTGGTGTGGTTTCCATGCGCAAATCGGCTTCTTCTATCATTATATCAATTGCGTCAGCAATAGGCACAGCATCTCGATTAATCCTAAGTATGTCTGTGAAATTGCCTGTTAGAGGTGTTCCGACGATACCGCCGAACACACCGCTTGCAAAGAGAATAATGATTGCCGCGGTAACAGCAAACACAGGAATGCCCACTCCGAGCACGATTTTCATGGTTGACTTCGAAGAACCGGCATTAACGGGAGGCATAGGTGTCTGAGGCGCATAGTCGTATGTTTGCGGTTGTATTTGAGTCTGTACCGGCGGTTGAACTTGTGTCTGTAGTTGTGCCTCCGATTGAGGGTGCATGTCTGCTTGCTGTTGTGCATCCGGTTGTGCCTCCGATTGAGGTTCGCTCTTTGCCGTGCCGCAAGAAGGGCAAAATTTATCTGTGCTTTCAAGTTTATTTCCACATTCTATACAATACATATCACACCTCTTCTCCATTTAACAATTTATTTACAATTTAATCACATATAGCAATATATGTCAAACAAAAGGTTGCTTTTATTACCAAGGCGAGCGGCGAAAGAAAAACTTTCACTACTCGCCTTGCGATGCTGCCTATAATCTGCTATCATTTTTGTATACGGATAAGGAGTTAACTAAGATATGAAAAAGTGCATCTTACTGCTATTAACCATTACAATGTTAACCATGCTTACAGCATGCGGGAATGAAAGTCAAAGTGTTGATGAAATTTCGACCAATGAACTTGATTCCATCGAACCTACAAATTATTATTCCGAGGAAACCACAAGTTCCAATGAAGAAGCAGATATTGAAAACGAATCTTCCGAAGATTATGAAAAAGAAACATTAGAAAAAAACCCTCAAATAGCGATTACAGGAGCACTCCACCGAGTTGAATATGGAGATAATGTGGCATATTTATTCGGCACTATGCACGCAAGTCGGCCTAACTGGTTTCCGCTTGCAGATATAGTTGAAGATGCACTGCGACGATCTAATGTGCTCGCGATTGAGTTCACAACTCTCGAAATGAGCGGTAATGAAATACGCAATGTTATTAGAAACGTAACGTACTTACCTGATGAAGAGAGATGGTATGATATATTTTCGGCGGATGTATATGAGCATTTGGTAGAAACGATACAGACTTGGAATGTGCGGTTTGGCAGAAGTATGAATCCGGTGCATATAATGTTCCACGCAGAAAATATGCTTAGTTTTGATCTTGCTAATTTAAGCCGTTTTAATACAGTAGACTCATATTTAGAAGGTGTAGCGAGAGCACTTGAGATACCGATTATTGGCCTGGCAACTATGGAACAACAAGTGAGTCTATTATATAATGTGCCATTTGATGTTATGCTTGACAAAATAGCGAAATTTATGTCAAGAGAGGAATTTGCAGAGGCATTTACATACTCCCCGAACTTAATAGATTTGGCGGAATTCTATGAAAATAATGATTTTGTATCTATCAATGAAATCACAAGAATTGACCCGCAGTGTTGCCTTTATTGCACTTATATCGTTGAAGTTCTTTTTAAATATCGTACAACAAACTTTGCAAATCAAGTGATTCGTCTATTGCAAGAAACTGAAGAACCGACTACATTTTTTGTGGGCATCGGATTTTCACACATAATTGGCTCAGGCAGAAGCGATGAATTTACAGACATTGTTGAGCTATTGGAACTGGCAGGCTTTGAGCCTCAGCCGCTGTGGTAATTGGAATAGCGAAAATCTAGTAGTCTATTTTGCGGTGAAAATTCAAAACGAGTGGTCAACGTTATGAAATAATCCGTTGAATAAAAATGAATAAAAGGAGCATAAAAAATGAATGAGCAAAATGAAAAAACGGAAACAATGTCAAGCTTTGATGGGTTTAAAGATATCCAAGAAAGCGAAATGTTTTGCGTGGATGGAGGAGTTTGGAATCCAGGAGGTGTAATACCTACCGGTACTGGCGCAGGTGGTGGTTTCGGTGCGGTAAACTGGCACAGCATGTCGTAAGTATTACAGATTAACAGCATAAACTGAATTAAATAAAAGCAGAGCTATCGTGAAACCGCGACAGCTCTGCTTTTATTTAGCATACTAAATCGTTTCGCATTTATTATCAAATCAGCGACAAACTCGCACAATTTCACAGCGAAAAATCAGAAATTATTTTTATAATGCGATAATCGCACTATAATTATGATTTCACCATGTAAAATTAATGTAACTTGAACGTTTTGGAGAGTTACATCAATGAAACCACGAAGCAAAGAGCCCGGTAATAAAAATGTCATAGGCTCAAATATTGTCAAAATTCGAAAGTCGCAAAACATGAAACAAAAAGACCTTCTGACCAAACTGCAAGTATCGGGCACAGATATCAGCCCGACGAGCTTGTCTCGTCTCGAAGGGCAGTATAGGATTGCAGCAGATTATGAAATTATCGCAGTTGCTGAGGCTTTAAATGTTGATGTTGACGAGCTGCTAAAGCGCACTATATTAGAATAATTGACATACCGCTAATTGTTTGTTAAAGTGAAACTGCGTGGCAAATTTAGTGTTTTTGCCGGCATTATTTAAGCTCGGGCGAGGAGAGCACATGTCTAAGTATAGTATAGGATCATTATTGAATGATTTACGAAAGCGTACTGCGCTAACGCGTGAAGCGATGTTGCTGTTTAGTGATATTGATGAGTCGAGCCTGCGCCGGATAGAAAGCGGTAAACAAGAGCCGAAACCCGA
>Ga0209755_10000685_pt1 | contig 59333 bp, 43 predicted proteins | sample TergutCo191P1_FD_187301 | JGI IMG/M metagenome (GOLD analysis project Ga0209755, IMG submission 187301) | Cornitermes sp. P1 segment gut microbial communities from Petit-Saut dam, French Guiana - Co191P1 (SPAdes) (version 2) | ecosystem: Host-associated > Arthropoda: Insects > Digestive system...
GAATTTTCCACGGTGATATGGTATTCCGCTCCCCGGAAATGACGCGTAACGGAAAAACCTTTCATGTCCGAAGGAATGCACGGGTCAATCATAAGTCCGTCAAAAACCGGGCGTACTCCAAGAATGTATTGCGAAATGCTGACAAAAGTCCACGCAGCAGTTCCCGTTAGCCACGAATTTTTCGCTTCTCCGTGATTTACCGCGTCTTTGCCCGCTACCATCTGCGCGTACACATACGGTTCCATTCTGCGAAGATCGCTGTCGTCCTCGCGGTAAGCGGGACAAATTTTTGCGTATGTTTCAAACGCGCGATCCCCTCTTCCAAGACGCGTTTCTGCAATCGTAACCCATGGATTGTTGTGGCAGAAAATGCCGGCGTTTTCCTTATACCCCGGCGGATACGAAGAAACTTCACCTAACTCAACATGGTAATCCTTGTACGCAGGCTGCAGCAATACGATGCCGTATTTTGAATCAAGATGCTCCTTAACGGAATTCAACGCTTTTATCGCGCGTCCGTCTTCCACGCCGATGCCTGCCATTACGGAAAATCCGTTTGATTCGATAAAAATTCTTCCGTCTTCGCATTCATGGCTTCCAATTTTTTTACCGTAAGCGTCATAAGCGCGGATAAACCAGTTGCCGTCCCAACCATGTTCATTAACAGCTTCGATCATTTTTGCGATTGCGCCCTCGGCGTATTTTGCTTCATCTTCGCGGTTCGTGCGGCGGCAAATCTCGACATAATCGGGGCCGACGAACGCAAAAATTGCCGCGATTAAAACCGATTCCGCCACGCCGCTTTCAAAATTTGCCGTCGTCTGAAATGATTCGCCGGGTGTTTTTGAAAAACAATTTAAATTCAAACAATCGTTCCAGTCTGCGCGGCCAATCAACGGAAGCCCGTGCGGGCCTTTATTGTTTACGGTAAAATCGAACGAACGTTTTAAATGAATAAAAAGAGTGTCCGCTAAACTTTCGTCATTATTAAAAGGAACTTTTTCGTTTAAAATTCCGTAGTCGCCGGTTTCTTTAATGTACGCCGCAACTCCGCAGATCAACCATAAAGGATCGTCGTTAAAACCGGAACCGATTTCGTTGTTGCCTCGTTTTGTAAGCGGCTGATATTGATGATATGCGCTGCCGTCGGGAAACTGAGTCGCGGCAATGTCTAAAATGCGCGAACGGGCGCGTTCGGGAACAAGATGAACAAAGCCGAGCAAATCCTGATTAGAATCGCGAAAACCCATGCCGCGCCCGATACCCGATTCAAAATAAGACGCGCTTCTTGACATGTTAAACGTAACCATGCATTGATACTGGTTCCAAACGCCCGCCATACGCGCCATTTTTTTATCATCAGACCGCGAAAGCGACGATGCGTCTACGGTAAATTTGCCAAGAAGATTTTTCCAGTATTCATTTAATTCAGCTAACGCATTGTCCGCAGCTTGCGGCGTATTGTATTTTTCCAAAAGCGCATTCGCAGGCTTTTTGTTTATAATGCCTTGTTTTTCCCATTTTTGATCTTCCGGGTTTTCGCAGTAGCCAAGCACAAACACAAACGATTTTGTTTCGCCAGCGGAAAGACGCGCTTTAATATGATGCGATCCAATCGGCGCCCAGCCCGATGCGACAGAATTATTCGCCTCTCCTTTGAATACAGTCTGCGGAGAATCGAAGCCGTTATACAAACCAAGAAAGGTTTGCCTATCTGTATCAAATCCCGCAACAGGAACATTGACCGCCCACACAGCGTAATGATTTCTGCGTTCACGGTACTCGGTTTTATGATAAATGCGCGATCCTTCGACCTCGACTTCGCCGATACTAAAGTTACGCTGAAAGTTCGTCATGTCGTCATTTGCGTTCCACAAACAAAACTCGACAAAGGAAAACATATCGATAAATTTCTCTGCGCTTGATTCGTTGCTCAGCGTTATTTTGTGGATTTCGCATTTATCGTTTAACGGAACAAAAGACGTTTGCGAAAAAGCAAGTCCGTTACGCGCAGAAGAAATGCGCGAATATCCCATTCCATGACGGCACTCGTATCGGTCAAGCTTCGATTTCATCGGCATCCACGAAGGAGTCCACACGTCATTGCCGTCTTTCAGGTAGAAATATCGTCCGCCTGTGTCGGTTGGCACATTATTGTAGCGATAACGGGTAAGTCTCAGCATTCTTGCGTCGCGGTAAAAACAATATCCGCCCGAAGTATTGGAAAAAAGCCCGAAAAAGTCTTCGCAGCCCAGATAATTGATCCACGGATAAGGCGTATCCGGCCTTGTAATCACATATTCCCGCGAATTATCGTCAAAAAAACCGTATTGCATGCTGTTTCCTCCTGTTTTGATACAGGATAACCTGTTTTTATGGAAATTTCAATATAAAAGCGTTAACAATTTATTATTTTTTATAATATATCTCGGAAAAGAACTCTGAATTCGAAATTGCGTCTACTGTAATAATATCTCTTCCCATCTCTTTTATATATGTTGTATTAAATTCAAATGCCGGCGTTAATTGTTTTAAAATAATATATAATAATTCTGTGCAATACAATTCTGACGCATCCGTCATATCAAATTTCCAGTCAAACGGCAGACCTAAATATTCCATCGCAGCATCGGATATTTTATTTTCTTCTAAATCCATTATTCTATAGATACCAACTGCTCTGGCAACTTTTAAAAAATCGTCTAACGGTACTTTTTTTACAAAGTCCCTCCCGGAACTAGTAGTTCCTTCCGCATGTATTACGGCAATCTGACCGTTTTCAATGCGTATTATTCCGGTATGCGAAAAACGCTTGTCTTCGACGGAAAAATCGCTGAAAACTTGAGACCAAAACCTGTCTCCAAGCCGGCAGATTATATCTCCATCTTTTACTGTTTCGTAAAGCGCGTCATCTTTTTTAAATGTAACCGGTTTACCTCTAGGCATCATTATATAAGTAAATATTATTAAAATTAATATTATAAATATAATGATGCCTATCAACACAAAGTGTTTTCGATTATGTGTTTTGGTCATTTACTTAGTTTAATGTCCGCCTACGTTATATCACAAGCCCATTTAACACAGCAAAATACCTCAATGAAACTTAACGAAGCCTTTAGCACCAAAAGCATCAAATTCCGTGTCAAAATGACCCAATTTTCCCCCAAATTCCCCTCTACTGTGTCATTTTTACCATAATTCTACCAGCAATCATTATCATCCATGTAAAAAATACCTATTTTTTCCACATTATTGGCGATTTATAGCAAAAACATTGGAAAATGAGTAATAAATTAGTATTTATCCAAAAATTTATGCACCATTTTATTATAGAGAAACTCTGCTCACTAAAAAAATGCATATTTCTTAACTTTTATTGGCGATTTTGGCAAAGCACTGTCGGCGAACTACGGTGTGATACGAAAAATGCCACCTAGCGGGTGCGTGGAGAATGCCACATCCGTCCGGAGCCGGCAGCGTTTTGCCAAAATCGCTAAAAATTTAACAAAAATATAAATTTTATTTAACTTGGCACAGTTTTTGCTATAAATATAACGTCGATGAGGACAAGCGAAAGACCCGCCGTAAGGGGGATGGCTCGTTGAGCCGTAATTCGCAAGAACGTTAAGTTCAAAGAACTTAGTTCTAAATCCCATAGGACAAGGATAAAACCATGAAAACTTTGAGCGTATACCGCCCAACCGCCATTCAAAATGCACTGTGCGATTTAAGTCACAGTAATTTTGAAAACCTCTTTGAGTCTTTTTTTGGAGACTCGTTTCTTGCTCCGGCAAGAATTTTTAACCAAATGCCTGCCGTAGACATTCAGGAAACCGAGAATGGCTATGTTCTGGCAATGGATTTGCCCGGTATCGATGAAAAAAACATCGATGTGCATGTCGACGGCGCAAATTTAACCATCGCTTCCAGAACTGCCAGCGAAGAAGAAAAAAAACCTGAAGAAACCGGTCAGGGCGCTTTCCTTCTTCGCGAACGGAAATCAAGCGTATTTTCGCGGTCATTCAAGCTGCCTGAAAATGCAGACCCGGGAGCCGTAAACGCCAGTTTTAAAAACGGCGTACTCAATCTGGAAATCAGAAAGCGCGCGGAGGCGCAAAAGCGAACGATTCAAATTAATGCGGCGTAAAAATTGACTTTAATTTGAAAGAAAATCCATTCAGCACTTAAAAATTTAAGTGCTGATTTTTTTTATTTTGGGTCTTTTTTTAATGACGAATACCGGTTATGGGGTTATACTGTAATTATCACGCATTTGATGCATTTCTGTATTTCTTTTTTATGGAGGAAAAATGAAGAATTTTAAATTTATATGGCTTTCATTGCTTTTAATTTTACCGATTCTTGGATGCGGTGATATTAATAGAAACAACAACAACGGAAACAACGAAAGCGGCAATGGAGATAATTTTACAGGCGGAGGTCCAATTATCACAGGAAACGTTTTGGGAACTTATGATGGCTATGATCATGAATTTTGGTCAAACGGCATAGCGACAGGACAAATGACAGTTGGAGCAAAAGGGACTTTTCAATGCAATTGGACGAGCAACGGTCAGGGGTCGAATATTCTTTTTCGCAGCGGGAAAAGATTTGGAGCAACACAACCGCACAATCAAATCGGAAACATAACCTTTACTTACAGCGCAATATACAATCCCGTCAGTCCGGGTCAATCTTATTTAAGCGTTTATGGCTGGACCAGGGAGCCATTGGTGGAATATTACATCGTGGAAAATTACCTGTCCGGTCATCCCGGAAATTGGAATTCTCCCACTTTTTTGGGATCATTCACCATTCCTGGGGAAGGAACTTATCAAGTATTCAGAACACAAATGAATAATGCGCCGTCCATTGACGGCAACGGAAAAAATTTCCCTCAGTATATAAGCGTCCGCACGGAAAAACGATCAAGCGGAACAATTTCCGTTTCCAAACATTTTGATGAATGGGCAAAACTAGGATTGGATATGTCAGGTTCATTATACGAAGCGATGATGAAAGTAGAAGGGTATAACAACAGCGGCACAGCCACTCTTACGCAAAACACGCTGACAATCACCAAATAAATGCTACAGGAGGCATATATGAAAATCAAGCAAGCATGTCTGGTTTTACTGACGGTTTTTCTTCTATTTGGATGCACAGAAGATGAAGATTTTGAAGTCGAGCACATACTGACTCTGCCTCCCCTGCATGAACAGTTTGCAGATCATTTTCCGATGATAGGCAATATTTTCAGAGGGTCATTTGAAGTGACCGGAACAGGAACAGGCGCATCAATAACCAACCTGTCTCTTACCCGGCATTTTAATGCGCTTACCGCAGAAAATCACATGAAACCAAGTTATCTAATAACAGGACATAATAACGGTAATTTTACATGGAATACCACGAATCAAACTACTGTGGATAATTTTATAAATGCGGCAAATAATGCAAACATAAAAGTAATCGGTCACACTCTTCTTTGGCACAGCCAAAATCCAAACTGGGTATGGGAGCAAATTGCAAGCAAAACCGGAACAAATATAATTAATAACCAAGCTTCGGCTATCAATATAATGAAAGGTTATATTACAGCAGTTGCAAGCCTCTATGCCGGAAAAATATATTCATGGGATGTATTAAACGAAGCGTTCCCCGACAACGCAAGCGGCGGTGTCGACTGGAAAAACGCAATACGAAGAGGCGCAGGCGGCGAAGGACAAGATGCAAATCCATGGTATGTTGCCATCGGCTCGGACTTTGTCTACCAGGGATTTCTTGCCGCTCGTATTGCAGACCCAACTGCAATCCTTTATTACAATGATTATAATACGGAATCGCCGAACAGGGCGCGTTTGATTCGCGACATGGTGCGTGATGTGAATAATGCATATTTTACAGGCAATGACAGACCTCCAGGCGAAGACCCGGACAGACTGCTTATCGAAGGAATCGGCATGCAGGAACATCATAATTTGAGCGTTTCGGCTTCCAGCATAAGCGCAACAATTAATTTATTCAGAAGCTTGAATGTCGAGGGCAGAAGAAACATTAAATTGGCCGTTACGGAATTGGATGTAATTGCGTTTTCAAGTTACAGCGCATTTAGCAGCGCAGCAGGAGGCGGAACGGGAACCAATAAAGACACGAACTCCGGAAGCCCAAATCAGTCATCGTTGATAATGCAAGGCAATCTTTTCAGAGACTACATGAATGTTTATATCGCAAACAAAGATATAATTGAGCGCGTGTCTTTGTGGGGCGTTCAGGACAATCACAGTTGGAGATCGTTTGGAAAGCCTCTTTTGTTCGATCGCAATGGAAACACCAAACCTGCATACTACAGATTTATAAGCGCGCTGTAATCGGCTTTTCTCAGGTGACAGATGCAGCATCTGTCACCTGAAATTAAATTTTACAAATTAAATCCAACGGCAATTTTAATCTGCAAACCGTGTCCCAATAAAGGATCGGCAGAACCCCTATTGTCCGATTCCAATTCCGATTCAAGCCTGATTCCGTATAATACTGTTCCTCTGACATAGATTCGCTCGGTGACGGAAAAATCTGCGCCAACGCCAAATTTAATCCAAAGATGGCTGAATTTATCGGCATCAGTATATGTTGTATTACCGTAAGTGCCTTTGGTAATCAATAAATATTCAATGCCAACCGTCGGGAAAAAAGTCATAAATTCAAGATCAATTGGATATTTGCCAAGCAAACCAAAAATTAATCCTTCAAGATCAATTTTCCTTAATGAATTGCTGGAAGAACTTGTGTTTAATTGAATATCCAATGAGCCGGAAAACAAACCGACTGATAATTCTGCATAGTTGACATCAAAAAAGGCATGAAACCCTCCGCCTGAATATGGGTATTCATAGCTTATTGCCAAGAGTGAACCTTCATAGCCGCCGCCGAAAGCGGATGTATATGAGCCGACAACGCCTGCGCTCATTTGCATTTGGGCGGATAGTGCCGCTCCTGCACACAAGAAAATCACCAAAATCGCAATAACTTTTTTCATTGTATTGCCTCCTTATAAAAAAAATTAATTAAAATCCCAGTGTCTTTCCAATCAGCACGATCTTGATTCGTCCTGCAGGTTTGCAAAAACGCGTGCTAACAAAAAACGAACAGATTGTGTCGGGGCTTAAACAATCCGCGCATTTGCCGTTCTTGCTGCAGGGCGGCTGCAAGTTTGGAAAACGTTTTATATTCAAGGGCGCGGCAATATTCCTTGCGCGACAAAGAGCGTCCTTGTGATTCTTTGCCACCTTGTTAATGCCTGCCGCAATTATTACCTGCTTTGGACCGTAAATCATCGCGGCTGCCCTGTTGCCGTTTCCGTCAATGTTCACAAGCCACCCGTCTTCGCTAATTGCATTTGTGCCTGTCAAATAAGTGTCACATAACAAAGCGCGGCGCATGATTTCCAGGCGTTCTTCGGGGGAAGCGGCTTTGTCCCTGTCAAGCAGATTGTAACCTGCGGCGGCAAGTTTTTCCTGAATTCCAAGTTCTGTCAATGTTTTGGAGCCGCCCCACGAAACCTGATGTTCCTTTGGAACAAGCGAAATTATTTTTTGCGCCGCGTCTTCGCAGTCGTCAAAATAATACGCGTCAAAATTGCGCGATTTAAGCGCTTTTATCACTTTTTCCGCTTTTGCATTCATTTTACAATTCTCCGTATCCCGCAATTGTATCGCGCAGAAAAAATCCGCTGTCCTTAATCGTGCGCTTCATCGTTTTAAAATCGACATGAATGATTCCAAAGCGTTTTGTGTAACCGAACGACCACTCAAAATTATCGAGTAACGACCAGACAAAGTATCCCTTTAACGGAACGCCTTTTTTAATCGCATCGGCGCAGACTGCAAGATGTTGTCCAATGTACTCTACCCTTTCTTTGTCATGCACCCTGTCGTCGGCTGTTACAATGTCTTCGTAAGCGCAGCCGTTTTCCGTAATGTAAATCGGAATTTCTTTTTTGCCGAATGCGCCTTTGGAAATTTCCGCTATCCATAAAAGCTGCCGTTCAAGACCGCCCGGCGTAATGGGCCAGTTCATGCCTGTAACGCTTTGCCACGAAGGTTTTGCCGAAAACTTGAACTGCGCGTTTTCATCGGCGGCTATAGGATTCTCGAAGTAATAATTTACGCCGATAAAATCGATGGGTTGGGCAATTAATTCAAGGTCGCCGTCCTTAATAGGGAGCAGATTTTTTGCCTCGGCGGGAAGTTCGGGGTAACCCTTGCCAAGACACGGAAAAATAAAAATCTCGGTGTTAAACGCCCTCATGGCATCGGCGGCTTTTTTATCCGCTTCGCTTAACGTAGCGGGTCTTGGCGTTGAAGGGTTCCAAGTAATCCCAATCGGCGCTTTCAACCCCGTTTTATGGTATTCCCTAACTGCAACGCCATGCGCCATATTTACATGATGCGCCGCCGCAATCGCCTTTTTAAGGTCGCGGTGTCCCGGCGCATGCAGTCCGTGAAGATGTCCCAGATACGCAACGCAGACGGGTTCGTTTATCGTTATCCACATATCAACCAAATCGCCCAATTCCTTAAAGCAGACTTTGGCGTATTCCTCAAAAGCGTCCACTACCTGCCTGTTTGTCCAGCCGCCCTCGTCTTCCAGAACCTGAGGCAGATCCCAGTGATAAATGGTCGCGCAGGCATGAATACCATAATTATGTAATTTTTTGCAAAGATCACGATAATATGTAATCCCCTCGGGGTTTACCTTGCCCCTGCCTTCGGGGATGATCCTTGGCCATGCGATGGAAAAACGGTAACTTTTAAAGCCCAATTCTGCCATTAAGGCTATGTCTTCCGGGTAACGGTGATACTGATCGCAGGCAACATTCCCGTTTTCTCCAGCATATACCGCTCCCGGTTTGCGGGAAAAGACATCCCATATCGACTCGCTCCTGCCGCCTTCGTGCGTAGCGCCCTCAACTTGATAGCTGGCTGTAGCAGATCCCCATAAAAAATCCTTCGGAAAATCGATTTTTACCATAATAAGGCCCCCTGTTGTATTACAACAGCATAATTTTCGAACCTTGACAAGGTACCTGTAATCGTATATTCTGATTCCTCAAGGTTAAAATTAATGATAGAAAAAAGGGTAAATGTTAAGCTGCTCAAAGCGGACAAATTCAACTATTTAAGGCGTTCTTGGATGCTTTATCTGATGCTGTTTTTGCCAATATCCTTCTTTATCATTTTCCGTTATATCCCAATGAATTTTATCGTAATTGCGTTTAAGGATTACAATATTTTTCAGGGCGCGTGGTCGGACGGCTCGCCTTGGGTGGGGTTACAGCATTTTAAGACTGCATTCGCATCGCGCGATTTTTGGAACGCGGTAAGAAACACCTTATGGCTGAATTTCCTGGATTTGGTTGTCGGATTTCCGGCTCCCATTATCCTGGCTCTTCTTTTAAACGAACTGGTTTTCAAGAAATTCAAAAAACTGACCCAAACAATAATTTATCTGCCCCACTTCCTGTCGTGGATTATTGTATCAAGCATTGCGACAAGGCTTTTTGCGACATCAACCGGCATTGTAAACATTTTCATGGTGGAAAGATTGGGATTGCAGCCCATCAATTTTCTTATGGACAAAACGAACTGGGTCGCCACCTATATCGCATTCGGGGTCTGGAAAGAAATGGGCTGGGGAACAATTATTTACCTTGCCGCCATTACCGGTATAAACCCCGAATTGTACGAAGCTGCGGAAGTTGACGGCGCAGGCCGCTGGCGAAAACTCTGGAACATTACCCTGCCCGGCTTAAGACCGACAATTGTCGTTTTACTGATCATCAATATAGGACGCATTCTTGGAATCGAATTGGACAGACCGTATACAATGATGAATAACATTGTAAAAGAAGTGTCGGATGTTCTTTCCACGCTGGTTTACCGCGTAGGCATTCAAGACTTGCAATTTTCGTATACTGCCGCGATAGGCTTGTTTCAATCGGTTATATGCGTTATTTTCCTTATCGCCGCAAACACTCTTGCAAAGAAAATCGGCGAAAGGGGAATTTGGTAGAGTATTATGGGCAGTAACCTGAAAAAAATCAAAATAGGCGATCTTGTTGTTGTTTTGGTTTGCGTATTCGTAATTTTGTTATGCGTCCTTCCCATGATTAATCTTCTTGCGCAGTCTTTAAGCAGTTCGCAGTCCGTAATCAACCGAATGGTTTCCTTTGTACCCATGCTGCATTCCCAGGAAGAATTTGCGATTAAACACGGCGACATGCATTATATAATGCCGGAACATGATGTCGGGGATGATTTTGTTTATGAGGATCAAACAGGAATAAAAAACATTTTCAAGCCCGGAATCACCATGGAATCGTATCAATATGTTTTTTTGGACAAGGCTTTTACAAGATCGATGTGGTGGACGGCGATTCTTACGGTCATTTGCACGCTTGTTTCTTTGGGCATGACGATTCTTTGCGCGTATCCGCTTACTTATGACTGGTTAAAAGGAAAAACTTTAATAAACACGCTGATAATTTTTACGATGTATTTCAGCGCGGGAACGATACCCAATTATTTGTTGATGAAAGCCCTTGGATTGCTCAACAATCCGCTGGTTCTGATTATTCCCGGATGCCTTTCGGTTTTTAACATGATAATTCTGCGCAGTTTCTTTTTCGGGATCCCCGACAGCTTGAGGGAATCGGCGGAAATTGACGGCGCGAATCCGTTTACGGTTCTTGTGCGCATTTATCTTCCGTTGTCCGCTCCCGTATTGGCGACTCTTGCGTTGTTTTACGCGGTTGGAAGATGGAACGGTTTTACGGACGCATTGATGTATTTAAGCACCGCGCCGCAGTGGGTTCCGATACAGCTTAAGCTCTGGCAATTAATTCAAAACATGACAGCTATCGATGTAAACACGGTAGAAAATATGGCGGGCACCATTCCGCGTACAACAGACGCAATAAAAGCGGCGGCGATCATGTTTGCAACCGTGCCAATACTTATAATGTATCCGTGGCTTCAGCGGTATTTTATTTCAGGCGTTACAATTGGCGCCGTTAAAGGATGAGAAAAAAATTGAAAACAGTTGTTTTTGGTTTTTTCTATAAAATTTTTAGGAGGATTTTATGAGAAAATTGGCTTTTGCTGCGGTTATTTTATTGATGATCGCATCTCTCGTATTCACAGCTTGCGGGGGATCCGGCAAAATTCCGGACATGGTAACAAAGAGCGCTTTGGAACCGTTTCCCCAGACTGCCGAATTGAAAGTGCAGATTTTTAATCGAGGCACAGACGGCGGAAGATCACAGGCTACCGACAATGCATGGACAGACTGGATCAAGACAAAAGTAAAAGCGGATCTTAACATCAACGTTACCTTCGTTCCCGTAGGCCGTTGGTCGGAAGGACAGGACATGGTCAACCTGATGGTTTCCAAAGACGCTCCGGATCTTTGCTACACCTATTCGGGCGGCATGGTTTCCCAGTTCCGCGATTGGGGCGGCATCTTTGATGTGGCTCCCTTCATCGATTCTTTTTTACCGGACTTGAAAAAATTGCTTGGTGACGATCCTGCTTTCCCCGGAAATGATTTCATTTACAGGAACAAGGATTCAAAAACCGGAGCCATTTATTCCATTCCCAGTTATCGCGTAGCGCTTGCAATGCGCAATGTGTTTATCCGCAAGGATTGGCTTGATGCGCTTGGAATGGCTGTTCCAACCACAACAGATGAATTCTTTCAGGCGCTTGTTGCATTCCGTGACAGGGATCCGGGCAACGTTGGCAGAAACAGGGTTGTTCCATTCGGCCAGAACAATGATGCTCGCTGGGGATTTGCAAATCTTATACACCCGTCAATCGATCCCAACTTGAGCAACAGAGACCGCTGGATTTATAACGTGGCAGATCGCAACATCGCAATGCCCGGTTACAAAGAAGGCGCAAGAATGCTGAACAGATGGTACAACGAAGGTCTTATTTACAGGGATTTCCCGATCATGGAAACCACAGAAGATTTCTACAACCTGATTAAAAGCGGCGCTGTAGGAGCCTTTGCACAGAACTGGGATTTGCCTTACAGACAAGACTATAAAATTCTCGAAGACCTGCGCAGAAATGTTCCCAATGCAAACTACGTTCCTGTAGACTGCATCTTGGATGCCAATGGCGTTGCAAGCAAGGACATGTATGACAAGGTTGGACTTCAGATTTTTATTCCTTCATTCTCGCAGAATTACGAAGCTGCGCTCAAGTATCTTAACTGGCTTGCAATACCGGAAAATTTCCAGTATCTCCAAGTTGGCGAAGAAGGAAGAAATCACATAATTGTAAACGGCGTTCCCAACACTGTTGCGCGTCCTGCGGGAGACCCGTGGATCATGAACTCGGGCAACAATATCGACTACACAATGCCGATGAACGGTGTGGAAATGGGCAGTACAGAGCTCAACGCAAGAGTATTGGCTCTTACCTACGGCAACATTCCGGCAGAAGTTATTGTTGAGGCATATTCAACCGCTATTCGCAATGCGCGCGCAGCATCGGTATATCAGGCTGTTACAAGGGTTAACCAGTACGAACAGACCTTAAAAGCCAAGGCTGACGCACTTCTTGCACAGGCAGTAACTGCCTCTCCTGCCGACTTTGATCGCGTTTGGGATGCAGGTTATGCAGACTGGCTCAGTTCGGGCGGTCAGGCGGTAATTGACGAAAGATCGTCTCTGTGGCCCGCAAGATAAAAGAATAAAAAAAAAGACCGGCAATCGCCGGTCTTTTTTTTACGTTCGATTAAATTAAAAATTAATCTTCGTACTCAAAGAATACTTCGTCATTGTAGAAAACAATTTCTTTTACTTCGATAAATCCAACCCTGTTTGTTCCTGCATTCTGCAAAAGAAGTCCTGCGGGCGCTTTTTTAAGCATAATCATGCAACCTCTTGTGTGAACATTTGACCATGAACCCTGAAGGTTAAATTGTTTCTGCGCAGCATTACCGTTGTTAATTCCGGGGTCTCCGCCTCTTCCGCCGACAAACTCACCGCTTGAGTCTTTCCTTATATCGTACAACAAGGTCATCATGGCATGGTCGTTGTCGTGTTCCAAACGGCGACCGTCTCTGTCAAAGTAATCAATTACAAGACGGAAACGATTAAAATATCCCCAGTCCACATTTGCAGGGAATACATCCGGACCTGTAAAATCAACAAGCAGAACATCCGCATATCGATTTGTACCAACCGCAACTTCATTTTTAATCAACGGTAATTTGGAAAGATCCACAATCAGTCTTTCCATCTGTACTTTTGGGGTACTAACGCAGCTTGCTGCAAAAGTAACAACGAGCAAAATAGCTAAAATTACTCCCAATTTTTTCATAAAAATATCTCCTTAAACAGTAATTTTCAACGAAAAATACTTTTCGCTAAAATATTCTAACCCGACTGTTCATAATGTGTCAACTAGAAAACCTGCTCCAAAACGTAAAAAACGCTTCTGTCTGTGCCAAAAATCACCCTTTTTCCCGCTATCACAGGTGCGGACAAAATTGCTCCGTCTGTTTCCATCTGCCAGAGAAGCTTTCCGTCTTTTGCGGAAAGGCATACCAATTGCGGCTGTTTAAAATCGTCTCCAAGAATGCCGAAATAGACGCGTCCGTCCGCAATTGTAGGCGGAGAACTGACAGCGGTGTCAAACTCATAAAGCCAGCGCAGCTTTCCGGTATTCGCGTCAAAGCCGCGGGCAGCATTGTCTCCGCCTGTAAAAATGACCATGTCTCTCCATACTGTGGGTGCCATAAAATCCAGAATATCGCAGTTTCTCCAGAAGAATTCGCGTATGGTGTCAAGGTCGCTGTAATTTAAAATCCCGTCATGATATTCCTGCCAAACTATTTCACCTGTATGACGATTCATTGCGTGATAACCAAGAAACATTCCGCTGTAATTGTAATCGGCTGTGCCCATGTACAGCAAATCGTTATGCACAGCGCTGAAAGAATACCAAATTGCATCAATTGCCCTAAAATCAAGGAACCAAAGAAACTCCCGCTTGTAAATATCGAAAGGACCAACCTGCAGCACTCTGGGTCCAGTCCCAAAATACATGATGTCATCCGACATAAGGAAGGTATAATTACTCCAGCCGGGATTATGAACGCGGTATTGTTCGATGCCGTCAGGCGACAGAAAATAAATGGCATCTGAATCGCCAACAAAAATAATAAAATCGCCGTATCGTGTCACCTGCGAATTGAGCTGCCCTCGCGCTTGAAATGTCCATTCAATTTGTCCTGTCTCCCGCGAAAGCGCATAGAGTTTTCCGTCTTTGCAGCCGAAATAAACCTTATCCTTATCTGCGTACGGAACCGAGTTGATCTCCGCCCCGCTTTTAAAAACCCACCGCATAAAGCCACTTTCAACATCCAGAGCATAAAAGTTACGATCATCAGAACCAAAGTAAATTGTATCTCCGATTACAACCGGCGGATTAAGCGAGCGTATTATTTCATCGCCGGATTGCAGATTGATCTTCCATTTAAGACCAAGCGGCGGAGCAATACGCGATTTGCTTACGCCGCGGCCGCCTTCGCCGCGAAACTGCACCCAGTCTGTATTACGAGTACAGGCATTCAGTATGAGAAACACAGCAAATATTATTAATGTACTAACAAATAATTTTGCACAGGCGAGATAGCCTGCATGCCGGAAAAACTTCGGGAGAATCCGCCTATGAGCCCTCTGCGAGGTCTCTCCGGCGATGAACCCCGAAAATGTTTTTCCGTCACGCAGCTCCCCTCGCCTGCGCAGTATTTTTTTCTTTAATTCATTTTTAATACCTGTTGTGTTTTTCATAAGTATGCCAGTCCTCGTAAGTTTATGATGCGGATGAACCAGCGATGTATGCCTTTTCTTTTAGTTACTTTTAAAATATTTTTATATTCCACTTTAAGCATTTCAAAGCGTTCATTTAATTCATTCTCATCTTTAAATTCTCTCCACCTAATTTCTGAATATAAATCGGAAAAACTCCTAAAATGTTTATTCAAATTGCTCTCTTCACTAATTCGTGATTGTTCGTGATGGTTCGTGGTAAAATTCCTAAACAATTCGCTGTATTCATGCGCGGTTTTGGACGCAGGTTTAATCGGCTGACCGTCTGCGGCAAGACGCGCAAGCATTAACAGGTACAGCGAGCGGGCGCGTGAACGGAAATTGCTGCCGTTATTCGCGTCAATGTATAAAATTATTTCGCGCATGTAACGAAGCGTGTATGCGCCTGCTATTGCGGCAACGAGCAAAGCCAACAGCGCTCTGCCTGCTGCACGCCATGGAAATTTTCGCACCTGCGAAATTGTCCGGTTGGTTTCCATTATCGGGATTATAACATCCCAGTTGTTAAAGTCTCCCATGCCTTCGGGCGGTATGGAAAATGCCGTTGATTCAAAATCAAGCCATCCGTAATCGGGAATGTAGAACTGTGTCCATGAGTGGGAATGAATGTTTGTTACCATATACAAGTTGTTAAAAGGAAATTGCTGCAAAACGGGAATGTTTCTGCGAAGCGCCGCAAGTCCGCGTATATGCGCAGGCGTTTGCAGACCTTCCGCCGCAAGATACCCTGTTACAACCCGCGAAGGAATACCTGCAAACCGCCCTAAAAGAGCCAGCGTATTGGAAAACTCGACACAGTCGCCGTCTTTGGAGTCTGCAAGAAATTTTTTTAATGCGGCAATTGAATAATCGTCGTTAGGGTTAATGTTGTACTGGTATTCGGAAAAACTTGCCAATAACGCAATGATTGTTTCCAGATGATCATTGCGCACTTGCTCGGCTTGTTCCGTCTGTTCCTCATCATTTTTTGGTTCATTGGAAAAAATCCATTTAAGATAGTCATCGCCTCTAATAATTCTTTCGCGGTTATTGCGCCAGTTTCTTAACGCATTGTTTAAGTACGTTTCAAAAACTTGTTTATCGTCATCATCAAGCGGAAGCTCAAGGTAATGGGAGAGCGCATTTATTTCGTTTCTGCTTAAAGAGCGCGTCCGATTGTGAACAAGCATGAGGGGATCGCCATCATGCATATTTGACACAACCTGATGAACAAAGCGAAGAGGCCCTGAGTTCTCGTTTAAAATGGTCGGGTCTATTACTACAGGGCGGTACGGCAGATATTTTTGCTGCAAGGTGGAAAGGGAAAAAACTTCCTGCCTGCTTCTGCCAAAATCTCTTTCAAATTCATTGCCTTTCCATGTAACGAAAATTCTTTGCTTTGCAAGTTCGTTTAAATAATCTTGTTCGCTTACCTGAAAACCATGAACAGCATCAAGTCTGCCCCGGAAATGATCGCCCATGTAAACAGGTTCAATTTCTGAGGCTACAATTTTTACCATATATTGACGGCGTTCACCGGAGCCGCTTCCGCCGCCGGGCCATTCATGCTCGGGGATACCGCGCAGTTCGCCTTGTCCTTCTCCTGTTGGAAGCGTTCTTCTGCCGTTACCCCTATCCGGAATTCCGCGTTCCGATTCGGGCGGTATTAATTGGGGGATTCGATCTGAATTCAAATTATCGATTATTGTATTGCGCACAAAATCAGGCGGCAGAACAAAAACCGCCAGAACAAAAATTATCGCAGCCGAAGACGCAAAGGCAATTCCTTCTTTCCAAATCTTTGCGCGGCTGTTTGGATAAATGCAAAGATAAATTATCAAACTGTGAACCAAAAAAACAACAGCTGTCCAAACCAGAATAAACTGAGTCAGCGTTTCGCTCTGCCCTGCAATGTCTTCACCGGAACGCGAAAGCGAAAGGAGACGCAGACACACCCACGCCAAAAAGAACGGTTCAAGCGAGGTGAGCGTTGCGTATTTTTCGAACATCGTTCTGCGCCGAAACAGCATCGAAGTAAACCCGTATCCGATTAACGCGGCGGCAAGAAATTGAAGCATGCCGATTATCGATACGCCTGCAATAAGCGAAAGCACAACAACCAATGCCGCCATTACAATTCTTTTAATGCGGATTTTAAGCGTGTGTTCCGGGACAAATGAAATTATTATCGAAAGCGGAATTAAAACTATCCATTGTATAATGCCGATTCTGTCAAAAGAAACCGCGATGCCAGGATGGGCAAAGATCAATATGATAACGCTCAAATATAAAAGGAGTCTCAGGCTGAACAAAACAGTTTGGGAGATTTTCATATTTTTAACCCCGCGTAAAACATTTCCGTTTTTGCTGCCTGAACGCCAAGCGGCTTCAGCTTTTTCTGCGTAAGCCATTTTGCATCCAATGTTGCGCCCATTGCATCAAAATCGGTTAAGCTTAAAAACTCTGCTTCTGTTTCTGTTTTATTGCGCTGTTTGTTTTGTTCTTCGGGCTGAACAATAAAAAGCGTAACAGGGCGCGGGCTGCATGCTTGTATGAAACTTTTCAATCCGAAATCGCAGGCTGTCGAAAACACATACATGTCGCCCTTGCCTGCCTGAATTGCCGTTTCATACTGAGGCGATAAAAACGAAATCCCTGCAAGTTCTTCAAAAAACGCGTCGAGGTCATCCATGTCTTCAATTTCCCAGCTTCCGCTTGGCGAGCGTACATCAAAAACAAACGAAGAATTTTGTTCCATCAGACTTCTTAAAAAATACGAAAGCCGCGCTTTGGCTCTGTCCAAAAGCCACAGTGATTCCAATGTAAAATTACCCGCCTCCACTTTAACATTTTCCCTGCTTATTTTTAGCACTGTGCTTACAGACGCGTAATTTCTAAAATGAACTTCGAGCCTGCTTACCTTTTCCTGATTGTCAGTTGAAATGCGCGTGATAAGGGTATCGATCTTGTCGGAACTTTTCCAGTTAATGTCGCGCAGTCTGTCGCCTGGCGTGTATTCCCTTTGATAGTAGCGTTCCACATCCGAAGACGGTTTGTTACGCTGATCCTCCGCGCCGGTTTGCGCATTTATCGGGGTCTTTTTGCCAATGCACGGAGAGCATCTTACATTTACCGTTCTGTGCTGAGGCGCACCGCAGGCAAACGAATAAAAGCCGAAGATGTCGCGTAACTTGCAAAATCCGTCGCCGTGAAAAATTCCCGACATGGGAAAATCAATCGGCAAGTTTGCGCTTTCGTTTCCGCGCGAAACCGAAGTTTCTATCGATACGGAACAGCCTTTTTTAAAGCTCGTGCTTGAACCTGCATTTGAGCCGCTTGGCAAAAATTTGCCGCGCACAATAAAATGCAGACGAAAGAAAAGCGGAATGTTCGCGGAAAGACCCGAGACAAGCGTGTCTTCGCCTGCACATGCCGTAAAAGGAGAAGGCGTTTTCCATCCCGGTTCCATCGATTTGAGTTTTTTTGATTTCCACGCGCCAACAATTCCAAGGACAAGCAAAAATAAAACCATAACGCATGTCAGCACGATTTCGTAAGCGTTGCGGTAGTAAAGGGAACGAAATAAAATCAACAAGGAAAAAATCAGAACGAGCCAGCCCATCGGCGTGAATACTGATCTAATTCGCGGCATTCTATTCTCTTTTCGGCTCGACAGGCACAGAGTTCAATATGCTTGTTAACGGCGCTTCCGGCGGTATCGAAGGATCGCGCGTAATGATTCTGTGAGCCATCGCGTGTATAAAAATTTCTTTTATTATGTCGACAGGCACATAATCCATTCCCCTGCAAAGCGCAAGCGATTTTGCAAGCCGCGAAATGCGAACGCCCGCGCGGGGACTTGCCGGCGTTTCGATATCGGGATGTATTCGCGTAAAGCGGACGCAGTTTACAAGGTAGGAAGTGACATCGGGGTGCATCTGCACGTCGTCCACCATTTTTTTCCAGCGGATCAAATCCGCGCTGTCAATTACGCTTCTAAAATTATCCCACGCGTCGATTTTTCCGTGGCGGTTGATAATTTCCGTCTCGTCTTCAGCAGACGGATAACCGAGCGAAAGGCGGATCATAAAACGATCAAGCTGAGGGGTCGGAAGCGGAAAAAGGTGAACGCCTTTCAGGTTCATTGTAGCGATAATAAAAAACGGGTCTTGCAGGCGGTACAGTTTGCCTTCGATTGTAACGCTCTGCTCTTCCATTACCTGAAAAAAGCTGCCCTGCGTTTTTGGCGTAAGCAGATTGATTTCGTCACATAACACAAAGTGCGCAAACACAGGTCCCTTGTTAAAAATCATTTCTCCCGTGTGTCCGACAAACCGGTTAAATCCCAAAATATCCTGAGGGAGCAAATCGACGGTGCATTGGATACGGCTAAAACCTTCCATTTTAACGGTTTCCCTGCCCGCGCCTTCGTTCAGGGCTGCCAAATCTTCGGGACGCCAGCGAATCGAGCCTGCAAGAGCGCGCGCAAGGGAAGTTTTCCCCACCCCGTGTGAATCTGCAAGGATTACGTGTCCGCCTGCAATTTGGGCGGCGATGATATACTCAAGTTTTCTGACATCTACGGAAATAAGGTTTCTGATATTGCCAATCAAAGTTTCTATCGAATTTTTTATGTCTGCGCTCATGCCTCCAGTATAGCATTTAAACGCCTCTAAGTGCTATACTAAGTAATGGCGATTTTCAATCTGATACTGACCATGACCGGCGGTCTTTGCATGTTCCTCTTCGGCATGAAGGTCATGAGCGACGGGCTTCAAAAAAGCGCAGGCGACAGGATGCGCAAAGCTCTCAATTTTATGACCGCCAACCGTTTTATCGGCGTACTGACAGGCTTTTTGGTTACGGCAATCGTTCAGTCATCTTCGGCGGTCTCCGTCATGGTTGTCTCGTTTGTTAACGTCGGACTCCTTTCGCTGACTCAATCTATCGGCGTACTTTTCGGCGCGAATATCGGAACCACCCTTACAGCATGGATCGTTTCGCTCATCGGTTTTAAGATCAGCATTGACGCGCTTGCGGTTCCCGCGATAGGCATAGGGTTTATTTTAAAATCGATTAACTGGAAACACAAAAGTATCGGCGAGTTTTTATTCGGATTCGGCTTTTTGTTCCTGGGGCTTTACTATCTTTCCGAAGGAATCGGCGCTGTTGAATTTAACGCCGCCGCAATCGAAGCGTTTAAAGACATGGGATTTGCCGCAGTCCTTATCGCATTCGGCACAAGTTTTGTAATGACGCTCATCATCAATTCTTCCACTGCGGCGGTTGCGATGATTATCGTAATGGCCGGCGGCAACGTAATAACTTATGAAATGGCAGCCGGAATGATTCTTGGCGCAAACATCGGAACAACAACCGACGGCATATTGGCGTCCATCGGCGGCACTACCGACGCAAAACGCTCCGCGCTCTCCCATGTGCTTTTCAATGTGATATTGGCTTGCTGGGCGATTCCGCTTTTAATGCCTGTGCTGAAATTTGTCGATGCCATTGTACCTGGCGATCCGTTAGCTGCAATTGCTTATGATGCGGACGGCAGAATCATTGTCAATGTCGCGATTGGTTTTCATCTTGCCATGCTTCATACAATGTTTAAGGTTATGAATACGATTTTATTCCTGCCGTTTATAAAGCATTACTCCAAACTTATGACAATCCTTATCCCGGAGAAAAAAGCGGCAGTAAAAGACAGCGAGCATTACAAGTTTTCCACGATTTCTACAGGCAGCGTAAACTCGCCCGAATTGAATATCATGCGCGCGGAAAAGGAAATAAGCGACATGGCGGGAATTGTTTCGCACATGTTCTCCAGTTTTACATCCGAGCTTCGCAATCTGCGCGGCAAAGACAATTACAGCGAAGAGGACGCAGTTGCCCTTTGCGCCGAGCTTTTGCAAAAAGAGCAGTATATTGACGAGATGCGCGACACTCTCAGCAATTACCTGATTGAATGCACCAGCATGAATTTGGGTTCACGTTTGGAAGCCCGCATTTCGTATTTGTTAAACGTGATTGTTTCTCTTGAATCGATGAGCGACGAATGCTACAGCATCTCCAGGCTTTTGGAAAAGAGCGTCCTTAAAAAATACACGTTCAAAGACAAGGAGATGGATCAGCTTATTCCGTATGTCGCCCATGTCGAAGAGTTCCTTATCCTTCTTGAAGAACAATTAAGCCGCAACCCTTCGATAGAACTTAAAAACCGCGCCATTGAACTTGAAGAAAATATCGACAAGAGCCAAAAGAAGCTGCAAAAGCTCGGGCGCAAACGGATTGAATCCGGCGGAAACGTAAAATCGGAACTTGTGTTTATCGACATTGTCCGCAGGATAGAAAAGCTTGGCGACTATTGTTTTGACATTTCGGGACCGGACAGGACAAACAGGTAAAATCAAATGTCTACGCGCTGATTCCATTTCCTCTTAGCAACTCGCGCGGCTTGCTTCCGTGTGCAGGACCCACAACGCCGTGATGTTCCATTTCGTCGATAATTCGCGCGGCGCGGTTAAAGCCTATTTTCAATCTGCGCTGAATATAACTTGCGCTCGCCTTTCCCTGCTGATAAACAATTTCCAACGCCTTTTCGTATAACGGATCCGCGCCGTCCGAGAAAAGCGTCGCGCCTGCATCTTCCTCTTCTTCTTCAAAGAAAATTTCATCGTCGATGTATTCGGGCTCTCCGAAAGTTTTAACGTGCTCAACGACAGCTTCAACTTCTTCCTCGGAAATAAATGCGCCCTGCATGCGCGTCGGAAACGGATCGACTACGCCCGAATAAAGCATGTCACCCCTGCCCAAAAGTTTTTCCGCGCCAACCATATCGATAATAATTCTGCTGTCGGTTTTACTCGCAACCATGAACGCGATTCGGCTTGGAATGTTCGCCTTGATAAGACCCGTGATAACGTCAATCGAAGGACGCTGCGTCGCAAGCACAAGATGAATGCCGACAGCGCGGCTCATCGCGGCAAGTCTTGCAACGGTGGATTCGAGTTCCTTTCCTGTTGTCGACATAAGATCCGCAAACTCGTCGATAATAACCACGATGTAAGGCATGTGTTCCTGCGCAATATTTTTCTCTTTGATGCGTTTATTGTAACTGCGAATGTCGCGCACTCCCATGTTGTCAAGGCAGGCGTAGCGTCTCTCCATTTCATAGATGCAATACTGAAGAGCTTGAAACGCTTTTTTCGACTCCGTTATGACAGGCGTCAGCAAATGGGGAATGTCATTATAAAGTTTCAGTTCAACAATTTTTGGATCGATTAACATCAGCCTGCATTCATTGGGATGAAGCTGATACAATATCGAAAGAATAATTGCGTTTACGCAGACCGATTTTCCGGATCCTGTCGCGCCCGCAATCAAAAGGTGCGGCATTTGAACGAGATCGACTGTCTGCGCTTCGCCTGTAATGTCTTTTCCCATAACAACAGGAATACCCATTTTATCGCCGGGTTTCTCAAGCTCCCCTTCGATTATTTCCTTAAAGGAAACGATATTGCGTTTTGCATTCGGAACTTCGATGCCGACGGCGTGTTTTCCCGGAATCGGCGCGACAATTCGCACAGAAGACGCGGCAAGGCGAAGCGCGATATTGTCCTGCAAGCCGACAATTTTTGAGAGCTTCACGCCGGGAGCGGGAAGAATTTCGAACATGGTGATTACAGGGCCTTTGCGAATACCTGTAACCTCAGCCTGAATTTTAAACTCTTCGAGCGTTTCTTTTAACGCAATTGCCGCATCGCGTGTAGCCTGATCGATTACCCAATATTCGCCGTCCGGGTATTCGTTTAATATGTCCACGGGTATTCTGTACTTTTTATAACGCGCGCTGCCAACCTGTTTGTTTTTTTTGCGCATCTGTTCGCCGTGAGCCGCTGCGGCAGCCTCCGCTTCTTCCAAAATGCGTTCAACGCTTGAATCATGGCTGTCATCATCAATATCAACTTCTTCATCAATTTCTGTATCCAAATCATCTTGCGCGGTTAATTCTTCTGTTTCTGTTTTATCAATTTCTTCTATTATATTACTCTCGTAAGCGCCTGTTTCGTCAGTGAATGAAACCTCAGGTTTTTCGGCAATTCCTTGCCTCTGCCTTTCAAGTTTTTCGTATATATCAATATCGCTGTTTTCGGTTTGCTCTCTGGCATTTACAGGCGCAGGCAAAATATTTACATTGGGACGGGAAACGCTTTTTTCTTTTAAGAAGAAATGATTTTTTAAAACCTGCAAAACAAGCACCTGGGCAACAGTTATCAATATGATAAAAAAACCAAATCCTGTTTTTCCGGCAAAATTCAAAAAGGCGATTTGTTCGGCTCGAATTTCAAAATCGCGGATAAAGGCAAAACCAATTGCAAGTGTCAAAAACGGTAAAATTGTTCCGCTTAGGAAAAATATCCTGTCGGGGCGCCACTTGGGATCGGCTAAAATAAAAGCGGCATAACCGAAATACACCGGTATAAAAATCGCAAGAATCCCGAAAGAACGCGCAAAAAATCTGCCGACACTTGCAAGAAAAAGACCTGCTCCGAACATGACAGAAAAAAGCGAAATTACCATCCAGAGCGCGAAAAAACCAAGGAGAACTGCAAGCAAAACCGCAATTGTTCGGAACTTGAAATAGCCGTCTGTACTGAATTTATGCCTAAAATCGTTAAAAATCTGCAAAGTGGATACCTCTGCTTCATTATCGGTATTTTAATGTTTCTGCTTAGCGTTTAAAACGAACGACGGGCAATTGGCCTTTGTTGCGCGGTATACCTCCTGCGAAGGAAGCAGCGCACATTTAATGGAAAAGGCATCGCAGGCTCTCGGAAAAACCGGATCCCACGTTACCCTGAAATATGCGCACTTTAGGCAATCAGGCGGTTTTAATGGTATTTTTTTATTTCCGATGTAACCATCGTCCATAATCTTTTAATCGATTCCCATGCATGTGCCAACGGCTCTCGCCGCGTCAATCATATAGTGATCGTTAGGCACATTTTTTATTTTTCCTTCTGGAACGCTCAGATCGATTGAACCGACATCGTTGCCGATGAGCGCGACCATTCTTCCGTATTTGCCTTTTGCAAGAAGGTCAACGGCGGCAGTTCCAAGGCATGTTGCAAGCACTCGATCCGAAGAGCTGGGCGTGCCTCCGCGCTGCATGTAACCCAAAACAACGGCGCGTGTTTCCATGCCTGTCTCTTCCTGAATTTCTTTTGCAACCCGATAAGCCGCAGACGGCCCCATTTCCTGCCTGTATTTTTTTCGATCTTTTTTGTCCATTTCCGCTTCTTTAATCGACATTACGCCTTCGGCAACAACTACGATAGAAAACGTCTTGCCCGATTTTGCGCGCTTTTCAAGGTGGCGTGCGATATCCTTTATATTGTAGGGAATTTCGGGAAGGAGAATAACATCGCCGCCGCCTGCAATTCCCGAATGCAGCGCAAGCCACCCTGCCTTGTTTCCCATTACCTCGAGGACGATAACGCGGCTGTGACTTTCCGCGGTTGAGTGAAGACGGTCAATCGCTTCTGTGCAAATTCCAAGCGCAGAGTGAAAACCGAAAGTTCTGTCTGTGCCGACGATGTCGTTGTCAATTGTTTTTGGAAGACCGATAACATTTAAACCTTCGCGCGAAAGTTTGGAACCTGTCGTGTTGGTGCCGTTTCCGCCGAGTACAACAAGGCAATCAAGACCAAGCCGCGAATATGTATCGATAATTGCGGTGACTTTTTCGCTGTCAACATCGTCCTTGTCGGACGACTTGGTTGCGCCAAAAGGCTTTTCCCTACTGGAACCAAGAATGGTGCCGCCAAGGGTCAGGATACCGGAAAAATCTTCGGGCTTTAGGATTCTTGTATCTTCTTCGATAAGACCCTTAAACCCGTCGGCAATGCCGATAATTTCCATTTCATATCGATCATGAGCCGCGCGGCAGATGCCGCGAATTGCCGCGTTTAAGCCGGGACAATCGCCGCCGGCTGTCAATATGCCAAAACGCTTTGTTACACTTTGAGTAACTGCCATAAATACTTATACCTTATAAATCAAAATTTTTCAAGTGACCGATTCGCATGAAACTCGTATTATAAAGCCGGCTTTTTCTTGGCTTCTTCCCAGAATTTATCCATTATTTCGAGGTTTTCCTTTTTCATTTCCTGCCCCGTTTTTTTCATTTTTTCTTCTACTTCCTTAAACCGCGTAACAAATTTAGCGTTGGTTCGCCTAAGCGCAACTGAAGGTTCCACTTTTAAAAATCTGCATAAATTGATGACAGAAAAAAGCAAATCGCCAAGCTCTTCTTCGATTTCTTCATTATGATTGATTTTTATTGCCTCGCAAACTTCTTCCAGTTCTTCCCTGATTTTGCCGATTACGCCGCCAGTATCCTGCCAATCAAACCCGACCTTTGCCGCTTTTTTCTGGAGAGCATAAGCACGTTCTGCGGGAGGAAGCGCGGCGCTTACTTCGTCCATGAGCGAATCTTTCGGTTTTCTGCCTTCCTGCTCAACTTTGATTTTTGCCCAGTTATCAAGAATTTCCGCAGAGTCCTTTACCTTTACATCGCCGAACACATGAGGATGACGGCGAATCAATTTTTCGTTTACTTTTGATAATGCGTCCGCGACGGAAAACTTTCCTTCCTGTTCGTGCATGTAGCTGATCATTGTTGCAAGCAAAAATATATCGCCGAGTTCTTCCGCAATGTGGGCATCGTCTTTTTCGTCGATAGCTTCCAGACATTCGTAAGTTTCCTCTATTAACGCGCCCCTCAATGATGACGGAGTTTGCTCCCTGTCCCACTTGCAGCCGTCGGGAGCCCGAAGCCGCGCAATAGTGTCGTATAACGCTTTGAAAGCCTGACCGCTTGCCTCGCATGTGGTCGGACAAGCTTTACTTGGATTCATGTTGTTTCCTCAATTTTTGGAACTTCTATTTTCTTTTTTTTCCATTCGTTGAGCAGGGTATCAGGTTCTTCGGTGAAAGTTTTTACCAAAAGACCCGCGCATGCTTCCAGCGCAAGATTCAACGTCCCTTTTTCAGTTTCGGAAAAATCGGTTAGTACCCAATCTACTATACCTTCGCCGCTTCCCGCAGGGCCGCCCTCTCCGGGAAGACGCGAATCGGGTCTTCCAACCCCTATACGCAGCCGCCAAAAATCGGGCGATGCAAAACATTTGTTCATCGAGCGAAGACCGTTGTGACCGCCAAGTCCACCCGCGAATTTCAGGGAAACGGTTCCAAGCGGCAGTTCAAGTTCGTCATGGACGACAATAATTTCCTTTATATCAATTTTAAAAAATGAAGCGGCTGCAAGCGCCGATTCGCCCGAAAGATTCATGTACGTTTCCGGCATGAGGAAATGAATGCTGTCATTTACGGCGTACAACCCCTTGTATTTTTTTTGCCACGAAAGAGAGTTGTAAAACGGCAAAGCCTCTGCAAGCATACGGCCTGCATTGTGCCTGTTTTGCGCGTATTTTTTGCCGGGATTGCCCAGAAAGGCGGCAAGTTTTATCATTATGGCAGTTTATTATAAATTCAAAATAAAATTAAGGGGCAAAAATTGCCTTAACGGGATATCTCAAGTATTGACCGCAGCCACGCTAACGATTAAAATATAAAAAAAGGTTTTTAAAGGAGATTATTATGGCAGGTATTGCAGGTTTTTTTAAAAATATTAAAGCGAACAAGGATCAAAAAAAGCTTGAAGCCGAGCTTAAAAGAAAAGAAGAATTTGATACCCTGCTCAATAAACAAAAAGCAAATGAAACTCTTGTGTACGATTTAAAGACCGGCTTGCATGATCTGCAAAAATCGTTTAAGGACTTGGAAGATGTCATAAAAAAAAGCTCTTTAATGTGCAACGAACTGGTTGCCCGCACGGAGCAAATTACAATTTTAAAGGCAAAACCAAACAAATTCATTTTTAAAATACTCAATAACTGGAAAATTAAAAAGCTAACCATTCAGTGCGATGCGCAAAAGAAAAAAGTCGAAGAATCGGAAAAAATTATCGGAAAAAGCAAAGAAGAAGCAATGGATGCGCTTAAAAAATTGCAAGGCGTTTTCAATTAAGGCATAATCCAAAACTTTCTCTTGCCTTATCCGCCGTGGTCAGCGGATAAATTCTTCATATTCCTGATGGAAGCTTCGCTGAAAGGGTCAGCCGCATTATTCTGGAATATTGTAATTTTTTTTTAAATTTTTGGTGACAATCCAAGTTTTCCATAGTATTATTTTAATATTGGGTACTAATAAACTAAGGAAAAATTTCTATTTTCTCTTTATCGGGCTGGGGATGTTTGTCTCCCTGACAGTCTGTACGGTGATGTACTTTCAGTTCCGCGAAAATATCAAGGCATCCTATTTTGGCACCCTCGGCAGCGTTGCAAACATGATCGAACAGCAATATCCCGTTATTTACGATATTAACAAAATGAAGCAGGGCGTTTTAAACAACGAAGACTGGTTTTGGGAAATGCATTACAAATGGGAAGAAATTGTCAACGCTTTTGGTCTTGCCTATATTTATTACATAGAAAAAAACAACGATGACAACTATGTGTTTATTGCGGACACTTATTACAAAAGGGAGCATGGTTCCGATTGGCTTGGAACCAATGTTTGGAAAGATGAAATAACGCCTGCGGGCGTTGATGATGCGTGGGAAACCCAGAGCATCTGCTATTCGCCGCATCCTTCTCACGAAGAATATTGGGGAGTATTGGTATCGGCGTTATTGCCGATTGTAATAGACTCCAAAACCGTCGGATTAATCGGCGTTGATTACGACATATCGTATGTAAACACGCTTGAACACCGCGTATTGATTTTATTGATCCTTTCGTTTGCGGCATCTTTAATTATCACTTCGCTTTTGGCATTGATAGGATCGCGTTCTGTAATTGTAAGCATCGAGGAGCGCGAACAAATAGCCCGCGAAGCAAATGAACGCAGACAAGAAATTGAAAACCTTATGAGCGCGTTAAAAACCGCATCTTCCTCCAGAACCGCATTCCTGTCAAAAATCAGCAGCGCAATGTCGGATCCAATAAACAATATAATCAGAATCTCTTCATTGGTGTCGGGAAAAGAAGACGTTTCCGATGAAATACAAAAACATTTGGAAGTAATAAACGAATCGGGAACTTTATTATACGGCGTAATAAACGATATAATGGATATACTCAAAATTGAGGCGGGAGAATTAAAAATAAATAACGTAAAATATAAATTGCCCGATCTTATAAAAGATATAACCGCGCAATATACGCTTCTTTCGGAAAGCACGATGATTAATTACAAAATCGAAATCGAGGAAAAAATGCCTGTGCATCTTGGCGGTGACGCGCTTAGGCTCAGGCTTATATGCCACCATTTAATAACAAACGCATTTTGTTACACTACCAAAGGCGTAATTTCGGTCAGCTTTTCATTCAAAAGGCAGAAAGAATATATTTGGCTGATTATAAAGGTAAGCGATACGGGAATCGGCATTGCAGATCACGAAATGGATCATATTTTTGCAGGCTACGATCAAATTGACGCTGTAGAAAAATTCCGCAAAGGCGGCTCGGGCCTTGGTTTGCATATTTCAAAAAAACTTGTAGATTTAATGAAAGGAACGCTTGCTTTAAACAGCGAACTTGGAAAAGGCAGCGTTTTTACATTAACCGTACCGCAAAAAGTGCTGGCTGACACTGTAATTGACAGTGAAACACGCAACAGGCTTATGAGTTTCAGTTATATCGTAAAATGACAATTTGCGTTTCATTTCTTGTTTGCCAAAATTATCAAAAGGGCAATATCACCCTGACGCACGCCCGGTATCCGAGCCGCCTGCCCGACATTGAACGGTTTTACAGCCTTCAGTTTTTCCTTTGCCTCGCTTGACAATCCCTTAATGACTGTATAATCCATATTGGGATCAAGTTTTATGGCGTCCATTTTTGCGGCTTTTGCGGCAAAGCGGGTTTCTTTTTCGATGTAGCCTTCGTACTTTTTATCCAATAACACGCGCTCAACAATCTCCGCAGGGAAACGCAATAATTCCGGGTCGTTTGTGTTAGCTGCAACTGAAGCATTCTTTTTCTGCGCAATAAGTTCTTTCACTTCGTCTAACTGTTTCGTCTTTTCCAAAAAGCGTTCCCATCTTGCATCATCGACAAGTCCTGCCTCGCGTCCTTTGGGAGTCAGCCGCGTATCCGCCGTGTCGTGGCGAAGCATCAATCTGTGTTCGGCGCGGCTTGTAAACATACGGTAAGGTTCTTTTGTTCCCAAGGTTGTAAGATCATCGACAAGTACGCCGATATACGCCTCGGCGCGCCCGAGTATCAGCGGCGGTTTATTCTGCATTTTCATCGCGGCATTAATACCTGCCATAAGTCCCTGCGCAGCGGCTTCTTCATAACCCGAACTGCCGTTAGTCTGCCCTGCCACAAAAAACCCTGAAAGACGTTTTGATTCCAACGACGGAAACAAATCAAGCGGATCTAGGTAATCGTATTCAACGGCATAAGCGGGGCGGACAATGTGCGCCTCTTCAAGACCGGGAATACTGTGAATAAAATCGCGCTGAACATCCTCGGGCAATGAACTTGACGCGCCGTTCATATACATCTCGTTGGTTGAAAGACCTTCAGGCTCAATAAAAATGTGATGCCGCTCGCGCTCAGGGAAGCGCACAACCTTGTCTTCGATACTTGGACAGTAACGCGCTCCTGCGCCTGTAATCTTTCCGCCGAAAAGCGGCGAACGGTGAATATTTGCCTTGATAATTTCGTGTGTCTTCGTTGTCGTATAGGTTATCCAGCATGGAATGGAAGGCCTTTCGGAAACGTTGCTGACATCAAACGAAAATGGCTGCATTTCGTCGCCATCCTGTTTTTCCATTTTGGAAAAATCAATCGAGCTGTCCGCTATTCGCGCGGGCGTACCGGTTTTTAATCGTCCCACAGAACAGCCAAGCCGTCTTAACGAAACGCCCAACCCGTTTGCCGCTTCTTCGCCAAGCCTCCCTTGCGGCGCGTCAAACTCGCCGATAAATATTCTGCCTTCCATAAAAGTGCCCGAAGCAAGCACAACAGTCCGCGCCGTTATGCGGTGACCGCGCTGTGTTATTACGCCTGCGATTTTTGGCTGACTGTCATTGTCATCAATTATAAAATCGGTAACAGTATCCATAAAAATCGTGAGATTTTTTTGTTTTTCCAAAACGGAACGCGCCGCCGCCTGATAAGCGTGTTTGTCGGCTTGCGCGCGCGGCGCTTGCACTGCAGGACCCCTGGAGCGGTTTAACACCCTGTATTGTATCATTGTCGCGTCTATCAGTTTTGCCATCTCTCCGCCAAGAGCGTCCACTTCCCGCACCAGGTTTCCTTTTGACAAACCGCCAACCGCAGGATTGCATGAAAGCGCGCCGATTTTATCGGGGTTCTGCGTAATTAGAAGCGTGGAAAAACCAAGGCGCGATGTTGCAAGCGAAGCTTCGATGCCGGCATGACCGCCGCCTATTATTATGCAATCGTAATCCATTTATTCTTGCCAATCAAAAACAATCGTATAACTTCCTCTTATCGACGGATTCAATTCAAGCAAAGGTTTAAAAAGCGATTCGGCGGAATCACGCGCCTGTTCCATTAGCCCTTCATTTGCGCTAACTTGATCTTCCTTTTCAAGTTTTGAATCGCCCAACAGATCAAGTACTTCCTGAGGTTTTATTGCGCGCGGAAAAAGTCCGCCGCCCGAAAGATCATAAGATCGCGCCCGTTCGGGGTATTGTTCGTGCGCAAGAATTTCAACAGGCGGCATTTTGATAACAAGCCGCGAGCCGCTTTCCCTTACGATGATTTTTTCGCAGTCAAATCCAAGTTTGATTGTACCGTCCAAAACAATAAGCACATTGCGCGCGTTAAGCCAGTTGCCCGGATTATACGCTCTCTGGGTAATGGATTGATAATTATATACAAGGCAAACATACTCGGAAGCAGGCAGGATTTCCTTTACCAGTGTGCTGATATTGGTCTCAATTAATTGTTTTATCACCAAAGGCTTTTTTGCCGCTGTCCACACAACTGCAACCAGTAATATTAAAAACAGACTTACAGATATGATTAACGCCGACAATAAAGGCGTCTTTTGCCTTCTAAAATGAAATTTATGCTTTTTTCCCGTTTTTTTTTCAGAGGTTTCCGTGTCATTTTTTTGATTATCGACCGATTCTTGTTCCATAAACCTCTCCTGCTCCTGTATTATACATCCTCATCGTCCGCCAGATCAATATCACCTAAAAATTTCTGCGTTTTTCCTTCCGGCAGTTTTTCTACATCCAGAAGTTTGCGCTCGATGGCGCGTGAACGAACGCCCGCCTTGTCAATTTCCTTGCTTGCAGAATCGAGTTTTTCTTTTGTTTTTTGCAAAACATCGCCGAACTTGCCGAATTCTGTTCTGACGGCGCCAAGCAAACTCCAAATCTCGCTTGTGCGTTTTTCTACCGCAAGGCTTCTGAATCCCATTTGCAGACTGTTTAAAAAAGCGGAAATTGTAGTCGGACCTGTGATTGTAACCTTATGCGTATTCTGAAGACTCTCGAACAAACCCGGAATGCGCAGAACTTCCGCATATAAACCCTCAAAAGGAAGGAACATTATGCCAAACTCTGTCGTGTTCGGCGGATCGATGTATTTTTCGCGGATATCTTTTGCAAACTTTTCAACTTTTGCCCTTAATTCTTTCTGCGCCTGCAAAACATTTTCCTTTATGCCGCTTTTGTATGCAGCCAACAGCATTTCGTAATCGACTGTTGGAAATTTAGCGTCGATTGGAAGATAAATTATTTTATTGGAATCTTCCTTGCTGGGAATCCTGACCGCAAATTCAACATGTTCGCGGCTGCCTTCTTTTATTTTTACATTTTGATCATATTGATTCGGCGTTAAAATCTGTTCAAGTATTGCGCCAAGCTGATATTCGCCAAGCACGCCCTTGTTTTTTACATTTGCCAGAACATTCTTAATGCTGCCTACGTCGCTTGCAAGCGTTTGCATTTCGCCAAGACCTTTTTGCACCATTTCAAGACGCTCGCTTACAATTTTAAACGATTCGCCAAGGCGCGTTTCCAGAGTTTTATGCAGTTTTTCGTCTACGGTCTGGCGCATTTCGTCCAATTTTTTTTCATTGCCCTGCTGAATATCCGCAAGCTTTTTTTCTACCGCATCGCGTGATTTTTCAAGGCCGTCTTTTGTTTCTCTTGTCAGCATGCCGATATTTGAAGAAAACTTTTCTTCAAATGTTTTTAATGTTGCAGAAAGTTCGTCGCGGTTTATTTTTAATGCAGACGCAAGCTCTTCGCGCGTATCTTTTGCGGCATTGTTTGTTTCAAGGCGGTTTCTGCCGAATTCATCGCGCAAAGTCGCTTCGTTTTTTTCCAAACGCTGCGAGTACTCGATGAGTTTTCGCCCCACATCAGCCTGTGCGCCTTGTTTGTTTTTGGAAAAAAAAGCGATCATCACTATAAATTGAATAACAATTATGCAAAGAAGAATCAAATCCAACATGTTTTCGCTCATGTCAAATTATTAACCAAATTTATGCATAATGTCAAGAACAGGCTTATTTCCCCACGCAAAAACGGCTGAACATTTCTTCCAGAATGTCGGCAGTGGAAACCTCTCCCGTAATTTCACCCAATGAATTGACAGCGTCCCTTAAAAGCGGCGCAATCAAGTCAAGCGGCTCTTCTTTCTCTTCCAGCGCAAGCGCTTCTTCAAGCGAAATGCAGGCACAATCAACAAGTTTTTTCTGGCGGACTGTTCCAAGCGACACAGGAGAAAGTTCTTCATTGAATTCCGCAGTCTGCCTGAAAATCGCGGATGCAATAACATCATATAATACGGCGATTCCTTCGCCTGTTTTTGCGCTGACGCATACAGGCGAAATATTTTGAATCGGAAACGGATTTGGCAAAGGCGCAATGTCGCATTTATTCCAAATATAAATATACTTGGACAAACATTCATGTTTTTCGTTTTCGTTTTCATTCAGCAAATACAACACAAGATCGGCTTCGTCCAAAAGTTTTAGGCTGCGTGCAACGCCGATTTTTTCCGCAGAATTGTCACTTTCGCGCAGTCCCGCGGTATCAATCAGGCGAACGGGTATTCCCTTAATTGAAACAAACGCTTCTATCCAGTCGCGGGTTGTGCCTGGAACTTCCGTAACAATGGAGCGGTCTTCTTTTAAAAGCGAATTGAACAAACTTGATTTTCCCGAATTGGGAGGTCCCGCAATTACAAGAGTGATTCCCTCCTGATAAATTCTTTCAACCTGCCATGAGCGCGACAAATTTTTCAGGCGATCCAAAACTTCATTTACAATTTCTTTGCTTGGAAGCCTTCCTTCTTTTTCGTCCGTATCCGCGCTTATCTCGTCTTCCGAATAATCAAGAAAAATTTCGGCAGCCGCAAGAGCGCGTACAAGCATGTTTTTTATTTCGTTTATCTCTTTTTCCAAAGAGCCGCCAAGACGCGAAATTGCGTGACGGCGGCTTATATCGGTTTTGGCGGATACAATTTCCATGACAGATTCGCTTCTTGTAAGATCGATTTTACCGTTCATGAACGAACGAAATGTAAATTCTCCGGGAAGCGCGGCGCGAAAACCTGCGTTTGTCAAAACATTCATTACGGCTTTCCCTGCAACGCTTCCGCCGTGACAGCAAATATCAAGGCTGTCTTCGCCTGTGTAACTCTTTGGTGAGCGAAAAACAGAAATTAAAACTTCATCGATTTTTTCGTCTTTATTTACAATCCAGCCGTGAACGACAGTATTGCCCGCCGCTTCACTTAAAGTTGTTTTTTTTGCATTTGAAAAAACGCAATCTGCAAGCTCTATGGAGTTTTTACCGGAACAGCGAATCAATGTTAACGCGCTGTTTGCAGGCGTTGTCGCAAAAGCGGCAATGGGCAATTCATCCGTATAATTCATTTATCTAAATCGCTTCCCGCAAAACGCAATTTAATAAAAAGCCACGGAGCGGCAATTGAAATCCAAAGACTTACAAGGGCGCAGCAGAGAAACATATAAAGAAAAATATTCTGACTTTCTGTAACATGCTGAATGATTAAAATTACCCTATAAACAATTACCGCAAGGACAATTACCCCCGTAAAAAAACGCGCAAGCAGAATAAGAATTTTTTTATACCCTTTACTGTCAAGATAATCCCTGCTTTTAAAACCGATGTATTTTTTATTTAGGCAATAACCAATTCCCATTCCAAGAAGGATTCCCGCAGGCATAACAAAATAATATTCGGGGCGATACAATATCATAATAAAAGAACCTGCGGCAATCGCTATCATGCAAGCGCGAAATCCGCCTTTTAAAAAAAGCGATTCGATTGTTTTTCGCAAAAATATGAATCCTGCATAGATGATTGCTATGATAACCCACCCGATTCTTATATTTAAATTAAAATTATTCTCTTTAAGCTGCATTTGATAAATAAAAACAAGCCAGACGCACAGCAAGGTAACAATGCATATTTGCAATCCTGATTTTTCATCGATACACCAATAGATAAAAAAAGAAAACGCCAGTATTAAAAATAAAAACGCCAGTTCCAAATTTGATAAAATAAATTGAATCATTTAAAAACCCTCAAAAAAGTTTTGTCGCAGGCGGTTAATTGCAATATTTTGCGCGGGCGTTACCCTAATGCCCGAATTCGATCTTGTCATAACATCCCTTAGAATTACCTGCATGTATGACCTGTCGATTGTAATCAAAATGAAAAACTTGTATTTTTGCACTGTTTCATCGCTGTCATAATTCAAATACCTTACCCAGTGACTTTCCGTTTTTTCCGCGCCCGGATAAAGGGTACCGGAAGCATTTTTAACCATTGCCTCGAAAAATGCGCCGTATTCGTCATCAGGGTACAACGAAGATGTCGCAATCATTCTTCTCTCCACTCTTGCCGCAGCCAGCATCGGAAAATCAAAAGACGGCGAATAGTTTCCCGCCCATCTTTCCAATGCCTGTAAATTCAATCCCTCATTTTCACCTATAAATATATACTTATTTCTAAATGCTTCCAACCTTTCAACAGCCGCATTGCTTCCGGCAAAATATGCGAAAAGCCACTGCGGCAAGTTGTCGTTTTCTATTATGCTGTCCAAGTCAAAAATGTCATTCTGTTCATAAATGCTTAGATCAACTTCCGGAACAAACGAATTGTTGTTTTGATTAAGGCACGAGGAAAAAACGGCAATCGATAAGAAAAACGCAAGTCTATTCATTTTGCATTTCTTCGTTTTCAACAGCGACAGGATTCAAATCGGCGGCTAAAATTTCCATCGGCGGCATGTAATAAAGCGCAAATTCATCCCAAAGCACAGTGGACAAGGATTCTGTCTCTTCTTCGGCAGATTCATCGGACAACTCCGCCGCTTCGTTTAAAAAACCAAGTGTAATCCAAAATTCGTCCTTAATTTTTGAACTGATGGAGATCGGCGCCGATGTCATTTCAACATTAACAATGTTTCCAAAAATGTTAATGTTTGCAGACAAACTGTCAGGCTGAACTGTAAAACCGATACCTGCCGTTAAAAAAGCGTTAACATTGGCTTCCTCGGCAGACTGCGGCAAATCAAAAATTTGCGAAACGGAATCCAAATCGGAAGACAATGTCAAAATCATCCTGTTTTCGCGCATTGATAATATTAGATTGGCGTTATTGGAAGAACCAAACCGAATCGAGAAAAAATCACCGTCATTAATCGGTTTTAAACGGAACAAAACCTGCCAAATTTTAATTGCATCATTGCCGACAATGACCTTAGGCAGCCTTAAAACATTATCAGAACCGGTAACAATTCCATAAGTTCCATCTGCTCCCATCCATTCGGAAGCGTTTCCGGAAACGGGAACTATCGATCGTTCCGCCGCAGTACTCATTTTTGAATCGTTTAAATTGCCTTCAAAGGTATACCAATGAATAAGCTGCGAAATATTGCTGGAAACAAGATGAACATACACATCCATGGAGGAAACAAGAAGCGAAACTCTCTTTTGATACCCTGCCAATCCGCTGAAATTATCTACCGGAAAAACTTCCGCATGCAAGGAAAAAAACCCGCTTTGATCGGGAGCTTTCCAAAATTGGCTTCCTGCGCCTTCCGAGAATTTTCCTTGGCTTATAATTCTTTTTCCTTCGTACCAAACAATATACGGATCAAAAGAGTCGTCAAACTCAATGTCCGCTTCAAGCATTATAATGGATTCTTTGGGTATAAGATGCGAACTTTCCGCAACGCCGGGAAGATATATATTTATCCCCTCATAAGAAAAATAATTATTGCCAAGATAGAATATGTCCTTTTCCATTCTTTGCAGAACGTTTTTTCCTCCCATAACCTGCATAATAATTGTGTATCTTCCCTTTGGCATGTCGGCAGACAGTTTAAACTCGGGCAAAGCTCCATCAAGACTTTCAACAAGAATAATGCTTGCATCTTCCGGCGTATCGTCGTCTTCCAGACAATAGGCAATCTTTTCGCCCGTTATCTCTCCCTGAGAGTCTTTCAAATAAATTATCAACGAAGAAATATCCGGGTCCTCGGACACAGATTCCTCAAAATAGGGGCGAATCATATCTTCCGATTTTGCAAACGAACATTCGTCCAGAGGAATGTCGTTAATCAGCAAAACTACCTTATAATTGCCTGCCGAGGGAAAAAGTGCGTCCAGAGCGTCACAACTGCCGCAAATCATGCACAAAATGACAGCAAAAATGAGAAAAAACGCTTTGTCGACAACTTTTTTCATTAACATTTAGACTAATATATCACCAATTTGGCAAATAATCAACTTTCTTAATGTCCAACTATCTGATATTATATAGCATGAGAACAAAAGCAATCATTCATGTCGACCGCTTTTTGGGCAATTTAAACGCCATCCGTACCAGGATTGGAAATGAAAGGCAAATTTGCGTTTCCTTAAAGGCAAATGCCTATGGTCATGGAGCGCTGGAGATAGCAAAAAGAAGCCAGGAAGCGGGTGCAAATTGCTTTGGGGTGGCGACTGTATCGGAAGGAATCGAAATTCGAAAAGGGGGCATTAAAGCGCCCGTTCTTTTGTTGTCTCAGGGGCACCCTGCCGAAATCCCAAGAATTATAGAAGCCGATTTAATACCCTTTGTTTCCGATATTGATTTTGCCGACGAATTAAACAAGGAAGCATCCGATAAAAAAACAAAACTGCAAGTTCATATAAAAATCGACACCGGTATGGGACGAATCGGGTGTCTTGCAGAAGATGCCGCAGCGCTTGCAACACATATTTCCAAATGTTCAAACCTGACATTAAAAGGAACCGCCACGCATTTGGCATCTTCCGACTCAATTGACAGACAGGATATCGATTATACAAAACTTCAGTTAACGCGTTTTAAAAAAGCCGTAGCCGCCATCAAAGCTGCAGGGATCGATCCCGGAATACTTCATGCGGCGAATTCAGGCGGGATTGTTTTGCATCCCGATTCATGGCTGGACATGGTAAGACCGGGCATCCTTCTATACGGATTCAAAGCGGCGCAGGAATACGAGCTTCCCATTGCACACATGAAAAAATTGGTAAAATGCAAAGCCCTGATGGTAGAGCCTGTAATGGAACTGGTCAGCACAGTGGCACTGATAAAAAAAATAAAAAAAGGCGAATCCGTTTCTTACGGCAGAACATGGACAGCCCCGATGAACACAAACATTGCAATTTTACCCGCAGGTTATGCCGACGGACTTCCCCGTCTTGCAAGCAACAGATGGCAGGTAATAATCAAAGGCGATCCTTATCCGTTGATTGGACGTATCTGCATGGATCAATGCTGTATCGATATCGGGCCCGAACCAAAAGTTGAACGTTGGGACGAAGCTGTAATATTTGGCAGCGATATTATTCCCGAAGATGAAAATTTTCCAATTATTATGCAAAGCGCGGCAGCACTGGCAGAATCTGTAAGAACAATTCCTTACGAGATTTTATGCAATGTAAACAGAAGGGTGCCGCGGGTATACAAATAATTCATTTTCATTGCCTGCAGATTCCATCCAAGCCTGAAAATTAAAATTCATTCCTGTTCGTGACAATTCTGCTTATCAAACCGTAACTTACTGCTTCTTCTGCATTCATCCAATAATCGCGATCCGTGTCTTTTTCCACCTGCGAAACCTGATTGCCTGTTTCATGCGCAATAAGCTGATTTATTTTCCCGCGAAGTTTTTCAAGTTCTTTTGCGTGAATTTCGATATCCGTTGCAACGCCGCGTATCCCCGAAAGCGGCTGATGAATCAGGTAATGGCTGTTGGGAAGCCCCACGCGTCTTTCTTTGGGAGAAGCAAGCTGAATGATTGCGGCGGCGCTTGCGACAAGTCCCATGCCAATCGTCCACACCTGCGGCTTGACAAAACGAATCATATCAAAAATCGCGTAACCCGCATCTGCGTCTCCGCCGGGAGAATCGATAAAAATGCGGATTGGCTCATCGTTCATATCTTCCAACAGCAAAAGCTGACGAATTGTTTTTTCCGCCAGTTCTTTATTGATTTCGCCCGACAGCAAAATCGTGCGGGTTTTTAACATTCTTGCCGCAAGCGGATCAATAACAGGCGGTTTTCCGTTTACCTGCTCATCGTCGTTATCGTCGTCTTCTTCATTGAAAAATGGACTCATAATGTAGCCTCCAACCTAATAATATCAAAATATTCAAACAGAAACAATATTAATCATTTACGGATTTTCATAACTCTTGTAAAGAAACCTGCGTATTTTCAGCTGTGCGTTCTTTTCAAACTGTTCTTTGCGGACGCAGAAATCGCCGATTTTTTTATATACGGGCAACAATCGGTTTACTTCTTCAATTTCTTTTTTGATAATGCTTTTGACAAAACTGTCCTCATTTTCCCTTCCCGGATAATCTGTCTTTATATTTTCATAATTGGGAACCATTACCGCATAAATGATCTCGCCGCCTTTTAATCTTCTGCCCACAACAAGCGTCTCCGCTATAATGCGCGATGCCGAAAAATGCGCTTCGATTTCTTCCGGGTATACATTTTTCCCTCCTGCGCCTACGATCAGGTTTTTCTTGCGTCCCTTGATGTAAATAAAACCCTGTTCGTCGATGTAACCAAGGTCGCCCGTTAAAAGCCAGCCGTCCTCTGTAATGACTTCTTTTGTCGCCTCTTCATCTTCATAATAACCAAGCATTACCGAGGGCGATTTGCAGGCAATTTCACCTATTCTAGGTGCACCTATCCCGGGCACACCTGTTTTTACAGGCGAATCTGTGCCGTCATTATCCGGTTCGATTATTTTTACTTCGGTATAATTTACAGGAAGCCCCACAGATTCATTTTTTTTGTATCTCGGGGTGTTTACCGAAATCAACGGCGAGTTTTCGCTCATTCCGTAACCTTGAACAATATTAAAGCCAAACGAATCAAAAAAGTTTGCGGTCTTTATGCTCAAAGGTCCGCCGCCTGCCACCATGATATAAATGGATTCCAATCCGGCTTTTTTTCGGATAAATCTGAATACTTTCCTTCCCCATTCCGGATTTCCCTTTCTTGCTTCGTTTAACGCTATCTTTCTAAGAATGTCCAAAGGCAGCCGAAGGAACGGAGACAATTTTTGATAACCTGCCGCAATTGCCGCCATCACCTTGTCATAAAGAAGCGGAACGCCGATTAGATACGTCACCCCTCCGTCTTTTATGTCATCAACAACAACTTTCCCAACTATTTTATCGACAATTACATTTGTAATGCCTTTTGCATAAGGAGCTATGAACGAACAGGTGGTGGCATAAGTATGATGCAGCGGAAGAACATCGATAAAAACATCTTCCTGAGTGGGAAACAAAATACGATTTGCGGCGCTTGCATTGGCAATAATATTTTTATGCGAAAGCATTACTCCTTTTGCAAACCCCATTGTTCCCGATGTAAACACAATCGAAGCGGGATGATCGGGCTTTATGCTTTCAGACGCGGGCAGACTTTGTCCGTATGCGTCTCTGCCAAAAAAATAATACTCGGTTTCCTTTTCCGCTCCCCCGTCGTCATCTTCGGGACTGATACATACAGATGCCGACATATTAACTCCGTTGGATGACAGCGATGAAGCAAAATCCTTTTTTCTTCCCGAGTAAAAAAAAGCTTTGGCTTTTGTTAATCTGATTATGTTAAGGCATTCCTGCTCTGTAGCAAGAAAATCCACAGGGACAATTACAATGCCCGCGATTACAGCTCCCATCCAGACAGCCATCCACTCGGGACGATTTTCTGCCCAAAGCACTATGCTGTCACCCTTGTTTATTCCCGCCGCAAGAAGACCGCGTCCAATCCTGCTGCATTCGTCGGCAAACCTTAAAAAACTCCAGCGGGTAAATTCTTTTTGATTCCCGCTTCGATATAAAAGCATGTCTTTGTCCGCATATTCTCTTAAATGATGATCAACCAACTGTGGAAAATTTTCGTAAGGAAAATCGGGAATATCAGCGGTATACTCATCAAATCCTAACATCATGCACCTCTTGTGTTTGTGAGGATTAACAAAAAGCGTTTTTTTCCGGCTCTTAATGTCAGTTCGCCGTCTGCGTTTAATCTGTCCGTCCCGATTAGAGCCTTCGCGTCATTAACTGCGGCAAGTTCGCCCGAGCTGTCCGAAACAAAAGCCCCTCCCTGCTGAACAAGGCGGCGCGCTTCGCTCTTGGAAGGTTCCAATCCTGCATCCGCAAAAAGATCTACAACATTGTAACCGGCTTCAAACTTGGAACGCGCAATTTCCGTTTTTGGCATTGCGGATTTGTCACCCTGTGCATTGTTGCCCCGTCCAAACGCCGCCTTTGCTCCCGCAAGAGCCTTATCAGCCTCTTCCTTGCCGTGGATAAGCGCGGTTACCTCCCACGCAAGCCGTTCCTTTGCATCGTTGGGATTCTTCCCTTCGCCTGTAAGCGACTTGCATTCGTCGGCAGGTAAAAACGTAAACATCAATAAAAATCTGAGAATATCCTGATCGTGCACATTGCGCCAGTATTGGAAAAATTCATAAGGAGTTGTAACAGCAGGATCAAGGAAGAGAGCGCCTTTTTCGGTCTTGCCCATTTTTTTTCCGTCCGAAGTGGTAACAAGCGGAAATGTAAGACCGAACGCTTCCGCGCCTTCTATCCTGCGAATCAATTCTACGCCGGCGACAATATTGCCCCATTGATCGTCACCGCCAATCTGCAAGCGGCAGCCATGACGGCGGTACAATTCCAAAAAATCGAAGCTTTGCAAAAGCTGATAATTAAATTCGATAAAAGACAAGCCTGTTTCCAAACGCATTTTATAAGCTTCAAAACTGAGCATGCGGTTTACGGAAAAGTGGCTGCCGATATCGCGCAGGAAATCAATATAATTAAGATTGGCAAGCCAGTCCTTGTTGTTTACAGATGTTGCGTTTTTTCCGTCAAAACCGACAAAGCGATCAAGCTGAGCGCGGATTGAATCTGCGTTTTTGTCCAACTGTTCGTAGCTGAGCATTTTTCTGATTTCGCTCTTCCCGGAAGGATCCCCGATACGGGCGGTTCCGCCTCCGATTAATGCGAGTCCTTTGTGACCTGCATCCCTAAGGTGCCGATAGGCAAAAAAAGGAACCATATGCCCAATATGCAAACTGGATCCCGTGGGATCGCAGCCTACATAGAATGCGACAGGGCCTTCGTTCATTAAATTTGACAGGCCTTCCGGGTTCGTACACTGCTGGAAAAAGCCCCTTGTTTTTAAGGTTTCTAAAACGGGATTCATTCCATAATTGTACAGAATTTAAAGGTGTCTGTCACCTTATCCGATAATTATAAAAATGCAGATAAATTTATTCGATCTGATAAAAGAAGTCGTCGCATCCTGGCAGGTTATTGTTGTAACCCTTGCGATTTTGCTATATATCAATATTGTTACTCATGTATCAAAAAAATACCATACTCCGCGCGCGCGAAAAGCCAAAAAAATAAAAACTCCCAAGAAAAAGGAGATTCAGGCGGAAGCACATGATAATCTCGAAGAGCTGCCCGCCTCAAATTCCAACGACGAACTTGGTCTGGAAGAAGCCTAAAATGCCCGAACTTTCACAGGCTGAATTGATTGCAGATGACGTTGTAAAAAACCTTTTCGGGCTTTCATACTTGTTTCCCTATCAAAAACTTGTAATAACAAACATTTTGGAAGCGGCTTCGGCAGCTGATGAAAATTCGGACAGAGCGTTAACAGGCAAACAAATCGTTATTCTTCCTACAGGAGCGGGAAAATCCCTTTGCTTTCAGCTTCCTGCAATGCTTATAGACGGAATCACACTTGTAATTTATCCGATTCTTTCGCTGATGGCGGACCAGCAAAGGCGGCTTGAAGAAAAAGGTTTTTTGCCTGTTACAATCAGGGGAGGACAGAGCAAAGAAGAACGCGACGAAATTTGGCACAAACTGGAAAACGGCAAGGCAAAATTCATTATCGCAAACCCGGAAGTTCTTCTTACGTCTCAAGTAAGGGAAAGACTGGAAAAAATAAAAATCAGGCATATCGTAATCGACGAAGCGCACTGTGTCAGCGAATGGGGAGAAAGTTTTCGTCCAAGTTACCTCGAAATCGGCTCCATCATAGATTCTTTAAACCCGCCGCTTGTAACCGCTTTTACCGCCACTGCAAGCTCTCCTGTATTGGAAAAAATCAGAAAGTACATTTTTTCCGATTCTGATGTCAATCAAATTGTGGGAAACCCCGACAGGCCGAATATTTATTATGCCGCAATGGGCTGCATCAACCGCGATTTGGCGGTTAGGGATTTATTGCTGACAAATAAACGCCCTGCAATTGTTTTTTGCTCTTCGCGTCCCGGAACGGAAAAACTCGCGCATTATCTTAGAAACGAATTACGGGAAACGGGACACGACTGGCATAACGAAATACGTTTTTATCACGCAGGCCTTGGCAGGGAAGAAAAAAAAGCTGCGGAAAACTGGCTTTTAAAAAACACCCAAGCAGTCCTTGTCAGCACATGCGCTTTTGGGATGGGTGTGGACAAAGCGGATGTTCGAACAGTCATTCACAGAGACTGCCCTCCTTCGGTTGAAGCGTATCTTCAGGAATCGGGCAGGGCGGGAAGAGACGGCGAACAATCAAAAGCGTATCTTCTTTATGGACCGGACGATGACGCGGCGCTTGAGCGGTGCAAGGAAAAAGAGCGCGAACGTTTTTCCACGCTTTTAAATTATTCAAGAGACACAGAACATTGCCGCAGACACGCGCTTCTTTCTTTGCTCAACTTTGATTCGGGCGGCGAAGTGCCGGAAAATATATGCTGTGATGTCTGTTGTTCTGCAAACAGCTTGGAAAAGGAAACAAGCGGCAAACTTCGCGAAGAAGAGTCCGTATTAAAATTCATAAATAAAAACAAGCGCCGCTTTACATTTGATCAAGCCGCCGCCGCTCTTGCAAACACGAATATCAGGTGGTCGCAAGAAGAAGCCTCCCGTGTCCTTGGCTATTTGATAAAAACCAATAAACTCAGGAGGCTTAATTCCCTTTTATGGAAAAACAAGCTTACTCTTTAATACCGCCCATCGTAATACCGGAAATAATGTAGCGCGACATGAATGAATAGAAAATTATAATCGGTATAATCGAAGCTGCAATACCCAGATAGATGCCGCCGAACTCGGTACGGTAAATATCACCGCGCAGGTACATAATCATCATTGGCAGCGTTGCTTTTTCCTGACTGGAAATAATAACGGCGGGAATAAGGTAGTTATTCCACGAACCGACAAATGTAAAGATTGCCTGCGCCGCAAGAGCGGGAATGATAACAGGCAGAATAACAATGTTAAAAATGCTAAGCTCTCCCGCGCCGTCAATACGAGCGGCATCTATCAATTCCTTGTTAAGCACAGAACTCATGTACTGCCGTATAAACAATACCGTTGCGGCGGCGGCGATACCGGGAAGAATCAAAGGAAAATAAGTGTCCGTTAATTTCCACGAAGCCATCAACTGATAAAATCCGATAAACGTAAGCGATCCGGGAAGCATCATGATCAAGAGGATAACGCCCCAAATAACAGCTCTTCCCTTGAAACGATAAATATGCAAACCGTAGGCTGTCATCGCGGAAAAGTAAATGCTTAAAAGCGTTGCGCAAATTGCGATAAAAGCGCTGTTTCCAAAGCCCTGCCAGATCTTGAAACCGCGTCCCGTAAGAGCGCGCCAGTTATGAAGAACATTTGGAAGGGTTACCGTTCTTACAATCATTTGACCTTTTTCTATAATCTCTCCGTCTTCCACATATATCTGTGAGTTGTTAAAAAGATTATAATTTGCGAGCAAATCGCCCTCGCCGTTAAGAATTGCAATTCGCGGAGACCTTGACTCTGTCAAAGACCTTATTACAAATCTTTCTGTCACTCCATTTGCATTTACCGTTTCCCTTAATGTGGGATTGTTGCCGATTACCAAATCCAAATAGACAACTATGCCATTGTTTTCTCCAAGCTGTCTTCCGGCTTTCTTTAACAGTTCTTCAATTTCTTCTTCTGTCAGCTCTTCGCCTTCTCCGGAAGCTTCGGCCGCTTCAAAAGCTTCTATATTTTCCCTTTCTGCAATAGCAGTTGTCCAATACGCATGAATCTCTTCGGAAGACGAATTGAATGCGCCTCTGCCGGGAAGAATTGAAATACCTTCGTTGATTTGTTCTGTTGTACGGGTGGCGTTTATCAATAGTACATAAACAGGCACAATCGCAACAAGCCCGAGAAACAGCATCAAAGCATGAATTAAATAACGCTTAATCGTACTGTGTTTGCTTCCAATCATTTAATGCCTCCTCTTCTCTTCTGAAGATCGCTTCGATCCTGCAAGAAGAAGAAAATCAGTAATGCAAGCGCTATGGTAACCAGGAATATTCCTATGGAAATAGCGGCGCCGTATGCTCTGTCGAACGCACCCATAAAGGCAACGTTGTACTGGTAAAGAACAGTCGTTCGTATTTTAAAGTCGGGACCGCCCAACCGGTTTGTCAGCAAGAAAGGAATATCGAACATCTGCATACCGCCGATAGCCGATGTAACCAAAATAAACAACATCATCGGGCGGAGCAGCGGCAAGGTGATGTACCATGCGGTTTGGCGGCTGTTTGCGCCGTCAACTGTCGCCGATTCGTATAACGAAACCGGGATGCTTGTAATACCCGCCATCAGCAGAATAAGAGTGTGACCGTACCACATCCACCATTGAATGAAGGCAACCAGTCCTCTTGTAAACGGAACGCTGCGGAAGAAATTAAACGCATCATGCGTTATTCCCAGCGCTTCGTTGTTATAGTATATTCCCAAAGCCCGCAAGAATTGATTTGCAGGGGCGTTAACATGTCCGCCTTCCCCGAACAAACTGCGGAAAAGTAAAGCAACCGATGCCGCAGTTAGCAGGTTGGGCATATAGATAACAGCCCTGAAAAGCCCCTTGCCGGTCAGATTAAGCTGAGCATCGGAAAGCCAAATTGCAAGTATTAGCGCCATACCCAACTGGGGAACAAAGTTCAACATCCATATAATAAACGTATTCCCAAGAGCGCCCCAAAAGAATTTGTCTTTTACCAGTCTGCCGTAATTATATAGAACCGGAGTAACTTTTCCTCCGCCATGACAATCTTCGCATTCAACATCGACAATATTGCCAAAAGCATCCAGAACCAGTTCCCCGTTTTCGTCAATTTCAACGCTCATGCCCTCACCGTCGCAGCTGGGACAGTTGGCATCACCAAAAATATAATCGTTTCTTATACCTTTAAGATCTGTAGCGCTGATAAGTATCGTATTAATAGTAGGCCAAAAATTAAAAATCAAGAACGCCATAACGAAGGGCGCAACAAAAACATAACCCCAGCGATTGGTTTTTTCTTCATGACCAATTGCTCTTTTTAATTTTACCTTTTTTAGGGCAATTTGTTCACTTGTCTGCATATTTTTCATACCTACTCCTAATATAAAAGAAGCGCGGAATAATCATCCGCGCTTCTTTCAAACTTCATTAGATTAGCTTACCTCAACATTATCTGATGTTAAGCTGGCTTTGTACCTGTGCCCTGAAATCGGCAATGGCCTGTTCCTGGGTTTTTTCACCGTTTACGAAAGCTGTGTGAGCTTCCGAGAACAATGCTTGGATAACGTCGTCATAACCCTGAGTGAGTTTTCCGTTTACGCCTAATGCCATCTGGGCAAATTCTGCATAATGGTTCTGTCCGCCAAGGAATGGTTCGCTGAAGTTGTCTTTGATTCTGTTGACAACTGCTATGTTACTAACCATATCTCCGGAAGCCAATGCATATTCTTCAAGGAATGCATCGTTAGTTGTAATCCATTCGATAAGGTGTTTTGCAAGGTCAGGGCTGCTTGTGCCTTTCCATGCGCCAATCCATGTGCCGCCCCAGCGATAAGGAACAGGACCGGGGATCATTGCCCAGTCGCCTGATGTTGCAGGAGTGTTGGGTTTAAGAACATAGTGCAAGCCCCATGTCGGGAGGAAGTAGCTGAATACTTCTACCGGTCTTCCGGATTCGTCTGTGAGCTCGCCCTTCATACCTGCGAACCAGCCTTCCGACCATTGACCTACGCGGCCTTCAAGGCGTTCATCGTACAGTGTTTTTGAGATTTCAAAATACTGATTCAATACAGGGTCTACAACGAGTCTGTTTCTTACAACCCAAGGATTAGCTCTTGCGCTGTAGAATGGGAACTGAAGATCACCAAGGCTGGATACGACTACGCATGATCCGCCCGATTCCGATTTGAGTTTTCTGGATGTTTCAAGGAACTTTGTAAGATCCGAGAAGTAGGACTGTACAACACGCGGATCGTCTGTGCCAAGATATTGTCTTGCAAGACTGCGGCGATAGAACATAGCGCCAGGGCATGCCTGCCATGACATTCCGTATACTCTTCCGTCATGGATTCCAACTTCGACAGGATAAGCCAAGAGCCTGTCTTTGTTTCTGAGATAAACATCAGTGATGTCCAAGAGCTGACCTGATTCAACATATTTGCGAACGAAAGCAGATTCCAATGCGAAAAGGTCCGGCGCGCCAACGCCAGAAGCCAATACAGGGTCTAACCTGCTTGGAAACTGTTCGGTCGGAGTCATTGAATAGTTAATTCTTACGCCAGGGAATGCCTTTGCATAGTAATTATTAACCAAATTGTCCAACTCGTCTGTGAATGACCAAACTGTCAATTCACCAGAAAAAGGTCCTGCGAAAGCAGGAGCGCCATTTGGTGCATATTCACCGGCGTCAATTCTTGCCTGTAATGCTTCAAGTCCAACAAGCCCTGACCCCTGATTCCTACCACCTCCGGGACAGCCTAATACACACAACAGTAATAAGACTGTGCTAACGATAGCTAATGCTTTTTTCATTTCTTTCCTCCAAAATACATTTTTTACCCAACCTCTCTTTGGGCTTTTACTATTGAAACAATATTAACATAATGTTAAAAATTGGTCAATACCTTTTTCTTAATTTATACGAATTTTATTTTTCATGGTAAAAAACGCTAAAATCTTCCATATAGAGGCGCTTTAATCGGCTTGGGAGCGCCTTTGTCAACCGCCGTCTGAACAGGAGCGGCATCCGAGGCAATTACGGAATATTTGCCAGGTACAAGCATGCTTTCTCCCTGTTCGTTGATTGTTTCCAATGCCAAAGCGTCAATCTCAAAATTGATCTTTTGGGTTTTTCCCGCTTTAATAGAAATTCGTTTAAAACCGCGCAGGGTGCAAATCGGGTCGTCCTGTGTACGCTCGTCTTTGGAGACATAAATTTGAACAACCTCGTCGGCATCGATTTTGCCCGTATTTGTAACAGTCACAGATGCTGTCACTTTTCCGCCTGCAGAAATTTCCGGAGCCGACAGTTCGATCGAATCGAATCTGAAGGTTGTATAAGACAGCCCGAAGCCGAAGGGGTACAGCGGCTTTTCTGTCATATACCGATAGGTGCGTCCCTTCATGGAATAATCGTCATAGGCGGGTAACTGGGCGGTCGAGGCGGGGAAGGTAACAGGGAGTTTTCCCGACGGGACAACATCGCCAAAAATGATGTCAGCCACAGCCTTGCCGCCCGATTCGCCCGAGTACCAAGCGTAAATCACGGCATCCGCAAGCTCTTCCGGGAATGCAATCGCGCTGCCGCCTGTCAGCACAAGGATTATTTTTTTGCCGGCTTCTTTTACCTTTTGCAGGAACTTTAACTGCCACGGCGGAAGCTCAATCGCGGTGCGATCACCGTTGGAATCGGAAGCAATCGCGTCGCCTTCTTCGCCTTCCATTGCGCCGTCCTGCCCCATTACGGCAATTACGACATCGGTAAAATTCGCCTCGCCGTAATGAACAAGCGATTTGCTGTTTTCGCTGTACATAAGGCAGCCCTGACGATAATCGAGGCTGATGCCGAATTTGTCGCTGACTTTTCCGGCAAGACCCTCAAGAATTGTCGTAAAATGGGTGCTTACCCCGTAATAATTCCCAAAAAGCGCATGGGCATTTGCCGCAGCAGGACCCAAAACGGCGATTTTCTTCGGTTTTGAATCGAGAGGCAGTATATTATTTTCGTTTTTAAGCAAAACAATGGATTTATGCGCAGTTTTTAGCGCAAGTTTTCGGTGTTTTTCGCAATTTATCACTTTTCGCCCGAGTTTTCCGTATTTTCCGGAGCCGGGAGGATTAAACATGCCGAGTTTAAAGCGTGTGCGAAGCACTCTTTCCAGAGATGTATCGATGGTTTCCTCTGTTACAAGCCCCTGTTTGTGAGAAACGGTTAAAAACGGATAAGTACAGCCGCAGTTTAAGTCACAGCCTGCGTTCAAGGCAAGAGCCGCAGATTCTTCGGAAGACTTTGTGATTTTATGGTATTCGTGGAAGTCGCGTATAGCCCAGCAATCGGAAACAACGTGTCCCTTAAAACCCCATTTGCCGCGAAGGATTTCCTTTAAAAGGAAGTTACTTGCGCAGCAAGGTTCGTCGAGGGTGCGGTTGTATGCGCCCATTACAGATTCGACACCGCCGTCCACCAATGCCTTGAACGCAGGCAGATAGGTTTCCCATAAATCTTTTTTGGAAACAATTGCGTTAAATACGTGACGATCTTTTTCGGGGCCCGAATGGACAGCAAAATGTTTTGCGCATGCCGCAAGTTTTAAATTATCGGGGTCATCGCCCTGCATGCCCTGAACCATTGCAAGACCAATCCTGCTTGTCAGGTGTGGATCTTCGCCGTAGGTTTCCTGTCCCCTGCCCCAGCGCGGATCGCGGAAAATGTTGATGTTGGGTGTCCAGAAAGTGAGACCCCAATATTGGCCGCGATTTCCCTGTTTTACGCCTTCGTTATGTTTTGCGCGCGCCTCATCGGAAATCGCGACTGCAATTTCCTTTACAAGGGATTCGTCAAAAGTAGCCGCCATTGCAATCGCCTGCGGAAAAACAGTCGCAACGCCGGCTCTTGCAACGCCGTGCAGACATTCGTTCCACCAGTTATACTCGGGGATACCAAGACGCTCAATCGCCGCGCTTTTATAGAACAGTTGTGAAACTTTTTCTTCCAGCGTCATTTGCGAGATTAATTCTTTGATTTTTGATTCGCGATCCATAAGTCATTATAAGGGAAGATTTAAAGCCGGTCAATGTTTGCGATTTATAACTTTTCCAAACGCTTGCAGGCTTCTTCCACATCGGCGCGGTGACCGAATGCCGAAAAGCGCACAAAGCTCTGCCCGGCAGGACCAAATCCTGCCCCCGGAGTTGTAACAACATGACACTTTTCAAGGATTTCCGAGAATACTTCCCAACTGTCCCTGCCCGGGAACTTTGCCCATATATACGGAGAGTTTTCGCCCCCGATACATGTTAAGCCTTTTTTGGTTAAAGCGTTTCTGATCAATTTAGCGTTGCCTAAATAAAAATCCGTTAATTCGCGTATTTCCTTAATTCCGTCGTCATCTAACGAAGCAAGACCGCCTTCCTGCGCGATGTTTGACGCGCCGTTAAAAATTGTGCCTGCTATACGGCTCCAGTCTGCGTTAACGCTTTCGCCCGTAGAATATTTTATCGCTTTTGGCACAACAGACCAGCCAAGACGAACGCCTGTAAATCCCGCAGGTTTTGAGAATGAGTTTACCTCTATCGCGCAAGTTTGTGCCTTATCAATTTCATAAATCGTTTTTGGAAGATTCGGGTCTCTGATAAATTCGCTGTACGCCGCATCAAAAACAATCAGGCAGCCTTTGCTGATTGCCGCATTTACAAGCGATGTTAGCTGTGCGCGATCTGCAACCGCTCCCGTCGGATTGTTGGGTGAACAGAAATAAATCACGCTGTTATTGGGAATCAAATCCAGGTTGGGGAAAAAATTGTTTTCCGCCGTGCAGGGAAGATATGTAATGCCTTTGTAACCGCCGCTGTTTGCAGCGTACTCTTCCCAACCGCCTGCGGCGCCTGCCAAAACGGAACCGTCAACATAAACAGGATACGAAGGATCCTGCACGGCAATTTTTGCGCCGCTTCCAAAGAGAATCTGCAATCTGCCGATGTCGCACTTTGCTCCGTCGGAAATAAATATTTCGTCTATCCCGAATTTATCTTTATAAAAAACAGAAGAAATTTTTTCCCTAAGACGGGCAATGCCCTCATCCTGATAACCCGAGTATCCCTGGGCAGTGCCAAGTTTCTGCGCTCCGTTTACAAGACCTGCGTTTGTGTGGGGCAAGATTGGTTCTGTAGTGTTGCCAACGCCAAGGCTGATAATTTTTGCATCGGGATGCGCGGCTGCAAACTCTCGTCTGCGTTTTGCAATTTCGGGAAAGAGGTATCCCGCTTTTAAATTTGCCATATTTAGGTTTCGGGTTATCATTTTATTCCTCCGTGTTAACTCTTATGAAAATTTCTTTACGCCTTTTAAATCGAGCGTGGCAAAATAATCGTCCGCTGTTTCCGCCCTGCGTATCTGCACGACTTTGCCGTCTTTGCGAAGGAGCAATTCGCCGCAGCGCAGTTTTCCGTTGTAGTTAAAACCCATCGCTCTTCCGTGCGCGCCTGCATCGTGAATTACGACAAAGTCGCCCGCGCCGTTTTTCACAAAAGAAGCTTCCGCCGCAGTGTCAATTTTTGGCAGTTGTCTTTGTATCGCAAACTTGTCGTTGTTTTCGCAAAGGCTTCCTACCACATCGTAAGTTTCGGTTAAAGGCGCGTTTTCCTTTCCCGGTATCGATATATGATGATGCGCGCCGTATAAAGCAGGGCGCATTAAATCCGCCATGCACGAATCAAGCGCGATATAGTTTCGGTAAATTTCTTTTTTGTGAACCGCGCGCGAAACAAGCCAGCCGTAGGGGCCTGTAATCACTCTGCCCCACTCGGTGCGGATTTCCATCGGATCCAATTTTGCGGGAACCAAAATTTCGTCGTACGCTTTTTTTATTCCGGCGACAAGAACCTTGTAATCAATGGCGATCTGATCCGGCTTGTAGGGAATACCCACGCCGCCGCCAAGGTTTATAAACTCGACGCGAACGCCTGTCTTGCCGAAAATTTCCGCCGCAAGCTCAAAAAGCATCCGCGCAGTTTCAACATGATACGGAATGGAAAGCTCGTTGCTTGCAACCATTGTATGAAGGGCAAACCGCTTTACGCCTTTTTGCTTTAATACCGAATAACCTTCTATCAACTGTTCGCGCGTAAAGCCGTACTTTGCTTCTTCGGGCTTGCCGATGATTGCGTTGCCTTCTTTAAGCGGCCCCGGGTTGTAGCGCATGGAAATCAATTCGGGTAAGCCTGCAGTGCGTTCCAAATATTCTATGTGCGTAAAATCGTCAAGATTGATAACCGCGCCCATTTTTTTTGCCGCGGCGTATTCTTTTGTCGGCGTTTCGTTTGACGTAAGCATGACATCCTCGCCCTTCATGCCCGACATCTCTGCCAACATAAGTTCAGGCAGGCTTGAACAGTCCGCGCCGAAACCCTCGGCTGCAAGAAGCTTTAAAATGTACGGATTGGGAAGCGCCTTTACCGCAAAATGATTCTTATAGGAAGGAAATACCGAAAACGCCGCTTTAATATTGCGGACATTTTCGATAATTGCCTTTTCGTCATAAACATAAAACGGCGTAGGGTAACGCTTTGCCAAATCCTCAAGCGCGGCCTTATCAAGTGGAAAATACTTATCATCCATAATTATTCTCTAACTCCTAATTCGTGAAAATCCGTGAAAATCCGTGGACAGTCATTTCAATTTAGAAAACCCTTATGCTTCAATAATTCGGCGTTTAATATACCTCCGCCCGCAGCGCCGCGAACCGTGTTATGCGAAAGCGCAACAAAGCGAATGTCAAACAAATTGCAGGGACGAAGCCGCCCGATGCTAACTGCCATCGCCTTGTCGGCATCGCGGTCTTTTCGCGGCTGAGGACGGTTGTCCTCTTCGCGGTAGATGATCGGCTGCTTCGGCGCAAACGGCAAATCCGCTTCCTGCGGCAATCCCTTATACGCTGCCCAGATTTTTTTTATCTCTTCCAAAGCCGGTTTTTTGTCTGCGAATTCAAGAGAAATACAAGCCACATGACCGTCAATAACTGGCACCCTGTTGCAGTGCGCCGAAATTTTAGGGAACTCGGCGTTTTTAATTACGCTGCCATCAATCGAACCGAATACTTTAAGCGGCTCTTTTTCGGATTTTTCCTCTTCGCCGCCGATATACGGAACGACATTGTCAACTATGTCCAAACTTGGAACGCCGGGATATCCCGCGCCCGAAACTGCCTGCATCGTTGTTACAAAAACCCTTTTCGCAGGATACCCTGCCTGCGCCAGGGCGTGAAGCGGCTTCATATAACTCTGTATCGAGCAGTTTGGTTTTACGGCTATAAAGCCGCGATCCCAGCCGCGCGCTTTTTTCTGAACGGGAATAATATCGGTATGTTCGGGATTAACCTCGGCGATTAAAACCGGCACGTCGTTTGTCCAACGGTGAGCCGATGCGTTCGAGATTACAGGGATTCCGGCGGCGGCATACGCTTCTTCCAGAGCTTTGGTTTCGTCCTTGCCCATTTCCAGCGCGGAAAATACAAATGAACATTCGCCTTTTTTATAAGCCGCGATTGCGCAGCTCACATCGTTGGCGTCTTGTACCATTAAATCGCCGACATGAGGAGCGTAAGTTTTCGGCAATTGCCATCTGCCCGCGACCGCTTCTTTATATTTTTTGCCTGCGCTCCGAGGAGAGGCGGAAACATAACGTACCTCGAACCAGGGGTGATCATTAAGAAGGGAGATGTATTGCTGCCCAACCATGCCTGTAGCGCCCAGAATTCCAACCGGGATTTTTTGTGCCATAAATTGCTCCTTGTTTCGTAATGTTACTATTTTGACGTAAGATTGTAAACACCATCCCAGGAGTCGTCAGGCGGCGTCAATGAAAATTGTTTTAGCCTGTCAATATAAATTATCGACGGCGTATCATCCGGTTTTATGGACAACGCTTCATGGAAACCTTTTGCCGCTTCGTCCCAATTGCGTTTTTCAAAATTTTCAAGCGCTTCGTGGAAAACCTTGACAAGTTTTTTATCCTGTTCGCTTGCCGTATCCGCCATGTCGACAAGTTCGCAAAGACGCACAGGCTCGTTGATGCCGACAACGCGAACGCGATCAAGTTTGCGATACAACAAGGAATCTCCCGTTTGGCGAACCGTATCTTCCGATGCAAGTATCCATGTGCCGTATTGCTTGTTTACTCCTTCAAGCCGCGCCGCAAGATTAACCGCATTTCCCATGATTGTATAATTCATCTTGTTTGCCGTTCCCATGTTGCCCGCCACCATGTCGCCCGTATTAATGCCGATGCGGGTATAAAGCGGTATCGGCGAAAGACTGTGCTCCATGATTTCCTTGTTCAGTTCCATTTCGATTTTCTTCATGGTGATTGCGGAAACGCATGCGCGAAGCGCGTGATCCGGCAATTCGTTCGGCGCGCCGAAGAACGCAATAATCGCATCGCCTTCGTATTTGTCAATTGTTCCCTTTTCTTCAAGAACAACATCGCTCATTGCGCTTAGATATTTATTCAAAAGGCTTACCAGTTTAGTCGGATCCCCGAGCGCTTCGGAGATAGTGGAAAAACCCTTAACATCGGTAAAAATTGCGGTCATGTGGCGTTTTGCGCCGCCCAATTGAAGACGCGAAGGATCGGAAATAATTTCTTTTACCACATCATGCGAAACATAAGTTGAAAATGCCGCGCGGATAAATTGTTTTTCTTTTTCCGAATGCGAGTAAGAAATTATTTCGCGGACAATTATTGCGCTGATCATTGCAAGGATTGTTCCAAGCGGCCCCCAGAAAAACCCGGTAAAACGGAAAAGCAAAATGGTAATGATAAAAAACAGCAATGCCGCGGAAAATCCGATTGATGCGCGGACAACAGGCGCAAAATGAGCCGTTGCCATGAAAAAGACCGGAATAAAAATCAGCATAAAAACAATGTTAAACCAAAAATCGACAGGAACAATAAAAGTTTCCGAAAGAATGGTGTCCAGCACAACGCCGTGCGTGCCTACATTGATATATTTTCCGTAAAAAGGATTTGCGCCGTAATCTGTTGTTCCAGTATCGACGCGCCCGATAATGACAAATTTATCGTTTAAAAGATTTTTGTTAAAACCTGTTTTTTCATTGTAAACCGACAAATTGATTTCCAGAGCGTTTAACAGCGATGCAATGTATCCCGCTTCGTCTTCAATTTCTTCTGCAAGTTCGGGATGTTCTTCGCTTAAACGCGCGGCTATTGCAAAAATTTTCGCCGCAGGCTCATCCGCCAAAAGCCCGCCCAACAATCCATAAGCGGCATTTCTGTATTCGACAAAATCGCGAAACAAATCCTCGGACGTATGGTGTATTGCCTGAACTCTTGCCGCCTGCGATGCGTCCAAAAGCTGCGTTATATCGCCCAAAACAACGGGAATCGAACTTAATGCATCGTCAAACCGGGCAAAGAGATCGATATCGGCGGCGGAAAGCGCATGACTGTACCTTGCGATTTCCGTTTCCATTTCGTCCAACAAATTGAATTCCGCAAAAGAAATATGCGCATAACTCTCGTTATATTCGGTTTTTGGCCAGTCAAGCATCATCCTTCCTTTTGAATCCAGAGGGATAACAATATCTTTTGTTTTGCCTTGCGCCACTTGCGCGTTTTTGATTGTAAGTTTGCGTTTTTCCAGAATAATTTCGGGATTGCCAAGACTGTAAATCAAAGGAGCGAATGAAAGCTGCAAATACCAATGATCGAACACATTTTGCGTAAGGTAGATTCTTCTTCTTATGCCGTCTTCGTCGATTACTACATTGGTATAACCCGCTCCTTTTGCGGCTTCCGAAAAAATCGAAAGCGCAGGAAGAATATCCACCGCTATTCCTTCGCCGCGCGACGCATTGGGCGCTGCGTTGACGGGATACGAAAAACGTTCTTTCGCAATGACACGCCGCTGCGCCTGTTCGCCTTCCAAAGGATACGCCCACAAATTAATTGTAGACCAGCTGTTGCCGTTAAGAGCCATTGCCTGCGCCAGATACAGATCGTTGTCACGCGCAACATTTCTTGATCTGCCGTACAAATCGCTTCTTTCGCGGCTGATTACTTCCGACAAGCTTTCGGCATATAACGAAATATCCGTATTCCTTATTCTGCCAGTCCTAAGCGCGGAAAATATTTCCTGCGCGGTAACATCGATCTCCGAAAAACTGCGATCAAAATCGTAACCCAAACCCTGTTCAAGATAGACGCTGTCAACTCCCTGCGGCCCGCGATCGATATACTCAATATCAAATATTACCGCTCTTGTGCCGTATTCCTTTAACCGCAAAAGACCTTCCGCCGTGATGGAACGCGGCCATGGAAAAAAACCGTAATAGGCAATCGCCTGATCGTCAACATCAAGAAAAACAACATTGTTAATTCGTTCGCGGTTCGCCCTGAAGCTAAGAAAAAAATCATAGAGACGGTCTTCCAACGAAGAAAAAACCCCGATTAAACACAATAAGGAGAAAATTGCGGCTGATATCAAGCCAATCATGGCTTTTTTCATGTTTTTCATAAGTGTATTTTACTATACTTTTTTATATTAATGCAATAAAATGACCAGGGGGACTTATGTGGTGGAAAGAAGAAACAGTTTATCAAATTTATCCTCGCAGTTTTCAGGATTCTTCGGCGGTTAAATCGCCGAACGACGGATTCGGCGACATTCCGGGAATAATTTCCCGGCTGGACGAAATAAAGGCGCTTGGAGCCGGGATAATCTGGCTTTCGCCGGTTTACAAATCTCCCGATGCCGATAACGGTTACGACATCAGCGATTATTACGACATCAATCCAAAGTTTGGAACGATGGCTGACATGGAAAAACTTTTTGCCGAAGCAAAAAAACGCGGCATTAAAATAATCATGGATTTGGTAATCAATCATACGTCCGACGAACACGAGTGGTTCCAAAAAAGCAGAGATCCAAAAAGCCCTTACCGCGATTATTACATTTGGCGCCCCGGAAAACAAATTCCCGGCAAGAAAAACATGCAGCCGCCAAACAACTGGACGGGATTTTTTGCGGGCGAAACATGGGAGTTCGATTCTGCAAGCGGCGAATTTTATCTGCATCTATTTGATAAAAAACAACCCGACCTTAATTACAAGAATCCAAAAATGACAGAAGAGGTAAAAAAAATCCTTCGCTTTTGGCTGGAGAAGGGAGCGTCAGGTTTTCGCTGCGATGTTATCAACATAATTTACAAAACAAGTCTTGATGACGGCAAAAAAAGCCTGACTGTTCAGGGATTGGAACACTACAAATCGCAGGAAGGAAATCACAATGTATTAAAAGAGTTTCGCCGCGACGTGTTGGACAAGTACGATTGCTTTACGGTAGGTGAAACCGTTTTCGTAGACCTGCACGACGCAAAATTGTTAAGCAACGAAGATCGCAAAGAATTAAACATGCTCTTCTTTTTTGATCATCTGGAAGTTGACCGCCGCGTCGCCCGTTTTGTTCCAAAAAAATTCCGGGCGAACAAACTGCTGGACGTAATGACAAAATGGCAGCAGGGTCTTGATTGGAACGCCATCTATTTTGAAAACCACGATCAATCGCGTATTGTTTCACACTTCGGCGCGGCGGAAAAGGGAAAAAACGCCGACGGCAAGCCGGGTCTTTACTGGGAACGCAGCGCAAAGATGATTGCCCTGTTTCAATTTACGCTTAGGGGCACTTTATTTATTTATCAGGGTCAGGAAATCGGCATGACCAATTTTGATTTTAAAAAAATTGAAGAATTAAACGATGTCGAAAGCCACGGCCTGAACAAACTTATGAAAAAGTTTTGCATACCAAAATCCCTGCGCTGGAAATGGATAAAGGCAAGCTCGCGTGATAACGGCAGAACCCCCGTACAATGGGACGACAGCGAAAACGCGGGCTTCACAAAAGGCAAGCCGTGGCTTGGCGTAAACAAGAATTACAAGTACATAAATTATGCATCGCAAAAAAAAGATGGAAACTCCGTTTTGAATTTTTACAAAAAAATGATCGCGTTTCGCAAAAGCAGCAAATCCCTGATCTACGGAGACTTTCAGCCCGTTTACGCCGATTCCCGCATCATGATTTACAAGCGTATTTACAAAAACGAAACTTTTACGGTTGCCCTGAATTTTTCTTTTGGCAAAGCGCGTATTCCAAAAAAGTATGCCGGCCTTTTTAACGGCGAGCAAATTGCGTCAGCCTCGGGGGAAAAAGTAAAGGATACGCTTTTGCCGTGGGACGGGGTGCTGTTGAGAAGTTAGGCTGCTTCCATAGTTGCTGACTTTTCCACATCCCTGTTTTTATGCTATACTCAATCCATGAAAACGAATCCTGTTGCGGCGTATCTTGCCGCTGTATCACCCGAAAAAATCGACACCAATCTTCTCGCTTATCTTTGCAGTTTGTCCGAGATTTCCAAAGTGACGCCTGAAATTGCGTCTTCTATCGTGCTTGAACTGGAAAATCAGCGCAAGCGCGTTAAGCTTATCGCAAGCGAAAATTACTGCTCCATGGCAGTGCAGCTTGCGATGGGTAATCTTTTGACCGATAAATACGCCGAAGGAGTTTCGTTCCACAGATTTTACGGAGGAACCGAAAATGTTGATGCCATCGAGTCGCTTGCATCGGAAGAAGCATGCAAACTTTTCGGCGCGGAATATGCAAACGTTCAGCCTCACTGCGGATCGGATGCAAACTTGCTCGCTTACTGGGCGATTCTTTGCACGCGAATCGAAAACCCGATGATGGAAAAATTGGGACAGACGAATCTTTACAACTTAACCGACGATCAATGGAAAGAATTAAAAATTACCCTTGGAAACCAGCGCATGTTAACGCTTGATTATTATTCGGGCGGACACTTGACCCACGGCTACCGTAACAATATCTCAAGCAGAATGTTTGACGTTTACAGTTACTCGGTTTCCGAAAAGGATGGTTTGTTGGATTATGACGAAATTGAAAAACAGGCAATGGAAGTGCGTCCCCTTGTATTCCTTACAGGGTACTCGGCATATCCCAGAAAAATAAATTTTAAGCGCATGAGGGAAATTGCGGACAAGGCAGGCTCTGTCTTTATGGTAGACATGGCGCATTTTGCGGGTCTTGTCGCGGGCAAAGTTTTTACAGGCGAATACGATCCTGTCCCCTGGGCGCATATTGTAACAAGCACCACGCATAAAACGCTTCGCGGCCCTCGCGCAGGTCTTGTGCTAAGCACGAAGGAATTTGCGGAAACGCTCGATAAGGGATGCCCCTTAACAATGGGAGGCCCCTTACCTCATGTTATCGCGGCGAAGGCAGTTGCATTCCGCGAAGCCGCCGCCCCGGAATTCAAACAGTATGCAAAAAATATTGTCGATAACTGCAAGGCGCTCGCAGACGCATGTATCAAAAACGGACTTGAAGTGCTTACAGGCGGAACAGACAACCATTTGCTGCTTGTAAATGTTCACAAATCGGGAATAACGGGGCGGCAGGCGGAAAGCGCCCTTCAGGAATGTCACATAACGCTGAACCGCAACAGTCTACCGCGCGATCCAAACGGGCCGTGGTATACATCAGGCATCAGGGTTGGAACCGCCGCCATTACAACGCTCGGCATGGGCGAAAAAGACATGGCAGAGCTTGGCGAATTAATCGCGATGGTAATAAAAGGAACAAAACAGGCAAAAGACAAGAAAGACCCGTCAAAAAACAGCAAGGCAAAATATGAGATAGACGAAA
>Ga0209755_10000686_pt1 | contig 59280 bp, 56 predicted proteins | sample TergutCo191P1_FD_187301 | JGI IMG/M metagenome (GOLD analysis project Ga0209755, IMG submission 187301) | Cornitermes sp. P1 segment gut microbial communities from Petit-Saut dam, French Guiana - Co191P1 (SPAdes) (version 2) | ecosystem: Host-associated > Arthropoda: Insects > Digestive system...
TGGCATCAGGCGTCCACCCCTCCTTATAGTTATAGTATAATAAATGGTACAGAGAAATGGGGGACTTTTTGAAAAAAGGGGGGGAAATCCCCCTTAACAACAAATCCTAAAGTCAGGTTTTCTAATGGTGCAACACGTAATTTTTTAATTTTTGTGGCATTGTTTGGCCGGCGTATCCGAGTACCTTCTTGAAGACGTGGATATACGGCGCCACGCCGGTTAGAGTATAATTATTGGGCCGGCGGTTTCGCAAGGGATTTTATGTATTCGTCCATCCCTGTCTTTGTCAGGCGGGCGAAGTGGAGTTCGGCTTCGGCGCGGCTTGCGAAGCCGCATTGGGCGCAGGTGTTTTCTATGTTTTCAGGCGGATTTTCGGCTATGGCGCTTTTAAGGTTGGCTACGCGCACCTGAATTATGAAGTCCTCTACGGTTATGCCGAGTTCTTTGACGAAGAGCACGTTGAGGTACGCCGCGCCGGTTATCAGGTGTTCGCATACCTTGTCTACCGAGAGAGCGGGGTCGGCGTACTGCTGTTCGATGTAGCGGCACCCTTTTTGGACCATTCTGTCAAGGACCGACAGGCGCGTTGTCGTCATGAAGCGCCCCGATTCCTTCTTTCGCAGGAAGAATGCCAGCGTTGCGGCGATGATTGCCAGCGAGGCCGCGAAAAACAGTATCATGGGCAGGTTAACCGGGAAATCGCCGTTGCCGTCGGTATCTGAAATAACGGGGGCCGGCGTTTCTACCGTTTCTGTGAAGAGCGACGAGTATGGGGACAATGGAGCCGCTGTATCCCTGACAGTTGTTTGTGTTTGTGCGGATGTATCAGCCGGTATATTTGCGGATGTATCAACGGCTGCGGCGGCGGATGTATCAACGCCGGTACTTGCGGATGTGTCGGCCGGCGTATTGGCGGATGCGTTGGCGGATGTGTCGGCAAACGTATTACCGGGTGTATTGACTGATTTACCGGCGGACGTATCAACAATTTTGCCGGCAACAGTATCAGGCGATACTTTAACGGAAGCGTTTGCGTTTACAGACGACGAATCCCCCGCCATCACCGCGAGGGCGGCAACGGCGGAGATAATAATAGCGCGTTTCATCCCCCCAAGTCTCAATCTCTCTCCGTGCACCGTTCCATCTGTTCCTGCAGCATGGCCTCGTAGTTATGGCCCAGCGCATCAATCTTCGCGTTGAGCCTGTTAGCGAACACGTCGGCGTCGTCCCAGGCCCTGTGGCGCAGGTCGGAGCTCAGCATTTTCAGGTTTTTGTCGTTGAGTATCTCGTTTGTGGAGACCTCGAAGTGGAAGCGTATGTTTTCGCGCACCCTGCTTGCAGCGTCTTCGGTTACCTTTATGAGTTCGGCGTGTGTTTCCTGGCTGAACCTTGCCTTAATGTTGCGCAGCCCGGCTGTGAGGCGTTCGGCCATAAAGCGGCTGTTGTAGATGTAGTGCCGTTCGTCTTTTGTTACCACGTTGCCGTCGTGGTAGTACTCGCCGATTATTTTGCCGCCCATTCTTACCACCGACTTGGGGTATACGACCGGTTCGTGCACCGGCATGTCGTCCTTGCGGATGAACGGGTCGTTCTGCGGCGGCGGGAGGGTGTTGTCCTTGTTGAGGATGTCTATCCCCACGGCGGCCGGGGCCTCTTTTTTCTCGGCGCGTACGGTGGTATCGGGCGTTATGGCGTCGAGCACGTCCTCTTTTTTCTCCGCTTTTGTGGCGTCCGAGTCTGGTGTGTCCGGCACATTCAGGAACGGGTCGTCAAAATCGGCTTTATCTAAGGTACCTGTGAAGTCGGAAGCGTCGAACGCCATAGTATCTGCGCGCGCGGCGTCTAATTTCACGGCTTCGAACTTTATGGGGTCGAAGTTCACCGGTTCGGGCCTTGCCGGTTCCGGCTTTGCTGCGGGGCGGGCCGTGGCCGCCTTCATTGCTGCGGCCTTTGTGGCCTCTATCCTCGCGGCGATGTTCGCGGCGGCGGCGTTGCGGCGGGCCTCCTCCTCGGCGGCCTGCTTCATAAGTTCGAGCTCCAGCGCCTCGGTGCGGGCCCCCTTGTGCTCCTCAAGTTCGGGCTGGCGCAGTATTATCTCGTAGAGGCCGTTTACTATCTGGGTTTCGTTTTTGCTTATCTCCGCCTTCAGGTGGCGCTCTACGAAGGTCAGCTCCTCCTCCTGCTTTTTCAGGCTGCCGAGCCTCTCATTGAGGTCCTTCAAGTCGCGGGTGCAGGTGGTTATGTGTGACTTTACGAGGGTGAGTTCCTCATCCTTCTTGCGTTTCTCCTCTATAAGGTTGCGCGTGTCCTTGCTAACCTTTTTTATGGTCTCCTCTTTCTGGCGGAGCGCGTTGATCTTCTCCTGATAGTAGGTTATCAGCAGTTCGAGCGTGTCGTCGGCCCCGGCGTCGGAGAGCGTTTTCTTCAGCGCCCAGAGTTGGTCAAGCGCGAGTTTTGCGTTGTCCTTCTCGCCCTTGAGGAGGTTTTCGGCTACATCGTGCATGCTCTCGGTAACTGTGGCGGTCCGCGCGTCCAAAAGCATGGAGTAGAAGCGGTTTGAGTCCACCACGTTTGTGCCGAAACCCGCCGTGGCGGGCTTGCCCGTTGTGTTAGTACTTGTCATGGGACTTCCCCTTTTTATTATTAATAACTTTGAATATTTGCGTTTTCTCCCCGCCCTCAAGCTTTGGGGCCTGGCTTTCGGCGAACGGCAGCGCGTCTACGGAGGCTCCCGCCCGGTTTATCTTTACCGAGTAGCGCACCAGATCCTCCGCCTCGCAGCCGAAGCCCATATTGCGCAGGTCGGCTATGGCGGCGGCGAGGTCTGAGTCGCCTATAGAGTTTATGAGCGCGGTTACGGCGCGGTAGTACGCCTGCCCGTCGCCCACGCTTATGGCCGCCTTGCGCAGCGCGTTCCAGCTTGACGATTCGGCCGGGGCCAGTATCGCCGCGCGCTTTCCGCACTCAAGCGCCTTGTCGGGCTGTTCCATACGCATATAGAGCCCGGCCATGTTCACCTGTATGCCGGCATCGGCCCTGTTGAGCGCGGCCGCCTTAGTGTAGCAGTCGAGCGCGCGGGCATCGTCGGCCAACTGCTCGCAGACGAAACCCAGGTTTTTGTACGCCGACCCGAACTTCTGGTCGTACTTTATCGCCTTTTCGAACGCGCCCTTGGCCTCGTAGAATTGGCTGAGGGACATATACGCGTTTCCGAGGTTGTACCACGCCTCGGAAAAGTCGTTCCGCGCCGCTATTGCCCGCTCGAAGTAGGTAGCCGCCAGCGCCGCGTCGCCCCGCTCGGCGAAGTAGTTGCCGGTGTTGCACAGCGCCCCGGCGTTGTCGGGCTCAAGCTCCAGCACTTTGTTGAACGCGTCGTTGGCGTCCTCGAAGTTGCCGGTGGTGAGCTCCAGTATACCCAGATTGTTCCACGCCTCCACCCTGCCGGGCTTGAGCTCGGTGAGGCGCTTGAAAATCATGCGCGCCTGCCGGTAGTCGCTACGCTTGCAGAGCACGTTGGCGAACTCGAGCAGGAAGCTGTACGCACGCGAGTGGCGCGGCATCATGGCCTTGCACAGGTCCAGCGCCTCGTTGTACCAGCCCAGGCTCGAATACTTCTGAACCAGTTCCAGCACGTTGCCGAGCTCGTCCGGCTCCTCCTCGCAGCGCCGTTTCAGCTCTTCTAATGTCGTATCGCTCGATGACACGTCAACCGCCTTATGTTGCAATTATTCCCATCAATTATAAATTTTGCCCGCCGGACAGCGGGGGGAGCCATTTCACCCTATAATATTAGATGATACAATTCTTTCACAAAAATTTCAACCCTGTGATTGGCATATTTTATTTTTAGCGTATGGAAAGAATCAGCCTTAAAGAGCAGGCGGAGATAATCCGTCAGGCTTTCGGTTACATAAACCGCTTCAAAAACGAGACGTTTGTCATAAAAATAGACAGCGTGCTCATAGGCCACGACCTCTTCCCGGTGCTCATCAAAGACCTTGTGCTGCTGCGCCGGATGGGCATACGGATCATCCTCGTGCCCGGCGCGCGGACGCGTATAAACGAGGTACTGAGCGCCTACAACGTCGAGTGCCCATCGGTAAACGGCATCCGGGTCTCGTATCCGGAGGCAATCCCGTTCATCAAGATGGCGGCGTTCGACGTCTCCAACCGGATAATGACGATGCTCGCCGAGAACGAGGCCGGGGCGATAATCGGGAACTGGGTCAAGGCCAGGGGCATAGGCGTCCGCGGCGGCGTAGACTTCCAGAACTCCGGCGTCGTGGAGAACCTGCAGACCGGCATCCTGAACAAGATGCTTGACGAGGGGATCATCCCGATATTCCCAAATATAGGCTGGAGCGCCAAGGGGAAGCCGTACAACCTGTCGTCCAGCGACCTCGCCTTTACGATAAGCGTACAGATGAAGGCGGCCAAGCTCTTCTTCGTGACGGAGAGCGGCGGCATAAAGGCGGAAGGGTTCAAAATCCCCGACGAAGTGTACGTATCCGAAAGCGACGGCACGATATCGCAGCTGACCATGGCGCAGGCCGGGCAGTTTTTGGACCTGAACCCGCCGCAGGACCAAAGCGACGACACTAATCTGGCCCTGATCTCCTACGCCTACCGCGCCTGCAAGCAGGGCGTGCGCCGCGTACACATAATAGACGGCGCGACCGAGGGCATGATCCTGCAGGAGGTCTTCTCCAACAGCGGCTTCGGCACAATGATCTACTCAAACCAGCTGGAAGACTTCCGCCCCATGACTACGGCCGACATCCCCGGCGTGCTCTCCCTCATGCAGCCCATGGTAGACGAAGGCGCCTTAGTGCCAAGGACCGCAGAAGACCTGACCGAAAAGTTGGACGACTACGCCGTATACGCGGTAGACGGCACAATCCATGCCTGCGGGGCCCTGCACACCTACCCCGGCCAACAGGGCGAAATAGCCGCCATAGTAGTAAACCCGACCTACGCCAGCCGCGGCGTAGGCAAAAAAATAATCGAATATCTGATAGAAAAAGCCACAAAAATCAGGCTGAACACGGTATTCGTACTTACAACCCTGACCGCAGACTGGTTCCATCAGTTAGGATTCATAAAATGCGGTATTGATGAACTGCCGGACAAAAAAAGGGAGGCATATAATAAGAACAGGAACAGTATCGTGATGAAATACCCCATCTCCAACCAGCGCAACGACGGCGGGATACATGTAGAATGAAGTTTTGGCAGATGGATATGCCTACCGGGGACGGTGAATGCTCCAAAAAGGATTCCCGTCATCGTCCCTGAACCGAAAAATCCTGTTCCGGCTCCGTATTTCCACCGGCATAATAAACGTTGCCCCCTCAAAAGCCGCCCGGAACCCCCGCACTTCCACCTTCTCATTCCTCGGAAAATTAACATCCTGGTTCAGCGCGAACCACATAGGCCCAAGATGAACGGGAATTTCCTCCTTGGAAGCGTCGATGCTCACAATCAGCCGTACACCTACGCCCATATCCCGCGCCGGCGACGCGGTATCGACCCTGAGCACCGTGGCCACAACGGTCCGGAGGTTGAAGTTATCGAAAGCCTGCTCATAGCGCGTCCCGGCCCCCCACCCGTCGCTCCCGCGGAAGCGCACGTTCTGGGCGTTGGCCGCGCCGGCTACCGCCACAACCAGCAGCAGCGCCGACAAGCGCCCTATCCTTACCGTCGTCATACTATACTTACCCCTTGCCCTTCCTGATTATGTCGTCAATCTCCTGCTGCACCTTGGCCCGGTAGAGCGCCTCTTCGAGGTCTTGCGCGACCTTGCGGCCCTGCCGGAGCACGTCGGTACGCTTCTCAAGGAGCGTCAACTCCAGTTCCCGGCGGCGGTTCTCCTCGCGCCGGAGCCTGAAAAGGAGCAGGCTATGGCCTATTGCTACGGCGAATAGTAGTATAAACGCCTGAATAATCCAAAACAAAAAGTACTTTTCGAACATGGCTGCAATCCCCATTCTGTATAGAGACCATAAGTATCTTACTATAATATACTATAATCGGCAGCTTCAATGCAAATAATTACATCATTTTTTTGAAATTTTTTATACACCTTTTTGGAATAATTGACAAAAAGAGAACATTTACCACAACTAATTGGCATTATTTGCCATAGTAGTACAACCAGTAGTATCACATACTATACTGGTCTGGATTAAAGTTCATCCTCCTTGAAAAATCGGTTAGAACCTTCAAAAGTTCCTTTTCCTCCTCGCCGCACGAGCCCTCCCTGTACCTGCCGCAGTACTCCTTAATAGCCCCGTCGTACACCGGGAAAAAGAAGTCTTCCAGCTTGCTTTTAGACACGGGCACGGAGAACTTATCGACTATGTCCAGCAGGTATTTAAGCCGCTCGCACATCTTTATAGAGGGCCTGTGCTGCAGCGTCTCAAGTCCCCTTATTATGAGGTTTTGCATCATCAAAGCCTCTTTTTTCTTATCAATAAGCGATTTGTACTGCTGTATCAGGCTGTCTATCGCTACGAGTTCCGTCATCACGAGCTCTTCGGTACCCGCACGTTCGAGCTTCTGTATCTGCGCGTCCCAGCGGTTTTGCAGTATGTACCCCACCGGCGAGCTGCAATACGCCGGCAGCGGGTAGTCTAAGCGCGTGAGTACGTTCAGGTTCTGCTCGTTCTGCTCCATCCACCCGTGGAACCGGCTGTCGGTATCCTTCGCCATGCGGTCGAGAAAGAAGCCGGAGAGGTCTTGCCGGGAGCTGTAAAAGAGGTTCGACAGGGTGAACTTCTGCGAGTCGGGGTGGGATATCCAGTCGTCGGGCCTGCCGCTGCCGGCGGAGAGGGCCTTCGCCGGCACGACCCAGCCCATGAGCTCGGTTTCGGGGCCGTGGCATATTAGCACCGACCACGCGCTGCTCTCCCCGGTAAGGCCGCTCTCCATCTTCACCGCCACGGAGTCGTAGTGCATACGGTCTATGCGGTAAGACATTACCGACTTCAACTCCAGGTTGTAGACGGTCTTCTCGTAGGACGAGTGGCGCCTGACCGCCAGTATCTGCTGGGCGGCGCCGGTGAAGGCCAAAAGCCGCTCGTGGTAGTAGTACGGCAGTATCTGCGCCTCGAAAAGCCGCCTGCCGTTGCCAATCTGATTAACGTTGCTCGGCGCTTTCTCCAAATCCGCCAGAAAAGCCTGCAATACCGGCGGTTTGCTGTCTTCCGGCAGGCCCAGTTGCAGCGCCCGGCAGGCGTACGCCATATTCTGCACCGTCTCTATCCCGCTTATCTCGCAGAAGAACCACGCGCAGGAGGTAAACGCGAACTGCATGAACTTCTGCGCCTCGAGCAGCCGCCGCACCTCCGCCGTCATCTCCTCGGTAAATGAGTATTTGCCCGACGAATGCTCCCGCAGAAACTCGGCGGTCCTGGCTATAGACGGCTCCCACATTATCTCAATATATTGATCACGCAGCGCCCAGGGGTCGGCAAACAGCGTGGCAAGCCGCGCTTCGAAGTGGAAATCTACCTGCTCCTGCAAATTGCGCAGCGCATCCCTGAGCGGACCCCGCCACCGCTGGTGCCATCCGGGCTGGCCGCCCGTGCTGCAGCCGCAGTCGCGCGACCACCGCCCTACGCCGTGCGCGCAGCTCCACGACCGCCCCTCGCCGAACGCGTCGCCGAGCGACACCTCGTATTCGGGGGGATTTATCGAGAGGTAGTACGAGAAGTTGACCGGCCTGATCCCCATTTTGGGGGCGATGTGCGTGTAAAAGTGCGCGAGGCACATATCCCCGTAGGGCTTGTGGTGCCCGAACGTCTCGCCGTCGGTGGCGATGGTAACGAGCTGGTTCGCAGCGCTATGCTCGTCGTAACACTTGTTGATCCGGTCCCCCAACCCCTGCGATGACTGCAGCACATCGTTAAAGCTTACATCCTTGGATAATCCCTCGTCAAAGAAAAATACGTCAAGATGCCCCTCAAGCGGCTCGCCCGACGCGGTTTTGGGGAATATCCTGTAGGGCCGGCGAGTGTCTATGTGCTGCTGGTTTTGATGGTTCCAATTATTATCCCCAATGCGCCTGAACGACTCGGCCTGATTGGGCGACAAGATGACGTAGCCAACCTTCTCCTCTATAAGGCAAACCACCGTCTCCATGTTAATAGCCGCCTCGCCTAACCACATCCCCGCCGGATTGCGCCCGAACCTCTTGCGGAAAAAGGCTTTCGCCCACCGTATCTGCGTCAGTTTGTCGCGCTTAGACGCGAGCGGCATGATTACGTGGTTGAACACCTGCGCCACCGCGTTCCCGTGGCCGTCAAACCGCGCCGCGCTCTCCCTGTCCGCCTCAATTATCTTCTGCGCGGTAACGGGATGGTGCTGCTCAAGCCACGTAAAAAGCGTGGGGCCGATGTTGTAGCTCATATCCAAATAGTTATTGTGGATGCCCATAATCATCCCGTTGGCGTCTAAAAGCCGCGAGTATGCGTTGGGCCGGTAGCATTCGTCGTAGATGCGCTCGTTCCAGTCGTGGTACGGCGCCGCCGACTTCTGCTCCTCTATTATGTCGAGCCACGGGTTTTCGCGGGGGGGCTGGTAAAAATGTCCGTGCACCGCCACGTACTTATTGCCAGTCATATGGCTGCCCGTTGGGATATGTTATGGTCCTGCCGGAAAGCCTGCTACGGAGGATATCCACCCCCTGAGCGATGATGTCGCCGCGGCTCTCGTAATAGTTCTCAAACCAGATCTCAACCTCCTGGTTTATGCGGGTGTAACACTTGTCGCCGATGCGCCTGTCACCTATCTGGATCTCAACAGTGCAGTTCTCGCCGTCTACCATTATGTTCCTCTGCCAGCGAATGCTCATAATATTGTACTCTTTTCAGGTTTTATGTTGTGCCGATGCTATAAAAATATAATCAGTATGCGTGAAAAAGCAAAAAAATCTTTGGGATAATTGGGGATAAAAGAAAGGGGGCGGACGTATGGCCCGCCCCTGTGCAGCATCATGCCTGTTGTAAGGGCGGATGATACCCGCGCCCGGAACAATATTTATCCGTTTTTTCCATATTCAATAATAATAGAAACCGGCCGCCTCAAGGCGCACCCGCCTGTCCGTCTCATCGACAAACGCCACCGACTCCTTGCCGCCGCCCGCGCCGCCCTTTACGAGCGTGCCGAAATCCTTAAGGGCGGCCTCGTTGTAGGTTATCTTCAGGGGATTGTTGCTCCCCGTGTTCCACCGGAAGTCATTATCCGAGAATACGTGGACCGCCCCGGAGACGCTGCTGCCGGCTTTCCAGTTGAACGAGTTGCCTGCGGTGTTCAGCGAATCCACGTAAATAAGCCCCCGGAAGAGCCCGCCCGACCCGAACTGCTCAAGCTTCGCGTTGCCGCGGCCGGCGTAAATCATAGTGCTGGAGTTGTCGGAACCATGATAAAACCGGCCGCCGGGATTGAGTGTCGCGCCATCCTCAACTATGAAGATGACCTTACGGTCAAACTTCGCGTCGTGCGGCTCGTTGAAGTTTATGTTGCTGTCGCCCTTTTTGACCCTGAGCACGAGGTGGTCATTATACAACTTGCCGTCGGCCTTCGCCTTGTCGTACGAGTCGTGCAGCTTCTTTACGGAAAACGAGCTGTAGTTCGTAGACGCGGAGAACGCCGACTGTATGAGAGACTCGTCTATCTTGCTTATATCCAGCTGAGGATCCCTGCGCGTTTCCACAGCCCCCATCCCAAGGGACGACAGTATGCTGCCGCTTGACATCCCCTTCTGCTCAATACGCTGGGCGAATCCGGTAACCTTGCTGAGGTCGACGTGCCCGCCCGAATGCAGGACGCAAGCCCACTGGTTAGGTACGCAGTGGTGCGGCTTGGGGGCCTCGCCGAATGGGGCTGGGTTGTAAACAGTCATCTTATCGCTGAAGTAAAAGTTTTTGCCGGCAGACACGCCCTTCAGGTTGACGTTAGACTCAATGCCGCCATAGCGCGACTTGAAGTCTCCGCCAACATGGACATTGCCCTTAAAAACCAGCGTACCGCTATTACCTGTTGACAAGTTGGAGTTGAACCCCACGTCATCCTCAAACAACACGTGGTTGGCATCGTTCATATTCTGAAACACCGCGCTGCCGCCTATGTAGGCCTTGCCGTAAAACTTGTTTTTGGCGTGCATAAACTCGGCATCGCCGTTAAAGAACGCCTCGCCGTGAAACAGGCCGGGCGAATTCTGAAACTTTGCGAACCCCTCGAATGTCGCGCTCCCAAATACCTCCATCCCGTTGTCGCCGTTTACCAAGCCGCCCTTCATGTAGAGCGCGTTCTTTCCGGAATATTCCGAGGCGCTCTCAATTTTGATGTTCCCCATCCGGTAAAACGCCGACGCCCGCCCCAAATCCCGCCCATCTGCGGTGCGCGCCCCCCCTATGTCAAAACGCGACATAAAGCTATTGCTCTCGAAGTCGGCCATTTTGCAAGAGAGAAACTGATTGCCGGCGAGCTCCGCCCTGCCGTTTTCCCTGCCGTAAAGATAGGGCTGATACTTATTGCCGGCAGCTGCGGCCTCCCTCGCCTTGTCCAGCATCTCAAGCGCGGCCTCCGGGCCGATATAATCGGCAAAGTAGCTCTCTGTGGCTACTACCCCGCTGGAAAGCGTGGACCGCACCGTATGTACCGACGAGTATCCGATACTCGCCGCCGACTGACTCCCGGTCCCCCTCACCATAGCCGTCACAACAATTCCTACAAACACAGTTGCCACAAGAACCACCAGCATCACCGACCCGGACTCAAGAACCATACTTCTGAACTCCTGTTCGCGCCGTACCATAATACACCTCCCGTAAAAATAGGATAAAAACATCTCCATAATTATTACGGTAAGTGAATTGAGGATATTAATTTATAGTTATTGCCGGGGTATCAGGCAAATGTAAATTTGTTGTATACCCGGCCTGGGCACAGGGTGCCGTCCGGCGACTGCACGACAGCCGTGATGTCGCCGGACGGCACCCTGCACCCAGGCCTAGACGGGTGTGGGAAAAATGATAATTTTTCGCAATAGGTCTGGGTGCGGAGTGGGGCGGAGACGACATCACGCTGGTCGTGCAGTCGTCTCCGCCCCACTCCGTGCCCAGACCGCTGATTGATACATGACAAATGAAAATTTATCGCGCCGCGTTCGCTACACGCCGCGCTTGTTGCCCCAGATAACCTTATGCAGCTGCAGGCCGAACCTTATGTCGGAGAGGCGATTCTTCACCATCCAGTCGGCCAGCTTGTCGAACGGCAGATTCCGCAACACCGGGCTGAATATTACATCGCACTTCTCCGAAATACGGTGCTCTTCGCAAAACTCTTTCGCCCAAACCGCGTCATCAAGCGACGCCAGCACGAACTTGACCTCGTCGCCGGCGCAAAGATGGCCAAGATTGCCTGTAAGAAAGCTGCCGCTCGACCCGCTGCCCGGGCACTTTACGTCGACAATACGGTGAACCTCTTCAGGCAAAATGCTGATATCGTGGCTGCCGTTGGTTTCTACCATTACCTCGTAGCCGGTATCTAAAAGTTTTTCGCAGAGCAGGGAAACGCGCGGTTGCAAAAGCGGCTCGCCGCCGGTTATCTCTACGAGCTTAACGCCGGATTCGCCTATAACCCGCAGGAGCTCGGCTATTGATATAAACTCGCCGGCATCTATGGCGTAGGAAAAGGGGCTGTCGCACCAGACGCAGCGGAGGTTGCAGCCGGCAAGGCGGATCAGGGTGCAGAGACGGCCAGTGTGGGTGGACTCGCCCTGAATAGACGTAAAGATTTCGCAAACTCTCAGCATGGTGTTCTGTTCCCCTATTAAAAGATTAAAATCAAAATCATTCGTAATACGCCGCGCAATTGCCCGGTGTTTCCTGAACTTCCACGCGGGCTACTTTTACTCCGTCAACATCTATGGCTGACGATAACTTCTGATATATCAGGCGCGCTATGCGCTCCGACGACGGGCTTTCTGATATTACGTCGTTCAGGTTACGGTGATCGAATTCCGTTAAGATATCGTTAAGTTTCCGCTTTAGCACCTTAAAATCAATACCGAGCCCGCTTTTATCTAATGTCCCGCATTTTACTGTGGCTTTTACGTGCCAGTTGTGGCCGTGCAGGTTTTCGCACGGGCCGTCGTATTCCAACAGGCGGTGCGCAGCGCAAAAATGGGACTCGGTTGTTATTTCGTACATCAGCATCTCTCCTTACATCAAATGCCGCAGGGCCCAAACAAGCCGTGGGAAACGCCCCAAGCTTACGCCGAAGATTTTTGCCATCGATATCTTGTCCGACGACATCCCTCCGAGCGTCCTTGCCGCTGTGTTATAATCCTCGTCCGGCACCTTCGCCAGCGAGTCTTTTGCCTTCGCCAGTTTCAAATGGCGCGAACCGCGTTTCTCAAGCCATGCCTTTTCGTAATCGGCACATATTTTCTTCTTCTGTTTGACGCTTGCAGCGCTCAATATGTCAAACGCCGCGCTGCCCGCCAGACCGCCAGACATCAGCGCCTCCACAATCCCCGCCCGCGATATGGGATTAGTGGCGTTGGCCGCGTCGCCGCACTTTATGAGGCCCGGCAGCGCTATATTGCCCCGGCGGTAACCGCAGGGTATTGAACCGGCAAAATATGTCAGGATGTTGACATCAGGGAAACTCCTGTCCAAAAACTCACGCAGCAAATCCCTGATATTAATACCCTTTATCTGATTCCTCCCGACAACGAGCCCGATGTTCGCCACGCCATTGCCACGCGGAAAGACCCACGCGTAACCGCCAGGCGCTACCTTCTGCCCGGTGTAAATATGCACCGCGTCGTTATCGCACCGCACATTGTCCGCAACCATAAAATACGCCGGTTCCAGATCATACGGCTTCCAGCATATATCCTCGCCCCGCCCCAGCATGGATACCGGCCCCGATGCGTCGATAACAACCCGCGCCGATACTGTTTCCCCGCTGTCAAGCGCGATCTCCCGCCGCCCGTCATCATCCCCGGCAGAAATTTTTACCGCCTTAACCCCAAGGGCAATCTCCACCCCGCGCTTTTTCAGCTTATCCGCCAAATCGCGCTGCATCTTCGCGCGGTCTATGATAAAACCCTTATTCGCGTCGGTATATGTAACGCACGTACCGTCGGGCGAATAGAAGCACGCTTTACTTATGACAAGGCGGATCCACGACGGGTCGACCTCAAGCGCCTCTTCAAACCCAAGCCTGCCTACCCCCTCGGCGCACGGTATAGGCCTCTCCCACGGTATTACCTTGTCTATGAGCAGCACCGAGAGCGGCTTCAGCGCGGCTATAGAAGTAAGGCGCAGGCCGGCGTTCAAACCCGCCGGGCCCGCGCCTATTATTACAGCGTCGTAACTCCTCAACTCGCGGCGCCCTTAATGAGCTGCAGCGCGATCTCGTTGCGCTGAATCTGGTTCGTGCCCTCGTATATCTGCGTGATCTTCGCGTCGCGCATACGCTTCTCCATCGGGTACTCCTTCATGTAGCCGTAGCCGCCCATTACCTGCAGGGCGTCTACCGTTACGCGCATCGCCACGTCGGAGCAAAAGAGCTTTGTCATCGCCGACTCTTTGGCGAAGCTTTCGCGGCTGCCGTTTTTCTTGAGGTCGTCTACCCAGCGGGCGGTCGCGTACATGAGAGCGCGCGCGGCCTCAACCTCGGTCGCCATGTCGGCGAGCATATGCTGAACAGCCTGAAACGACGAAATCGGAGAGCCGAACTGAACGCGCTCGCGGGAGTACTTCACCGCGTCATCAAGAGCGCCGGCGGCAATGCCCAGAGCCTGCGAGCCAACGCCGGGGCGGCTGTTGTTAAGCGTGTGGATGGCCACTATAGCACCCAAACCCTCTTTGCCCAAAATAGCGTCTTTGGGGATGCGGCAGTCCTGAAAAACCAGCTCCGTCGTGCTCGACGCGCGGATGCCCATCTTATCCTCGTGCTTGCCGAACGTGAAGCCCGGCGTGCCCTTCTCTATGATGAAGCACGAGAGCCCGCGCGCGCCCTTGGCCGGGTTCGTCTTCGCAAACACCGTGTAGACCTTCGCGTTCTCGCCGTTTGTGATCCACTGCTTCGTGCCGTTAATCACCCATTCATTACCGTCGAGCACCGCGGTAGTCTTCATGCCGAGCGCGTCGCTGCCGGCGTTGGCCTCGGTCAGGCCGAAAGCGGCTATAGACTTGCCGGCGGCGATATCGGGCAAATACTTTTTCTTCTGCTCCTCGGAGGCGTGCAGCAGAATGGGGAACGTCCCCAGCGCCGTGGCCGCCAAGGCCAGCGAGATGCCGCCGTCGATCTTGGAGAGCTCCTCAACCGCCAGGCACAGCTCCATCACGCCGCCGCCGAACCCGCCGTACTCTTCGGGAATGTAAAGCCCGCACATATCCGCCTCGGCCAGTTTCTCGACCACGTCCCACGGGAAGATGCCCTCATGGTCGTACTTCTCGCGCACCGGCAAGATATACTTGTGCGCGATATCGCGTGCGGTGTCCACAATCATCTGCTGTTCTTCGGTCAAAAAGTAATTCATGCTAAACTCCTTTAATATTATATGATATGGATATTGTATACGATACTGTGACATCAATACACAAGCTTAATATACATTATGCCGCAATTAAAATGTCAATATCAAAGAGACAAAATGACGGGTACAAACGCCCCCGCGGGGATATTTCAATACAATCAGCCTATTATGCCCTTATCATACCCGGCAACCGCGGTTTGGGCGGCCACCTGCTGGGCAATCTTCTTGCTCTGCCCGCTCCCCTCGCCCATCTCCACGCTGCCTATGTATATCTTCACCGTGAACTGCTTGGCGTGGTCGGGACCCGTGGCCTCCGTGGTTACGTACCTTGGAATCCCCAAACCGTCCCTCTGTGACATCTCAAGGATTTTGCTCTTGTAGTTGACATTCCGCTCGTCCTCCAGAAAACCGGCAATCCGCCCGAACAGGCACATCTCCAAAAACTTGCGGACCGGGTCGATACCCCCGTCTAAATAAATCGCCCCCGCGATCGCCTCAAACGCGTTTGACATCGTGGACACGCGCTCCCGCCCGCCCGACTTCTCCTCGGCGTGACTCATTATAAGGAAGTTACCCATACCGAGCCCCCATGCGACCTCACCGAGGATTTTCCGGCTCACGACCAAAGACTTTATCTTCGAGAGATGCCCCTCGCTCTTGTCGGGATGCGTACGGTAGAGGTACTCCGTAACTAAACAGTTGATGAAAGAATCCCCCAGAAACTCAAGCCGCTCGTTGGATTTCAGGCCGCGCGGGTCGTCCTGCCCGGCGCAGGATTTATGCGTAAGCGCGTGTTTAAGCAGGGCGGCATCGCGGAATTTATAACCTATAACGGACTGAAATTCAACCAGCCTGGGATCGGCGCAAGCCTGCGTCTTTTTGCGGGATATCAGTAACGAAAGAATTTTGCGTATGGATATCATCAGCCAAGAATAACGGTTGCATCCCCCAAACGGATGCCGGAAAATTTTTGCAGGGACGAAACGCGGCGGTGCGGTTCTCCGTAACCGGATTCCAACCAGCCGCTGTCGATATCACACCCCATAAATACAACTCAAGGCCACGCAAATAAGCGGCCGCCCGCCGTTCCAAAAAATCATCAACGCACGCGCCCTCAGGGCTCGTACTTCCCTACTATAACCGACGCGTTGTGCCCGCCAAAGCCAAACGAGTTGCTCATCGCGTACCTGACCGTCCGCTTTACCGCATTGTTCGGCGTATAATTCAGGTTACATTTTGGATCCGGGTCTTCATAATTTATCGTCGGCGGGATTATGCCATCCCTTACCGCAAAAAGCGACGCGACAAACTCTATGCCGCCCGACGCGCCGAGCAGGTGGCCGGTCATCGATTTTGTGGAACTTATATTGATTTTCTCCGCCGCCTCGCCGAACACGCGCGATATGGCGACCGTCTCGTACTCGTCGTTGAGCGGGGTGGATGTCCCGTGGGCGTTTATGTAGTCTATGTCGCCCGGTTTGAGGCCCGCGCTTGAGAGCGCCATACGCATGGCCCCCTGCGCGCCCGTGCCGTCGGGGGCCGGGTGGGAGAGGTGGTAGGCGTCGCCCGTCGCCCCGTACCCAAACATCTCGCCGTATATCTTCGCACCGCGGGCCAGCGCGCGGTCGAGCGTTTCCATGACCACGATTCCGGCGCCCTCGCCCATCACGAACCCGTCGCGCTTCACATCAAACGGCGAACTTGCCTTTTGCGGGTTTTCGTTTCTGGTCGACATCGCCTTCATCGAGCAAAAACCGGCAAAAGCCAGCTGCGTAATCGCGGCCTCGGTGCCGCCCACAAGCGCAGCATCCATCATGCCGCACTTCATCATCATAAAAGCGTCGCCAAGAGAGTGCGCCGCAGACGCGCAGGCGCTGACCACCGCGTAGTTGGGGCCTTTGAGCCCGTGCGCCATGGATATACGGCCCGCAGGCATATCGGCTATCATCATGGGGATGAGGAACGGGGAGACACGGCCCGGCCCGCGCTCAAACAACTTCTTGCCCTCGGTCTCCATAGTAAGCAGGCCGCCTACGCCGGAGCCCACTATAACGCCTATGCGCTCAAGGTCCTCGTTGGCCAAATCAAGCCCGGAGTCCTCAATCGCCATATGCGACGCCACAAGCCCAAGCAGTATCGCCCGGTCGTTGCGCCTCGCCTCCTTGGCGTCCATATACTTTGTGAAGTCGAGGTCCCTGATCTCGCCTGCAATCTTCGTGGGGTACTCGGACTTATCGAAGAACGTTAACGGGCCAATACCCGACACACCGGCGCAAAGAGCCTTCCAAAAAGACTCGGCATCGTTGCCAACCGGGCTTGTTACGCCTACTCCAGTGATGACTATTCGTTTTGACATGAAAACCTGTTCCTGTATCAACACAAAAAATTACGAATATAAGACGCTAACGCCGGCTAATGGGCCGGCGCCAACGTCAACACCCGGAAAAATCAGAGCTTGCTGGCGATATAATCCATGGCAGCCTTAACGGTGCGAATCTTGTCTGATTCGGTGTCCGGAATATCATCCAGCTCGAACTCCTCCTCAAGCCCCATGATCAACTCAACCAGATCGAGCGAGTCAGCGCCGAGATCCTCAACAAACTTCGCGTCCGGGGTAATCTTGTCCTCCGCTACGTGGATCTTGTCTACGATCACTTTCTTTACTCTTGCTTCAATGTCACTCACAATTTGCTCCTTTCAAAAGAGACTTTTATTGTTATGGTTAATAAAAATTAGATTCAAAACCAATTCCATATATAATATGATATATGGGCAGCCTACATTACAAGCCCCCCGTCAACAGTTATGACCTGCCCGGTTATGTAGTCGGAGAGGGGCGAGGCCAGAAACAGCGCCGCGTTGGCCACATCTTCGGGCAAGCCGAGCTTGGCCATGGGTATGCCGGAGGCCAGTTTCTCCTTTTCGGCGTCGGTAAGCTTGTCGGTCATAGCCGTTTTTATGAATCCAGGGGCGATGGCGTTCACGTTGATGGAGCGGGAGGCGAACTCGCGCGCCAGCGTCTTTGTAAGCCCTATCATACCCGCCTTTGAGGCCGAATAGTTGGCCTGCCCGGCGTTGCCCATAAGCCCCACAACCGAGGCTATGTTGATGATCTTGCCGCTGCGGGCCTTCATCATGGGGCGTACGGCCTCGCGGCAGCAGAGGAACGCGCTCTTGAGGTTTATGTTCAAAACGAGGTCCCAGTCCTCCTCTTTCATACGCATAATCAGCCCGTCGCGGGTAATGCCCGCGTTGTTGATCAGTATGTCGAGCTTCTCGAACGCCCCAAACACCTCCTTGAACATCCGCTCCACTTCCTCGCCCTTAGAGACATCGGCGGCGACCGCTATGGTCTTGCGGCCCGTTGACGAGGCGATCTCGGCGGCAGTGACTTTAGCGGTCTCAAGGTCGATATCGCTTATGGCCACGTCGGCGCCGGCTTTTGCCAGTTTTACCGCGATCTCCTTGCCTATGCCACGGCCCGAACCGGTTACCAATGCTGTTTTTGAAGACAAATCAATCATTCTATGCCCTTTCTGTATCTATTTTCGCAGATTTCAGCCGCATGGAGAGGATATACCCCAGCCATAGCGCCATTTACGCGATTAATTTCAGGATTCTACTCCCCGCCACCGCCAAATAAGGAATATACGTTATTTACACCGTCACATGCTACAACATTTATCTCCGGCTGACATTTTTTCATAAGCCCCCGTATGACCGCCCCGGGGCCGACCTCGGCGCAGGCCGGCGGTTTGCACTCCGCCAGAGCCTTCATTGAATCCACCCACCTTACCGGCGACACTAACTGGTCCACCAGCAATTTTTTCATAATCCGGGGATCACTTTCGGGTTTTGCGGTAACGTTGTGGATGACCGGGCAGCGCGGGGATGAAAATTTTACGGATTCGAGGGCCGCAGCTAATTTATCTGCGGCGGGGCGCATGAGCGGGGAGTGGAACGCGCCGCTTACCTGCAAGAGCATCGCCCGTTTAGCGCCGGCCTCCTTTAGCAGGGCGCACGCCTCGTTCACCGCGTCTACAGAGCCGGAGATAACCGTCTGGTCCGGGCTGTTCTCGTTGGCCGAGACGACCACGCCGTTGGTGATTTTTGAGATGACGGAGACGATCTTGTCCTTATCCATCCCCATAACAGCCGCCATGGTGCCCGGATTCTGCTGCCCGGCCTCCGCCATCGCAGCGCCTCGCGCGGCAACCGTCCGCAAGCCGTCCTCAAACGATATCACTCCGGCCGCGTACAACGCGCTGTATTCGCCAAGACTGTGCCCCGCCGTATATTTGGGGGCCGCGCCTTTTGCCAGCAGCAAATCCGTAAGCGCCGCCTCTACCAGAAACAGCGCGGGCTGCGTGCTGCGCGTGTCCTTGAGTTCCTCTTCGGGGCCGTCGAATATGACCTTAGTCAACCCTCGGCCAAGAATCCTGTCGGCCTCTTCGAAACGCGCGCGCGCCTCCGGGAGCCGGTCGTACAAATCCCTGCCCATCCCTACCGCCTGAGAGCCCTGACCCGGATACAATAACGCCAATTCCATTTATCAATCCTTTTATATGATACAAACGGCGCTGCCAACCGTGAACCCGCCGCCCAAACCTACAAACAGCACCTTCGACCCATCCCTCACCCGGCCGGCCGTCCACGCCTCTTCGAGAGCAAGGGGGATAGACGCGCTTGAGGTATTGCCGTACCTGTCCAAATTGGTAACAACCTTATCCATAGGTACCGATAGCATATCCGCTATCGACTGGATTATCCTTATATTAGCCTGATGCGGGATAAGCAAATCTATATCCCCGATACTCAAGCCGGCCCGCTTTGCCGCCTTAACCGATGCGTCAGACATCATCCGCACCGCGTGCTTGAAAACCTCGCTGCCCTTCATGCTCAGGTACCGCTCGCTGCCCCACGCCGGCAGTTTCAGAATATCCCCCATTGAGCCGTCGGAAGAGAGGTAGCACGACTGTATCCCCTTGCTTTTCACGCCATCGGCCTGCAAAACGACCACGCCGGCGCCGTCGCCGAAGAGTATGCAGGTCCCCCGGTCGCTCCAGTCCAGCGTTTTGGATATTACCTCGGAGCCCACAACCAAAATCGTTTTGGCCTGTCCCGACACTATCATATTGTTGGCGACCGTAAGCGCGTATACGAACCCAGCGCACGCCGCGCTCATATCAAACGCAAACGCGTCCCTGCACCCCAGATCGGCCTGCATCCGGCACGCGGTAGACGGAAAAAAGTTGTCTGGCGTGAATGTGGCTACGATTATCCCGTCGATACTGTCCGCCGATACATTTGCGCGCTCCATAGCGGCCCGCGCAGCACGGCACCCCATCTCCGCCGCGCTCATCGGGTTATCGCGGTCGACCACCCGGCGCTCCCGTATACCCGTGCGCGTCATTATCCACTCGTCGCTCGTGTCCAGAATAGACTCGAAGTACGCGTTTGTAAGCACCTTTTCGGGAACGTACGTCCCCACGGAAAGAATTCTAGCTCTGATATCGCTCACTTTTACGTCAAAACCCTCTAAAAGTCAAACTTCTATTTTTTAGTTAAAACCCTCGTCGAAAACCCGCCGCACAATTATAACCCATCCGCATAAAAACTTATTTACGGACCTGATAGATCCCCCCCTGCGCCCACGGCACTATTGACAACAGCCTTAACCGCCGTAAGCACCGCGCTCTTTATAGACTTCACCGACGATCCCCCGTGCGCCTTCAGCACCGTCCCGTTGATCCCCAAAAACGGCACCGCGCCGTAATTTTCGGGGTTAAGCGCGTCTATCTTCCTCGTCAGTTTTTCAAATGTTCCGGGGCTGTCGGAGAGATACTCAGACGTTAGCGCGTAAAAACTCTCGCACGTCTTGAGCATCACGTTACCTATGAACCCGTCGCATACCACAACGTCGGCATCCCCCGCGAATACCCTGCTGCCCTCAATGAACCCCGCGTAACGGGCGTCCCCCTCAAGCATCGCCGCCGCCTTGCGCACCACCTCCGGGCCTTTGCTCGGCTCCGTCCCTATATTGAGCAGCGCGGCCTTAACGTCCCGCTTTCCGAACAGGCGGCTCACATAAGTACAGCCAAGGTCCGCAAAACCGGCCAGATGCTCAGCGCGGCAGTTGATGTTCGCGCCCACGTCCGCTATAAGCACCGGCCCCGCCGGAGTGGGGATGAACGCCGCCAGCACCGGCCTGCTCACACCCTCGGCGCGCCCCAGAATAAAGAGCGCCGACCCTATGAGTATCCCAGTATCCCCCGCGCTCACCGAGGCGTCTGCCGCGCCCTCCTTCTGGAGCGACACACAACGCACTATGGACGAACGCTTCTTGTTCTTCCACACAGTAGTACGCCGGTCATCGTCGTTTATTATATCGGGGCAGTGCTCTATAATAAAATTCGACCTGTCAAACCCGCCGCCGAGACCGTCAAGCACACCGCTTATTTGAGCCTCGTCGCCGCATAAGCAAGCAACAAAAGGCTCAGACGACGACGCGTACGCCTCAACCACCCCGCGCACGACCGCATCCGGCCCGAAATCCCCGCTCTGCACATCAACGGCTAAACGTATCACCCCGCGTTAATCCTCAGGTACAAAAACCTCTGCGCCGGCATAATGCCCGCAGTTGCCGCAAACCCTGTGCGCCGCCTTTGGCTGCTTGCAGTGCGAGCAGAGCATGGGGTTTACCGGCGTAAGCGCCAGATGACTGCGGCGCTTGGCAGTACGCGCATGTGAGTGGTGCTTCTTTGGTTCGGCCATTTTGGTCCGTCCTTTCAATAGTATTATATGGTATTAACGTTAATATCCGTTATCCGCCGCATACACGGCATAAGGGAGGGATAAATCCCGCCCGTACAACGCCCTTTATTTCATCATCGGAGATAATAATCCGACATTACTGTCACCGTCCTGACTTCAATTTCATCAACCCCGCCCATCTGGGATCGACCGGCCCCTCATCACCACCGCCAGCATCCCCCCCGGCGGCCCCCTCAATTTTTATCCCCTCACACCCCTCCGAACACAGCGGCTTCAGGGGCAGCGCTATCATTATTTCATCATATATGGCGGAACTTATGTCCACCAGCTCATGGTTCACGTCAAAGAAAAAATCCGCCCCGTCGCCGTCATCCAAAGAGGCCCCGTACCTGCCCTGCTCCTCCCTGATAATGACCCGCAGCTCCCCCTCAACCGGCTGCCGGTAAACCTCCAGGCACCGCGCGCACTCCGCCTCAAACGCGCCGGAGAAGCGCAGGCCCACGACTATCGTCCCCTCCATCCGGTCTATACCGGCCATGCACTTCACGGGCTCCGCAAACGGCGGCAAGTCGCCCGCAAAGCCCGAAAGCCGCGATTCCGACACTATTTCAGAGTGCCCCTCGGGGACTAACCTGACGTCAATAACCATATAGCACGGTCTTTCCCTATAAAAGTGAAAGTTATGTAAAATAATATTTTCGCAGGGGCGCTGTCAATAAAAATGTGATGGAAATATATTTTTTGGCGGCGGATGGTCAGACCAGCATGTCTACGGCCTTGGTAAACGAGTAGCTAAGGTCGTCCAAAACCGGCTCCGTGTTGTAAAACCCGCCGGATATCTTCTCTCTTAAACTTAATAAAAATGCCAGGCGCTCCGGCGCGATACCGCTTACCATTTGGGGGGAGGCAGCGGTGGGGACACGCGCGTTCTCATCGCGAGGGGTACGCTTTGAGGTTCGGGGCTGACGGGTCGCGCCTGACATTTTAGTTTCCGTTCGTTCTGAACCCGCTTTTGGGCTTAAATTATCCCTAAACGGCTCCAATTATAACCTTTTGGCCTCCTTGCGGCGTTTATCGGAGACTTCCGTGTCCCCTTCATAACTAATTTATCGGTATTTCAAAAAACAGACTTTAGATATTTATGATATTCTTGAGAGATATTGCAGGATATTTTAATTATTTTTCGCGGGGGGCGGTGTAAACGGCCCCGTCCCTGTATTTGTGGATTTACAGGCTGATTTTGGGGCTGCCGGACGGTTCTGTCCCTATAATTTGGGGTTTATCGACGGATTTTGTGATTATCAGGCCGAATACAGGGTGGGGTCGGTGATTCCGGCGTCCTCAAACCCTTTTTTGCGGATCCGGCAGCTGTCGCAGCGGCCGCAGGCGGCGCCGGTTTGGGGGTCGGGGTCGTAGCAGCTGTGCGTTATGGCGTAATCCATGCCCGCCTTGACGCCTGTTTTTATGATTTCGGACTTGGTAAGCCGCATGAGCGGCGCGTGTATGGTCAGCTCCCGCCCGCTCACACCCGCCGCCGTCGCCAGATTCGCCATCTTCTGAAACGCCGAGATGAACTCCGGGCGGCAATCGGGGTAGCCGGAATAATCCACCGAATTGACGCCTATAAAAATGTCCGAACACTCCCCCAGCGCCTCCGCGCACGCGACCGCGTAGGAGAGGAAGATCAGGTTGCGGGCGGGGACGTAGGTCACGGGGATGCCGGTTCCGGCGCCGTCTTTGGGTACGTCTATATCACTCGACGTAAGCGCGCTGCCGCCCAGGGCCGCGAGGTCGATATGCGCTATGCGGTGCCCGCAAACGCCTATGAACGCGGCCACCCTTTGGGCCGCAAGAAGCTCGCAGCCGTGGCGCTGGCCGTAAGAAAAACTCAGGGCATGGAGTTCAAACCCCATGTCCCGAGCTATCAATCCGCAAGTCGCGCTGTCAAGGCCGCCGCTTAATAACAGAATTGCCTTTTTCACCTTATATTACCTAAGGGCACCCTCAGCGGGGCTACGCCCGGCTTTTTCACCTCAAGGAAATACATGCCCGCGGCGAGATTTCGGGGGTTTATCTCCAAAAGGCCGCTTTGCCTGACGTTTGCCTGCATTACTACCCTGCCTCTCACGTCAAACACCCTTGCGTTTGCGCCGGCCATGCTGTTGGGCAGCGTTATCCGCACCGTATTGCCGTTTTTCCGTATAGAGTACTTTACGGCGTTGCCTGCCCTGTACTTTACGCTTATTATCGGGTCTTCCACCGGCGCTATGTAATCGGGCGGCGGGGGCGGCGGGGTGTAGAGCCTTGAGAGTACGGCGTCGGGGCCGGACAGGTACATCCGCTCGATAATTATCGCGTCGGCGGCCTGCGCGGAGCCCGCGTCGGGCTGCAAATGGAAACGGACGGCCACCATCTTTGAGAGCGACGTGTTAAAGTCCCGGCCATTGCCGTCAAGGCGCTGCCTGAAGTTATCGGGCGAAAGGCGCAGGGCGTGCGTCTTGGACGCCGCCGCCGAAGAGGTTGTCAAAGTGATCGACTCCTCAAAATACCGGTAATCGTTCGGATCTTCGGTATCAATAAGATGCACCGCAATGTCAAGCTGCGAGGTTTTGCTGCGGGCCACGATAATTATAGAATCTATGCCGCGCAGATCCATAGGCTCCCCCGACGACGACTTGCAAGACCAGTTGAGCGAGACAAACGGGTACTGCGCACCGTTACGGACATTGTACGCCCACTCAAGCTGCCCGCCCGCGCCGCCGCTCCCCGCCGTCGGGTTGAAAACAGCGTCGGAACTGCCGCCGTCGTTGTTTTTGTCGGAATAAGTCTCCCACACCCTGCCTATATAAGGAATAATGTTGCCGTCCGCGAAATCATCTATGAGCAGCCGGTTGCCGTCGCGCAGTTTGGGTACATCGCCGGCCCAGGGCCTGCCGAGCCATATACGGGTAGTATATACATCGTCCTCAAGCCCCTGCGCGCTTATAGTGAGCGTGTAGAACCCCTGCGGCATATAAGCGCCCGTCTCGGTAAGGCCGTACCATGTCATGCTCACCGCGTCGGACGTGCCGCTGAACGTACGGAACTGCTTAGTGGAATCGTGCGTAAGCGTTACCGTCCAGCGGACCGAGCGGTTGAACGCCGCATCGGCGGCGCCCAACGTAAACGGCTCCTTGCTCGCGTCTATATTCCAATTGGCCAGCTGGCTGGGGGGCCGAACTTTCCATTCGGGCGGGCCCTGCGGCACGCCGTCCTTCAAATCGTCCCACACATTTGTAAATACGCCGCCGAGCATACTCGCGCCGAACCACGCGAGGAACTGGTCAAAATACATCTCGTTGCGCAGCGTGTCTTCTATGCCGCCGCTTGGATCAACCGCGTGGCCCCAGTAATTCGTACCCGGCAGATAAAATTCCAGCAGCTTGTCACTGTACCCCTTCGCGAGTTCCCTGTCGCCTGTCCCAATAGCGGCCGCCGCCCACATACCCGCAGTGAGGTGGCTGTGCTCGCGGCGGTTGCGGGTGATGGTGCCGGCGGCAAGGCCCTCGGTATCCTCCTCCGGCAGCAGGTTTCCGGCCATATCAAAGAAATTCACTGCGTCAGGCCCGCCCTTGCTCTCTATAAACGCCATCGCGTTGTCCAAAAACTCCTTTGCGCGGGGCTCCTTGTACCATAAATAGTCGGCTCCAAGGCGCCAGTAGACACGTATGGCGTCACGGTAGAGCGCGTCGCCGTCAAAGTAGGCGTTGTAACCCGCGCCGCCGGTAGTCGCGCCGGTTGGCGTACACCAGTCGGGGATCAGCCCGCGGGAATATCCGGGAGACCTTTTGATAAGCTCGTAAGAACCGTCTATGAGCGCGTCCCACGCGGCCTTGTGCTCCGGCTCGTACTCGGCGAAAACGCGGTAGAACGCCGGCGCGAAGTAACCGGGATTGATAATGCCCCGGTCCTCGGACCCGCCCCAATGCCCGGGGCGCAGATATTTGCCCTGATCAATCATCGTGGCCCTTATGGTCGCCAAAAGCGTCTTCGCCCGCTCGGCATAGGTCGCCCCGCGCGTACTCCTGAAACCACTCGCCCAAACACCGTTCTTCACAAGCTCGTCGGCGTAAATCAGCAGCAGCGCGATATCCTGATCAGCGTCCGACGCCGGGCCTGTACCCGTTTTCTCGCCGGTGCGGTTCACGCGCCAGTCATAGTAGTTGCCGGGGTTGCCCCACGACCCCTCGGAGTTCCACATATACCGCTCGCCGGCATCCCACACCTTGTTGAAATAAGCCTGATCGTTGCAGTAGAGCGCCAGAAGCATACCGTAGCTGACACCCTCGCTAACGGCGTCGTGCGGCGTCTCCGACTTGGGCCGGTGGACAAGGCCGGTAGTATACGGATCGATGTTGCGCTTCTTTACCCCCTCCCATGTCCTGAGCAGCACGGTATCGTACGGTACAGGCGACGATACCTTAGGCAGCGCGGTCGGGTACGGCAAAAGCTGCGCGTTCGACGGTACGGCAACGGCAGCCACAAGCGCCATCGCGACTACAAAGGCTTTGGGGGATGTCAGCGACACCGGCTTAAACTTCATTTATTTATCCTCCAGCTGCAGTTCTAAACAATCTATTATCTTTTTTACGCGGTGATGCGGTATGGTGAGCTTGGCCTCCATATTCCAGGCGCCCTTCACCTGATTGTGCGACTGCTCCGCCTCGTGCTCCTTCACCTCGTCGCGCAGGCACGCCTGCAGGTACTTCATTGCGTCCTTGTGTATCTTGGTGGGGAGTATCTTGCGCAGTTCCGCCGTGGCCTTGGTGTAGGCGTCGTTTACCACCGTGCCGGCGGCCACGCCCAAATCGGGGCTCGACGACCGGCCCAGCACCACAATGTTGGGATACTGCTTGGGACGCGGTATCTTGGTAGTTGACTGCTTGGGCATCGTCCGCGTGAAGGTGTACGTGAAGTCGGCCTTCAGCCACAGGATGCGGTTGTCCCTGAGGGTTATGAAAATGTCGTCCCTTATATCCTCAAGGGGCTCGCGCTTGAAGCTCCACGTGCTGTCGGCATTGAGGATGGCCTCGTTGCCGTCGTCAAGAGTTATGGAGGTTACGGAACCGGGACGCTGGGCAAATGCCGACATTGCCGCGACGATTACTACCGTCATAGCCAAAATTATTTTTTTTGTATGCATGGTACAGAATCTTTCCGGGTGTTGGTTAAGAGAGCGGGCGGCCGAAAGCGGCCGCCCCGGGAAAACGTTATCAATGCAAAGATACAGGATTAACGGCGGTACGGGTTGTTGAGCATCATTACGCCCTTTTCCATACCGAACCACAGGTTGCCGTTGGGGTCCCTGTACATGGCGTACACCTGCTCCGCCGGCACGCCGTGCCTCTCGGCGGACGAGACCCACTCATCGCCGTTGAAGCGCAGAAGCCCCGTCGGCGACCCGAACCATGTGCGGCGCGTGTCGTTCATTATGGAGGTGATGCCGTCGTGGATGTCCATATAGCGGTTCCACTCCTTGCCGTTGTACGTGACCACGTTCCTCGGGCCGTCCGTCATCCATATAAGATCCGTCTCCGGCTCTTTCGCAAGAACCTTTATGTTATTCATATCCAAACCGTTGCTGCCGGTGTTCCGGTGGGTGTAGTTGTCGAACTTGACCCCGTTGTACACGCTCAACCCCCTGTTTGTGCCGATATACATGTTGCCGCGGGAGTCGGCCACGAGCGCCTGAACCTTGTTTGACACCAACCCCTGCTCGGTGGTGAACTTGGTCCACGACCCGCCGCTGAAACGCGCCGCGCCGTTGTCGGTGCCGGCCCATACGTCGCCGCCGGAACCCAGCGCCAGACAGTTCACCGCGCCCTCTGGGAGCCCGTTGGCGGAGGTGTAGGCCGTAAACGTGCTGCCCTGGCGCATGGCCACGCCGCCGCCCGCCGCAATCCACACACGGCCCTGACCGTCAATGGCTATGGCCGTGACATCGGTAGCGGGTATGCCGCCCATGTTCTGGAACGGCTGGTGGTTCTTGGCGTTCATAGGCTGCAGGATCACCTGCTTGGCTGTGGCGTACCAAAGGCTGTTGCCATGAACGGCAAAGGCCCGCACGGCCTCGGGAGCCGCGAAGATCTTAAATTCGTTGGGCTTCTCGTAAACGATCTCTTTGGCCCTGGCATCCTCAGGGTTCTTCTGGGCAAAGGCCCCAACAGCCGTGATACCGACGACCAGCGCAACGGCTGGGATAAGGCGCTTAAACATGGTGACATCCTCCTTTTGGGCAGGTTATTATTATATAGAATAAGGTTTTACGCTAAAGCGGCACCCTCCATACTATAATATAATATGGGTGGACGCATCTAATGCAAGAATTTTAATATTTTTGACGGCGGCATCATTTATATTATGGTAATATCATCAAAATATACCCCTTAACAGGAGCTACAAGGACAAATGAAGAAATACGGCTTTTTCGACGACGCGGCGAGGGAGTACGTCATAACGACCCCGCAGACCCCATACCCGTGGATCAACTATCTGGGAACCCAGGACTTCTTCTCGCTCATATCGAACACCGCGGGCGGGTACTGCTTCTACAAAGACGCCCGACTGCGCCGAATAACCCGCTACCGCTACAACAACGTCCCGGTAGACATGAACGGCCGCTATTTCTATATTAAAGAGGGCAGCGACGTCTGGTCACCCGGCTGGAAACCGGTCAAAAACGACCTCGACGACTACAAATGCCGCCACGGGATGGGCTACACCGTCATCCACGGCACAAAAAACAAGCTGGCCGCCGAGGCGCTCTTCTTCGTCCCCATGAACTTCAACGGCGAGGTCCACAAGATCAAGCTGACCAACGAGTCCAAAAAGAAGAAAAAATTTACCCTCTTCTCGATGGCCGAGTTCTGCCTCTGGAACGCCCACGACGACTTCACCAACTTCCAGAGGAACCTGAACACCGGCGAGGTAGAGGTCGACGGGTCTACTATATACCACAAAACGGAGTACCGAGAGCGGCGGAACCACTATTCGTTCTACACGGTCAACACCGAGGTGGCGGGCTTCCACAGCGACCGGGACAGTTTCACGGGCCGCTACAACGGCTTCGAGGCCCCGGAAGCAGTCATGAAGTGGAAACCGGGCAAGTCGGAAGCAAAATCCGTAGGTGACGGGTGGAGCCCCATAGCCTCGCACGTCATCGAGGTCACGCTGGAGCCGGGCAAGTCGGAGGAGTTCGTCTTCGTACTGGGCTACGTTGAGGTCGAAAACGACGATAAGTGGGCGAAACCGGGCGTCATCAACAAGAAAAACGCTAAGGCGATGATCAAAAAATTCAACACCGCCTCCGCCGTCAACAAGGCGATGGCGGAAATGAAGAAATTTTGGGACGACCTGCTCTCACGCTACACCGTAAAAAGCGGCGACGACAAGCTCAACCGGATGGTCAACATCTGGAACCAGTACCAGTGCATCGTCACCTTCAACCTCTCCCGCAGCGCCTCGTACTTCGAGTCGGGGATAGGCCGCGGCATGGGCTTCCGCGACTCAAATCAGGACATCGCCGGGTTCGTCCACCAGCTGCCGGACCGCGCGCGCCAGCGCATCATCGACCTGGCATCAACCCAGTTCGAGAACGGCGGGGCGTACCACCAGTACCAGCCGCTCACCAAAAAGGGCAACAACGAGGTAGGCGGGAACTTCAACGACGACCCGCTCTGGCTCATCTACTCCGTCGCCTCATATATTAAGGAAACGGGCGACTGGGACATCCTCAAGGAATCCGTGCCGTTCGACAACAACCCGGCCACGGCCAAACCGCTGCTCGACCACCTGTCGGCGTCCTTCCACCACGTCATCAATAATTTGGGCCCTCATGGATTGCCATTGATAGGCCGCGCCGACTGGAACGACTGCCTGAACCTCAACTGCTTCTCGACCACGCCCGACGAGTCTTTCCAGACCTGCACGAGCAAGGACGGCAAAACCGCCGAATCGGTGCTCATCGCCGGGATGTTCGCCTGCATCGGCAAGGAGTACGTGCGCATCCTCAAGCACCTCGGTAAAAAGGCCGAAGCCGAAGTCGCGCAGAACCACATCGACAAGATGAAAAAGACGATCCTGACCGCAGGCTGGGACGGCGAGTGGTTCGTCCGCGCCTACGACGACAACAAGCAGAAGGTCGGCAGCAAGGAGTGCGGCGAGGGCAAGATATTCATCGAATCGCAGGGCTTCTGCGTTATGGCGGAGGTCGGCGTGGATGACGGCAAAGCCGAGAAAGCCCTCGAATCCGCGCGCAAATACTTAGACACCGACCACGGCTTAGTCCTCCTGAACCCGGCCTACACCAAATACCACGTGGAACTCGGCGAAGTAAGCTCGTACCCGCCCGGCTACAAGGAGAACGCGGGCATCTTCTGCCACAACAACCCGTGGATAATCATTGCCGAGACGATCCTCGGTCAGGGTGACAACGCCTTCTCGCACTACAGCAAGATAGCGCCGGCCTACCGCGAGGAGAAGTACAGCGAACTCCACCGCATGGAGCCGTACGTCTACCCCCAGATGATAGCGGGCAAAGACGCAAAGCGCCACGGCGAGGCCAAAAACTCCTGGCTGACCGGCACCGCGGCGTGGAACTTCGTCACCGTATCGCAATGGATATTAGGGATCCGCCCGGACTACGACGGCCTGATAATCGACCCGTGCATCCCATCCACATGGCCCGGTTTCAAGGCCACCCGCAAATTCCGCGGCGCGACCTTCAACATCACCGTCAAAAACGAAAGCAAATCCTGCAAGGGGGTAAGATGCCTGACAATCGACGGCAAAGCCATCCCCGGCAACACAATCCCGGTCTTTACCGACGGCAAGGCGCATAGCGTTGTTGTAATTATGTAATTTCGCGCGATTCGATTAAACGCGATGAGTACAAAATGGGGGGCGCGAGATCTCGCGCCCCCCATTTCCCCGATTCCATAATAAACAGGCCGTTTTGCCGATACGGTTACGCAGCCTTTATACCACGGCCGAACCGGTCTCTTCGTTCAAAACTTTTTTAGTCTTCTCGGTAATATCAACGACTTCATTATAACAATTATTCACATTATCCCCAATCAGCGCAATCATTTCGTTAATTGACGTAACCGCCTCGCTCGCCTTTACCGACGCCGCGTTTGTCATCTGGGCCGATTCGTTTGAGCGCTGGGAAAGCTTTCTGATCTCATCGGCGACGGTGGCAAACGCCCTGCCGGCCTCCCCCGCCCTCGCGGCTTCGATGGAGGCGTTGATCGAAATGATGTTGACCTGCAGCGCTATCTTCTCAATCTCCTTCACCATTATGGCGTTGGACGTTATCGCCTCGTTGATCGCTTCGACGCTTGCCATAATGCCATCGGTCAGTTCCTTGACCTTACCGGTGTCGCGCTGTATGATCGCGAGATCGTTCAGGCTGTTTTTCTGCAGCGTCGTGACAGCCTTGTGCTTGGCCCTTGCGGAGCGGCTGACAAAATCCGCGCAGTTGTTGGGGATGTCTATGCCCTTCGCGATCTTTGAAGCCAGCTCGCGGCAGGTATTGCTCCCGCACGCGCCGCAATCGTAAGTTTTCGAAATATCATCGAACTTTTCGAGCATCCTGAACGCCTCGTTGATCATGTCCTCCGTAACCGGTATTTTGCGTACAGCCGCAGAATTGTACGTCCTCATGAAATCTTCGATGTGCAGATTCTGGTCGAAGGCCTCAAAGAGCTGATCTAAATAGTGTATGGCGTTTTCGTCATGCATAGCCGCCTGGCGCGCCTTGTCCATAATGGTGTTTATCTCAAAAACATCTAAATCATGACGGCAGGCCGTACCAAGGTTGCAGCCCTCGGCACAGTTGAGGACATCAAAAAGAACCGGGAGTTTGCCAAGCGGCTGCCGGGCGTAACCGTCAAGCGCCTTGTAAACCAAAGAGGGGCCCTCGGCCTTGTCGATGCGCAGCGCCTTGCCTGTGTAATGCTCCACGTTCTCCTTGAGCCCGCCCGGCATCGCGTACAGCGTACCAAGCCCCGCGTCGTAATGATCAAAACCGCTTGGGTTCTTGGGCATAATTATGCGGTTTTTCTCTACATACTCATAAAAACTCTTTACAGTCACATTGTAATCTACAATCCCCGTCGCCTCAAACTCGTGCGCCTTGGCCACACACGGCGACAACGCCGCTATTTTGGTCGTCACACCCTCGTAATGGCGCATGTATACGGCGGTGCAAAGCATGGGCGAATGTACCGGGGAAAGATATTTAATCAACTCACTTTTATGCAAAAGTATATAATTGACGATAGCCGGACACGGCTGTGAAATGATCGGCGACGGGCCGTTCTTCTGAATGTAGCGGATGTGCGCCCACGTACAGATATCGGCACCCAAAGACACATCGAAAATTTTGTCTACGCCCAAATTGCGCAGCCACGTTAGCACACACCCCCAATCATAAAAATTAGTCTGTACAGCAGGCGCCGCAAACATGCTTATACGCACCCCGCGCTTCAAATCGGCGAAAAAACGCGCGGTATCATCCTCATAATACCGCGAACCGTGATGACAGGCATGCTGACAGGCGCTGCACGCAATGCACTTGTCGTTGTCGATCTCGACCTTAATACTGCCATCGGGCGTTTCGGTGGTAACATTAGCCTCTTCAATAGGGCACACGCGGGTACAACGGTTACAGCCTACGCATTTTTCCAAATCATTGTGTATAAGCCTGCGCACAATACCCCCCTTTCTTTCACGACAAACCTACGCGAATATACGCGGATCTTTTATGGCGCTATTGCCAAAACCAAACATCCGCAACGTATTATAAATCTCGTTTATAATATAATAATTTTTTGCGAAAGGTCAATAAAAAATAAAGAAAATCAACAATATTGCAAAAAACATCGAAAATAAGGCCAAAAATGCAGATTTTCATTTACAAAATTATTTTTGGTTTCTTTAAATTTTTCAAATGATTATAATATTTTGCAAGAATTTTTCAAACGTTCGGGTACTTTTTCCCAAACCTTTCAGCCATGATAAATATTGTTTCGGCAGGGGCGGACACGGCCCACCCCTGCGAAACGCCCGGAGTCATCATAAAAAATCCGGTTTACTTCTTTGACGCCTGCTCCACCGCCACCGCGATAGCCACAGACGCGCCCACCATCGGGTTGTTCCCCATACCGAGGAAGCCCATCATCTCCACGTGCGCCGGCACCGAAGACGACCCCGCGAACTGCGCGTCGGAGTGCATGCGGCCCATGGTGTCCGTCATCCCGTAGGATGCCGGGCCCGCGGCCATGTTGTCGGGGTGCAGCGTGCGGCCCGTACCGCCGCCGGACGCCACAGAGAAGTACTTCTTGCCCTGCTCGGTGCACTCCTTCTTATACGTGCCCGCCACAGGGTGCTGGAACCGCGTAGGGTTCGTCGAGTTGCCGGTGATCGACACGTCAACGCCCTCCTTGTGCAGGATGGCCACGCCCTCGCGCACATCGTCCGCGCCGTAGCACCGCACCGAGGCCTTCACGCCCTCGGAGTACGCGATCTCCTTAACGATCTTGAGCTCGCCCGTGCCGTAGTCGAACTTCGTCTGCACGTACGTGAACCCGTTGATCCTCGAAATGATCTGCGCGGCGTCCTTGCCTAATCCGTTAAGTATGACGCGCAGCGGCGTTTTGCGAGCCTTGTTCGCCTTCTCGGCCAGCTTGATTGCGCCCTCGGCCGCCGCGAAAGACTCGTGCCCGGCCAGAAACGCGAAGCACTTCGTCTCCTCGAGCAGCAGCATAGAGGCCAGATTCCCGTGGCCGATGCCGACTTTGCGGTCGTCCGCCACCGATCCGGGGATGCAGAACGCCTGCAGGCCCTCGCCGAGCGTCTTGGCGATCTCGCTCGCCTTAGACTGCCCCTTCTTGATAGCGATAGCCGCGCCGAGGGTGTAGGCCCAGCGCGCGTTCTCGAAGGAGATGGGCTGCGTCTCCTCCACTATCTTGTAAACGTCAACGCCGTGGTCCTTGCAGCACTTGTCGGCGTCTTCGATTTTGTCCCAGCCGTACTGCTTGAGCACGGGGGCTATCTGGTTTATCCTTCTGTCGTAACCTTCAAAAAGAGCCATGTTTGTGTTCGCCTCCCGCGTTATTCGTGTCTGGGGTTAATGTATTTGGCAGCTTCCTTGAACCTGCCGTAGGAACTCTTCGCCTTTTCAAGCGCCTCTTTTGGCTCTACGCCTTTAAGCGTGATAGCCTCCATCATCTTGCCGAGGTGCACGAACTCGTAGCCGATGATATTGTCGTCCTTGTCGAGGGCCAGGCGGGTAACGTACCCCTCGGCCATCTCAAGGTAGCGGGGGCCTTTGTCGAGCGTCCCGAACATGGTGCCGACCTGGGAGCGCAGGCCCTTGCCGAGGTCTTCGAGCCCGGCGCCGATGGGCAGGCCGCCCTCGGAGAACGCCGACTGGCTGCGGCCGTAGGCGATCTGGAGGAAGAGCTCGCGCATCGCCACGTTTATGGCGTCGCACACGAGGTCGGTGTTGAGCGCCTCAAGAACCGTCTTGCCGGTCAAGATTTCCGCGGCCATAGCCGCCGAGTGGGTCATGCCGGAGCAGCCGATGGTCTCGACCAGCGCCTCCTGGATGATGCCGTACTTGATGTTGAGCGTCAGCTTGCAGGCCCCCTGCTGCGGGGCGCACCAGCCCACGCCGTGCGTAAGGCCGGATATGTCCTTGATTTCCTTCGCCTGCGTCCACTTGCCCTCCTGGGGTATTGGAGCGGGCCCATGATCCGCGCCTTTGGCGACGTGGCACATGGTCTGCACTTCATGGGAATATATCATGCTTACTCCTGGGTTTGAATGTTAAAAATTTAAAAACAAAGTCAAAATTAAAGTCAAAATCAAAGTCAAAGTCAAATAAGGGGGGAAGTCTCCCCCTCGCTCCAGCCAAAAATGGCAAAAAAACGCCATTTTTGTCTTCCGCTACCCCCCCTGCGGGGACACCCCGCAACGCCCCGATGTTATATACTCCCACCATCAATTTCCCCCTTAAGGGGGAAACTTTATAAAACCGGTACGTCAAAATCAACGTCAAAACATCATCGGGATGTCGATGTTGACGGTTGCCCTGGGGGCTTAAAACATAAATATGACCTAATCTATAAATATGGTATTCGGGCGGGGAAAAAACAATTTTTTTTTGCTTGCATTTCATAATTACCTTTTATTATATTGTATGACGTGGTTGTGATTTCTGCTTTTGGAGGGGTGGCCGAGCGGCTTAAGGCACAGGTTTGCTAAACCTGCGTAGGGGTAACCCTACCGGAGGTTCAAATCCTCTCCCCTCCGTTTTTATATAGTAATTATATTGTTGATGATGCGCTGTTGTCATCAGCGTACCGTCGGCATATCAAATAAATCCAACAAAAAAGAGGAATACTATGGCCGATCCCCGCGTTACATCAATCATTCTGGCCGGCGGGCAGGGCAGCCGCCTGCAGCCGCTCACCAAAGCACGCTCCAAGCCGGCCGTACCCATCGGAGGCAAGTTCCGGCTCATCGATATCCCCATATCGAACTGCCTCAACCACGGCATCCGGCAGATCTGGGTGCTCACGCAGTTCGCGTCCGAATCGCTCCACCGGCACATCTTCCAGACCTACCGGCTCGACCAGTTCTCAAGGGGCTTCGTCACCATCCTCGCCGCCTCCCAGACGCCCGACGGCAAAGGGTGGTACCAGGGCACCGCCGACGCCGTACGCAAAAACCTGATTAACTTCAGGAGGGCAGGCGAAACCATCCTCCTCCTCTCCGGCGACCACCTCTACCGCATGGACTTCGAGAAGTTCATAAACTTCCACTACGAAAAGAAAGCGGATATCACGCTTAGCGCCATGCCGGTCCAGCGGGCGGTGGTGAACGAACTCGGCATCCTCAAGATGGACTCCAACTACAAAGCGCTCGACTTCGTGGAGAAGCCCAGCGACGAAAAAATAATAGCCGACTTCGAAATCCCCGCCGAGCTGCGTGAGCCGGTCAAGGGCCGCGCCGCCGCCAAAACGCACATGGGGTCTATGGGCATCTACCTGTTCAACAAGGAAGTGCTGTTCGACATCCTGAGCAAGTACGACCACCAAGACTTCGGCAAGGAAATTATCCCGGCAGCCATCAGCAACTGCAATGTCTACGCCTACCCGTTCAACGGCTACTGGGAAGACATCGGGACCATCAAGGCGTTCTTTGACGCGCATATGGCGCTCACCACCAAGAACCCGCCTTTCAACTTCTACGACCAGAACAAGCCCATCTTCACCCGCGCGCGCTTCCTGCCCGCAGCCAAAATCGACAGTGCGGCCATCCACTCCTCCATCATCTGCGAGGGCGCGATAATAAGCGAAGGCGCGGTCATTACCGAAAGCATCGTCGGCGTCCGCTCCGTAATCGGAAACGGCACCAACCTCTCGCGCGTGGTGCTCATGGGCGCCGACGTATACCAGTCGGAAAACGATGACAACGACCCCATAGGCATCGGCAAAAACTGCCGCATCCGAAACGCCATCATCGACAAAGACGTAAGCATCGGCGACGACGTAACGCTCACAAACGAGCAAAACATCCAAAACGCCGAACAGGACGGCATAACAATCCGCGACGGAATAATCTGCGTGCCAAAGGGCCTGCGCGTGCAGTCGGGGTATGTGTTGTAAATTTGCATTTGGTGTACACGCTATAGGTATGGGTGCAGGGTGCCGTCCGGCGACATCACGCTGGCCGTGCAGTCGTCGGACGGCACCCTGTGCCCATGCCGCTGATTGTAACAAATTTCCATTTGTGTGAGTGTGGAGTTAACGTCAAAACCCCTGAATCCGTAGATTTTGACTTTAACTCCACACTCCAAACTGCACCAAATTATCACCTGCCATCCAACGAAAAACAAACCACCCGCGCGTCTTTCCTCAACATAAATAACGGGTACAACGCTACCAGCCCCAGCCACGAAACAACAGACAGCATAAACGAAGACTTGCACGAAATACGCCCCCACAACCCCCGCACCGCATAATACGGCAAAGATGCCGCGCCGCGCATTACAAAACCATTCTTCTCGAAAAGCATCCTCAAATTCCGCTTATTAAAATAGTGCACATGCGGCGACGCAAAACCCTTCTGCCACATACGGTCAAACGGGGCCTTAATCCCCAATCCATACATTATGCGGGATATCCCAAAGATCAACCCGCCGCTGTCGGGCACACTCACCACCACCATACCGGACTCCTTCAAATGCTCCCTGATCCCCCGCAGAACTTCCTGCAGCGCGGGAATATGCTCCATAGAATCATTAAACGTTATCGCGTCGTACCTCTTGCCGGACAACCCCTCCGCACCGGGGAAGAAACCGTTTATCACCTCGCATCCCCGCGCCGCGGCGGCACCGGCCAGACGGGCGTCCGGCTCCAGCCCAACCGCAGATAACCCCTCCGCCCCCGCAATATCCAAAAAAAGCCCGGATGAACAGCCGACATCCAAAACCTCCGCCCCTGCCCCCGGAAAATTCTTTTTTATCATCCCGCAGACAAACCGAAAACTCCTCTCCCGCACCGCCTCAAGCGATACAACCTCCGCCCCGGCGCCGGGCGGCTCGTGCGACCGCATGTACCCGCACCCCGCGCACACCGCGTAACCGCCGCCAATCCCGCGCATGAAAGACGCGCACACAGGACACTCTTCACCAATCCCCAAATCCAAAACCTCCCCTCGCCGCACAACGCCCAAAAACTACTTCTTCTTCTTAACAGGAAACACCAGCCACTTACGCAACGCAAAATTGCCAATAAAACCAATGCCCGAAGCTATGAGCTTGGCCCCGCTCCAGTGCACGCCGAAGAACGGCACCAACCCTATGAGCGCGTGCGTTACGCTGTAATCCAAAAAACCCATAAGCGCCACGGTGAGCGCATACAAAAATATCTCCGCGCCGGCGCTCCAGCGCGACCTGTGCCTGAACAGTATCGCTATACACAAGAGATAATTGCACGCCGATGCCACCACCAGCGCCGTGATTATCGCACTGTCCAGCGGCATACCAAACTGCGTCGCGGCCACGAAACAAACGTTGTTCACGACAAGCGAAACTCCGCCGATAAATAGATATATCAGCACCATTAAAGGCAGCGGCGCACGGTGCGCGCTGTAGTGAAAAACACAGTAGAGCGCACGGAGGCCGTCAGCCCAACCGATCTTCTTGCCCCCATCGTAGCCCCGCGGGTTGTAAGATATCGCGCACTCGTAAACTCTGCAGCCGGCAGCCGCCACGCGCGCGGTGATCTCCGGCTCAAAGCCGAACCGGTCCTCCTTAAGCTGCGGCGCAATATCCTGAATAACCTCGCGGCGAAAGAGCTTGTAGCAAGTCTCCATGTCGGATATATCCAAATCGGTGAACGCGTTGGAAACCGCTGTGAGGCCCCTGTTCATCTGCGTATGCCAGAAATGATGCACGCCGCGCGTGGCCGGGCGCAGGTAGCGCGAGCCGTAAACCACGTCGGCACGGCCATCAAGCACAGGCTCAAGCATCAAAATATAGTCGTTGGGGTCGTACTCCTCGTCGGCGTCCTGTATGCCCACAAAATCGCCCGTTGCGTGCACAAAGCCGGTCCGCAGCGCCGCACCCTTGCCGCGGTTGCGCTCGTGCCGGAAAACCTTCACCCCGGCGTGCCTGCCCGCAATGCCCTGCAGTATCTCCCAGCTGCCGTCGGCAGACGCGTCGTCCACAACCACAACCTCTACCGAAACGCCACTGCGACGGGAAAATTCAAGAACCCGGCCAACGCACGTCTCTATGGTCCGCGCCTCGTTGAAACACGGAACCACTAAAGAAAGCGTATAATTTGGGGGATGCTCCATAACCTCACTGCCGTTTTGAATTTATTACATAAAATAATATTTGGCGCGGCGGGGGAAAACGGTAATTTTTCAAAAAACATTGCCACCGCCCATGTAAATAAAATACGGGAGAATACTTCTACCGCCCCCTGGCCGCAGCCAAGTCTTTCGGCGGAATCCGCTACTACGAGGTCGATAAAGACTGGCGCCTTAGACATAAAGGGGTACAGGGGCAATATGACATAGTTATGCTGAACAGCACATCAGTATGTATCATACATCATGCCATCTGTTCAAATAATGAGGCCGCCTCAAGAGTTCATGGGCAGTTCTCCCTTCTGAAAAACAAAAATATTATTAAGGCCAAGTTGGAATTTATGTTTCTTTATGAGTGCAAAACCGCCCTTCTCAAATAAAGCTGGAATATCTTCCACCAAAAGCCCATGGTGTTCATCGAGACTCATCCCGTCTATCAGGCGCATTTTAAGTAACACAGCCAATATGGCGTCTACAAAGGGGGACGGTACAGTTAAAATTATACGTCCATCCGGATTAAGCCGGTCATGGCATGCCGTAATGAAATCCGACAGAGTTTCATTGGGAATATGTTCAAAGACAGCGAGGCAGGTTATGATATCAAAGTTTTCTGCCTCAGGCGGCATATCTTCCGGAAAAATCCCCTTGATCAATGTTACGTTGTCACATGGGTTTTTATTTACAGAATCAGTCAATGTCGGATCTATCCCCAACCCGCCGCGCAGACGGCTGCCGGCACGAACAAAGAGTTCGCCATAAAAACACCCGATGTCCAGCACTCTGGAACTGGCGGGAATATGCCTGAGCGCCTTGGATATACGCCATTTTTGCAACATTTTATCAATAAATTTCATTATCGGGTCCTTTGAATATCAGAGAGAGATTGTTTCTTGTATTTGATAACATTCTTTTTAATCCTCTAATGTTTGGGGAACAACAAATGTAATCCTCATATTTGATGTTTTTTTCAGAACAATTTTCTGTATTAAATCGCATACGCATGCAATAAAGACGGGTATAGGGTTTCGTACAGTACAAAAACCAGTAATCCAAGATGTTAATTTATAAGATTGCAGAAAATGATGTATGGATTGCACCCAAAACGCAGGGGACAACATATATTGTATGCTTTTTACCTCAAATCCGGCATCTTTACCTATTTTCGACAAAGTTTTATAATTAAATATGGTCCAATGCCTTGGAAGGTGATATCCACCCCAAAAACCTTTTCTAAATAACCATGCGTCCAAAGAATCAATATTAGGTGTTTCCACTATTAGCTTACCTCCACTCTTAAGAAGCATAAAAGTTTTAGCAATTACAGCGTTTGGATTATCCAAATGTTCGATAACCTGCTTCAATATAATCATATCAAAGAAACCATCCGGTAAGGAAATCTCCTCTAACCGTCCAGATATAATATTGTATCCGGCATCAGAAATTTTTTTACAAGCATGAATATCTATATCATTACCCCACAGTTCCCATTTTCCCGCTCCAATACTCTTGAGACAGTCAAGAAATGTTGCGTTCCCACAACCTGCATCCAAAATTTTCGCCCCTGCCGGCAGAGTGTAAGCTAATTCACGGGCCTTGCGTACCTCAAACCAACGCCTTACTGTGAAAGTCAATCCTTTTTTATCAAAGTGATAAGGCTCGTATTCCGGTGGATAAATGCGCCCCAATTCACTCTGTGCAGGCCTGGGATTCAAAAACATTACGGTACAAGCCTCACAACGTACGAGCGTAAATTTATCAGGGGATGTCCCATACTCATAGTCATAACCCCGTGCGCAAACGCTAAATTCACTGTGTCCACAACATGGACACGTAACATTATCCATACGGAGCGGTAAACCTTTATCCGCCATTTGCCCCACCCCCCATGTATTTATACAATTCAGGTACACTTTTCCAAGGCATAGGCATAACCGAGTCACTATTGTGCTGATAACATGGATTACTCTCAATAAATTCCCGATCCTCCGCAGCGAGGCATTGTGGCCAATATTTGGCGAATTTGGGATACAACATCGCCCTTTTTCGTATTGTTTTTATGCTTTCCTCGCGGAGACTTCCAAGTGATACCTGAATAAACGGACAAGGCATGATATCACCATAAGCGGTGAGATATAATTTTTCCTTTACTGTTCCACACCCAACTGCTTTCCAATTGTGTTGCAGATCTATATGGCACAGAGGATGTCTCCGTACAAATTCCCGCCATTTATGTTGGTCATCGTCTGTGAGCATAAATTCATTACATTCGCGCCAGTTTCCAGCCGGAACTGCCAAATTGATAGAGTGCCAAATCCCCCTCTCCTCGGCGAGCGCCACAGCTTTTAGAAACCCCTCACTATCTATGTTAGCGTGGGAAAGGCACGTTGATATCATAGTTTGATAGCCCAAATCGCGTGCATTATCCAGTGCCTCGATCGCCAAATTAAACGCTCCCGGATAATTACGGAATGTGTCGTGTTCTTCCGGTATGCCGGAGTCTATACTGACGCAAAAAATATCGGCTCCAGCCTTGCGTAATAATTCCAATCTAACACGGCTCGCAAGAATTCCGTTACTCTGGATACTGATTCCACACCGCTTCGGTTTGAAGGTTCGTATAATATCCTCAAGGTCCTTACGCAGCAGGGGTTCACCGCCGGTAAAATGAAATATCAAACAGCCTTCTTTGCACAGCTGATCCGCAAGACGTGAGTAATCATCCAAAGTCAACTGTTTTGCCTGCGTTTGAACCAGGGTAACTGCAGAACAATGTGAACATTTCATATTACACGCATAATCCACAGCGACATCCACAAAACGCAACCGATTTTGGCGTAAAATTATTGTACACAATCCACCCCATACCGACCGCAAAAGAAACACCGGCTTCCTTTTCGCCAAATTTAATAGCAACCTAAAGTTTGAGAAAAACCTATTTACCATTTGTATTATCCTTTATTTCTGATATGTGTCTTGTCTTAACGCGTATAATATCCAAAAGAAACGCCGTAGATATCACCTGAATTCCAATAACTATCAGCGCGAGTGACGGCAGCGTTACCCGTAATACTTCTTGCGGATTAAGCGCGCCATACTCACTTTGAGACCAGAACCATACGCCGCCTGCGCCGCCGCTCAACCCGAGCAGGATAAGGGCCGCGCCAATGAGCGAACCGCTGTTCACCGTGAAATTTTCGTATATGGCCAACTGCCTTGTAACCGGAATAAAACGCGACTTTCTGGCGTAAACCTTTGCGATTATGCCGCAGGAGATAATATTGACCCCGGCAATCATAAGGACAATCATATAGACCAGAGTATTGACGTCGAACGTAACTTCGCCGATTTTGACCGGCGTAATAACCAGCACTACCGATGCCATAAGACCGGCCAAAAAGCAAAACAGTCCGGATACAAAGAACAGGCGGTTTGGCGCATACATGAGCAAAAATTTGAGATGGCGCCAGCCGTCCCGCCAGCTGCGCAGATGCGGCGGACGCGTACGGCCGTCGGGCGACAGGGTGGTTGGTACCTCCGATATTTTGTACCCGTTAATTGTCGCCTGCACCACCATCTCGCTCGCATACTCCATACCGGTTGTTTGCAGGCCCAATTCCAGTATCCGCGTGGTGTTATACCCGCGCAAGCCGCAATGAAAATCCCCGATAGGGCACTTGAACAGCATCTTTCCGATCCCGGAGAGAACAGGGTTCCCAAGATACCTGTGCAACGGGGGCATTGCCCCCTTCTTGATACCACCCTTAAATCGATTGCCCATAACAAGGTCGTCACCGGCACGGAGTCTCTCCACGAAGGGCATTAGATTGGAGAAATCGTAACTGTCATCGGCATCCCCCATGATAACATATTTGCCGCGAGCAGCGTTGCATCCGCCAATCAGCGCCGCCCCATACCCCGCCTCAGGAACGCTTACCACCCTTGCGCCGCACTCTTCGGCTATCCGCGACGAACCGTCGATACTGCCGTTATCTGCGATCAATACCTCTCCCGAAATGCAATGCTCCGCCAAAAAAGTATGAGCCTTACCTATGCAAACAGCAAGAGTCTCCGCCTCGTTGAGGCACGGCATAAGTATCGTAAATTCCACATCTTTTTCACACGAATATTCGTTTAACATTGCCATTTTCTCTAATAAACCCTTATAAGCCCTAAAGAATATTGAAGATAACGGTATAACACCGGATCGCTGTGCGTCGGCGAAGCGCTTGACCCGCTTACAAAAGCTAACAACCCGACGAACGTACTTACAACAAGCAGAAAATACACTACTTTCAAACGTGTTTTGTCCTGATGGACACTATGAATGTCGTTACACCAATAGAACGCGCAAAACAACGCCGGGAAAATAATATACACGGCAAAATCTACCGTATACCTCCAAATATACCCAATAACCAGTGAACCGGCCATTATTGTTATAACGGCAACAACCATAGATACCAACAGCACATAAAACGCCTTGGGCATATTTTTGTTAAAAATGTTTCTAAAAAGGTAAAAAAGACAGAATACTATCGGGAAATTGATGAGTCCGCCCCCACCCTCATTAATCAATCTGGAGCCGAAAAGCATACCTGAGAGTGACGGCGCATATTCGACATACGGAAAATACAACGAGTACCTGTATGGAAGAAACAGATAAAGCGCGGAAGATACGAAGAACCTGATAATTTTACCGATAGGATTTATATGTCCGTAGGCGTCAACATTTATAATAGTCCAGTTATAACGCGCACCAAACTCAAAAACAGAATCGAATCGGACGTAATTATAAATACACAAGGGTATCGCGACCATTATGTATGGAACCGCGACAAGCATAAGCAATTTCCATGACCTGCGTTTCCATAGAATTACCGGAACAAAGAGCGAGACAAAAATCAAGGTCGGGCGGCAGCCTGCCACCAATGCCAGGCACAAACACGCAAAAAACAGCTTCAAACGGTTGATTTTTTCGTTTTCCGTCGATTTTAGCAGCAACAGGACTCCGGCGCAGGAAAACATGAGCGCCGCCGCCTGAATCATGGTATAGTGGAGCGGGAATCTCAAAACACCAACCAACCCGCTGGCGAAATACAAGGTAACAAACGAGAGCAGAAAAAACGCGAACCGGGAATCAGGCATATATTTTCTAACGCAAAATCTCCAGAGGGCGGCCAACAAAACCACTACAATGGCGGAGAACAGAAATACCCCGGCGTGGTTTGACAGATAACTGCCGGTAACCAGTCTGTAAGGGACAAAGAGAAGAACCGCCGGAGCAACGCCGAAATAGCAATAATGCTTCCCCTTATACCAAGCCCAGTCAAACATCACGCCGCCGGGCCCGGCATAACCTTTGGCGTGCATCAAATTAAAATCGTAAGGGCGCTCCTCATTAAGCAGTTTCTCGGGAGTACCGTTATCCAAATATACTTTTCCATCCATAAGAGCGTCAACCAAAAACTTGTTATACTGCTGGTACACCTCGTTAGAGTGTATTTTCCCGACCGATGTGTAAACGCACACCCACGAAAAAAGAATCAACAAAACAACGGCAGAAGCATATATTAGAGCCTGTTTCCTGCTCGCCGGGTCAAACCTGTACTCAAGCAGGAACCAGGCCGCCCTGGCGCGAAGCTTTTTATGGAAAAGCAGGACGGCGGCGAAAAACAGTATCGAAAGAGCGAGAAGGCGAATACCGCTGAAATAAAGGGGAATCCGCTTATTTACAGCAACCTGAAGCATACCGAATTTTGACGTTTCCGGGTTTTCTGCGAGACCAAACGGCCTGAAAACAACCCTTAGCTCCGAGACACTCCCGCAGGGTTGGAGCGGAGTGTAATTTTCGTGGGGCAGATGCTTGTAAAGCAGCCGCGAAAACCCGCGGGTGCTCTCCTCGTCGGTCCACGAAACCGACATCACCGCCATCTCGTAGCCGCCAAAGTCCAGCGCGGAAAATACGGATGTAACACTTCTGTCTAACCCGCTAAAAACCACACCGGGGAACTTTGCGCCCCCGCTCCCCTCTTCAAATACAAGCTCCGCCCTGGTTCCGTCGGAAGTCAGTATCACCCCGGGGGCATCCGGAGAAAGCTCAGTTGTATGGAGCTCCGGGCCGGCGAAGTACTTCAGGTAGTACGGGAAGTTGAAGACAGTAGCCTCAATGGCAAACGCGGCGAGCGCGGCGACGCAGAACCCCTGCACAAACGCCCTGCCGCGAAAAATATTGGGAGACGCATTCCGGCGAACCAGCGCAAACACACCGCAAATGGCGAAAAAAGCCACAATCAGGGTGGCCGATATGTTAAAGTATTTTACAAACACCGCAATTGCATAGCTGCTCATCAATAGTTCCTGTGGGACGATAAATATCATATCACTAATTTAGATAATATATGTTATGGAACGGAGGAATGCAAATAATATTGGAAATGAACCCACCGATATCACAGTAAACTGGTAGTATTAAAAAAAGTTATACTATCCGGCGGCGCATATATTATTTTGTACGGATTGAAAGGATATCACCGTGGACAACGCGACAATCACTCTGCTGATAAGATACTTCAACATCCTCTCGGCCACCGTTATGGCATTCTTGGCCATATATGGGGTCATTACCGTGTTTTTCAAAAGCTCCAACCTCAATATCTTCCGCGGCAGGGCGTTCATACAGGCGTTTTGCGTTGCGGCCCTTGGGGCGTTTATAATTGAGGCTACGTATTTTAATTACCCCTACTACCTGAAGTATTTCGCCGACGGGGAGGTGCACGCTATCGGGATTTCCCCGCAGGATTCTACTGTTATGCTGACATCAGACGGAACTTTGGCGGAAACGATATATCAGACTAAAAAAGACAGTACAACTGTCCTGAGCGGCATCACCTTCAAAAACCTTAACCGGAGAGTAACTTCGGTATATATCGAGCCAATTTTTGACACCACGGACGAACTTATAACCGCTCAGGTGCTGTTTACATTCGACGGGCTTAAAAACAGCATCACCAAGTTTCCCGTCAGAGGATTACCCAATACGAATTACATTACGATTCACCCTTACGGGAACGTTTCGGAAATTCAAATTCACCTGTCGGCCAAGATATCTCAGTTAGCTCTGAACAAGCAGGTTCCGTTTTATTTCAGCGGGCTTCGGATATTTGTTTTTTCATGTGTGTTCTTTGCGTTCATACTGTTTTTTAACAAGAGGCTTCGCGCCAAAACCGCGTATATTCTTTTTGAGTATAAGTTTGATCCCGCAAACAGGAGGCAGAAAATTGTTTATGCGTTTTCGGTTGTATTGCTTATCGCGTTTTCATTTATTTGCGCTTTTACCTCAACATCTGAACCCACCGAAGAGGAATTTCCGGGGCTTAAGCAGTACAACAAATATTTGGTCGACGCGCTGATACAGGGAAGGACGTATCTGGATTTTGGGAATCCCGAAAAGTTGCTGGAGGCGGAGCACCCTTATTCTACCAGGTGGCTGAAAAGCAACGGTTACGAATCAAATGTCGACTGGGCGTATGACTGGGCATGGTACAAGGGAAAATTTTACTGTTATTTCGGCATAGTTCCGGCGGTTATCCTGTATGCGCCGTATAAAATGATCACGGGGGACTATCTGCCGAACCACGCCGGGATATTCCTGTTTATGGCGATATCCGTGATTTTGCTGGCGATGCTGTGGAGGCATTGCGTTATGAGATATATGCCTGATGCCACATTTGTATTCTACCTGCTCTCCTTTCTCACCCTTTTCTTCGCGAGCGGACTCTTTGGCCCGTTAAGATTCACACGGTTCTACTCTATAGTCTCGGCGGCTGGTTTTATGTTTGTTGCGGCAGGAATTCTGCTGCTGCTCAAATCGGCCGCAGGCGAGCGCCCAAACCTCTTAAAGCTCTTCTTCGCCTGCCTGTGCTTCGCGCTGGCTGTGGGCTGCCGCCCAAATCTGGCCATCGCATCGCTATTGGTGCCTGTTGTTATGTGGAGGTACAGGTCGTTTAAGCTGGCGATGTTTATTCTGGCGCCATATATAATGGTCGCGATACCACTGTGCTTCTATAACTATATACGTTTCGGCTCAATTACCGACTTCGGTGTAAGCTACAACCTTTCAGTCTTTAACCCGCCCGCGTATAAAGGTATTTTAAACCCCATAGGCAAATTAATAAATACATCTATGATTTCCATGTCCTACATATTTCTACCGAACGACTACTCAATTTTCTTCCCTTACGTAGAATGCATATCACGATACCCTAAAACGCTGGACGGAATCCCCAAATTCTATGACAAAGGCTGCGGAATTATAAACTTCCCGATAGTACTATGCCTGTTCTGCTTTTTCAGGAGTATCGCCGCCAAAAACAGGCCCGAAACCTTTCCGTTATTGTCGGTATGCATGATTATTGCCGCCTGTTTCATTGTTGTCAATTCGTGGCTTATTGGATTTTCAGGACGGTATATGATAGACTTTGCGCTCTTTATCATCATACCGTCCGTATTTTGCGCCTACCTCTGGTGCAACGGCCAAACGTGCGGCTATCTGAACAGGCTCCGCCTGAAAGTTGTATACGTTTTGCTGGCCGTAAGCATATTCGTAGGCTTGTTTCTCTTCGCGGGCACGATAACAAACGATGTAACGTTCAGCAGTACGTCGCTATACTTTTATCTCCAACACTCCCTCGGAGTTTTAGGGGGATAAGCGGCACGCGGAAAAACATAGGCCACACAATTAAAAAAGGCAGGCCCGTAAGAGCCCGCCTTTTGTTTTAATGGTCAGATTCGGCCATTAGCCATACTTTAGTTTTGATGGCTTACTGACACCCGCCGTCCCTGAAGTTCGGAACCATTTTCAAAAGATCAGCGTTTCCGCTGTGGTTGAAACAATCTGAAGTATTATACACTGTGTTTAACTTTTGACCCGCAGCAATAGCACCAAGCTTATTGCGCAACTGACCCTCAAACGCACCTTTTTTCAGATTTGCCGGTGTATTAATGGTCGCGCTATAATTCCACCACCTGCTATCGCTGGGCGCTGTAAAGGTGATATTGTCTGCATTATCCAACTCATTCGAGGTATTAAGACCCGTTTCTGCAACAGCGGCCAAAAAACCCGACTCAAAGCTCGCCAGCACCCTCGGCGCCTCAGCGACCTTCGCCTTGTTCGACGCTTCCGTGAACCTGGGTATAGCCAGGCTCGCCAGCACGCCGATGATAACGATAACAACCATGAGCTCAATCAGGGTAAAACCCTTTTTCCCGAGTTTGCGCATCATGATAAACCTCCTTTAAAAAAGTGTTGATGTGTATGTTTTAAAGCATTTTTGCCTGTTTACGCCGCACCGGCCTTAGCCTTTTTCCATCCGGCTCGCGAGCCCGTATGGCTTAAAGCATTCGTTCCTATCGGCCCTTCATTTTTAATTTTACCAACTCTTGACACTAATTACAAGACGGTAACATCAATAAGTTATTGTCATTCCGCGTATTACATTATCGCTGCGCCGGCCCGCGTGAATTATGCGTGATAATACCGTGTGCCGGTGGGAGAAATATATGCGCTTGACTTTACGAATGCGATTTTATTTGCGTGAAATACACGTGAATACCATGTTATATATTATTTTAGAGTTTGCCGTAATCGGCCTTTGCGGATGTAACATATTTCACAAATATAGCAGGAGATATACCTATGGAGTCTACGAAAATACCGGGGTTGCAGGTGAAGAACGACAAGATAGTGATAGACAAGATGGTAGAGGGCGTGAGAATATACAAAACGCTTGACACAACGGACATTGTTCTTGCGCAAAAGATAATGGCGCGCCTCGTAAACAGCGTACTTGAGCGGCAGTACCTGCCCAAGCGCAGGAGTATGCTTACCGTGCGGGATATTATATCCTCCTACTGGGACGGGCACATGAAGTACAAGAAGTACGCCTACAACGCGCACTTCATACTGAGCGCCGTGTCGGAGCGGATCGGCGGCATAAAGATTCACAGCGTCACGAAGGCGGACATACTTAAGTACATCCGCGAGCGCCTCGCCGACAAAAAACGCAACGGCAGCGCTGGGTGCATATCCCCCCGCACCGTCCAAATGGAGCTGCAGTATCTAAGCATGGCCGTGAACTTCGCGGTAGACAACCGCCTGCTCGACACCAACCCGATAAAGCGCTTCATCTACGTGCCGCGGGGGCTGCCAAAAAAGATAGTGCTCGACGACGGCCGCGAGAACGGCCCGGAGTGGGCGGCGATATACGGCGCCGCGAGCGATGACCTGCGCCCCATCATACTCACCCTATACGAAACCGGTATGCGGCCAAACGAGTGCCTGCGCATGCGGTGGAGCTGGCTCACGCGCAAGGACGAGCGCCGCTGCCTGATAACGGTGCCGTCCCACGCCGACAAGGCCGGCTACGAGCACGACGTACCCGTCTCCGCGCCGCTTCTGGAACTCTTCAGGGGGATGGGTATGAAAAACAGCGAGGCGCTCGTCTTCCCGTCGCTAAGAAGGAGATGCAAGCCCCGGCGGAGCATCCACGACGCGTTCACGGAGGCGCTCAACAGGTGCGGCCTCGCCCAGAAGGGCATCACACCCTACGCCCTGCGCCGCACCCGCATAACAATCTGGGACGCCATAGACTCAAACGCCTCCCGCTACGCCGCCGGCCACGTACCCGCCGAAATCCACACAAGGCACTACGTCCGCATCCCCCCGGAAAGGCTGTTCAGGCTGGTCGGGATGTGAAAAACGCCCCAGCCGAGCGGATAGACGGCGGCCACGCAGGGAAAACGCGCGGAAAAACAAAATTTTCCGCACACTGTGGCGTAAAATGTATTATATTTTTATATTATATGGAGGGATTATGCCAAAACACATTGAATTGGAACCCGTCGGAACAATAATCCGCGAGGAACTTTTTGAGCCGTATGGCCTAAGCGTTGACGATGTTGCGAAGGCTGCAGGGATTCAGAGTTGGGACTTGGAGGCAATAATATACGGTAACAAAGAGATAACCGCAGAGATAGATCTGCGGTTGACAAAGTATTTCGGAATGTCGGAAGGCTTTTTTTCCCGGTTGCAGACCGATTATAATATGCGAGTGGCCAAAAAAAAGCTGCATGGAAAGTTGAAAAACGTCATTTCTCTCGTTGACCAAACAAAAAAAGTAGCGGTATTGTGATACTATCGTTTAAAGATAAGGAAACGAAAAAGGTTTTTGATGTGGAATACAGTAAAAAATTCCCGTCAGAAATACAATTGCGCGCACAAAAAAAGCTGCGTTGGCTGGATGTTGCCAATTCCCTGAACGACCTGATACGCCCCCCATCAAACCGCTTGGAAAAGCTAAGCGGCGGCCGGGAAGGGCAGTACAGCATCCGCATCAACGATCAATATAGAATCTGTTTCGAGTGGAACGGGAACAACGCCGAAAACGTCGAACTGACGGATTATCACTAATCCCCTAACCTCCGCCCCACCGGAGAGATTGCTTCCGGCCAATTACCGTTTTCGTTTAGCGGTAATTGGAAATCTATGTGTAATTCAGGCCACCCGGACGGCGGGGCTGGGGGCCAGGCCGGCTTTTCGGAGGGCGGCATCGTACTCTTCGTCGCTGAAGGCGCCTATGCTTCTGGCATGTTCATACCAGGCGAGGTCGCGCACGGTGGCGCGGGCCTTGGCGTACTCTTCGAGGATTTCGGGGGTGATTTCGAAGTTGTGGCGCGCGGCGGCGCGTTTTACGTCTTCCATAGATTTTACTACGAAATCGTCCTGCCCGATCTCGGCGGCGGCCCAAATGCTGAGGCGTGCGCACTCGGCGTCCGTGATGAAGTCGGCAGAATCCCACGGCTTAATATTGACTTTTCTCTTTATAGTGCCATTTTCCATGCGATATCTCCTTTGCCAGCTGCCTGGCGAGTTCAATGTCTTTTTTCTGCGTGGACTTGTCCCCACCGCATAGGAGGACAACCACCACTAATCCGCGCAACGTGTAGTAGACCCTGTATCCGGGGCCGAAATCCAGCTTAATTTCCGACACCCCGCCGCCAACGGACTTATTATGGCCCAAAGCCCCTTCTTCAATCTGGCTTATACGCCTTTCAATTCTGACGGCATATTCAAGGTGCTTTTTCTTAAAATCTTCCATCCACGCGTCGAATGTGTCCTCGCGCTGAATTTGGTATTTCACAGCCTCCTGCATACCGGTCTCCTTATTAATTTAATAAAAAATACGGACAAAGTCAATAGGGTAACGCTCCCCCTTTCGAGGGCCGAAATTGTCCCCTTGCGGGGTTCGCGGGAATTTTGTGGGCCGCCCGTGGGCGGGGTCAACCAAGTTATCAGCGCCGTGGGTACGGATTGGCCTGAGACAGTAAAATAATAGAATTTGGGGGGGAAGTCAATACATTAATAACAGGCCGGTATAATCGCGGGATAAGACAGCAAAACTGTGGTTTTGTGCACAATCCGCCCTTTTTTGCCTGAACCATTCAGGCCACCCGGACGGCGGGGCGCAGATTGATTACCGCGCCCCGCAATTCCGGTATCCGATGTTTTGGCTACAGGCGCCGGATGTCGTCTTCTGAGAGCCCGGTCCATTTGGCGATGGCGCTTACGTCTACGCTTTCGGCTTTCATGGCTGCGGCGATGGAGGACCGGCCTTTGGCCATACCCTCCTCCAAGGCGTCCTCCCTGGCTTCTTCCATCCAGTATTCTTTCATTTCTTCAATGGTTAGCCTGCATTCCATAATATATAAAAGCTCCGCTCCGTGAATGGTTAGAAACTCCGTCAGTATGCCCCGTTTCATGCACTCGGCGGTTGCGAGCTTTATGGCCTGTTTGCGGCCGTGATCTCTTTCGTAACCGCGCATAAGCTCCACAAACGTCTCGTACTGCGCCAGCGTCTCGCACTTGTGCAGGATTTCAGGGGCCTTATTGATATTAATATTGTATATGGTAAACTCCAAGTCAAGCGAAAAAGGCGGATTTTCCGGGCCGTGCCATTCCGTGAACATGTCGGAGAGGCGCATTTTCTGCTCCGGGGGCAGATTTCGGGTGCCATTATAGAAGACAAAAAAGTACGGGCGGGGGATTTTCAGGCTGCGCCCGTGGAGGCTTTTGGCGCTGTAGCGGGTCTTGTAGGTGTCGGCGGCGTAGATGAGGAGCCGCAGGGCGAGGTTTGGGCTGAGGGCCGACTGGTGCTCGGTGAACACTATCAGGCGGCCGTCGATCAGGTACGAGACGTCGTTCCGGCGGTCGATGTAGATGGGGCTGGAGAGCGTTACCTCCTCCATCGGGGTATCCGGCCCGAAATCGGTTTTCATTACGTAGCTGGCTACGCGGAGGAACTCCTCACGTTTCCTGAAAATAGCGCGGAATATGCCGTCCTTGTACTCGCGGTTGGCGCCGGGGCCGTCACCGGAGCCGTCGCCGGGAATGTTTGTTTCGTCAGACATGGCAAAATGTCCTTTCCAAAAATGGGTTATGGTTGCCGCATAGACGGAAATATTTCCGGCAATACGGGGGGTTGGCCTTTTGGTGGCATTAATAAGGTAATAAGGGAAATTTGTACTGCGAGGTCCGAATTTGTACCAAGAGAGCCCGCCGGGAGAACACCGGGGGGCGCCGTGGGACGGAAGGCGGGTGGCCTTCCGATATCTGTAAAATAATATTTGGGCGCGGGGGGAAATGGGAATTTATCCCGACCCAAAAACTCGGCAAACGTGCATCCGGGCCGCCAGCGAACGCCGTAAAAGATTTTTTTGCGGCCATACCCCCAAAAACAGCAAAAAAACGCGATTCCTGGGGAGGCGGATGAAAAAACTATAAAAATGGAAAAAGCTTGAAATTACAATAGTACCAAAATGGTTCCGGCGTTAAATTTTCCGCCGGCGTGGCGAGGAAAAGAATTATATTAATGCTCTTGTTTGGAACATTTCGTCAAGATCGTTGGGGGGAGCGGATGGAGGCGGACAAGGGGAGCGCTGAACCGGTAAATGTGCAGTTTGACCGCGATTTGCAACGACAGATTGACGGTACTCTGCCTACAGGGCATATCTATATATTGGGCCGCCCCGGAGCGGTGCTGCTGGCGGCAGGGCTGGATGATTTGCCAATTGAACTGGCATCAAGCGTTTTGGATGCCAAATCCGACAAAAACTACAGACGCCCGCACCCATTCGACCTTTCGGATATAAGGGGGCTGCCGGCAGCCATAAATAGCCCCATTGCGGTTTTCAAAAGCACAAAGAACGATGGCGCAAAGGTAATTCTTACCGATTTGAAACACGGCAACCATAATTTTGTGGCTGTGGTGAGAATCCGTAAAGGCAAAGGCCGAATAAACACGGAGGTAAATAATATAGTAAGCCTCTATCCCAAAGACAATGTTACGGACATGCTGACATGGTTCAAGAGCGGAAACAGGCTTATTGCGTGGGCAGATAAAAAGAAGGCCCTCCGGTATGTCTCGACCCAATCGCCGACTAATATTGTAAGTGGAGACCCGGAGGGCTTTATAAAGTCTGTAAAAGAGACGATACAAAACTTTAGAATCCCATCCTATTAACTAAGATACTACATTCCGCCCAGAAAGTCAATACCAAAAGCCAAAATAATTCCCATATATTAGGCCGAGGACCGCCGGGAAATACCGCCAATCCCCCCATTTATCCCGACCCAAAAACTCGGCAAACGTGCATCCGGGCCGCCAGCGAACGCCGTAAAAGATTTTTTTTGCGGCCATACCCCCCCAAAACAGCAAAAAAACGCGATTCCTGGGGAGGCGGCTGAAAAAAAACCTTAAAATTGAAAAAAATACTTGAAATTAGTGTCAAGTCGGTGTAAAATTAAAAATGAAAGGCCAACAGGCCCCAACACCTGCCCCATACGGACCAGCGAGCCGGAGGGGACAAGGCGGGGCGGCACGGACAAATTGACAAAATATTTAAAAAAAACATACACATTCACACTTTTTAAAGGAGGTTTTATCATGATGCGCGTACTTAAAAATAAGGGGTTCACCCTTATCGAGCTCATGGTCGTTATCGTTATCATCGGCGTACTGGCCAGCCTGGCTATACCCAGGTTCACGGAAGCGTCGAATAAGGCGAAGGTCGCCGAGGCGCCGAGGGTGCTGGCGAGCTTTGAGTCGGGGTTCCTGGCGGCGGTTGCTGAGACGGGTATTAATGCCTCAAGTGAGTTGGATAATGCAGACAATATCACCTTTACCGCACCAAACGATAGCAGGTGGTGGAATTATAGCTCGGGCATTAATACAGATGCAAAATTGAAGAAAGGTGAATTTGAGGGTCAGTTACGCAATAACCTCGGGTCTATTTCTGCGGGTCAAGCGTTAGCCACAAAATATAGTGCTGCAGATTGTTTCACCCACAGCGGAAACACTGAACTTTTGAAAATGGTTCCGAACTTCAGGGATGGCGGGTGTCAGTAAGCTAAGCCTTGGTTAAACGTAACAAATTTTATCAGGAGGGACTGTCTCGGTTGAGGCAGTTCTTTCCTAATTTTGATTATCAATTAATACTCTGTTTCAAAACAATTAAAAATACAATTTAATGACTAATAACCCTTTAAAGGATATAATTAATGAGTACAAAAACTAAAGATGACGTTATCAGGGGGATAACACAGTTTACATGGGAAGGAGTAAATATTTCGGATAAAAGAACGTCTGTTTTGGGCATCTGGTTAGTAGACGCAGCAATGTTTCGCGCTTGGCAGACGGACGTTTTGACATATCTTGAAAGGTATACCCCAAAAGCTATACATTACATTGAGGCATTTAAAGACACGAAAGCAAATGATTATTTCCCTAAAGATGTGGAGAACCGTATAGATTTACTTAATCGTTTAACAAAAAGTATTTACGAGGGCACGGTAGATGTGGTTCTATAAGTGAACATTAGCATCACCTGCAACGTGTACAGTTTCTGGTGGTGGTTCTGTTCTTTAATTAGATACGATAAGTCGTATAAATTGAGAACTGTCTTGGTTGAGACAGTTCTCTAGTTTTGGTTACTGTAAAAAATTTAATTCATTCACTATTCCTTATATAAAGGTGGATACTGATGGCGACAAAAGAAGATATTGCTCAGAGTTTGGCTACGCATATAAGGCAATGTGGAGCAAGCCTAGATATTCAACAATATGTTCAAAGTAAAATTGATAATTTAGTCTATTCTAAAACACAGGAGCCACTATCGGGTCAGGATAAACTGGATATTATCGAAAATATAAATATTGAGTTGAGTGCTCCACGAACAGGGAAATTACGGTTTTTAGGCGAATCAGATGATTCCCGTGATTTTATTGAGTTAATAAAAGCTATTCAAGATAAATATAAAAAACAAAGGAGGAAATAGGGTAATGGATAGTATAATGACAAATGACATTCTGGCAAGATTGAGCGTTCTTGAAAAGTCAAATATTGACTGGGTAGCACTATTCATAGGAATTGGGTCATGTGTTATAGCTCTTGCCTCAGTTATACAGAGCTATGCGTCAAGAAAAGATAATAATTTTAATAATATTGACAACCAAATCACTACGGCAAAGATGAATTGTCAAGCAATCGCAATGCAAACTTCTGATACTACCGATTCCCCAGAGAATAAAGAAATTAAGAGAAAGCAACTTAATGCTGCTGTTGAATTGGTTCTGAATGCATATGAAAATGCTTGCAATGCATTTTATACAAACAAAATAAGACGAGGGGATTTCAGAGAAAAGTATCATCATGATATACGTTCATATATTGAAAAATATCCAGGAAAATTCGCACCTCCACTTACTATGTATTCTAAAATGGAGCAATACTATAAGGAGTATCACAAAAAGTAGGTCGGGTCTGTCTCAAAAATCGTTTAACCCTAAATCAGGGTTAAACGATTGATTTACAACATCATTAACAAAGAACAATCTAAGTGTGGCTTTCGACTTTCAAACAAGTTCGGAAGTCTCCGCTTAGTAACAATAACACACTGGTCTTACGGGGGCCGTTTGTTTGTATAACTAAATTCGAACTTCAAAGAAAAGAGGCACAAATGAAAAATGAGGAAGATTTTTTGAAAATCAATTATCCGAGAATTCCAAAGTCAAACAAAGGTGGTTGTGTGCTCGATGGTCCGTATGTAGTAGTCCACGCATCGGAAGGCAATGGCACTGAATGGGCTATTGTCGCCTTAGACTGGTGTAATGACGCATCAAAAATACCTCCAGAACGGTTTCCGCGCTTTGGTGTGCGTTGGGGACGTTGGGGAGGTTTTCCACTCGTCGGTGAAGATGACTCAGTTCCTGTTTGGATGATTTTGCCCGGCGAAGTATCAATAGCAATTTTGAAAGGCGGTGCATTCGGTCTGCCGTCGCAAAAAATCAGCCTTCTGGAAGATTTTCTCGCCGGCAAAATTACCGGTAAGGATTTGAAAAAACAGTGGTAATTTGTAGTGAACCTGTATCATCGTTAAAGATAGATTTATAACATCATCATTAAGGAGAATTCATGGGAATAAACATAAGTCAGGTATTTCCGTCAGGCAGGTGGGGTGTTACATACAAGTATGTGTGCCCAGGCCTCGACGGGTGTTGCGTAGGCATCACATTCCAAAACGTGGGTGCGCCCGAAAACTACTGGTGTACTATGGTAAAACAGGGTGAAGGTGAACAATTTCAGTTTGGCAAAGTTTACCAGTGCAATGACGGCTATACCCTAAACGATACGGGTATAACTACCAAGACTATATTGACAGACAATGGGTTTAAGCTTATGGATACTTACACTGTTTGGAATGAAGAGTTTTATTCAGACCTTTTTTCTAATCCAGAAAAGGTTATTGAGATATTTGAAAGTAAAGTAAACGAAATTTCATCAATGGTTGAAGGTAAAGGATTTCATTTGTGAAATCAGGTCTGTTAAAAAAACTTTGTAGGTACGCCAGTCCGGCGCGAGTAGCATAGCACGGTAAGAATCTGTAAAAAAGAGTACCGGTGGGGCCTGTCTCGGTTGAGGCAGTCCTCGTTTAATTTGAAGATAGCAACGAAAACTAAACATTAGGTTGGTAAACTATAACAATAAAGGATTATGCTGATATGAAACAGGTTATAACAGAGATTGAATTTTCGATATTAGAGAACGGCCTTGATTTTATCCATGAAGCTGCAAAAAAATTGCAAGAATTGCAATCAGTTACTGAGGTTGACGATATAAAAAGGTTATTAAAATACGCAGTTTTACATACCTCATCTGGCATTGAACTTATTCTCAAACACCGTCTACATGCTGAGCACTGGACATATGTGTTTCAGGATATGAACAAGGCCGATGAAAAAACCTTAAATAATGGAGAATTGAAAAGTACTGACTCTAGTACAACCGTAGAACGTTTAAAAAAACTGTGTCAAATAACGCTTGATTTCAAAGATAAATATAAAAACCTACGAAATTTTCGCAATAAAATGGAGCATTTTAGTTTCAAAGTTAATGATGTCGCAATTAAGAATACTCTGCAATTTAGCATTTCTATGATTGTAAATTTTATCTGTAAGCATACTGATGTAGGAAATTTATCAAAAGAAGAGACGTTATTGCAAGAAATAAAAACTATCCTACGAGATTTAAATGAACATTATAAAGAAGCAATAAAACTTGCTAATAAAGAAATGAAAGATAAAAGTGTCGGTAGTGTCCATATTTGCCCTGAGTGTGGGGAAGATTTTTTTGCTATAATTGATGATAACAGTGCACATTGTTTTTTCTGTAACTATGAAAAAGATATGGGTAAAGAAATGGCAAATGCAGGTGTTAATAATCGTCATATTTGCCCAGAATGTGAAGGAAAGTTTTTTGCTATAATCGATGATATTTGTGCACATTGTTTTTTCTGTAACTATGAAACTAACGGTCTTGAGACAGCACAAAATTTAGCTGATAGCTATATTAAAGAAGATTTAGGAATTACAGTTCGAAATGGCATAGAATATCCGCGCTATGAATGTCCAAGTTGTGAATATGACACGTTTGTGTATTATCCTAAAGATGGAATTGTAAAGTGTTTCTATTGCTACTCCGATTTTGATCTGTCAAAGATTGCAATTTGTAACGATTGTGGCAAGCCATTTTATCTTTCAGCGGAAAATTTGTCTGCGTGTGGAGAGTGTATGGCAAGAAAAGAAGATAGGTTTTAATTGTAATAACGGGGCGGTCGCAAATGTGGCCCCCTTTCCCCAATTAAATTAAAGGAGAATAAGCAAAATGGATAGTACCAACATTATTTGTACCACATCTGTTGTCAACGATTCAAGCATTGCTAACATTATAGGAGAAGTGCTTGCGTATGACATTGCGAATGCGGCAGTGAACGTAACTGAGCCTGTAATCGCGTCGTCTAATGTTATCGATTTAACTGCTATTGTAGCTATAGTTGCTGCATTAATAACTGCTTGTACGGCGATCCTCTCGACATATCTGACAAATCGTGATAATATAAAACTCGCTGACAACGCGAGGTTAGAAGGAGAACTGCGGGACTTCGCAGAATCATGCGGAAAATACATTGGAATATCTTCGATACTATCACTTGCGTTCACGAACACATATGGTACTAACTTGGAAGACCATTATACTGATGACCATATGAAAGAGTTAAGGAGAAACGAGTTTATAATTTTTTCTCATATCGATCGTCCAGATATGACAAAAATTGGTGATTTAATGTGTAAATTGATGACTTATGCCATCGAAATGGCTGATCAAATGAATGAGCATTCCGTTGAAGAAAATAATGTGCAAAAACATTCGGATGAGTTAATTAAAATTCGTAACGAAATGAGCGATATACAAGATAAATTACTATTTGAATTTAGAAACCACGTACAAAAAAAGAGGGACGCTTTAGCCCGGAAATACGGCACGAAAAAAACATAACGGTCTGACCCTTCGCAAACTAAATCTAACCGGTCTGACCGGCCTGATGCCCTCCTAACCGGCACAGCCCTCCCCCGGCCTCCTCGCGGTATCTGCGGAATCGAGGTCAACGGAGGCCCTGCGGCTGTTGGCCACATTCGAGTCGGTGGGATTGTCGGACACATCGGCCTAAGTCGTTGTGTCAGCGGGTATCGGTGTGGTTGGGCGGTGAGGTTGGTTTTGGGCGTGGGGCGCGGCATAATTTCCGCGCCCTGGGTTTTGTTGGTTAGTGCAGGGCAAACTTCTTTTCGGCCTCTTCGAGGGTGTGCCCGTTTCTGAGAAACTCGATGATGTTTCTGCTGCCCTCCTGTTGTCCAGCTTGCCAGCCCTCCTGTTTCCCCTCCTGCCAGCCCTCCCGCCGGATATCGTCAGTAAGCCCGCATTTGTCTGCCAGATCCCTTAAAACCGCGTAAGTGTCTTTCATATGCCCCTCCTGAAATAAATTGTCCAAATTTTCATTTAACATCGTCACTAACCACGTGTGCAGGTGCTCGCGGCTTTTGGAATCGAGTTCCGTCAGCCTCTGCGCCGCAGCCTGGTCTATGCCGCGCTTCAGATTTTTCAGAAAAAACTCGCTGTCCGGCAGTTCCGAGCTCACCACGACTTGTTTAGTGCAGGGCGAACGCCTTTTTTGCTTCCTCGATGGAGTGCCCGTTTTCCAGAAACTCGATGATGTTCCGGCTGCCCTCCTGCCAGCCTTCCCGCTGTCCAGCTTGCCAGCCCTCCTGTTTCCCCTCCTGCCAGCCTTCCTGTTTGGCGTCGGCAATGATCCCGCATTCGTCCGCCAGATCCCTTAAAACTGCATAGGTGTCTTTCATGTACCCCTCCTTAAATAAATGGTCCTTGTTTTCCTTGAGCATCGTCACTAACCACGTGTGTAGATGCTCGCAACTTCTGGCATCAAGCTCCGTCAGCCTCTGCGCCGCCGCGCGGTCTATGCCGCGCTTCAGATTTTTCAGAAAAAACTCGCTGTCAGGCAGTTCCGAGCTCACCACAATCTGTACGGCAAGCGACTTTTCCGGGGCGATGCCCCTGTTA
>Ga0209755_10000687_pt1 | contig 59237 bp, 45 predicted proteins | sample TergutCo191P1_FD_187301 | JGI IMG/M metagenome (GOLD analysis project Ga0209755, IMG submission 187301) | Cornitermes sp. P1 segment gut microbial communities from Petit-Saut dam, French Guiana - Co191P1 (SPAdes) (version 2) | ecosystem: Host-associated > Arthropoda: Insects > Digestive system...
TCCAGCTTTCCGTTACCGCTGGAATCTTCCGTAAAGCTGTAGAGAATTTTTCTTAATTCAACCCAGTCAAAATTGAAATAACCTTTTTGTTCGGAAGGACTGTAATACGGATTAACATCAAGGTTCATTTCTCTTGCTACTATCGGGATACGCTGATTGTACGCGTGGCTGAAAAATATCCGCACATAACTGAAACCTTCCAACGGTCTGTAAGCGGGATTTGGACTTGATACCAAATTTATATTCCAGTATTTTTTTAGTTCTGTATCGTTTCCGCCTGAATTTGTATTCTTCAAATCCATCGGAGGATGGTATGCCGGCAGCGCGTAAGTTTCATTTTGATTAACAACAGAAGGAGGCGCTCCCATTGATGTATGATATTCATACGGAAAATCATAACCGTTATCTGTCAATCTTGTTATTGTAACATAATTACCCGGAACGCCTGTTATTTTAAAGTTATCAAGCACTGTATGATGATCCGGATATCTTGAAAATTGAATAAAAGCGCCCGGTTCAAGACATTCGAATTCCTGCCACATAGTGTTTCCGATTATTTCAAAGAAAACAGAATCCGAACTTATATCTGAAATATCTCTTCTGAAAGATATTTTATGTCCTAATTCCTGACGGAAAACAAAATCATCAATATCGGGCAACATAACAAACGGCGGCTGCGCAATATAGTGCGCGTCGGTTACTTCCCATCTCGCGTAATAAATATCATCATTACCGTCGTGCATAGACGCGCTTTTGTTTCTCTTTCCTCTAAGCCCGCTGTACATTACAATATTTAAATTACCAGCATCGAGCCCCGAAGGAGCGGTTAACGCGAAAATTTTAACTTCGCCTCTGAAATAGATCGTATCCGCTTCCGGGAGAAATGAGTTTGCGTTTCTCGTTTTTAATACTGTATGTGAATTCAACCTGATATGAAGGCTGCCTAACATTAAATCGGTTGTTAAATCCTGAATTCCGCTGCCGTCCATCTCAAGAATAAGCTGCGGAAAATTGATATCGCCTCCGCCGTTAAGAGTAACGTTATGCGTAATATCAACATCGCCTTTAGCGCTTACGATCGCGTCTTCTGTGTTTGTAATTTTAAATGACGCCGAAGGAACCGGATCTCCTGTTAAATTCATGTTATGCGCAATTAATTTTGACCCCTTAGCGAGAATTAAATCTCCGTTAAGACCGGCAAAATCATTTAACGGAGTTCCTGCCGTACCCATGTGCCACGAGCCTGCGCTTACATCAATTTCGGCATTGCCTTCAAGCGTAAGTTTTTTTCCGTCTGTCTGTTTGAAACTTGAATTTGCATGCACTGCAACCTGATTATCATCCATGACGATAACATCCGCTAAAACAGGAATTGCAGATGAAGCAACGCTTAATTCATGAGGCTGAGTGGATTCGGCAAAAATAAGACGATTATTGTTATGTGTATGAGTTCCAATGACAACATTGCGCCTGAATTGTATACCGGGATCTGTTGCGGTACTTCCTGTTAATTCGCCGTTTACGGAGGCTGTATAATTACCGTGAAAATCAACCGCTATACCTGTTGAAACAACAGGACCTGCTGCTATTATTCCGTTGTTTTGAGTATTTCCAGTAACATTCAGCGTGCCTGCCGTTCCGTTAGGTGCAATTCTGCCCAGAGCGCCTACAGTGAACAAACCGCTGTTGGTAATTGTTATAGCTCCGTCATTATTTGTCGTATTTGTATCGGTATTCAACGCGTTATTTACCGTTAAATTAGCGCCTGCAAACGAAAACCCGCCTGTATAATTCTGCGTACCGTCAAAAGTTGTAGTGCCCGAGCCTGCTGATTGCGAGAAACTTGCCGCTCTTACTGAACCTGTGAAATGCGCATTTGCAGAATTAGTTATAATAAGGTTTCCGATATCGATAACGCTTCCAACGCTGCCATTTACGTTTACATTTCCCGTACCTGCGGCAAATGTAATATTTCTGGCTGTTGTGTTTTCAATATTACCGTTAAGCGTAATATCTCCGTTACCTGTAAATAAATTAATTGTATTATTAATATTGATAACAGAACTTGTAATACTGATACTTCCAAGCCCCGCGGCAATTGTTCCCATATCAGCGGAAACAAAAACTCTGCCGGCTGCTGCGTTTACAACAAAGTTTCTTCCTGCAGTACCGTCTCTTGTTACGGCGGCAAACGTAATATCACCGCCGCTTGATTGTAAAGCGACATTTGCTGCAAGCTGTATTTCTCTTGTAAAAGTGATCGGAGCATTATTTGTTGTAATACCGGCTGCAAGACTGCTTGTTCCCGCAGCTGCAGCAGTCTGCGCAAAACCGCCGTGCGCAAGTATCGCGCCTCCGGCTGCCGCTTTGCTAAAAAGAGATGAATTAATAATTGTTGTTGTCCCGCCGACTTCCATCGCGTTGTCAACAGTTAATGTTGTTCCGTTAAAATTAAATGTGCCATCTGCGCTCACAGCGCCGTTTATTAATAACGAGGTTCCGGAAAAACCGAAATTACCGGATATATCGGCTGCGTGTATTTCCGCTCCCGCGTTCGACGCAAGAATTAAATTCGCGTTTGCGTTTGCCGCTGCGCTTGCAGCATTTCCGCCAAAAGTAATTCCGGCAGCGGTAATTGAAAAACTTCCGTTTTCTATAGAAATATTTTCATTTAAAATAAAAAATCTTGAAGAACCTAAATTCACATTTGTTTGACCGCCGTCAGCATGATAACTTTGAATTCTTCCCGCGGCATTCATTCTTAAATGATCAGTATTTGTTCCTGAATATGTATAACTGTTATTTGTATAGGCATTACTTGTGTAGAATTCAATAAAACCATTCGCGTCAATATTTATAATCCTGCTGTTCACGCTGTCAGTTACATTAACCAAAAAAACATTGTTATATCCTGAAAATTCCTTATTATCACTTCCGGTTGAGGGAATCGCGATATGACTTCCGAAACGCGCGCTTGTAGGACGTGTTGCTCCCGTATAATAAACAAGATTAACTGTTCCATGACGCGGTTTAATAGAGACGTTTGCGGCAGTAATAGTTCCATAGACATTAAGATCGTCTAACAAAAATGAAATGTTTCCAATTGCAGCTGTTATAGCCGCGTTGTTATTTAAATTACCCGCTTCAATTTCTATTGCCAAATTACCCGCGGAACCTGTAACATTTGCGTTAGAATTAAAAGTAATTATCCCGCATCTGTCGGTTACGCTTCCCGGATTGCCGTTCAGATGACCTGATATAATTGTAAGTTTTGCGCTAATTGTGAGAACAGCGCCGATTGTAATATTATTATTTGCAGCAGCAGCGGTATTGTTTGTTTCCAACCTTAAATCCCTGGCTGATACTGTCCCTGTAATATCAACAGGATTTGAATTAATAATTTCTACATCGTAATTTCCGGCGGTTATTCCTTGTATTTCAAGCGAGCGGTTATTCACAAAACGAATCGTTCCTGTTCCGGTGCTTACTATTCGTAACTCGTCTACGCTATGCGCGCTCATTCCGGTACCGGCAGGCAGTAATATAGAACCTGTTGCAGTCAAATCCAAAAGCCCGGTGTTAGTTATTAAACCTGCTGTCTGCGTTATACCGCCTAGTGTTGTAATTTTTACATTGTTTCTGCCTACGCCCGCGTTACTTGCGTTTATTCCGTCTAAAACAAGCGCGTGGTTATTGTTAAACTCAACAGCGCCTCCCGCTCTTGTTATGTGCAATGAATTTACGCTGTTAGTTCCTGCTGCCGTTATCGCGCCGCTTACATCCAGCGATAAATTATTTGATGTAACGCTCGTTATTGATAAGTCTCCTGTTTGATTTATTGTGATTGTTCTTGTATTATTAACCGCTGTCAATCCTAAATCCGCTGATGTATTTGAAAAACCAATATTATTAGCCGTATTATTTGTCAAACTCGCGCTTGTGTTTATGTGATTTGCACCGTTAAGAGCTATTCCGTTTGCGGCAGTTACGGTTAATACATTTCCCGTAAGAACGCCGTTTCCGCTTATAGAACCGTTAGTCGACGATAAATTAATAGCTGCTCCTGATCCTGTATTTACGGCGGCTGCAACAGTAATACCGTCATGTCCTGTTAATGTGATTGCGCCGGCGTTCGAAGTTACGCCTGTTGTGTTTACATTTAACGTACCGTTGTTATGCGCAATATTTATAGTCCCGCCAGATCCGCTGTTGGAAGCGTGTAAGCCTAACGTTACGGCAGCGGTAGTGTTGTTATTAAAAACGATGTTTCCCGAAGTTGTGTTTGTAAATGCCGCGCTTGCTGTAATGTGATTTTCGTTGTTGTTAAGAGTTATTCCATCAACCGCGCTTACAGTAAGATTTGCGGCGTTAATTGCTCCGCCTTGTGTGACGGTACTGCCTGAAGTTAATGTGACACTGCCATTTGCAGCTGTTGAAATTCCTGTTACTGTGGGGTTTCCAACAGTAATTGTATCTGCTTCTATGGAAGTATTTCCGGCTGCTGTGTTGTTTACCGTAGTTATTGTTACGGAATTCTGCGTAAGAAAACTAACAGCTCCCGTAACCGTTCCTGTTTGACTGTTATTCAACGCAACAGCGCCTCCCAGAGTGTTACCTGCATTAATCATCGATATTCCATGCAATGCGTTTATTGTCACTCCGGCGGTTCCTGTTACAATTCCAGTTGCTTCTATACTCCCGCCCGAACTTGATAATGTGTGATGGATGCCTCCAAGAATAACGCCTGCGTAACTTTGATTACCTGTTGTATTTATATTCACGTTTACCGCAGCAGTTCCGCTTACAGTCACAGAAGCGGCGCTGAACGCTGCGTTTAAAAAATCAGCGTTTCCGGTTACATTTAACGCTCCAATATTTCCTACGCTTCCTCTCAATGTTGCATTGCCTGTTATCGTTAAATTGTTAGCGCCTGTTACAGTTGACCCAAAATTAACCGTTCCTGCTAATGCCGCGTTAAGCGTGACAGCGCCCGCAAGAGTGACAGGGTTTGTAAAACTTATATTTCCGGCGGCCGGTGTAATCGTTATGTTAGACGCAATAGAGTTTGTTCCGCCGCCGCTCTGGGTAAAACCGCCTGATAATGTTATATTGGAGTTTGTTCCAAGAGTAAACGGACCTGCGTTTGTAATTGTCAAATTAGCCGCATAGACAGCGCTGTTGTTATTAATCGAAACATTTCCCGCTACAAGCGATAAATCATTTCCCGCTCCTGTAATTCCGTTTGTAATAGTTATACCGCTTGCGGTAATGCTGTTTGTGATACCGGATCCAAGCAGAGTTAATGCAGAACCGTTTGTAGTGAAACTATTGGGAGTAAGAACTATAGCAGAATCATTAAGTCTAATACCTGTTGATGTTAAAGACAGCGCGCCTGTTGAGGTATAACCGCCTCTTATTTCGATATACCCGGCTGAGTGAATTTCTACAGCTCTCGCGTTAGCGGCATTACCGACATTAATAAAATAAATGTTATAACCTGCCGCTGTGTTAAGATTTAACGAAGCACTTAAATTAAGGTCAGCTTGAATGTAAACATAACTGCCTGCGTTAACAGCGGCTCCGGTATTAATAGACAGAAATGTATAAGCTGAAGGATCGACATAGCCAACTCCGTAGACAATATGTTTTCCGACCGCGTGATAATGAATGCGGTTTCCCACAGCTGTACCGGTATACGCTGCCGCTAATGTGAGATACGCACATACTGTACCTGATGACCCTGGAGTTAAAACGCTTCCGCTTCCCGCGAATGTATCCGCTGTTATGTGAATTGCGGCAGAGGTTTCAGTTCCGTTGTTTGTGACGCTTATATTTCCGTTTACAGTAACTGTATTGAGTGCGTTTAATACAGCGCGGTTAGTTGAAGATATATTTCCGGTTGTTGTTGTTGTCAGATTATTGTCGGAATTTAACGTTAATATTCCAACATTACTGACAGCTCCGTTTACATTAAGATTGGCTGTTGTTCCCGTAACTCCAATAGTAACATTATGCCCTCCGGCGCTGATTCCCGTTATATCTAAACTTTGATTAGTATTTCGAAAAGCAACATCTCCTCCCGCTCCTGTTATCTGTAATTCATGAATATTATTATTTTGCGTATTTAAGTTTATTGCGCCTGCCGCTGTTGTAGCGACAGAGAGCGTTTCCGTAGTTATAATTCCGCTCTGTGTTATCGTTCCCCCCGCGTGTAATGTAATGCTTCCCGCCGTAGACGTATGTAATCCGCCAACGCCTATTGAAAACGCGTTGGTATCCGTGTAATTTATCGTTCCCGGATAATTTGCCCCGTCAGCGGTAGTTTCTATTGTTGTTACATTGTTATTCGCATTAACCAAATTATAAACTGTCGCCGCTTCCCCGATCAGCGTAAGTGTTCCCGTAGTTATACTTCCGCTCTGTGTTACAGTACCTGGTGTTTGCAGGGTAACGGTTGTAACGCCTGTTCCTGTACTTATCGTTCCCGTTTGAAAACCGGCGCCGTTACGGAAAGAAATAGACGCAGGATTCGCGGCGCTTGTTTGTAATGTACTAACATTGTTAGCCGCGTTATTAAGAGTAAAATTTGTATTACCGCTTAATGTAATAGTACCGCATGTTATCGCCGCTGCGGTTCCGGTATTTTGCGTAACAGCGGCAGTACTTGTTAATGTTACATTATGTCCGTTAGCGGTAATTCCATTAACTGTTATGCCGTTCGCGGTAACATCAAAATTGCCGCCGGCGTTTCCTCCTGAAATAGTTACAGCGTTTGCTGTGTGAAGGCTAACAGCGCCTGAAGTTGTATTATTTAGCGTTATATTTCCGCTTAAACTATTAGCCGCGTTATTCAGCGTTATACCCTGCGCGGTATTTATCGTAATTCCGGCGGCTGTTGCCTGACCCGTTACGCTTATCGAATTTGCGCTGACATCGGAATTTATTTGCGCTGTTCCGCTTACAGTTAACGCTCCGCCGGAAGCGCCCATCGTTAAACCTGTGTCAATTACAAGATTTGTATAATTATTTCCAAGCGGCCACGGAGAAGACGCGTTTCCCTGATAACGGATTGTTCCGCCTACAGTTGCGCCTAACGCACCTGTTATAGTTTGAGTTCCCGTTAATATTACAACGCCAGTGCCGGTGTTATTTAACGTTCCGACAGAAAGATTCGCGCCATGTAAATTCAAAATACCGTTATTGGTTAATGTTCCTGATACATCCAGCGCAAAAGCGTTCATATCAAGATTTCCGGCAGTTGTGATTGTAAGAGTGCCTGTGATATTAATAGCAGAAATTGCCGCAACCGGTGTGTTGATTATAACGCCAACATTTTTTGTTCCTGCGGTTAATGTTCCTGTCGTTCCGGTTATATTTTCAATTTGAATATTAGAGGCGGATGCTGTTATTGTTCCACCCCAAAAATTTACAGCGCCTCCGGAAAAACTGCCTGAGGAAATATTAAGAGCCCCGGAAATATTAAGCGTTCCTGTATGAGTTAAAACTGCGCTGATTGTCGATGTGCCTGCAATATTTAAATCACCGGTGACTGTAAACGCGCCGGTTATATTTGTTAAAGTGGAAACTGTAACATTTGCGCCTGTTGTAACGAGTTCTCCGCTTGACGCTGTTAAAGTATTAATTGTTAAAGCGTTTCCTGCTGTTAATTCGCCGCCGTTAATTTCTACAGTACCAAGCGCCGTAACAGAAGCGGGGACTGTCGGGTAATGATTGCCGGCAACAACAGGAATTACAATATTATTTCCGGATAAAGGAACAGTTCCAACGGTTGCACCATCATTCCAATTATCACCTTCGCTCCAATCATCCTCAGAACCCGAAGTACCTCCTACCCAAGTATACGTCTGCCCCCAAACCGCCGTACCGAGTAAACTAAAAAACACTAAAAAAAAGGCGAGTTTCCTCATCAATATCCTGAAAATTCCATGTTGTTATAATATATCAGCCGTTTTAAAGACAGATACTATTAGTATCGGCAGAAATCACTACCTTTCTATAAATATACCACAAATAGAAAGGAATTTAAGCGCGTGGAGGAGATTGAAAAATAAAAAATCAGGGGATTTTTCCCTTGACTAGCCCTGAACTGCTTTTTTGGGATTTTTTATTCTCACGCATTGTTAGAACAAAAACAATAAAGAATAAAGCAATCAGGAAAAGAATTGAAAAAAAGAGGACGAGAAGATTATTGCCGCCTTCTTCTTTTGGCGCTGTTTCAGGCGGCGGTCCTACGATAGGAAAAGATTCGTCCACAGGGACTCTGTTATCGGTGAAAACTAAAACTAGACAGATAATAACGGTCAAGATCATGAGCGCGAGAGCAGCAAGACTCACTATACGAAGCAAAAAAGTCGACTTTTTATCGAGAGCTTGATACGACACCGCCCCCATTATTATTATTCCGATTAATACGGCAAAGAACATAGTATATTCTCGGTTAGTTTCAAGGGATAATTGATACACTGGTGAGGGAGAAATTACCCTCACCTCATTATAATCCTTGCAAATTTCCTCGTTTCGTGGTAGTCTGTACTAAGTCTATAAATAGCGAGGTACAAGATGGCTCATAAAATCAATGATTCGTGTGCAAGCTGCGGCGCGTGTGTTGCCGATTGTCCGATGGAAGCAATTTCGGAAGGCGACGGAAAATACAAAATCGATCCGGATAAATGTTCGGACTGCGGCGCTTGTGTAGGTTCTTGCCCGACAGAAGCAATTTCGGCAGAGTAAGATTTGTCTGCGATCATGAAAGGCAAGGGATGCACCCTTGCCTTTTTTTTAGTTATTTTTTTAATACAGGCTCTGTCCCCGCCTGAATGCCGATCGCAGGGGTACGATTTGCGCTACCCTGTTATTCACAGGCTGGATACGCGCGATGTCGGCTTCCGTCAATTTACGAGTGATGTTCAGGCAAATAGGAGGCGGCTTGTGGGGCTGCGCGCCAACATGAGGGAAGCGGCGGAAAACCTCACAATTTATCAATACACAGTAAGACAGGGCGAGGATATATTTTTTCTTGCCGCGCGCTGCAATATTCCTTACTCTGCCATTGTCAGTCTGAACAGGATCAGCCGCTTAACCAATCTGGAAGAAGGAACGCAGCTTCTTCTGCCTTCCTGCCCCGGACTCTTCATTCCTGAAAATCTTGATTCTGATTTGGAAATGATAATCGCCGCCGCGAGACAAGACAGCGAAGAAATTATCGCATTGAGAATCAGCAGGCAAAACAGAACACAGATTTTCGGTTTTATTCCCGGGGCTGATTTTACTCCAACGGAGAGAGGTTACTTCCTCTACTCAGGATTCCGCTTCCCGCTTCGATCTTACCGCATAACAAGTTCCTTCGGGATGAGAGCCGATCCCTTTACAGGCAAGCAGCAAATGCACAGAGGGATCGATTTGGCTGCGCCTGAGGGGACAGAGGTTTACGCGGCAGCGGACGGCGTTGTTACGGCTATTGGAGACGACCCTGTTTACGGAAAATACATTATTATCAGCCACAGCAACAATTGGACGAGCCTTTACGGGCACCTACAAAAAACAGAAATTAACTTGCGATCTGAAGTTAGATCCAGTACTCTTATAGGTAGGGTAGGATCAACAGGTCAATCCACCGGTCCTCATCTGCATTTTGAACTTAGGCAGGATGGGAGACACTTCGACCCTAGCGGAAGACTTCGTAATTAATGCTGACTTTGATTTCTGCAAAAAAACTTCGCTTAATGTTGAGCGGAGAAAATCAATGTAATGGATGTAACATGACACGTGCCATTTCTATCTTGGCTATAATCATGATCTTCTCCGGAATTCCGCTGCATCCAGAATCTTTCCGCGCAGACGTAAGGGGCGTTTTAACAATATCCGCCGACAGACCCGAAAGCTCTGAGCCTATTACAATCGGAATCGACGGTTCTGTTCTCGTCAACCTTGTTTCCGATGTCCGGTTTGTCAGAGGTGTCGAACTTGAAATAACAGCTCCGCAAGGCTGGCTGCAGTACCGCAGTTCTATTATGATGATGATGTTCAACAACCTAAATCACAACACGGCTGCGGGTATAACCGATTTTGAAGGCAGGCGGATCGCGGCAGAACCTTTGCCGTCAAGATTAAGAATAATTTACCATGTTCCGATTAGACAGCAGCACGGGCTGAGAAACACAACTTCGGTGACAGTCACCGCGAATACCGCCCCGCCTGATACACTCCCGTTTCTGTTCAGATTACAGCCTATTGAAAAGGGGCTTCCTGCCAGATTTGATCAGTTTAAATTCAATGTTACAGCCCGCCCCATTTACAGCGATGAAGGAGCGGTTAAAATCACAACCCGATTTCCGCCCAACCAAAGAAACAGACCTTTTACGGTACTTATAGACGATAATGTCATAAACAGCATTTCGGAAGAAATAATATTGAAAGAGGGTGAGCATCACCTTGTCATTCTTTCCGACGATTACCGCAACGAAAGCCGTCGTTTCATCGTAGAAAGAACAAAAGTCATCGATTTGACCATAGAACTGCAAGACCCTGCGCCTCTTATTGTTTTTGAGGCTCCTCAAAACGCGAGCATATTCATGAATAATGTACAGGTCACGAATACACGCGAACCTATGACGATAGACACCGGCGCGCACGAGGTTCGCTTCCAGATCGGCGATTATACCGTTATTAAGACCTTAAACGTTCAGCGGGGCAAAACCTACCGGGTTTCTCTCGGAGTTGACCTGATTATCAGCGAGGACGACTAGTTTTCTGCCGGACGCGTCAAAAAATCTTTAAAATTTCGCTTCATAAATCGGCAGTTATAGACGATAATTAGTATGTCGGGAGTATAGTTCCCCTCCCAAATCACTATATTTCCGATATGCCTCAAGGGCATGGAGCTGTCCGATCTTGTCGGGCAGCTCTTCTTTTTTTACAGGCAATATACTATAATACCCAAATGAAGGATAAAAAAACCTCCGCGCAAAAACCGGAAGAACATGATGACGAGGTGAAACTCAAGCCTTTTATGGGTATGCGCCCCGGCTTATACCTTACTATTTTATATTCATTGATCATTTTCACGGTCTTCTTTCTCTTTCTTGTGCTTCCCGGGCTAAAAAACCCCGAAGCGGCTCTAATCGTAAAAACCGAGCCTGCGGGCGCCGCAATCCGGGTTAACGATGTTTATATGGGAGTTGCCGGCAGCAAGATAATCGTCCCGAAAGGAACGCATACAATCACCGCGGTTATGCCCGGTTTTGAGGCGCAAAGCGCGGTTCACCAAATAAAAGGCAGTGTTTTCGCGTCAAAGTTTTTCCCGCGCAGACACAAAGCCGAGTTTACGCTGAAGTCGGCGGACCCGGTTGCCGCCTTCGAGCGGTACACCCGCGATTACGCTTCATGGACTTTCGGCGGAGAACCGACAGAAACATGGCAGGTTCCGATGAGCCTCTCCGAAGGCGCGTACAGACTTGGCAATGAACAATTAACAGGCAACAGAGAACAGTTTCAGCAAATACTTTTAGCGGCATCGAGGTTTGCCGTAACAAAAGCGGCTTTACGCGATTTAATTCGGGCAAAACTGCTTTTAGACGGTTTCGGCAGTTCACCCTCGCCTGCAGCGATGATCGGAGCAATTTCGGACGTACTCGCCTTTCTATCAGAAAACCCGGGCAGCGCTTACTGGCTTTCGCAGTTACTTTCATCCGATTCCGCTTCGGTTATCAAATCATCGGCTTGGGCAAATAACGAGTATGACGCTCACACAGACTTTTTCCCCGATTTTGACGTAAGCGTCTCTCCGGCGCGCGTCTCTGTTTCCGGCTTGAACTTTACGGGCATGAACGCGGGAAGACTCCTTGGAAAAGGATCGGCAAGCACGCACAGACCTTTCGGTCATAACAATTTCATCAACAGATTTTATGTTAGTGAAACTCCTGTCACGATATCGTTATTTGAAACTTTTTTAACTGACAATCCCGAATGGAGAGAAGATCAAACGGAATATTATCCCGAAGAGATCGCCTATCCTCAGGAACTTCAAAACAGAGGATACGCAACGGGCATGAGCTGGTATGCCGCCGATGCTTTCTGCAAATGGCTCACAACGCAATTGCCTCCGTCACTTTCAGGTTCAATGGAAGTGAGACTGCCGTCGGAAGATGAATGGGAATACGCGGCGATCAGCGTCAGTAGTATGCAAAACGCGGGCTATGAATGGTGCGCCGATCCTTACGCTCCTCTCCATTTTATCAGAGTGCCGGATGAAGCATTGCGGCTTTTGGACTCTCCCGAACGATCAATCCGCGGCAGAGGATCGGCAGGTTCCCCCGAAGTAAGAGCGTCTCTCCCTCCCGATTTGTCTTCGCCGTTTGTTACATTCCGCCCTGTCATAGCGGACATCAGGTAATAAACAATTATGGCAGAGGGCGTAAAAATAATAGCGCAAAACCGCAAAGCGCGTCACGACTACTCTATTGACGAAACCTACGAATGCGGCATCGAGCTAATGGGAACAGAAGTCAAATCATTCCGCGACGGAAAAATCTCCTTCCCCGACGCGTGGGCGGAAGTCATCAAAGGCGAAGTTTGGATTCACTCTCTTATCGTCGCCGAAAATCCCTTTTCATCGATTTTCAATCACGAGCCCGGCAGGTTAAAACGCCTATTACTCCACAAAGAAGAGATCAAACGAATAAACCGCAAAGTCGAAGAAAAAGGATACACACTGATCCCTCTCTCATTCTATTTCAAAAAAAGCAAAGTTAAAGTCGAACTCGGACTATGCAAAGGAAAAAAAGCTTTTGATAAACGCGCATCGATCAGAGAGAAAGATTTAAAGAGAGATATAGAACGGGAATTCAGACATGGAAATCAATAATAACAAAAAAAATTATTATCTTGAGCGCCTGTCTATAATTTCAAGCATGAATAAAAAAGCAAAGATTATAAACCCAATTACTAATGCTGCTATTTTAATATAATGTTCCGGAATAAATTCCGGTTTCTGAGCATAATATTTTGTTCCAACTTCGGAATGGATCGGTTTTATATTAGAAAGTCCTACAATCCGAATAATGCGCTCGTCTTCATATCCGTAACCCATCTGGCGGGCATGAACAAGAAGAGTATCCTGATCATAAATCAAATTATCTCTGGTTCTTTCCAGCTCTTGATTGATAATCCTCAAATCTTTGATGTTATTCCATTGCCGATCCTTCTCGCCAAGTAAATAATTATATGCGGACAGACCTTTTGGACCTGCCAAAAATGAAAAAAGAGCATAAACGGCAACTGCCGCCCAGATCCCAAGAAGTAAGCACTTGAAGACTCTCATGTCTCGATTAACGGTCGATTTTTACCGAATCTTTAAGGATTGACAGACGGTTTGCCATGGGTTATCTTTATTAAAGAGTAACACAGATACTACTGAAAACATGAGATTCTACCGATAATTGTAGATAGTATCAGCTTTTTTAAAGCGGATACCTGTGAATTTTGATAAATTGGGGAGCAGTTCATGAAAGATAACAAGAAGCCTTCTATATACTCTGATCGCAGTAGTATCGGTTCAGCAGAAGATTTAGACGAATATGGGGTGTGGGTTAAGAGCGAACCGCAAGTTCTTTCATCCGGTGATTTTAACGATGCTGCCGCCATAGAAGAAGCTTCGGATACTAGTGTTTCTGACGATGCCTTTTCAATTGACGACGCTGTGCTTGATGTTGATGCCGCGTCACAGGATTCCTTAGGCAGTGATATCGATTTCCCCGACAATATGGACGATATCGGAATTGATGAAGCCGACGAAATGTCGGGAGAACAATCAGAACTTGAAGATTTTGACATGCCGGCTGACGATACAAGCGAAATAAAAGATGATTTAGGCGTTGTCAGCGAAGAAAACGTCGAAATTGAAGATACATCATTTGATGATTTTGAAACTCCTGTTCCTTCTATGGAAACAGAAAGCGCAGAAAGCCTTGATGATACAAGCCTTGAAGATTTTAATATTGAAAATGAAATTGATGACGATCTTGATGTTGATTTCGGAACATCGGAAGATACTGAAGAAACACCGGATGAAACGTCCATCCCAAAACGTGTAGAAGCTGACGATATAAATGAAATGCTTAACATCCAAGCCGCTTCGGTAGATTTCGAAGAAGATGCAAGAACAGACGATGATTTCATTTATAAAGGCGGTGACGAAAGTATTTCAATTGATGACGAAGAGTCTGATGATGATCTTTCAATTGATACGTCAGACGACATTTCAATCGATGACGCGGCGTCTGATGATGATCTTTCAATTGATGCGTCAGACGACATTTCAATCGATGATGAAATTATTCTCGAAGATACATCGGATATGCCTAGTGATGATTTTGATATTCCAACCGTAAAATCAATTGAAAATAATGTTTCCTCTCCGCAGGATAATTTTACTGACGGCGCAGGAGGTGAACTTTCTTCGCATTTGCTTATGAAAATCGCGAACGAACTTTCTTCCATCAGGGGCGAATTAACCGAACTTAAAAAAGAATTTTCTCTTGTTCGCGGCGCTGCAGGAAAAACTGAAAAACAAGACGGAACTTCCGACGGTTTCTTCCGCGACGAAGATGATGAGACAATTGCGCTCACAGGCGATGAACTCGACAACATTATCAATACATCCGAACAAATAACAGAAACACCGGAACAATTCGGCAGCGAAGAAGATGAAACAATCGCGCTAACAAGCGACGAATTAAACGATATAATCACAACAACCGATGAAGACGGTGAAGATGAAACAATTGCATTAACCGGCGATGAACTTGACAACATCATGAGTTCCGCGGATTTCACCGAAGAAACCGGTCCGGAAGAAAGCCATTCTGATGATCTTTCAATTTCAGACGACATTTCTCTCGATACTGACGATTTATCATTAGACGACGATCTTTCGATTGACATGTCAGACGACATTTCTCTCGATGCAGACGATGTATCTGCTGAGGATGATGTCTCCATTGCAAGCGACGATCTTTCGATTGATACGTCAGACGACATTTCAACTGATGACGATCTTTCCATTGCAAGCGATGATCTTTCGATTGATACATCAGATGACATTTCTCTTGATGACGATCTTTCGATTGATACGTCAGACGACATTTCTCTCGATTCAGACGATGTATCTGCTGAGGATGATGTCTCCATTGCAAGCGATGATCTTTCGATCGATACGTCAGACGACATTTCAACTGATGATGATCTTTCCATTGCAAGCGATGATCTTTCGATTGATACGTCAGACGACATTTCGTTTGATGCCGGCGATACTTCTTTGGAAGATGACCTGGCAATTGATGATGAAATTGTTTTGGATGACGACATTTTAGAAGCTTCAAACGATGTTTCACTTGATACAAACGATGTTTCCGCTGACGGTGACAGTGTGCCTAATATCGATATCGATCTTGACATTGACTTACAATCTGATGATGTTCCGGCATCGGCAGGCGGATCAGAAGATGATTTCGCTGATTTTACAAATATGACCGATTCAGATACGGAAGAATTTTCTACCGATGATTTCAACGAGTTAAACGACATTGCTGAAGAAGATCTTTCATCGTTAGACGAAAATACCGTTTTAGAACTTGATGAGGAACTCGAACAGCTTCGCGAAGAAGGAGTCGTTCCGACCACAAACGCTCCTGAAAATATTGCGTATCTTGAAGAAGACGAAGATTTGACAGCAGAACCTGAATCGATTGATCTTTCCGACGCTGTAATTGACGAACCTGATCTTTCCGCAGACGGTATTGTCGATATAATAGCGGAACCTTCAATGGATGAAACACTGGACTCCCTCGATGATTTAGTAATTGATGATGATTTTGCGATTGATGAAGATATACCGGAAATCGGTTTGGAAGATACGCTTACTTCTGCTCCGTCGGCGGAACCGTCGGCATTGCCGTTAGAAGAAATAGAAGAAATCCCGGATGAAATTGAAACAGAAGCAATTGACGAGCCGTTAGAATTATCTGATGACTTTAATGACATCGAAGAAATAGACGAAATTGAAGAAGCTCCTGCGCCTGCTGCTGCGCCTGCTCCTGCTGCTGCGCCTGCGCCTGTTGCTGCGCCTGCGCCTGTTGCTGCGCCTGCGCCTGTTTACACAGCGCCTCCTGCGCCGGTACAAACTCCTGCAGCTCCTGCGGCAGCATCTTCTATTTCAGCGCCTTCTATGGGTGTACCTTCAATGGCGCCCGGAGGAAAAGGACAGTACATTCCCTCAGAGTTAAAATCGGAATTAAGAAATATTCTCAGCTATATGGATCAGCTTTTAGAATCGCTTCCCGAAGAAAAGATTGAAGAGTTCGCGAAATCAGAATATTTTGATTCTTATAAAAAACTCTTTAAGGATCTGGGGCTGGTATAAACGCTGTGCCTGACGGCATCCGCGCATCCGGCGAAGCGCGCATTGTTAATGATTTGGAAAAATCTCTTCATTCACGTTACAATCCGCGCGCGGAAGCAGCCCGTTATATTGATTCATTACAATTAAAAAATACAATCGAATGTTTTATTTTAATTGAACCGGGTTTCGGTTTCTTGATTCCTGTCCTGCGCGAAAGATTCCCTGACAGTAAAATAATTATTCTTCACACTGGAAAATGCCTTAGCCGCGAAAATTTAACGTCTGATTGCGCGGTGTATTGCGGCGTTTCAGATGAAACTGATTTAATTTCGCAGACTCATGATATAAAAATATTTCTTGAAACAGAAATACCAAACATCGATATTGCTAAAATAAAAATAATTGAATGGCGTCCTTCCATGAATTATTTTAAAGAAGCCTATGTAAAATTGCTCTCTCAATCAGTAGAATTTTTAAAACGAATTGACGCCGGGAAAAGAACAACCGCTCATTTCGGGAAAAGATGGTTTAAAAATTATTTAAAAAATATTTGTTATATAAAAAAAATTATTTCTTTTAAAAAGTCAGATATTCCTGTAATTGTAACAGGATCTGGACCGAGCCTTGAAAACGCTCTTCCGTTTATCAAAGATATGCAGGAGTATTGCTTAATTATCGCAGCCTCTTCTTCGATAACGGCTCTCTCCTTCGCGGAAATAAAACCCGATATCATAATCACTACAGACGGCGGAAATTGGGCGCGCAAACATCTGCATATTTTATTTTCAGACACTGCAAATTTGTTTTCAAATACTGCGTTTGCCGCAAATTTGTGCGCCGCTCTGCCTTCACAATGCAGTGAGCGTCCTTTTTTATTAATTAACGACGGCAGTTTCTGGCAAAGCGTTATTCTGCATGAATTATCTCTTCCATCGATCATTATCGGACAAAGAGGAACAGTAAGCGCAACCGCCGCGGAACTGGCAATGCAGCTATCAAACGGAAATATTTATCTTGCCGGCATGGATTTTTCAAACAGTGATATTCGCACACACGCAAAACCCTATGCCTTTGACAATATTTTCTTCGCGCAGGCAAACCGTTTTTTTCCTGTCTACTCCGCCGCTTTCAAACGTTCTTCGTTATTAAAAGACGGCGGCAGCATGAAAATTTACGAAACATGGTTTAAAGATCAGTTATCTTCGTGGCAAAAAAATATTTATTCGCTCACGGAACATAAAATATTCAAGCAATCAAGACCTGAAAAACATTCAAACAAAAAAATATTGAAAGATTTTTTAGGCGTTTCTGATGTTAACAATTCGTTATCCGGAAAAAACGCGCAGAACTCAAACTGTTTAAAGGCGCTTTTTTCCGCTCTGGAAAATCAGCAATTCGCGGATAACATAAAAAACGAACTTACGTCTTTGCTGTTTCCGCCGGATTCGCGTAATGTTACAAAAGAAGATCTTAAAAGTAAAATACTTGAAGTTATTGAAAATTAATTCGCAGGAGCGCAGAGGAATAAAGATGACAGGAGAAAGCGGAAAATATTATTCATTTTCAAAAGCGCGATCCGGGGAAATCGTTCCCGCTCATATTTTACCGCAGGGCGAACAACCGCTTCATTCTATGATTGATCCAAAACGCGAAGCGCAGCGAATTGTTTCTGCGATAAACAAGGATTCGCGCTTTTTAATTTTTTTAGGCTTAGGAGGAGGGTTTTTACCTGAAGCAGCTTTAGAACTGACAGACGCGTATGTGATTGTAATTGACTATAACAGCGAAAGCGTCGCGGAACTTTTCGCGAACATAGATTATTCAAAACTATCAGCGAATGACCGGTTCAAACTTTTAATTGATCCCAGTAATGAAGAAATAAAAACACTCATTCTGGAAAATTACAAACCTGCTCTTTACGGAGGAATTCAAACAATACCGCTCCGTACAAGGATAGAAAACTGTAAATCTGAATTTGATTCCGCTGTATCTTCTATTCACGAAGCAATTGATCTTGTATCGGGAGATTATACAGTTCAGGCTCATTTCGGTAAAAGATGGTTTTCAAATATTATCCGGAATATTAAATCCATAAACGATAATCAGTTAATAAATAACAAAACAGAAAAAAATAAAGAATTGACAGCGAAGTATTTATTTACGCCAAAAAATACGGTCGCTGTTGTTGCAGCCGGTCCCTCTCTGGATACGCAAATAACGGAAATCGCTGAATTAAAAAAGAACAGCGTATTTATTATATCCACCGACACCGCTTTTCCCGTTCTTGCGCATAACAAAATAGAAGCGGACGCAGTCGTTTCGATTGACTGCCAGCACATTAGTTATTACCATCTTTTTACCGCGATTAATTCTTTGAGAGCTATTGTTTCCGAAACCGGCGCTTTAGAAGAATCCGATAAAGCAAAATCTTCCCGCGTCATTCCTTTAATCCTCGATATCGCAAGCCCGCCGATGCTTTCACGCTTCCCCGGTTTTACGCCTGTCTTTTTTTCAAGCGGACATCCGCTTGCAAGATTATTCTCCGCTAACTGCGAATGCCTTCCTGTTTTGGATACATCCGGCGGAAATGTGACATACGCCTGCCTCTCGCTCGCGGAATATTTAGAAGCAAAAGAAATAATCTTTTTCGGCGCGGATTTTTCTTATGTAAATTGCCAAGCATACGCGAGAGGAACATACGTATATCCGTATTTTAACAAAAGACAAAACCGCCTCTCTCCTCTTGAATCGCAGCTTTCAAAATTTTTATACCGTTCGCCTTTCCTGCCGCTTGAAAACAAAAATCAAAATTATCGCGAAACAACCTCTCTTCGCTTCTACCGTAAAAAACTGGAAGAAAAAGCGAAAACAATGAAAGCAAAAATTAAATTTGCCAAAGGATTAGGAGCGCAAATTTCAATTAACAGAGAGCAATTATCAGAGAACAGTTATCAAGGATCAGAAATTAGAAAGCAGAGAACGGAAAATAAAATACAACCTGCAGAAAGAAATCATTTAAAATTTCTTGAACAATACAGAGATGATATAAACGCTTTACCGCCTGCGGAAAATGTTTGCGGTTATTTGAATAAACTGGATCAAAAAGACAGGCAGATTTTTACAACATTGCTGCCGTACATGGCATCAATGAAAAAACGCAAGCCCGAACTTTCACCCGGAGAATTAATCGAAGAAGTTAAAAGAGAATGTGTCGAGGGGATTGAGAAGACGCTGAAAGAATAAGACAGATTATAAATTACTAAGCCAAGGCTCGCGGTGTTTACCTGACCGCTTTAAAGCGATCAGGTTATGCGGTTTGTAGAAAAATTTTATCTTACAGTTTTGCCAACTGCGCCTGGAAAATACTCTTTGCGTTCGCAAGCAGAGAAAGCGCTCTCGGGAAAACTACGGAGAAATCTTTGGGGCTGTTGAGAAGCAGCTCGGCTGTAATCGAGACGATCAGTCTTTCAGGCTCTTCAGGTGAATACGAGAGAGATACCTTCGCGACTTTGGAACGCCTGTTCGCGATGTTGACTAATTCGTAAGCGTCTTCCATGGACATTTCATCAAGCCAGAAGCCGGTGTAGATCTGAAAAAACTTAAGATCGCCTTCATCGACAATGATAAAATAGTTACTGCCTAAAACCCTGAATTGGATATCGCCGTCAGGGTCTACCTCAGGGCGATAACCTTCGACAGTTAAGTGTTCCATGTAAATATCTTGAAGCCCTTCCCTCGTCCACTCTTCCTGAGCAGCAGCAGAAAAGATGCAAATTCCTCCCAAAACCAATACAGCAAGTACAATTTTTCCGATTTTTGTCATATAAAACTCCTTTTCAATAGTATTTTAGTGTTTTACCTATATTTTAAGTATATATTATCTTTTCTATTTGTCAATGGCAACATACGCCATTGCGGCGTAGCCGACAAACGAATTGGGGATTTCGCCATCGTCAGCATCGGCGCTTGTCCCGTATTCGAGGAGTTTTATCTTTAAAGCTGCGTCTTTACCGGCAGCTGCAAAACCCATAACACCTAAAACAGCGCCTGCCGAGCACGAAGATCGGTCGTGTTCTGCAAGGCGCAGAACTTCATCTTTATTTCCGGACTCTACCGCCTTGATAAATTTCGCGTCATTTACTTCGCGCACCCAGCGCAATGCTTCCTGCCCTGAACCATGCGGAGAAAAGCCGTAATTTAAGCCGTAATGCGTCAAATCCGTTGAAGAAAGCACATTTACTTTTCGCTGCAATTTCGCAGCCTGCGCCGAAATGACCGCTCCCGCATTAAATGATTGAATTTCCGCGGGAAGCCTCAGCCATAAGATTTTTGCTTTTGGAAAAAAATAATGCACCATAGGCAAGAGTACTTCGATTGTGTTGTCGCGGTAATTATCCTCTTCTCCATCCAGCTCTTTCATTAAGACAGAGCGAAGCTCCTTATCAATCAATATTGAGCCAAAGGGGGTTTTTACTGCGTCTTCCATAGCAAAAAGAGGCGGTGTCCTTGCCGGCAGATGCCCGCCTAAAACGATTACAGTCTCAGCATCGGATTTTAAACAGGAAACGGCGCGGGCAGCGATGCGCCCCGAATAGTACCAGCCGGCATGAGGAGCGATTGCCGCGTCTGAAGTCTTAGAATTTGAGTCAAATTCCGATAAAAAGCCGGAAACAGAAGCCGAATCCCGCGGAAACCAGCCTGGCGGCAGCGAATAATCTCTTATTTGCATATAAAAACTACCGATAATTATAACATAGGTATGGAAAACAATCAAAATAAAAAAAGCACGCGCAGCAGCAGCGTGTCACTTATCAGCGCGGTAATCGCGGTTGTATGCATCGTCATATATCTTTCTGCAATAATTCAGGCAACAGTCAGAATTTATTTGAGCATTGAGAATTGTAAAATAACCGCGGAACAAGAATTCTCACATTTAGCGGATATCGCGTTAAATGCGGGAATGCAGGATTTCATGGGTCCGTCTTTTATCACAACGATTAATTCCGCTATAGGTATCAGCAATAGGATTGAAGCCGTAATAATTAAAACGCCGGATGTAGAATACGCGTTTGAAAAACAAAAAGGTAATGCCGTCACATGGGTTAATAATTCTCCCAGATTCATAAACAAATTCAGTTTTTCAAATCAGGAGTACTATCGTCCTCTTCCTATAAATAATTTACAAGGCATAAATATAAGAGCGGTTGCGAACGCTTTTGATTACAGTTCATTCACAGCGATATTAAAACATACTTTATTTATTATTATGATTGGATTTGCGCTTTCATTCTTTACGATGTTATTGCAGCTGCTTCTCGGTAAACAGGAAACAGAATCTTTAAGTACGCAATCAGGCAGACAGAGAGAAGAAAATTCAAATTATTCAACAGATAATGATTCAGATTCAATAAATACATCAACAAGAGCAAACGGACTTTATTCACCGCGCAGCGGCATAGGATGGGAAGAATATATAAAAGACCGCCTCGATTCGGAATTGCACCGCTGCTCATCAACAGAAAAAGATTTAACCCTCGTATTGGTTGAATTTACAGATCTGACAAATGACGATATGTTAAAACAATCAGCCGAAGAAGCCGTTTCTGATTTATCGTCAAGAGATCTGCTTTTTGATTACGGACGATGGGGAATTGCCGCGATACTTCCCGGCAAAAACTTAGAAGAAGGAATCAAAAAATCAGAAAATTATTTTAAACAGATAATGGAAAGATTCCCCCGCGGTTATAACAGTAAATCCGCTGTTTTTATCGGGCTTACATCAAGATCCGGAAGACTACTCAACGCCGGCAGATTGATCCTTGAAGCGAAAGAAGCGCTTAAAAAAGCGAAAGCCGACCCTGCGTCTCCTTTAATTGCCTTTAAAAGCGATCCTGAAAAATACAGAGAATTTATCAGGAAAACTACGTGATAAAGTATTTTATGTAAATTTATACTAAACCGGTATATTAATTTGAATGCCGTTATTTCTGCTTTTTATTCTATGAGCTGTAATTACTGTATAACTATTTGCGTTTAATGTTATTATACAATCTCCTTTATATACATACCAATTTTTTCCTTTTTTATTTAAACAATATTCTCATTGGTTTTATTTTTCTTAGCCAATGAGAAAATATAAAAGTTGCTATAAACGCTAATATTAAAACAATTAAAAACTTTAATATAGGATTAATCATCCAGTTCTTTAATATTAATGATATTGTTACCGTTACTGGCGCATGAAAGAAGTATATGCCAAAAGAATTATCCCTAATTAAACCAGTAATTTTATTATCTATATTTATCCTTTTCTTAAAAAGTGCAATTATACCTATGGAAAAACCTATTGCGGTTAAAGCTTCCCACATAGAAAAAGCAAAACTTTGCCAATTAAAACCTCCTTCAAAATCCATTCTTCCTTCCTGTACCCCTCCGAATACCATTATTATAGCCCACAATGGTATTCCTACTATAATCGAATACTTAAGCCAACTAATATTTTTTTCATCCGTTATTTCATCCAATAAATTATTTTCTCCGACTATTATGCCCGCAATAAACATAACAATATACGAAGAAAAATAACCAAATTGTAGATTATAGAAACTTGAACCAATTGGAAAAACCAGCCTGATAAAGAATGCAATAATTCCTGTTAATATTATAGTGAAAATAATGCCAAACAGATTTATTTTTATGATTTTAATGATATTTGAAAACTTTTTAAAAATGACATAAAAAATACAAAATATTAAAAGTGTTTGAACATACCAAAGAGGTCCTGTCGCCCCTATCCACCTTAGATTCTTTATAAATTGGATATAATTTTCTATAATATTATTTTCACGATAATTTCCTAAAATAATAAATAACATAAACGGCGAAACGATAAACATGAATACCAACAGTGGCAGGCCAAGGCGAAAAAACCTTTCCTTTAAAAAATTGAAAGAGCCACGTTTTTCCAATGCTTTAGTTGCTAAATAAGCCGATATGAAAAACAAAGCTCCCATTATCCAAGCCTGTAAGAATGATTGAAAAAGACCAAAAAAAAACATTTCAAATACTGATAATTTTTCAGGTGAACCTTCAATATAATACCACCCGCCAAAGCCGCTGTAGGTAACTGCTGAATGCATTGCTAAAACGAGAAAAACAACTAAAGAACGAATATTATCCAAATATGCAAAACGATTTTTTTGTATTGTATTATCCATATTTTACCCCTTTAAGTTCTATTATACATTTTATATTCTTCCTGTTCCATTACAACGCCTGCATTTTCCATCGCCATGACACAATCCACATTCTACTTTCTTTACGCCTTTGCATGTTCTACAAAGTTTACCGTCTACAGTACCATTACCCCTGCATTCAGAACAATCGATTTTTCCCGTTCCATGGCAATAATTTAAACCAAAACCTTGATAAGTACATTCCCCTCTATTACATTTCATAGGACACATCTGTTCTGTTCTTGTGTTTCCAGAGGTAGATGCTACGGTATTAGTATTATTTTGCACTGTTCCCTGAGGTCTGCTGCTCGGCGGCACATAAGAATTAGTATTAATTCTGGATTTATTTAATGAATTGTAAAGATTCACAGAAGTATTCAAAATATTTGTTAGGTTGTTTGCTATTTGAACAGCAGCTTCATAGTTGCTCATAGGGGGGCGATAATTTGCTATCATACTTTTGTTATTTGCGGCTATAGCAAATCCTTGTTCAGCGGCAGCATTCCACCAATAATATGCCATTTGTTGATTTGTAAAACCGCTTGTGGAAATATTATTATTAAAATAAAGGAGACCTAAATTGTTTTGAGCAAGCGGATCCCCTTGTACAGCCGCTTTTTCATAATATCTCTGCGCTTCTCTGTAGTTTTTTGTATTGCCTAAACCTTCCTGATATACATAACCCATATGGAAAAATGCCGGTATATATTCAATAGCTATTGCTTTTTGCAAATATGGCATACCACTACTATATTGCCGATCATTCCTAAGATATACCCATAAATCAATCTGTGCAGGCGGAAAACCTAAATCAGCGGATTTTGTTAATGACTGCATCCATACATTTTTTGCCTCTCCCATCAAATATAAATAATGATAATCATAAAAAGATGTTATAGCTTCACTATAAAAATTTCCTTTATTGTACTCATTTATTTGGTATTCCAGAGCATAGATATTAGGCCAAACATCTTGTCCCGCTATAGCCGCTTTTTTATACAATTCCATAGCTTTAGGTAAATCTTGCTCTACGCCTAATCCTAACCAATACATTCGCGCCTCGTCCCCTGCGCAAATATCTGATAATTCAGCCGCTTTTTTCCAATTTACACAGGCTGAATAATAATCCCCTAAACGATATAGAGCCAGACCAATGTCACTATAAGCTCGTGCAATCCCGCCAATATCTTTGACAACTTTGGCGTTAAATCCTTTTAATGATTCCATATATTCAATAGAATCATAAGAATACATTAAGGCTTTTCGATAATCTCGTATAGATATTGGACCATTCGGTAGATTACGAACGGCAGTTCCATTAAGCAATATACCGACAAGGAAGAAATAAGCATCAACTTTGATAATTCCACTTTTATTAGGCTTTACGTCATTTTCAAGTTGAGTTATTGCCAAATTATAAAGCCTTAACGCCTCCGGATCATCATATCCATATATTAACATTCTATTATGCGCTTCACCCCAATTCTTCAACCCAAAATCATAAGTCATACATGAAGCAAGAAGCATAATGATTGTCGTCAATAATATAAATATCGCTTTTTTCATAACTTTTTTCCTTTTAATTTTACCATTTCTTATAAAGTTGCTATTTTACAGAATTCTTATAATGTATAAAAAAATATACTATATTTATAAATGATGTCAAGTACCTTAACATTTTAACTATTATTATCAAAATATCTGTGTCTTTCGCGAGCTTTTTTACTATAATGTTTGTTTTACACGCTTTTTCCACCGGACGGATTGATATTATTCCTGTTGATTAAATAATTTAGCGTCCACTTAAATGTTCCGGGGATTAACTGTTCGCATAAATTAACCGCTATAAACTGCCCTTGTGTTATATAGCTTTCTTTAAATCTTGCCATAATGAAATATTATAGCATTTCTTTTTATTTATCGCAAATTATTATATTAGTTAGGTGTCATTCTTTTATATTTTAGACAGTCTGGTTAAGTGAAGTACCGCCCGTGTTTTATTTAACCTTCCTTGCCTTTATAAATAAAAAATTGGGTCTTTTTAACAACCGTTCATATTGTTCTGGTAATTTTTCTTTAAATTCTTCTGTAGGTTCTGCTTCCATTATATTTTCAATAAAAAACCCATTGTCAATTAAAGGCTGTAATAATTTATTTATAGGTCTTCTATAAAATTGCACATTTATTTTTTCATCCCCCATATTCCATTCATCATCTAATAATTCAATATCCAAATAATTTTCTCTCTTAAAATGTATAAATTCCATTAAAGGATGATGTGTTGAGAATATAATATAACCATTAATTTTTAATATCCTATTTATTTCCATATATGCTTTATTTAGATCTTTAATATAATGTAAAACCAATGATGCTAATACTGTATCAAAATATCCATTACCAATAAAATTAAATCCATTATTTATATCTGCTTGAATTACTTTACATTTATTATTTGTTCTTATTTTAGTTACTTCTATCATATTTTCATTAACATCTATTGACATTATATCTGCTCCATTATCAATTAAATATTTAGAATACCAACCTCCCGCACAACCCAAATCTAATATTTTTTTATTTTTAATTTCATTTGAAAATAATGATATTATAGCAGGACGTTCATAATACGCATTCCAAGGTTTTGTGTCTACAAAATTTTTGTAATATTTTGCCATTTCATCATATGATTTTATTGAAACTGTATCTTTATGAACATTATTCATCTATATCTCCTAATTTATTATTTTATATTCATTATTATATTATTGTCAACTCTTCAAATCATCTAGGGCGGTATTGCACATAACGAGACTATGATAAAAGAAGATGCGGAACTGGTATACTGATTTGCAAGCAAATCTTAGCAAAGTTTGAAAAGAACGATGCTGTTTGTACTTTAGAACTGGAGCATTCGCTTGACCTCGTACTAACGATTAACAACCAGCACCGCATTGCCTTTTGGGGAATAGTCCTAAACACATCATTACCCCGTATAGACGTTTGGTAAGTTATACTGGAAGCATCGCCTTTTCAAGGCTTGCTGTAAGTACCGTTTCTCTTTTCAAAATTCAATTCATTTTATGGAGGTATTTTATGAAGTATGTCGGTATTGACCTGCACACTAACCGTTTTACCTGTTGTTATCTCTTTGATGACTCTAAGGGAAAACACTTTTCAGCATAAATCAATAGGTATCGCGGCTAAGAAAACAGATAAAATTAACGCCGCTAAACTTGCTGAAAAATTAAAGGTTCAGATCGTTTCTGGCGTTCAGCAAATAGCGCCTGTTACCGTTCCGCCGAAAGAAATAAGGGATTTAAGGGCTCTTTTCGCCACTTATCGTATTTTAAGAAAGTAAATTGGAATAACAAAGAACCGTATCCATTCTCTTCATTTACTTTGTTAGGTGAAATTTAGGCTTTTTTGCAGTCTGGTTATGCGACGTTTTGCTTTGGTTCTATTAATGTAAAATTTATTCTATATAATAAAAAACTAATATCTGAAATAAGTTTTAATGCGTAATTTAATTTTTCATCATTAGAATATCCAATAATAACCCCTTTTACTGAGTCATTTTTAGCTAATTTTTCTTTTACCCATCCCATGTATCTTAAAATTTGACCAACAGTGTCATCACTTGTTTGATTTCTTTTTAATTCAATAACAACATAATTATTTGAATTTTTTTCTTTAACCAATAAATCAATTTTTCCAATATCTGTTTTATATTGTTGGCTTAATAACTCATTTTCATCAGAATAAATTAAATTATATTTCTTTCCAAGATCAGTTGTTTCCCAATTTCCAACCAAAAAATCTTCAAAATATTTTTCTAAAACAAATAATTGTTCTTCATTATTACCAATTTCCTCTTCAAATTCTTCTCCAGTTGTTTCTGAATCATTATCCCAAATATTTTTTAAACTATAAAGGAAACAAGAAATTGTTCTAGGAGAAGCTAAAATATTTAAATTTTTAAAATAATCTAATATTATTCTATTTGATTTTATTATTCTTTCCCCAAATGATTCATCTGAAACATCTATATTACTTAAATATTTAGCCATTTTAATTCTATGATCTAATGATAATCCAGAAACATATAAATTTGGATTATAAAGACACATTAATCCATTAAGAATTATTGCTTTTTTACTTGTTATTCCATTTTTAAATTCTTTATTTTTAATTTCCAAATCATTTAAATATTTAATTAATTCATTATCATTATTTGAATTAAATAATTTGCAAATAATTTCTTTTATATTTTTATTTTCTTTTATCGATCGAAATGCTCTATACCATTGCCCCTGTCGAATACCAGCTTTTGCAAGAGCATAATCTTTTTTTGTATTTCCTTTACCATTTACATCAATATATCTTATTATTGGATCAATATCAGAATCATCTAAAACATCAACACTATTATTTATAATAAATGAATCCCAGAATTTTCTAAAATTTTGAGAAAAACCTGAAAATATTTCATCTTGAATTTTAAATGTTCCTTTAAATTCTTCAAATGCTTTTTCTATTGATAACATATTTTTCCTCCATTTTGGCATTATAATAACATACACTCATTATAATATCAATATCAATTTTCAAATAATCTCAAAATGGCACATAACTGTTTATAGACGAAATTCGTTTAACCTACTAACAAAGAAATATACGTATACATAATTGATATAAGCCGAAAATGCAAAAGCTTCAGCGGTGACTATGGCTGCGACTGATTCTATTTTATTGCGATAAAGTACCAGCCATTCAAGCCGCTCGAGGGTTTTGCGTTTCCGCCTTTATGGTTATTAGATATAACTGCAGTAATACTTTCATCATTTCTTAAATTATTTTAAGATGATTTAATTATTATTTTACCTCATTAAAAGATAATAAAAATGATTACGTTACACATATCATTTCCTTATGACTGTTCCTGAAGCATTGTATAAATAATTTCTTCGCCCTAATGTACGAACATATGTAACTTGTATTTCACGAATATCAATTTCTTCTTCAGAATACTTTTCATTTGCAATAGTTAATAAGGCTTCTCTTGCGGCAGTATTAATCCTAGCTGTTTTTTTAGTATTTACTAACACATCAGCTAAAATAAATATTATTGCGCCTCCTGCAAATCCGCCACCTACAATAAAGTCTCCCTCTCTATACTTGTCCGATGGATCACGGCTTATCCCTCTACCAGTAAAGTAACCTCCCACAGCAGCAAATCCTATGCCTGTATAACTTAAAGCACCCATACCCACTTTGTATCTTGATTCAAAATCTGTTACTATTGACTCCAGTACTTCTGCATTTGGTACTTTTGACAAAGGCATATACGTCGTTGTAGCACAACCTGAAAGACTTAAAAGCAAAATCACTGATAAAACAACGTAATTAATATTCCATTTCATATTTCCTCCTGTTACTTTTAAAGTACGTTTGCAACTGTACTCTTAAACTCCCAGCCAAAAGACTGCCACACATTAATTGTTTCCTCTTCCGCAGTCGGGGGAACAGATGTGGATTTTATCTCCTTTGCCATTCATTTTCTCCTAGATTAAAAAAAGTAACAATCTATACAGACCGTTTTTATTAATATGTGCCTTTTAGGAACATTTGTCAATATATAATGCCAATAAATCCCTTATTGGAAGTAGAAAATATATACCCATATTGTAAATTGATAACATGGGTTATGACAAATCTAAGGGCTTTATTATCGAATAATATTAAGGAAAGAAGGCGGATTTTAGGCATTTCACAAGCCAAATTAGCCGAAAAAGTCTCTACATCTACCCATTACATAGGTCAAATCGAGCAAAAAAACAAATTCCCTTCACCAGAAATGCTTGAAAGGATAGCCAATGCTTTGGAGATTGATAGTCCACAATTATTTTCTATGGATTCTTTCTCCGATTTGTCCATTAAACGTTTCCAGGAAGGGATTTTAGCAGATTTAGAAAATGCAGTAACAATAGCAGTTGATTCTAGATTATCTGAACTTAAAAATATTGGTTAATTTTTATTTATATATACCTTTACACAATTAACTGGCGATGGCACATAGACGTTCAAGGTAACTGACATTTTTTTGCAGAAGCCGAGCCGCCGAAAAGCGGTGAAGCACTTGCTGTTTGTTAGACGAAGTAATTTTTGCTTTTATTATTTTTAATTAATTCCTAAAACTAATTTCATTCCTATTTCAACTTCTTCCATTGTTTCTTTTGTTATTTTTGAATATTTGTCTTTTAACCTGCTTCTGTCAATTGCATATAATTGTGCGACTATTATTACAGAATCTTTTTTTATTTTTGATTCTTTTTCTTAATTAATACATTCCCCGATGCATCCAATAAACGTAAATTAGTAGTTAATGGCAATACTACAATTTTTTTAATCCTGCTTTCATTAAATCCATCATCCTGTACAATTAATACTGGTAGGGAATAACCAATTTCACTACCATAAGGAATTCCAAATTCACCCAGCCATATTTCACCACGTGTCACTTTTTGTTAATTCCCTTATTGATTCAAGCCCTGCTTCAGAAATAGGTTCAAATTCTTTATAATAATCGTCATTATATACTTCATTCAATTTTTGAGTTATATATTTTCTATTATTCCTTTTAATATATTCAATTAACGCATTACAATATAATGCGCTTCGAGTAATTCCCATATTTTGGGCTGTTTCTTCAGCCTCTAGATATACTTTATCTGGTAAAGATACTGCTGTTTTCATAATTATACTTTTCTTCAAATAATGACAAATTCATCCTGTCGATTAAATAATTAAGCGTCCACTCAAATGTTCCGGTAATTAATTGCTCGCTTAAATTAATTACTATGAATTGCCATTGCGTTATATTATTTTCTTTATATCTTGCCATAATGAAATATTATATCATTTATTTTTATTAATCGCAAATTATTTTATTTGTTAGGTGTCATTCTTTAAATTTTCGACAGTCTGGTTCAGCGAAGTTATAAATATTACATTTAACTATTCTAATTTAGTAATAAATTCTTTAATTGAATCTATTTTTTCTTTGTCATAATCATTTTGAAAATAAATGTGTATATTTCCAATTCTTGTAAAATTAAAATAATTATTTTCTTTATCATTAATATTTATTTCTTCTGGTTCCTCTTGCTCATTTTTATTAAGGTTAAACCATTTATTAAATTCTGGTAAAATTACTTTCGTATCTTTATTGCTTTTTTCAATTTCGTTTTTCAGTAGTTCACGGGAATTATCTGAACCATGATTAATTAAAACAGTTATTTCTCCGGAATTTTTCTCATCAGGCGTAACATAACTAACCAATTGTTCCTGATCTGCGTGTCCTGAATAATATAACGACATATCAACAATATTACATTTAACCTCTGATAATAAAATATCTTCATTTTTTAATGATATTTTAATTTTTTTCTTTTCATTATTTTCTTCATATTTATTATTTAATAAATTTTTTAATAAAAAGCCGTTTGTGTTTGATGCCTGAAAACCGCTTAATATTATAGTTGCTTTTTCATCGGGAAGATATTTTTTTAATAGAGGAATAACGCTTCCTTTGTCGCACATACCGGAAGAGGAAATTAAAACATCACATCCCTCTTTTTTATCAAATAAATCGGAAAACAGCTCCTTTACTGATTTTTTTTGTTCAGAATGATCTTTTCCATCTATTTTAAAATATTTTAAAAAATCTTTAGATAAATATTTAAATTTTCTTACTTTATCTTTATCGTTAAAATAGTCATCAGTTATATTATCTAAATAAACATTATTTATTTTTCCTATTAACGGAGATTCAAAAGAAAATATAAAACTGTCTATTATAGATTCACAAACATAATTATAAGTATCATCATAAAAAATATTTATTATTTCGTTTGTAATACCAATTTTATTATTTTCGCATAATTCATTAATTAAATTAACTATATCTCTTTTAAAATTTGAGTTGTATTTTTGAATTATTTCAATTATAAAGGTTTTATGTGGAATAATTTCATATTTCTCAAGAATTTTTTTCATTTTCGCTTTTTGCTGTTCTCTGATATTTTTTCCTAAATTTATATTATACGGAGTATTTCCATTAAGAACTTTAGCGATTAAAATATCATAAAAATTATAAAAAGTTTTTATTTGTTTTTCAATATTATATTTACATATTAATTCAATTATCATATTTTGTATTTTATTATCTAGTTCATTAAAATATATTTCATTCGGATTTATTGCGTTTTTCTGGCAAATTTTTTTAAAATTATCTTTAAAATCTCGTATATTTTTTTTACTTCCTGATAGTTTATCAATTACTTCATTTAAACATATATCACTATAAATACAGTTTAATATAAGTTTCCAGTTTTCTTTATGTTTTTCTTTTTTGTTCATTGTAATGTATAATAAGTCTACAAGAATCTGTTGCGAACGGTCTAATGAAAACGCTGGTATTAAAACAGTACCGGCATTAATAATGGAATTATCTATTATTTCCGTAAGTTTTTCTATTTTTCTTTGAAATAAATTCTCTTTATCTCTTATTCCGTTACCATAAGTGGATTCCAAAATTATATGTTTATTATTTTTATCCCAATATGGAAATTGATAACCTTTAAACAAAATATTCTGCATAAAATCATAGGAAACAGAACCAATATCACCAGAAAAATATACATACTTCCATAATTTATTTTCGTTAGGATAATTTTCTTCATATACATTCTCGCACCATTGGAAATATATAGAACATGATCCAATAACATGACTGCTTCTTAAAAAACCATAAATAAAGTCTTTGGTAATTGTATGATAAGTTTTTCCAAAACCTTTAAAATATTTTTCGCCATAATCTTTATCTATATCAAAATAAGAAACTTGACCTAAAATAATATCATTGTCCCTATTATCTTCTCCGTCTGTAAGCATTATTTTAATAAGTTCATGTGTTGCCTTTGTGCAGCATATTTCTCCCTTAAAACCATATTTTATTATTTCCGGCAAAAGTCCGATATGGTCATAATGAGCATGAGTAATAAATATTTTTTCAATATTTTTTGCATAACGTTTAAGAACTTTTGTTCTTTCAAATTCTTGTTCATTATTTGTCTCATTCTGAAAAGCGCCGGCATCTACCAGAAAATATTTTTTTTCATTTGTTTCGCATGAATAATATTCAATAAGAGTGCAAGAACCTGTAACTGTTCCTATAGCCCCTAAAAATCTTAGTCGTAATGAATTTATATTATCCATATTTCCTCCTAAAGTATTATATTCTTAATTTATTATTTTTACAAGTAGAATATTTAGAAAAATATCTTTATAATTTCGCATAACTCCCTGCAGACGAAAATCGTTTTATATCAAGAAAATAAATAATAGACGTATAAAATTGTTCTTATAATAATAAGACGAAGATGCCTCGTTCTATTATGTTATTCTTTCTACATCAGCAGAGCAGGCAGACGATTATGAATATTAACGAATTGATTTTAAAATATAAAGATAACACCTATAAAGGCGGAAACGCAACAAGCCTTGGCTGCGTCTATGGCTGCGACTGATCACATTTTATTGCTTAAAGTACCAGCCATCCTAGCAGACAAAGGGTTTTGCGTTTCTGCCTATGTAGGTTGTTTTTTAGATGTATCCTAGTTTAATACAACAGCAGACAGAGGCTTTTGCTGTTTTCGCCTTTATGGTTATTAGATATAACTATTGTTGATGCTCAAAACTCATCCCTTCCCTGAATAGCCTTCCTGCTGACCAAGAGGGAATTGAGTAGACGTATCCTTCATACGGACCGCCGTTTACTTTTGCGAGACGCCGTCCTGATTCATCGCCTTCATTTATACTGACGGTAATGATGCGCGCGTTGCTTATTTCAATTACGATGCGGCTGTGTTCGAAAGAGGTATCGTCGATTGAAACATTGTCGTCAAAACCATCGCCTTCGGCATTTAAAAGCGTGCGGATATAATTTTCTATAGCTGGGATATCAGGATTTGCGATTTGGATTCCTGTTATAACCCATGTCCTGTTCCTTCTGCTGAAGATTTGAGTTTCGGAAGGTGAAGTGACGGTAACTCTCTGCACGTTTGCAATGTCTACTTGCTCGCCGCCGCTTCCGGAAATCAGCCTTAAATTGTACCAGCCGGAAACAGAGCCTGTTAAATATGTTTTAATGCTGCTATCGCCTGAACGCACTTCATTTTGATCCGCTTTGCGGTAATATGTTTCATTTTTTATATAATCATCATTTCCAAGCAAAAGATCAAGAAGAACTGTTTCTGTTACAAAAGAATTGTCTCCGTATATAGTTATCCTTGATGCCCGATCATCAAGACCAAAACGCTCATGGCTTGAAGCGTTTGTTGATCGCGTTTGCCATGAAGAACGATTTGTAAGAAGATTCAAAAAGTCCTTTATACGCGTCTGCCTTGCGGGATATGTTTTGTCATTATTTAAAACAAACCATTTATCATTTTGTTTAAGTAATTCAAATGATGTTTGTTCATCATCATTGCCAACGGAAAGCATCGCGATTCTGCCAGCTTTTTCCGCGATTTTTGAATCCAGCCAAACAAATGATGATTGTCTTGAAACTGCGCCTGAAGTAAATATCAAATTTCCGGTATACAATAATACCAAAACCGCTATCAAAGCTGTTAAAATGTAAAGTTTCTTTTTATATATCATTGTTTTTCTCCCTGTTATTTTCAGTATCTGTTATGTGCTCATTGATCTTTGCCGATTGTTCATTATTATCAGAACCGGAAGCTGCAGCTATCTGAGCGTTTTTAATAGCTTTTGATCTGCGCGTTGCGCGGAAAATTCCAAAAGCAATTACAAGAAGCGGAACAATTCCGACATTTAGAATTTCGGCAAACTTCATCGCGAACGCCCGCTTTGAAGGTTCCGCAATCTTATCAAAACGTCCCGTATGCTGCTGTCTGTTGCGTATTCCGATAATGTCATCATCGCTTGCAAGCCAATCAGCAGCGCGGAGAAGGAAATCGAGATTTTTTCTTGCCTGAGAAACATTGATAAAGTTAGACGCGAAATTTGTTTCTCCGACAACAATGATTCTTGACGGTCTTCCTGTTTCGGGAATATCCGGCAATTCTTCATTAGAACCTTCGCGAACCGGTTTTTCCGCTCCTCTGAAAAAACTTGGAAAAACGCCGCTTAACGCAGCGCCCATTATTTTATAACCGGTTGTTCCATTTGCTTCAATTTCAAATAAATACGGAATATCAGGATTGGTGTGAAATTCTTTGCTCATTGTCCATGCCGCAGACGAGCTCGTAAAAAGCACGTTTGGTTCAATATCCTGAATTATATTTATTTCAAGAGGGCTTGCCCAATAAAGATCGATACCGTTAAAACCAGCGCTGACAGGATGCGACTCGTTTCCGTTTTCGCCTGCAATTCCGATCCAGTGCGGATAACGCGTAATCCTGTATTGAACTCCGCCTGAAGGCGTTCTTGTCTGATACTGAAGCGTGAGCGCGTTTCTATCCAGAGTTAATTCAGGGCGTATCGTTACGCCGTAAGAAGCAATCATTTCAAGGAGACCAAGATCGTTAAGCGCTCTCGCTTCTATCGTGCTGTAAGCGGTATCAATGAAAACGCCTCTTACCGCAAAAAGAACTTTTCCGCCGGTTTGTATATATCTGTCGATGCGGTAAAGCGCCCAATGATCAAGTTCTTCAACTCCGCCCATGACAAATAACGCCGGCGTATTTTCCGGAATTTCTTCTCCCGGTAAAATCTGGCGGACATTGTATCCGGCTTGTTGAAATGTCTGACTCATAAAAGAAAAATCATCGGTAAAACTCCTGAAATTATCGCCCACAATAACGCCTACCCAGCGTTCGCTTTCTCTGACCATCGCGCGGATTCTTGACGTAAGATCGTATTCAAGAGTTTCCGTGGAAATAACCCATGGAAGCACTTCTGTTTTATCAAGATATTCAATAATTATTCCCGAATAAACAGTGATAAGGCTTGTCTGATCCTGCTCGACAATCGGCACTTGCCTTGCCTGCAAACCTAGCTCATCGATAGCCGCCATCCCCGCTTTTATCGGATCGCGGACAGTTAAATGAATTTTTCCTCTTGAATACGCGGCGTATTCCCTGAGCATATCTTCAATTTCTCCGGGAGACGGAATAACAGTTTTAAGTTTATTTGAAAGATAATACGTAATGTTAACTGGTTCGGGTAAATCGCGGTGAATGTTACGCGAAACTTTTGAAATGGTATACGCTTTATTTTTTGTAAGATCAAAACGCAGCCAATAACGCCCCGTAACAAGCATGGCAAGAATGATCGCGATTACAGATAACGCGGTAATAATTGCAGTTTGTTTTTTTGTCATAGTTTACTACCTCCATTTCCTGAAAAGAATAACTTTTGTATTAAGATATAAAAACAACGCTGTGCTTAAAATAAAATACATCATTTCTCTTGTATCGAGCAATCCTTTTGAAAAACTTTCAAAGTGATATGACAAAGAAAAAAAGTTGATGAATCTTGCGAGCCACTGAGGCATGTTAAATGATAAGGCAAGCATATTTACAAGCATCACAAACATTAAAGCGACTGCGCTGCCGAGAAACGCTCCTGCCTGATTTTTTGAAAGACATGAAAGCAAAAGTCCAAGGGATGTCGCGCTCGCTCCCAGCAGAAAAACTCCGAAATATTCGCAGAAAATCGTGCCCGCGTCAAAATGCCCTAAACCTAAAAGGCTTAACGGCAAAGGAAGCGTCGCGAGAAGAATCATGCACAAGACTGTGAAAGCGGAAATAAATTTTCCGATAACAAGATCCCATTCCGTAAAAGGCATTGTCAGTAAAAGTTCAACAGTCCCTGTTTTTCTTTCTTCCGCCCAGCTTCTCATTGTTATAACAGGAATGACAAAAATAAAAACGATTGGGAAAAAACTAAAGTACGGACGAAGCGTCGCCTGATCCGTAGAAAAATACCTATTGAAATAAAACAAAAACACAGATGTAAAAACCAAAAAGAAAACAGCGGCTCCGTAAAAAGCGGGAGCGTTTAAATACTGGTTTAATTCTTTGCGCGCGAGAGTTAATGCGCGGTAAGGAATAAATTTTTTCATTTTTTATCTCCTTGTGAATCAGCTGTAAGTCTGACAAAGATATCCTCAATACTGAGTTTTTTACGGTTCATTTCCAGCAGCTTTAATCCGTTGCCGACCGCCCAGTCAAAGATACGCTCTCCCGCGTTTGCGTCCTGCGCTTCCGAAGGAGAAAAAAAGTTAGCGGAAATAAATCCTGAGCTTGTAGTTTCAACTAACACATTGGATAAATTTCCGAGAGACTGTAATTTACCGCGGATTGAATCGGCTGAAGAGTCTCCTTTAATGACAAGTTCCCACGTATCGCCGCCTTTTAATGATCCCGCGATTTCTTCGGGTTTTCCCTGAGCAGCTATGCGTCCGTCGTTAATGATCAATACTTGTGTGCAGATCGCTTCAACTTCCTGCAATATGTGGGTAGAAAGAATAATTGTTTTCCTTTTACCCAATTCTTTGATAAGAGATCGAATCTCAATAATCTGATTCGGATCGAGACCTGTAGTCGGCTCGTCAAGAATCAAAATTGGCGGGTCATGCAGAATTGCCTGAGCGAGCCCTGTGCGCTGACGATAACCTTTTGAAAGCGTTTCGATCTTTCGGCTTCTGTAATCCATAAGACCGCAAGCCTCAAGGCTGTTGTTTATTGCTGCAGCGCGTTCCTCTTTTGAAATAAAGCGCGCGTCTGAAGCGAAATTTAAATACTCGTCAACGGTAAGGTCGGTATAAAGCGGCACATTTTCCGGCAAATATCCGATCCTCTTTTTTATTTCCAGAGGATTTTCATCCACGGGAATACCGTCAATAAGAGCCGTTCCGCTGGACGGAAAATGAAACCCCGTAAGGATTTTCATTATGGTTGTTTTTCCCGCGCCGTTCGGACCAAGAAAACCCAACACCGCCTTGTCATCAACGGAAAATGAAACATCTGAAACCGCCTGTACATTTCCGTACAATTTTGACAGGTTTTTCACCTCAATTTTAGGTGCAAGAATACTCATGTTACTGTTACTCTCCATAAAAATAATAATCTATATTTTACAAAAATTAATCAACATTTTCAATTGGAAAAACCATGCGATCTTTTGTCAGGACAGTTTCGGGAAAAATTGCCTTTGCCTCATCCAGAACCTTCTTTAATTCGTATTCCGTGTAACGCGGGCTGTAATGAATTAACGCTAGCTTTTTTATTCCCGATGAAGAGGCGGCGATTTTTGCCGCTTCTTCGGCAGTCATGTGTTTTTTGGAGTGCGCGTCTTCGGCAAGTTCTTTCGAGAACATCCCCTCGCAGATAAAAAGGTCAGAGCCAATCACATGGGTCGAAATCTCAGGCAGGGCAAGAGAATCCGTAACAAAGGAAAATTTCCGCCCCATGCGGGCTTTTCCGACAACTTCTTCGGGGCGCACTTCTCTGCCGTCCGGCGTTTGAATGGTTTCGCCTTTCTGCAATTTACCCCACAATTTTCCCATCGGGATATTCAAAGCCTCCGCTTTTTCAGGATGAAATTCTCCCGGGCGCATATCTTCCTCCAGAGTATAACCGTAACACGGTTTTGTGTGAGATAGCGGAAAACAGCGAACATGAAAACCTTCGCCCTTGTAAACAATTCCGGGAGCGGTTATTTCCTGTACGATTATTTCATAATTGATATACATGTCGAGTATACGCCTGCTCGCCTCGATATATTCGGCAATTCGCGGAGGTCCGATTATGTACAGCGGATCATCTCTGTCAACCTGAGACGATAACATCAAAAGCCCTGGGATTCCAGTTACATGATCCGCGTGAGTGTGGCTGATAAAAATAACGGAAATCTTTTTCCAGCGCAGATTGAGACGCCGCAAAGAAACCTGCGTGCCTTCGCCGCAATCGAAGAGAAAGAGCTCTCCTTCGCGCCGCAATAATACCGATGTTAGATGTCTGTTCGGAAGCGGCATCATTCCGCCGCATCCTAAAATAAACGCTTCGAGATTCATTTTCTTATGCGGATGCTGTTATCTTGTATTGCTTAATATCATCGCCCGTAATGATCGCGCAATTTCTGCCGCCGCCTTTCGCCGCGTACAGCGCTTTATCGGCAAGATCGTAGAGCGTTTGCGTATCAAGAGAAGAACCGCACCGTGTAATATATACGCCGATACTCATCGTTACAAAATCATTAACTTTTGATTTTTCATGAGGAATCTGCAAATCTCTTATCAAATTAGCCCAATGGGAAACAACTTTGTCAACATTTGCAAGATCATGCTCAAACCACAAAACCGCGAATTCTTCACCGCCGACTCTTGCGGAATATACGCCCATATCATCACGCAATTGATTTAAAATAGCGCCGATGGAACGCAGACAAACATCGCCTTGAGGGTGTCCGTAATGATCGTTATAGAATTTAAAGAAGTCGATATCGGCAAGAGCTATGCAGAGGAAATCATCCGAAGTTCTGTAATTGGAATGATACCTTTGAAACGTATTCATAAAGTCGCGGCGGTTTTTAAGCTGCGTCAGTTCATCAACCGTACTTTGATCGAGATATTTGTTCTTTTCATCTTCAAGCATGGTTGTACTTATTTCCAGTCCAAATCGAAGTTTTGTAATCTGCCAGTTAAAATATAAACTCATAAGAGCGGCGACAACCGAGATCAGAATGTGGTATCCAAGATTACTCGATCTCAGCGCGTTCTCCGTTTCGATCATCGACATAAAAACAGACAACCCGATAAATATCAGAATCGCGCTGAGCGTGAGGAAAAGATCAAACCGCGGCGGATTAACAAACATCAAAAGACAACAAATTAAAAAACACGGGAAAAACACAACTATCGAACCTGAACTTGACATTACATCAAGATAAACGCCTAAGCCGATAATATTCGCGTAAAACAAAACTATCAATAAATATATTACGCTGTTTTTTACATTGAGCTGCTGCATCATATAGTTGGATAAAAGATATATTAGGAAAGCGATCAGGGCGGCAAATAGACATACGCCGGTTTTTATAAAATCACGTTCATAAAGCAATGGGAACAGCGAAAATAAAGCAACTCCTATAGCGACAATTTTATTAGTAGTGCGAAGATTGAGCAAGTTGTTACTGAATAACTTATTCATACATTCAGAGTACTGCTCTCTTCCGAAAGTATAAAAACGCCAAGAGTAAAAAATATTCAGCATTGACACCGTCCTCCATGTAAATATACCATAGACGGGATAATTAATCTAGTATTTTGAGTTAGAATCGCATTTTATTACGCTCGGCAAAGCCGGTCAAATTCCGAAAGACAACCGTTGTACCGTCGTCAAGCCTGACTTTGCCGGAGAAGAAACCGAATACCTGCCTGCGGGCAGTGTTGTAGAAGAAAAACCTGCGCCGGTCTATCCTTTCCTGATGAGGCAGGAATGTCATTTCCAAACGGTCGTCATTGCTGGTAAAACGCCACGGAGAAAGCCAGTCCGACAGGGGTATATGGAAAGTAACCTGATCCAGTTTGTGCAATTTACCGTCAATAAAAAAGCCGTTTTCGGTCCCCAGTGAAAAATCCGCCCAGCTGTAACCCACGCATAAACTGAGCTGTCTGCCCTCGCTCTGCCCGCAAGCCGCCGCCCAATATTGTATATCGGCTTTCGGACGGGACAATCTATTCCAGTCCAGAATACCCCACGCGTGACCTTTTGAAAAAATGATTTCCGCGCTTCCGAATTGGATTACCCCCTCGGCAAACAGCCACGGAGAACACTGCGCGTATTTAAAAGCGTATTTATTATTCCGCCATGGCTGGCTTGTAACAAGAGAGTGCGCTTCCTCCGGTTCTGATAAAACAACAGCGCACCGCAGCCCTCTGTTATGTCCGAATTTCGGCACTTCCGCTTTTATTATTTTTGTACCGTTCTTCATGCATATAAAATCAAGATGATTTCTTTTTTTTCGCCAATGAACATTTCCGATATTACTGCTCTGCGGTAAATTAAAAGAGCCGAGCGGCAAGTAGGAATCATAGATTTGAGTAGAACGTTTTCTGTCTCTTAAAGAGACAATTGAGATGCTCATACGTCCAAGCCAGCCGTCATCTCTGATTTCAAATACAACAAGATGAGTCGGAGAAAAAACAATATACCGATCTGATTCTGTAATCTTACGTCTTGGAGAATTTGCCATTTGAGAACTGTACTCAAAATAAGCCTTTTTCGCCCAGCCGAAATTCATCGGATGTCCCAAATCATCAAACAGCGGAATACGATTTTTAATTTCAAATTGAGACATTTTCAGCCTTTACTAGTTTTTATCAGCGTGATAACTTCAATAATATAACATGGATTATAGAGGAATAAAAGCTTTAGTTATGGGTCTCGGACTGCACGGCGGAGGACTGGCAACGGCGCGTTTTTTGCTTGAACGCGGCGCCGAAGTTACCGTGACTGACCTTCGCGATGAAAAAGTTTTACAGCCGTCAATTGAAGAGCTTGACGCCTCCTGCCGCAAGTACGGAAAACAACCTGTGCGCTATATTCTCGGAAAACACGAAATAGAAGATTTTAAAAACGCCGATATGGTTGTAAAAAATCCAGGCGTTAGACCGGACTCCCCTTTTCTTTTAGCGTCAAAACTAATAGAAACAGATCTTTCTATTTTTTTGCAGGAATCCGCTGCGAGACTTTTTGCCGTAACAGGAACAAAAGGCAAATCGGGCACCGCTTCTTCGCTTCATCACATTCTTTCGTTTAACAGGAAAAAAGGGAAATCCTTTTTAGGCGGAAATATAACCGTCTCGCCTTTGACATTTTTGAATGAATTAACGGAAAACGATGATGTTGTTCTTGAACTGTCGAGTTTTCAGTTAGGTGACATCAAAAACCGCAGACGCCGCTTCAGCGGCGGACAAGACGAAAGCGCGTTATTAAAACCAAAAGCCGCGATTTTAACCGCGATTATGCACGATCACCTTGATCGTTACGCGTCAATGAATGAATACATTGACGATAAAAGAAACATCTACCGCGGTCAGGATGAATCCTGCGTCACTATAGCGTACGATGACGATTGGGGAAAAAGTTTTCACGCCGAAACAAAAGGACGCCCTCTTATCGTTTCGGGTAAACGCGATCTGCGCTCTGCGTTAAGTGAAACTCAAAGCGGCGGCTGGATAGACGAAAACGGGCGCGGTCTCGCGCGTCTTTTCAATTGGGAAGGCGTCGGATGCGAAACCGCGGAACTTGTGCCCGCCGTTCTTTTAACGCCGGGAGAACATCAAAAACAAAATCTGCTCTCCGCGGCGCTGGCAGCGTACAGTTTTGGCGCGGAAGCGGAATCGATTCGCAGCGCGTTAGCAGAATACAGAGGCATCGAACACCGCCTTGAATTGTTCCATGAAGCGAACGGAGTGAAATTTTACAATGACAGCGCCGCCACAATCCCCGAAGCCGCCGCCGCCTGTGTCGAAGCGTTACACGAGCGCGGACTTGTTCTTGTAACAGGCGGCACCGACAAAAACCTTGACTTCTCCCCTCTCGCGAATTCCGCCCATAAGGCAAAAGCGGTAATTCTCCTCGCGGGCACAGGCAGCGACAAACTCGCGCGTCTGTTACGCGCAAACAATGTTTCGTTTAACGGACCGTTTGACGATCTCGAAAAAGCGGTAAACTGCTGCCTCGAAAAAGCCGAAAGCGGCAACGCGGCGGTTCTTTCTCCCGGGTGCGCGAGTTTCGGCATGTTTTTAAACGAATTCGACAGAGGCAGAAAGTGGAAAGACGCGGTAAAAAAATTAAGTTAAAAGAAGGATTTGTTGTAAAAAATAGGAGTTTTCCTTGGATTTGGAAATGTTAAAGACTCGTTCCTCAATTATCAAAAACATCCGTAATTTTTTTGACGACAAAGGCTACCTTGAATTAGACACTCCCCTCCTCTCGCCTGATTTAATTCCCGAATCATGTCTCGAAGTTTTTCAAACCGAAAGACTTTTTCCTCCCGGAAGCAAAAAGGAAAAAAAATCTTTATGGCTAATTCCTTCTCCTGAAATCTGGATGAAGAAAATAATCGCGCAGCACCGTGTTAATGTTTTTCAAGTTTGCAAATGTTTCCGCAACGGAGAGTCCGAAGGGCATCTTCACGCAAGCGAATTTACAATGCTCGAATATTATACGATGAACGCGGATTATATGGATTCGCTTGCGCTGACGGAGGAGTTAATAAGAGCTTTTTACCACGAACCACACGGACAATCCAAGAAGACCTCTCGCAGAGACGCAGAGACGCAGAGAACACAGAGAATTAAAGATAATAATTTTTTTCCATTTACGAAAATTACAGTTACGGACGCTTTTAAACAATATGCAGGGTTTGATTTATTAGATATTGCGAAAAAAGGTATCACACCAATGATAGAGCAAGCGAAAAGATTAGGATTAGAACCAATACAAGGAATGACAGTGCCTCAGCTTTATGATCTTATTTTTATTCACGCGGTTGAACCGCGCTTGAAAACAGATAAACCTGTATTTCTGATTGATTATCCCGCTTTTGTTCCGTGCCTCGCGAAAAAATCACCTAACGGAGAAACTGTTGAACGGTGGGAACTATATTGGAACGGTATAGAGCTTGCGAATTGTTTTTCGGAAGAAACCGATCCGGAAAAGGTAAAACAATTTTTTATAAGCGAAGAGGCGGCAAAAAAACAAAACGCGGTTGTTAAACACAATGTCGATCACGATTACCGGAAAATATTTGAAAACTTCCCAAAATGCAGCGGGGTTGCGATGGGAGTAGACAGGCTGATTATGGCGCTGACGGGGAGAGAGAGAATTGACGGGGTGATTTGTTAATCCCCAATCACTTTCCGTATATCCTTCTTGATTGCGTCTAACTTTCGCGCGGCTTCCGCTTTTGCGGCTTCGAGTCCGCCTGAGCCGACTTGGGCGCAGCAGGAAGCGTAAAATTTTATTTTGGGTTCGGTGCCGCTTGGGCGGGCGCTGACTACGGTGCCGTCTTTTAAAAAGAATTGAAGTACGTCGCTTGGGGGCAGCCCGTCCGCGCCGTTTTTGATGTCGCGGACTTTAATGATTTCGATGTCACCTAACGTTTTGGGCGGGTTTTTGCGGTATTCTTCCATGATGCCGTTCATAATAGACGGTCCCTGCGGTCCCTTAAAATATTTTGAGATTCCTAATTCCTGCCAGAAACCGCAAATTGCGTAAAGTTCATCGAGGCGGTCAAGAAGGCTTTTGCCTTTACTGCGCCAGTAAAGAGTCATCTCGGCAGTGAGAGCCGCGGCGGAGACTCCGTCTTTGTCGCGGACTTCTGTTTCGACAAGATAACCGTAACTTTCTTCGGTGCCGAAAATAAAGTTTTTAGGTTTTTCGCCGGGAAGCGCGCCTTCGCCGTTTTCCCATTTGCGCATAACATCAGCAATCCATTTAAAACCTGTGAGACATTCAATGCAATCGGCGCCGTAATGTTTAGCGACTTCTTTCTGCATTCCCGTTGTTACGATCGTGTTGACCATCGCGGGATTTTGCGGAAGCTTTCCTAATTCTTTGCGCGAAAGGAAAATATAATCGGCTAACAGAACTCCCATTTGATTTCCGGTAACTAAAATAAAACCGTTGTTCGAACTTGCGGCAGGCAGGTTCGAAGGAACTGCTATTCCGAAACGATCAGCGTCAGGGTCTGTTGCCATTACAACATCGGCTTTTTCTTTCGCGCCGAGTTTGATCGACATTTCAAGCGCGGCGGCTTCTTCGGGATTCGGAAACGATACTGTCGGAAAATCGCCGTTGCCTTCGCGCTGTTCGGGAACGGTTATCACTTTTAATCCAAGATCGCCCAGAACTTTTTCTACATGAAACGCGCCTGTTCCGTGAAGAGGCGTGTAAACAATTTTTACTTCTCCCGCTTTTTCTTTGATAAGCTCCGGTCTGTAAAGATTTTTCTTCACCATCGCCTGATACGGATCATCAACCTCTTTATCGATCATTACAAGAAGACCTTTATCGAGAGCTTCTTTTCGTGTAATTTCTTTTATATCCGTAACTGAATTTACTTCGTCGATAATTCCGGTATCATGAGGAGGAATTACCTGTGAACCGTCATTCCAATACGCTTTGTAGCCGTTGTACTGAGGCGGATTGTGGCTTGCGGTCACGACAATGCCGGTATCGCATTTCAGATAACGGATCGCGAAAGATAATTCCGGCGTTGGGCGGAGCGAAGTAAAAAGATATGTTTTAATTCCGTTAGCGGCAAATATCAGAGCCGCGGCTTCCGCAAACTCAGCGGAATAATGACGGCTGTCAAAAGCGATAGCGGCTTTTAGTCCGCCTTCCTTCATCGAAGCTTTTTGCGGAAAAGTTTTGATAAAATATGTCGCGAGCCCTTGTGTTGCGCTTTTTACAACCAGCGAATTCATGCGGTTATATCCGCCGCCAATTACGCCGCGAAGCCCGCCCGTGCCGAACTCTAAGTTTTGATAAAAGCGATCGGTAAGCTCTTTTTCCGCAGACTGCTTTTGCTGTGACGATTCTTCGCTGTCAGACAGAAGTTTTTCCACTTCCCCGCGAAAGTGAGCATCTTTTTCTTTTGAGATATAATCTTTTGCTCTTTGTTTTATTTCCGAAATGTTAAAATCACTCATAAAAGTCATTTTAACGTATATTCCTCAAAAACACAAATATTTTTTACTATGACGTTTAATCGCGTTTTTTTACTACAACCCTTTTATTTCTGTCTTTTTTCGCGTCAGAGCTTTTATCGCTTCTGCTTTTTGTTCCGCGATCGCTGCTGCGGGTACTCTTACGATCTCCGCCGCGGTTATCACCGTAACTGCTCTTGCGATCATTGCTGCGTCCTTCGCGAAATCCGCCTTTGCGCTCGCCGCCGAAACTGCTTTTGCGTTCCCTGCTTCTCTCGCCGCCGCGCTCACTGCTGAAACTGCTCTTACGTTCTCTGCTTCGTTCGCCGCCGCGTTCGCCGCTGAAACTGCTCTTACGTTCTCTGCTTCTCTCTCCGCCGCGCTCGCCGCCGAAACTGCTTTTGCGTTCTCTGCTTCGTTCACCGCCGCGTTCGCCGCTGAAACTGCTCTTACGTTCTCTGCTTCTCTCTCCGCCGCGCTCGCCGCCGAAACTGCTTTTGCGTTCTCTGCTTCTCTCTCCGCCGCGCTCGCCGCCGCGATCTTTTGCGCGGACAATCTTTTTATCATCATTGAAATTTTCGCTGCGTTTGGTTTTGCGTTCACTGATACCGTCGTCATCCGCAGAAGAGGTTTTTTCACTGCGCTTTGCTTTTCCGCCGGAATGACGTTTTTCGCGCACAGCTTTTTCCATCACTCTAAGAGACTCGTCAAATCCTTTCATGAATTCCTGCATATCTTCCGCAAAAAGAATTACTGACTGGCGATCAAAACCGCCTGAGTCTTTGTTCTTGCTTTCTACGATATTCAGGTAAAGATCGCCCATGCGATTTTCTTTCACATTAAAAAAATATGTCCTGTTCGGCAAAAGTATCTTTGTCGAAAAAAGTTCTCCGCGTATTCCCATTTTTAACTCCTTAGAACCTAACTGTTATCTGCTTCTATTATCATCTGCTTTTGCCATTCTAGTAAATCCCTTTCAAATTGAATATTCGCGCCATTTATGTCCGCCATGATTCTGAAAACAGGCTCTGTCGCGGAACCTCTCATCCAGATATAGGCGGTTTCGCCGCCTTCTTTATTTGTAAAAAGGATTTTAAGCCCGCCCTTGCCCGCGTCTCCAAAACGCTTGAGATTTCGCGTTTCGGTCATACCGTTATACGCAATAGCTTCCCATGAATAAATACCGTATTGTTTTTGTAATTGATCTTTTCGCGATTCCCACTGCCGTAAAAATATTTGCTGATAACGATCTTTTAACAGCGTGTGATCCTGAGTTTTAATGCGCATAACCGCATCCTTGCTGTACGCGGGAGTCGTGATAAATTGCGGTAAACTCGCGATAATATCGGAAATCGTAAAATCATTCCGGAATTTTTCCTTCTGTCCGGAAACATTACACCAAATTTCAAAGAGCCCTTGTTTACCGCCTGAAGAATCCTCAGCAAAGTTTCCCGCGGTACGCACTGTAAGCATTTTCGCGATCGCCATAACCGTATGAATCGGATCGCGGACAGCCGAAGGATGCGTGATATTTCCTCCCGCGGAGCCTTCTCCCAAAATACGCACAACATAACCTTCTTCGCGCAGTTTTCTCGCGAGTGAGACAACATTCGCTTCTCCAACTTCGGCGCGAAAAACTGAAACACCGAACGCTTCGGCAATACGATCAACGCGCATTGAAGTAGGGTCGTTAATCGCAATTGCCGCTCTCTTCTCTCTGCTCCCTGCTCCGCGAACAGCAGGTTCGAGTTCTTCACACCACGCAAGATGGGAAAATTCCGCGACGCAGCAAAGAGCGAAAACTTCCTGCGCTTCGAGGGCGCGCGCTTTTCCCGCCGTCTCGTCCCAAACGACAAGATTACCGCGATCGCCGTCACAATCGGGAACATAACCAATTAAAAATGACGCGTCACGCGCATGGGCGTCTTCAAGCAAAGCTCTGCATGGATCAAGCGATTCTCCTTCAGGAACAATACGATGAACAATCTGCCCTGGTTTATCATTGATGCTTTCGAACTTTAGCCCTAGCTTGTTAAAAAACTCTTTATCAATTGACGCGGTACGCGCGCTGCCGTTGAAATCGCATACGATACCAAGCGGATGTTTTTTTAGTCCGTCTTTGAAAGCGGTTTCGATAGTAGAAGAACCGTTCCATATTACTTCGTTACAGAAATCGTAGTAGGCATTGAAAGCAACGGTTTTGAGAGAAGAGCTCTCGCAGAGACGCAGAGACGCAGAGTTAATTATTGATTCTATTTTCTTAATGTTTTCTTTAATTTCCAAAAAAGATTTGAAACTTTCAATTAATTTATTTGATTCTTCTGCTGCTAGCACGCCGCCGTCGGTTAGCCCGAACTTAATGCCATTATGCCCAATAGGATTGTGGCTCGCGGAAATATAAATAAATCCTATTATTTGAGTTGGTTTGTGCGGTTCGCGGTAAAATTTCTTTCTTGCCCACGCCATTATTTCAGGCGCGGCAACAACGCCTGCGTATTGCACCTCACAGCCGAAATCTTGCAGAACAGGCAGCATCGATTCGATTATCGCTTTGCCTGTGGGACGCGTATCTGTACCTAAAAGAATCAAAGGCTTTAAAAAATTCTCCGTGTCTCCGCCGAACCTTTGCTTCGAAGTCTGCGTGAGGTATTCAGCGAAGACACAAGCAGCGGCTCCCGTTATTACACGATGCGCTTCAGAGATTTCTTCCGTATTGCTTTCTTCTCCGCCGTTACACGCAAATATTCCGCGCCAGCCTGACGCGGAAAGAATCATTTTCTTGAGAACAAAAGAGATATCTTCCAACGATAACACGAATCTTTATTCCAACGCTCCGACAAAACTGTAATAAGAAGGCTTGGCTTTTCCAGCATGATCAAACAACAGAGGCAAACCTCTGGAACGCCAGCTGAAATTATCCGTAACACCCCACAGAGAAACGCGTTCAATAATATCGGCGTTCTCGATATAAATTTTCATGTATTCGCTGTAACGGGTTGCCTGAGTTAAAAGCTGTTGGTTTGTTGATTTTGAATCGTGGTTTTGATTTGCTCCCGCGCCGCCTGCATTGGTAAAATCGTTGTATTGATCGTACGCGATTATATCAAGCTCGCTTACAGATAATCTAATAGCGTTTCTGCCGGTAACATTCAGCTTTCTGAATTCACTAATAGAATTTCTTACCGCGGCAGCCGTTACGCTGAAATTATGATGTTCCTGCATACCGATACCTTCAATAAGGAGTCTGCCGGCAGCTTCTCCCGCCGGTTTATCTGCGCCGGATAAATATTTATCGTTTACATCTTTTACCATATCGTGAATTAAACGCGCCCTGTTAACCATGTCTGTATTATAATCGTTGTAATACAAAATTGCGTTCGGATCCGCTTTACGCGCCGCAAGAAATCCTTCGTAAACAAAATCAGATCCAATAGCGATATACCACGGGTTCGCATCCTGACCTTCGCCGCCCGCTCCCTTGCGCATAGCGTCTTTCCAGTTAGAAGAAGAACTTGCGTTATCTGGAAAAGCTTCGTTTAACACATCCCATGAATAAATCTTTCCTGCGTAACGACTAGCTACTGCTGTAATATAATCTCTCATTATCGCAAGCGCTTGTTCCGGGGACGCAATAGCTGTTCCGGTTTTACTTGCGATTTGATCCCACACCCAATTTGGATTCTGGCTGTGCCAAAGCAAAGTATGACCAATAACTTTCATTCCAGAGTTATTTGCCGCAGTTACAAAGTTATCCGCTGTAATTTGATTTGCGTTACTCCAAGTAAACGTGCCGTTGTTATGCCCGGTTACTAAATAACTGGGTTTCATGTTATTTTCCGCGGTTAGCGCGTTGAAGTGATGGGTAAGCTGTGTATTACTAATTGTCGCGTCTGCGCCAGTACCTGAGATTTCACTGGAACCTCTGAAAATATTCCCAATTAAAAAATAATCTTTGAATTGATCTTTCAACGGCGGCAGAGACATTATATCAGCTTGACCTGCGGTAGTAGCTGTTACAACGATAGTATCCTTATGCGACTTGTCTTTAGTTTCTACAGTTATGGTTGCAGTGCCGGTTGCCGGGGTGCTGGTTGGGCTAACAGATGTCCCGCCGCCTGTATTGTAGCGGTTACTGCCGCCTGAGCTAAAGTTAAACGCCTTTACAGTACCGTCATTAGAAACGCTCACAATATTTAGCGCGCTTGATGTCCATGTTACTGATTTAACAGGTGCATCGGAAGCAACTGTATACTCAAGTTTTTCTTTTGCACCGATAGTCAAGGTAAGAGTTTCTTTTTTCAATTGGACTCCTGTACCGGGCTGCCCTAGTTCTACATTAGGTATTATTGTTATGGTGAAGAAGTCTTTAAAATCTTCCCCATTAACGGTATGGGTAACAGTAATTGTTTTTTCGCCTTCTACGGTTGAGCTAAAACCGGAAACCGTGTAATCGTCGCTTTCAAGCGACGCCGATGTATTATCACTATAAAAAGCGGTTACGACCATTCCTGCCGGATCAAATTGATCATCAATGGCATACTCAAGCTTTGCCGGCTCTGTTGTAACCTCAATTCTGACTAAAACACCCGGCTGCGGACCTCTATCGCCGTCCTGCTTGCAGGCAGCCGATGAAAAGCCTATAAAAATCATTAAAACAACCAGTAAAGAAGATATTATCTTTGTTTTCATAACAGATAATATAACACAATTCATTGTAAAAGACCATACCTAAATTATCTGTCATTTTTTACTATTTAACCCTGCTGAACCCTGCCGAAATGGCGCAATTTGTTCTGATAAATTCATCAAAAAGGGTGTGTTTTGTTCTTAAAAATATACCTAGATTAGATTATTATACCATGTCGCAGAGGAGTATCAAATGTCGAAATTAAGCATTATCCAGCGAAGAGAACTGGAACCATTAATGATAAAAGCAAACAGAATAATTAAACATTATGAAAAAGCCGCTGATTGCTGTGGGTTTGTAATGGGACCTGACATTGAATCGGATTCAATTAATTTTGGCACAATCTGTGAACAGTGCGGTAATAAGAAATGCGCCCGCCTTCATCAAGAAGCGATGAATAAAGCAAGAGAAGTTGGAGGATCATATATTTACACTTGTTTGAAAAGTTTGATATTTTGGACAAGTCCCTTTTATTCGGGAGAACGATTAGCGGGCGCGCTGTTTTCCGGAGGCGTCCGAAAAACCGATGAAAACTCGGATAAAGTAAAAGCGCTGGCAAGAATCATGCTGTTATGTGCAAATCAAATATCAGGAATGAGTTTTGTACAAAAAAATGTAATAAACCTCACTTCGATAAATGAATTTAAAATTGCAGATAACGTTCATTGCGCAGACAACCATGATGATATTGATATGGAGAGAACGCTGTTAGCCTGTCTTCGCAGGGGAGACAATGACGAAGGACAGAAAATTCTTACTAAGTTAATAAAAACACTTAACCAGATAGTGAAAAATAATTTTCCTGCTTCTCAATGGATACAAGTATTCCAGTTAAAAGCAATCGAACTTGCAGTATTGTTATCAAGAGCTGTTTCAGATCCAAAAAATATAAAAAACAATACGGCGCTGGAAACAACGGAAAAATGCTTAAAAAAAATCGAAGAGAGTAACACGTTCGAAGAAATTGCCGAAATTCTCTCTTCTATTACGGAGAAAATGTCAGGAATGATTTTTTCATTTCATGGTGTCCGCCATTTTTCTGCAATAAGAAAAGCAGAGCGCTACATTTGGAATCATTACACAAGAAAACTTAGCTTAAAAGAAATTGCAAAAGCGTCAGGACTTTCCGCTCCTTATTTCAGCACAATCTTTAAAGAAGAGATGGGAGAAAATCTTTCAAATTATCTTAACAGGCTTAGAGTTGATAAAGCCGCCGCAATGCTGACATCTACAGATGTTCCGATAAGCGAAGTGGCAAGAATTTGCGGTTTTGAGGATCAAAGCTGGTTCTCAAAAATATTCAAAAATAATACAGGTTTAACCCCGGGAAAATACAGAGAATGCGGCATAAATTCGGATATAAATTTTCCAAGTTAAATCAGGAAGGTTATTTCTATGATGGAAAGAAGAGCAGACAGAGAATTAATGCAAAAAGCCGAAAAAATCTTATGGGATTACAATAAGGCGACAGGAAGCTGCATATGTATATATGACAGCTCTTTAAAACCGAATTTTCCGGGAAAGTGCGGCGCGGAATGCAGTCCGGAAAAGAGAATTTGCCCTTATTGCATGAAAACCAACAAAACGGATAATGATAATTTCCCGTGCCATGAAATGCATTTAAACGCGATAAAAGAAGCAAATAAAAAAGGAGGCGCGTATATCTATCAATGCTGCCTTGGATTGCTCTTTTGGACCAGCCCTATTTATACTGACGGCGTTCTTTCGGGCGCAATAAGAGGTTCCGGGTTTTTAAATGAAAAGAAAAAAACTGTTGACTTTTTTTTAAATGCAAATGATAATTTTGTTATGTGCAATAACGAAATAACAAATGAAGAATTAAAGGAGCGCGTTGATTCGATGCCTGAGGCAGATGACGAAAAAGTCCAGTCACTTGCGGAAATGATGCAGATATGCGCTGAATCTCTTTCTTCAGGAAACGAGGATTATCATGAGATAATCAGGCGTAGAACCAAACAGCAGGATGAGATAGCAAAAATTACCGATAGATTGAAAGCCCAATACGGAAATAATCCGATTAACCCCGGTTATCCTCTCGAAAAAGAAAAGACACTGTTGGCAGCCCTGCGAAAAGGAGACACAGACGAAGCAAAAAAAACGCTCATTGAGCTTCTGGCGATTCTGTTTTTTTCTAACCCGGAGCAATTCAAATATGTACAGTTGAGGGCGATCGAACTTGTAGTGCTTATTTCCAGAGTTGAAATAAATCCTGCAAAAAGCGGAAATCTTTCCATGGAAATCAACAGTCAAAACTTAAAAATGATACAGCAAGCCAAAACAATCGAAGAAGTTACCGATGTTCTGCATCTGGTTGTAGACAGGGTGTCGGACAGCATCTCTTCGTTCCGCGGAATCCCCCATGCCGCAGCTCTGCGAAAAGCGGAAAGTTTCATCATGGAAAATTTCACAAGAAAGATCAGCTTAAAAGAAATTGCCGACGTCGCAGGTCTCTCGCCGCCGTATTTCAGCACCATCTTCAAAGAAGAGATGGGCGAAAATCTGTCAAAGTACCTTAACCGCCAAAGGGTTGAAAAAGCAAGCCGCCTGCTCTTGGACACGGACATGTCCCTTGCGGAAATCGCCGCTTGCTGCTGCTTTGAAGATCAAAGCTGGTTCTCCAAGATATTCAAAGCTTACACCGGCATCAGCCCGGGGAAATACAGAAATCAAGGCGGCGGTACGATCAGAGATATCGGCGAAGATAATCTTTCGGAAGCGCTCAAGAAGAAGAAAAAGTAAAACCCGCGGCTGGCTATAAAAAAGGGACTGTCCTAAGACAGCCCCTTTTCTTTTTGCTATTTGCCTTCCGCCGCGTCAGGCGCGGGAATAATTGCCTGTTCGTTTTCTTTATCGAAATACCTGGCTTTATCCATTCTCGGCTGGAAGACGGCGGTATCGCCGACTTTAAATTCATGATTGGGTTCTGTGCGCGCAACAAGCGGCTGAGTATCGGTTGTCAGCCAAAGGTGGATATCGGCGCCTAACGGTTCAACAACCGTTACTTTCAGACTCATGGTATTATTGCCCTCTTTATCGCAATAAAGCAAATCTTCCGGTCTGATACCGAAGAACACTTCTTTCTCAACATACTTCTTGAGATGTTCAACATGGGAAGAATCGGCTTTTATCTTGAAAGTATTTTCTTCAAGAATGATATTGCTGCCTTCTTCTTTTACCTTTACGGTGAGGAAGTTCATGGGCGGTGATCCGATAAATCCGGCTACGAATTTGTTGATTGGATGATTATAAAGATAGAGAGGCGCTCCAATCTGCTGAACCCATCCGTCTTTCATAACAACGATTTTATTCGCCATGGTCATAGCTTCAACCTGATCGTGGGTTACATAGATCATAGTAGCGTTAAGGCGAAGGTGAAGGTCGGAAAGTTCCGCCCTCATCTGTACGCGCAATTTCGCGTCCAAGTTTGAAAGAGGTTCGTCAAAGAGGAAGACCTTGGGGTTACGAACGATAGCGCGTCCTACCGCGACACGCTGTCTCTGACCGCCCGAAAGCGCTTTGGGTTTGCGATCAAGAAACTTTTCGATATCGAGGATACGCGCGGCTTCCTGTACGCGCTTGTCGATTTCGGCTTTGGGAACTTTTTTGATTCTCAGACCGAACGCCATGTTTTCGTAAACCGTCATGTGTGGATACAAGGCGTAATTCTGGAATACCATGGCGATGTTCCTGTCTTTCGGCGGAACATCGTTCATTTTTTCACTGTCGATGAGGAGCTCGCCTTCGGTGATATCCTCAAGACCCGCGACCATTCTGAGAGTGGTTGACTTACCACAGCCTGAAGGTCCTACGAGAACAACAAACTCTTTGTCCTCGACCACAATGTTGGCATTTTCAACCGCTTTGACACCGCCGTCATAAACTTTTGAAATTCCTTTCAATTCTACTTTTGCCATATGCTGGCCTCCCTTGTTTCGCCCGACCGCTTGAAACTGTCAGACGGGGTTATTTTATGTTAACAGGATATAGTATAAATTTGAAAATGTCAATGCCGGACCCTTCCTCACCTAATTTGGTGAGTTGCTTTTGCGTTACTATGATTGTATATGTTTTATAAATCTATTTTAGGAGGTGTACTTATGAAAAAGTATACAACTTTCATTATTGCCTGTTTGATAATCTTAACATCAACAGGAAGCGTGTTTGCCCAGATTAATCCGAGGCAGCAGAATATTCCGGGACAACCGATTGCTCCCGGACAACCTATTACCCCGGGACAGCAGATTTTTCCGGGACAGTCTATTGTTCCCGGTCAATATGGATACGGATTTCAAGTTGTCCCTGTTGTTCAGGCGTGGACATACGGTCATAAGATGCCGATTGTCTTACAAGGAAATATTGTTCATTTTTATGGGGGAAGAAACCTCTATGTATTTCGTGATTCCTCCGGCGATATTCTCGTTAAAATCGGACAGAAAGAATGGCAGTATATTTGGTATCAAGGCACAAATATCGCGCCAACCGATACCGTTGAAATCTACGGTGAAGTTCATTGGCCAAAGCATAGCTGGGGTACGCCTGAAGTTCATGTAAGATTTATAAAGAAATTATGATAGATTAATCTGAGAACCTTTTGTTCAGGCAGCTGCTCAAACAAAGTTCCCTAATATCCGGAGGTGTTTTTATGAGAAGATATTTTTATTGTCTGATGTTTCTGTTGACAACTGCTTTTCTCAATGGACAGGGTTTTACAGGGCAGAGTTTTGAAAGACAATCATTTTTAGCAAACCAGTTTGTTACTGTCAGCGCAGCCAGAAATCTTCCTCATGATTCGTGGGTTGCTCTAACCGGAAATATTATCAATATGCTGCCCGGAGGAAGACAGTACACATTCCGTGATTCAACAGGAGATATTGCAGTTGATATCGGACCAAAAGAATGGCGCGGTTTGTCCGTTGATGTAACAGACAGAGTTGAGATTTACGGAGAATTAAAATCGCACCGCGGGCTAATTCATATTAAAGTCCGCGCTATTTCAGGCAGCGGAAGGATAAATCGTTTTCCCGGACAGCCTGTTACAATGACTGCGCCTGTCACGATTAATGAAGCGGTAAATCTTCCTCATGATTCGTGGGTGATATTAAACGGCAGTATTGTCAATGCTTTGATAACAGGAAAGCATCATTATACATTTCGTGATTCATCCGGCGGAGAAATTACAGTTGATATCGGACCAAAAGAATGGCGCGGATTATCTGTCGGCGTAACTGATATTGTTGGGATTTACGGAGAGGTTAAATATAACCGCGGATTTATTCAAATTAAAGTCCGCGCGATCGGGAAAACAGGAGTATAAAGTTTTGCGTAACAAAATAAGCGCGCTGATAATAAGCTTTTTTCAAACCCGTGACGAATTATCATTTCGAAATATAAGGGTTTCTTTATTTCCTGTTCTGCTGCTTTTTCCGGTTTCCGTAATATTGGGAAATTTGCGTTATTACGGTCACAGTATTGCGCTGGGCGGTTACTCAGCCAACGAATTGATGTTTTTAATACTGGGGCTTGGCTGGCTTATTCTGTGTTTTTTGTCTGAACGTTTTATTTTTCCTTTGTTAAAAATATCCGTAATTATTTCCGCTGTCCTTCAGTTATTTTTATTTTTTATACCGATGGGTTTTGGTCAATTTGCCGTTTATACGGCTTTTCAATTTTCTGCCGGGCTTTGCGCAGCTTGTTCGTTTTACCTTTTCTGTTTTGTGTTAAATAATGTTGAACGTCTTGCCGGTCTGGCTGTTATTCAGATTTACTACGGTTTTTATTACGCTTTATGGAACATATTTCCCGATTTTCATACGGCAGGTAATACATGGATAGGAGCCGCCTTAATGGTAGTTTTTCTTTTCATTGTATTTTGCGCAGGTAAATTAAAATCTTTCCCCGCGGAAACAAATACCGGCAGCGGCGGCAAAGGATCAGGCGTTCATTTTGTTATTGGTTTGGGCGTTATCCATTACATGATCATGTGTATGAGTAATTATATCGAATGGTCAGAAAACAGTGTTTCGAGTCTTGCCTTTGGCATTGGAACTGTTATATCTATCGGACTCGTATTTATTATTCAATTATTAAAAGGCAAAAGCGCGTTGTATATCTGGCTGATGTTTCTGACTTTTTCTTTGCTCGGATTGGGCGTCCTTTTGCTTAACACGCCGAAAGCCATAATTTCCGGCTCATTCATTTACGGTTTAGGCGACAGTCTTGGTTACATTATTATCAGTTATATGTGCGCCGGAGCTATCAAAAGAAGCAAATCGCTTCGAATGTTCAAAGTTTATTGCTTTATTATTTTTATCCAGTATTTTATTATTTCCGGCGTTTTTTCATTTTACTTTAATTATTTTGACGAGCCGAATAAATTTCTCGCTTTTGCCGTTGTTCTGGTTCTTGTCAGCTTATGCCTGTTATTCATGCCTTTCATCCAAAAAAAACTTTTTGACGCTGACTGGACGGACGGTCTTTATCTGCGCGATATGGTCGAATTCTCAGGTCAGCTTGAAAAAACAGAAGAAATCAACAAAAAGGAAAAATTGAATTTAACGCCCAGAGAACGTGAAATTTTCACTATGCTGCTCAAAGGCACATCGCCCAAAGAAATCGGCTATACCCTGAAAATCAGCTATGAAACCGTTCATCATCACCAAAAGAATTTATACCGAAAATTGGGCATCCAGAGCATCCATGAACTCTTTGCCAAATACAGCAAAAATCTTCACGATTCAGGCTAATGAACGAACCCCTCAGCACGAATAAAACCTTTAGATATCCCCTTAAGTATCCCCGCCAAAAAGCCGATAAATTTAGTACCGGGAGGGACCTCCTCTCAATAAAATCAGACGGTGCGCAATGGGGTAAAACCCAAACGTCCAGGCGCATCGTCTTTTTTTTTGCGAAAATTCCCGTTTTTTACCGCTTTTTGAGCCTGATGACTCATAATGTGAGTAAGGGGGGGCAATGGTTATGGAGACATTTGAATATGCAAATCGAAATACCTGAATTTTGCGTTGCCGCGCTTATAGGCGTGTCATCAAGCGGAAAATCAACTTTTTGTAAAACGCATTTTAAGCCGACAGAAGTGCTCTCTTCCGATTACTTCCGCGCGCTTGTTTCCGATGATGAAAACAATCAAGAAGCTACGCAACAAGCGTTTGAAGCGCTCAATTTTGTTGCGCATAAACGTCTTGAGTTGGGAAAGTTAACTGTCATTGACGCGACAAGCGTGCAGCAATTCGCGCGCAAACAAATACTGCGTCTCGCGAAAGATCACGATTGTTTCGCGGCGGCAATTGTTCTTGATCTCAACGAAGAAATAATCAGAGAACGAAACAAAAAACGCAATGACAGAAACTTAACGGAAGATGTATTAACGCGCCAAATGAATCAACTGCGAAAAACATCAGCGGAACAATTGAAGCAGGAAGGTTTTCGATTTGTTTATGTTTTATCAAGCGAAGAAGAAATCTCTAACGCGCAGATAACGCGCGCTCCCATGTGGAATAACAAAAAAACCGAAACCGGTCCTTTCGATATCATCGGCGATGTTCACGGATGTTTCGATGAGTTATGCGATTTATTAAAAAATCTCAATTACAATGTTGATACCGAAAATTTTACGGCAGAACATCCCGAAGGCAGAAAAGCTGTTTTTATCGGAGATTTATGCGACAGAGGAATTAAAAATATCGAAGTCTTGCGCCTCGTAATGAACATGGAACAATCCTGCAGCGCGTTATGCGTATTAGGCAATCATGATTTTAAACTCTTGCGTCAATTACGCGGAAATAAAGTTCAGCTAACGCACGGGCTCGACATTACAGTCAATCAGCTTGAAAAAGAATCAGAAGAATTCAGAAATCAAGTTAAAACATTTCTTGAGAGTCTTATCAGCCATTTTGTTTTAGATCAAGGCAATCTTGTCATCGCTCACGCCGGACTCAAAGAAGAATTTCACGGCAGAAGTTCGGGACAAGTTCGCAGTTTTTGTTTATTCGGAGATACAACAGGCGAAAAAGACGAAAATGGTTTTCCCGTGCGCCTCCCGTGGGCGGACAATTACAAAGGCAAAGCGTTAGTCGTCTACGGTCACACGCCAATCGCTGAAGTGCAGTCAATCAATAACACAGTTTGCATCGACACAGGCTGCGTCTTCGGCGGAAAATTAACAGCGTTCCGTTATCCCGAAAAAGAAATTGTGCAGGTAAAGGCGAAAGAAGAATATTACCCAGCGGGAAAAAATTTTAAATAAAGAGACAAACGCAAATCCTTTAAAAATAATCTACATTAGCGTAAGCGCAAACCCCCCTGCAGGCTCCAGGTGGCTGGTACTTTACCGCAATAAAATGGGATCAGTCGCAGCCAATGTCGCCTTTGGGTGTTTTACGCTCCCGCTTAATGTGGTTTATATTTGAATATTTTTGTGCTATCAACATGAAAGTATATGATGTATAGAAATTAGCATAACAAAAAAATAAGATTTCAAACATAAAGTTCGTGATGGTTTGTGTAGTTTGTGGTAAAAATTATTTTTCTAAAAAAAACTACATTAGTGTAAGCGCAAAACCCCCTGCAGGATCCAGGTAGCTGGTACTTTACTGCAATAAAATGGGATCAGTCGTAGCCAATATCGCCTTTGGGTGTTTTGCGCTCCCGCTTAATGTGGTTTATATTTGAATATTTTTGTGCTATCAACATGAAAGTATATTATTTGTGAACACAAGCGTATGTCTACTCTGTTGATGTACAAAGATTATCACAAGAACATAGAGTATCAAATTTCAACATTATTTGATTTATTTGTCGATATTTATTTATCTGTTAGGTGAATATTAGAGTTTTTTTCGTATTCGTTATGCGATGTTGCTATTATTTATTATTTTCATTATATGTTTTAATAATTAAATTTAAACACCAGCTAAAATCTGAACTATTTTTAATTCTAATTTCAGTATTTCCTATACCGTGATGTCCAATATTAGATACATCTTTTGCATATAATTTTTCCTGTTCCGTTAATATTTTCATAGGAATACATAACCAAACTTTTAATTCTTTTCTTTGTCCTTGTATTTGACAAAAGCATTTATTAGAATCTTTTGTCCATAAACCAATATA
>Ga0209755_10000688_pt1 | contig 59153 bp, 45 predicted proteins | sample TergutCo191P1_FD_187301 | JGI IMG/M metagenome (GOLD analysis project Ga0209755, IMG submission 187301) | Cornitermes sp. P1 segment gut microbial communities from Petit-Saut dam, French Guiana - Co191P1 (SPAdes) (version 2) | ecosystem: Host-associated > Arthropoda: Insects > Digestive system...
CCCGCCGATGGACATGCGCAAGGCGCTGGAAGGCATGTTCTACGTCATGCGCACGGGCACACAGTGGAAGGCCCTTCCCAAGGAGTTCGGCTCGTCAAGCTCGGCGCGCCGATATTTCAGGTACTGGTGCGAGAAGGGGTTCTTCCAAAGCCTGTGGGTCGCCGGACTGGAACGCTACGACGAGATCCGCGGCATCCAATGGGATTGGCTGAGCGCAGACGGCTGCATGACCAAGGCGCCTCTGGCCCTGCAGTCGGTCGGGAACAACCCCACCGACCGGGGAAAAAAAAGGAAGCAAGCGGCATCTTCTTGTTGACGGCCGCGGCGTGCCGCTGTCGATAGTGACGACCGGAGCGAACCGGCACGACGTGACCCAGCTTGAGAGGCTGCTGGACTTGATAGAGGTGGAGCGGCCGGACATCTTCGCGCGCCCGCAGCATCTGTGTCTTGACAAGGGGTATGCCGGGGAGCCGGCGTTGGAGATCATCGTGGTGCGCGGGTTCGTCCCCCATGTCAGGGGCAGGAGCGAGGAGAAGGTCGACAGCCCTGGGCATAAGGCTCGCCGGTGGGTGGTGGAGGCCGCGCATTCTTGGATGAACAGGTTTCGCAAGCCGCTGGTCCGGTTCGAGAAGCTGGCGTGCAGCTATCTTGGTTTGCTGATGTTCGCATGCTCTTTTATTCCCTATTGGGGTAAATACCCCGCCCCTTGGGGCGGTTAAAAAACAAGTGAAACGATGATAAAATGCGAGAATGAGTGAATATGCCCATAACTCCCACAATGTATCAGTTCTGTTGTATCACATAGTATGCCCTACGAAATATAGGCATGTGGTAATTAGCGAGGAAGTAGATAAAACCCTGAAAGAGGTGTGTGCAGAAATCAGCAAGAGGCATGAGATAGAATTCTTGGAGATAGGGACAGAAGGCGATCATGTGCATTTCTTGGTGCAGTCGGTTCCCACATATAGCCCTACAAAGATAGTGGGCAGAATAAAAAGCATCCTTGCGAGAGAAATATTTGCGAAGCACCCAGAAGTAAAGAGGAAACTGTGGGGAGGTGAATTCTGGACGGCAGGGCATTTCATAAGCACTGTAAGCAAACATGGCAATGAGTATGTGATAACAAACTACGTCAAATCACAGGGGACGGCAGAGCATTACAAACAATTGTGTAAGGTAGCAAACGACATGCAGCCGTCATTGTTTGACTGATTTTGAAATAAGAATCTTAAAATACCCCGCCCCTTGGGGCGGGGATTTTTATTTTGCTTTTCGCAAGGCCGAGGTTATTTAAGGATAAGCCCTTAAGCGAAGAGCAGTACGGTCGAATAGCAAGGCATCTTCCCAAGCAGAGAGGGAACGTCGGCATAGAGAACAGGCGGCTTATTGAGGCGCTCGTCTTCCGCTGCAGAACGGGGGGCGCGCATGGCGAACCCTGCCGAAGCCGTTCAGAAATTGACGCGCCATCTGCGTGCGGGCGGCCCTGGCCATAGGGCCCGCTCGGGGCACCTTGGCGGGTCGGTATTGATCCTCGGGCGCAAAAAATGGACTATTAACGTGGCGCCGCTGGGCGCCCCGCGCGGGCATGCGCGGCACAGCTTGTCCGGGGGGTGGCAAATGGCCATTGCAAAGACTGTCGTCTGCTTCGCGTACGTGGTGATGGGGGTGCTGGGGCTGCTGCCCGTCGCCGCGGCGATAGCCCTGCTGGGGCATTTCGGGCTGCGCAGGCCCATGCTCGCGCTGGGGTACAGAGTGGCGCAGGGCTGGGCGCGGGGGCTCATAGCGCTGGTCGGCTGCAAGATGACCGTCGTCGGCAGGGAAAACGTCCCGCGCTCCGGCGGGGTCTGCTTCGTCAGCAACCACTCTAGCATCGTCGACATACTCATGCTGCTGGGCTACGCGGGCAGGCAGTTCGGCTTCGTCGCGAAAAGGGAGCTTATGGCCGTGCCATTCCTCAACCTGTGGATTTCCGTGCTGGGCGGCCTTTTCATCGACCGCAAGAGCCCGCGCAGGGCAATGAAAACCATCAGCGCCGGAGCCGAGAGGATCAGGGCCGGCGCCGGCATGATCATCTTCCCCGAGGGCAGCCGCTCAAGGGGCAGGGGCCTTCTGCCGTTCCGCCCGGGGGCGCTCAGGCTGGCGGCGCTGTCCGAGGCGGCCATCGTCCCCGTCGCCATCTCGGGCACCTACGGCGTCTTCGAGAAGACCTACCGCGCCTGCGCCTGCCCCGTCCGCATCGCCTTCTGCCCGCCCATAAGCGTCGCCGAAATCCCCGCCGAGGAGCGCAAGCTCGCGCTGGCAGAAAGGGTCCGCGCCGTCATAGCGGAGGCGCTCGGCGAGGAAGCGGCGGCTGGCCCGGGCGGCGGCGAGGGCGAAGGCGCGAGCAAGGGGGCGGCGGCTCAAGGCGGCGCAGCCGGCGCAAGGGGAGCAGCCGCCGGCGAGGGCGCGGCGGCGGGGCCGGAAGCCCCGGCGCAAAGCGGCGGCGGGGCCGGGTAGGGGGCCTTCGGTGGGCTGCCACCTGCACGCGGACATCGACGCGTTCTACGCCTCGGTGGAGCAGCTTGACGACCCGAGCCTCAGGGGGAGGCCGGTGATCGTCGGCGGGCTGCCGGGCGACAGGCGCAGCGTGGTCTCGGCGGCATCCTACGAGGCGCGGCGCTTCGGGGTGCGCTCGGCCATGCCCGTCGCGCAGGCGGCGCGGCTCTGCCCGGGCGGCGCGTTCCTGCGCGGGAGGATGGCGCGGTACAGGGAAAAGTCCGAGGAAATCATGGCCATTTTCGCCGAGCTCTCGCCCTGCGTCAGGCAGATCTCCATCGACGAGGCCTTCATCGACATAAGCGGCATGGAGGGGCTGCTGGGCCCGCCGGCCGAGGCCGCAAAAAAAGCCAAGGCGCTCGTGGCGGAGAAGTCCGGTCTGACGGTCTCGATCGGCGCCGCGGCCACCAGGTACGCCGCGAAAATCGCCTCCGGCCTGTCAAAGCCGGACGGCCTTTTCGCAGTGCCGGCCGGCGGCGAGGAGGCCTTCATGCGGGCGCTGCCGGCGGGGAAAATCTGGGGCGCCGGCCCCGCCACCCAGGCGCTCTTCAGGAAGCACGGCATAAAAACCGGCGACGACATTTTCCGCCTGCCGCTTGAGGCGCTGGCGCCGATCTTCGGCAAGGCGCGGGCCCTCTTTCTTTTCCGCGCGGCGCGGGGCGAGGGCGGCCCCTTCGGCGAGGGCGGCGCCTTTGGGGAAGGCGGCGCGCCCGCCAAGGGCGGCTCCCGCTCGATAAGCTCGGAGCGCACCTTCGCCTTCGACCTGCGCGACGAGTTCGCCATGGAAAGCGCCCTTCTGGACATGTGCGAGTCCCTGATCTGGCGGCTCATGGAGGGCGGCATGCAGAGCCGCGCCGTCTCGCTGAAAATCCGCTACGCCGACTTCTCCGCGGACATCGCGCGGGAGAGCCGCGAGGCGGCCGTTTCGGGGCTCAGCGACCTTTACGGAAGGGCGCTGGCGCTGTTCCGCAGGAAATACCGAAAGGGCATGGGCGTGCGCCTCCTGGGCGCCGGGCTCGCCGGCCTTGAGAGCGGCGCCGAAAGGCAGGGCGAGCTTTTCGGCGAGGCCGAGGAGCGCGATCGCCGGCTTGAAAAGGCCATCCTTGGCATCAACAGGAAATTCCCCGAGGCGGCGCTGCGCAGGGGAAGGTCGTGGCTCGCCGAAAAGCGAGCGCCGCCGTAAAGGCGGGCGGCGCCGGGCGCAAAGCGGGGCGGCGCCTCGGAAAGGCGCCGAGCGGCTCCGAGCGGGGCGGCGGCGCTAGTTCCGGAAGCCCCAGCCGCTTTCCCACGGCTCCCATGGCTCCCACGGGAACAGCGGCGGCGGGGGAAGGCGCGGTGGATCGCGGGGCGGCATCTCCTCGAACCGCTCGCGGGCCCTCATGAGGGTCGCAAGCTCGCGCCGGATCGTCCTGCCGTAGTCAAGCTCGCCCGTCTCGATCCGGTAGGCCGAGTCCGCCCAGAACTGCACGCGGGGCAGGTCGACGAAGCGGAAGCGCCGGTCGCGCGCCAGCGCCGCCCACCTCTGCGCCTCCTCCCAGTAATGCATCGCCATGCCGAAGACCGCCTCGGCAATTTCCAGGCTCGCCAGGTTCTGCTCCCGCCACGGCGCGTTGAAGAAATGCGCGCGCCGGCGGCTCCACATGCCCCCCAGGAACAGGTGCTGCTCGGCCATCTTGACGTTGAGGTGCATCATGAACAGGTAGCGGTACTTTTCCCACTGGATTTCGGTCTCGATGAGCGCCAGCGCGTGCAGCGGGTTGGCGAACTCCGCGCCCAGCGCCCGCTCCAGCCAGTAGATGTTCTCGACGAAGCTGTCCGGGCTGCGCTGGAGGTGCATGTGGAAAAGGCCGTAGAACTGCTCCTTCGACGTGAAGGGGCGCGGGCGCGCCTCGATCGCCGGCGCCGCCGAGAACGCGAGAAGGCAGAAAACGGCCGCCGCAGCGCCCATCCTTGGCATGCTTCGCTCCTAATTCAGGCCGGGAGGCGCCGATCAGCCGGCGGCCTCGCCCGGGGCGGCGCCCGGGCCGCGGCCCAGCCCGCGGCTCGGGCCGCCCCCTCCCCTCATTATCGGCATTTGCGACACGGAGCTCCACACGTCCAGCGCCACTTTTTCCGGCGGGCGCGACGCGTCGATCACCCGGACGCCCACGCCGGCCTCGCCGAATTCGCCGAGGAGGGACAGGTAGCGCCGGCGGACCCGGCGCTGGAACTCAAGGCGCTCGAAAATGTCCAGCGACGGGCGCGATCTCAGGCGCTCCTGCGCGATCTCGGGGTCGAGGTCGAAAAAGAGAATCAGGCCCGGCGCCGGCAGGCCCTCGTTGAGCCGGCGCGGGAGCGCGTCGCCGCACTCAAGGCCCTGGTAGGCAAGCGACGAGAGCACGCAGCGGTCGCAGGCCACTAGCTCGCCGCGCAGGCAGCGCTCGCGCGCCCCGCCGGGCGCCAGCAGGTGCTGGCAGCGGTCGGCGGCGAAAAGCCCCGCCAGCGCCGCCGGGTGCAGCTCCGGCTCGCCGCGCAGCGCCCCGCGTATCAGCCGGCCGATCGGGCCGGACGTGGGCTCCGCCGTGGCGAAAAGCCCGGGGGCCCCCGGCTCCAGGGCGAGCCGCCCGCGCAGAAGGGCAATCTGGGTGCTGGTGCCGCTGCCGTCGCAGCCCTCGAAGGCGACCATGCCCTCGAGAATTTCCGTGAACACCGCAACAGGCTACCTGGGTTTTCGCCGTTTTTCAAGCCGCCCGCCAGGGCGCCCGGGCTGATACAAAACCCGCGCAAGTGTGTTATACTGTCTAGTGGGAGCGTTCCGCCCGGCCCGTCCGGCGCGGCAAACCGGGCCCCGGCCGCATGCCGGCCTTGGGGCGCATCGGGGGGGAGAAGTGAGGGAAAAAGGGCTTCGCAGGCTTTGCGCGCAGATCCTCGTTTTCCTGGCGCTTTTGGCGCTGGGCGCCCTGGCGCTGATCCCCATCTGGCGCGCCTCCGTCGCCGGCATGGAAAGCGTCCGCTTCGGCCTTGTCGCGCGGCTCGAGGAGCTTTTGGGCAGGGAGATACGCTACTCGTCGATAAGCCCCTCGATTTTCGGCGCCTTCGACATACGCGGCGTCAGCGTCGCGGCGCCGGGCGAGGAGCCCGTCCTTACGGTCGCGCGCTTCCGCGTCTCCTACTCCTTCCCCGACCTCGTCTTCGGCAGAACCCTGGCAATACGATCCGTGCGGCTGGACGCGCCGGCCGTCAGCTTCGACGCCGAGCGGGACGCCGACATAATCGCCCTTATCCGCTCGGCGGCCGCCGCCGGCGAGGCGCGCGGCGAGCAGGGCGGCGGCTCAGGCGGGCGCCAGAGGCGGAGGGGCCTTGCCGCGGCGCTTCCCCAGAGCGCCTCGGCGCAGGTGCGCGGCGGCAGCCTGTCCGTCACCGGCGGCGGGGCGGGCTTCAGGCTGGACTCGCTGAACGCGGCCCTTTCCGTCGAGGACGCCAGGGTCGCCCTTGACGCGCGCTGGAACGTCGGCCTTTCGGCGCCGGCGATCGGGGCGGCGCCGCCGGCAAGCGTCCGCCTGGCCATGCGCCTGCGCGGCGAGGGCTGCGCCGACTCCGGCGAGGGCTCGGGCCTTTTCTCTATCCCCTACGTCGCCGGCGACGCCGAGTCCCTGGCCCCCCTGGCGCTCGATCTCGCCTTTTCCGGCGGCGCCGTCAGCATGGCAAAGGAGCCAGGGCGCCTTCCCCTCGGCGCCGGCTTCCGGTACAGCTTCGCCGACGGCAGCATGGACGCGCGGATAGAGGCGGGCGGCTTCAGGCTCGGCGACGCCGTCGCGCTTTCAGGCGGGCTTGAGCCGTTCAGGCAGGCGCTGGACATGGCGCTTTCCGGCGAGGCCTGGCTGCGCAGGGGCGCCGACGGCTCCCTCGAGTACGCCGCGTCCGTCTCGGGCGGCGCCCTGGCGGCGGGGCAGGCGGGCGCGGAGGGCCGCGCCGGCGCGTCGCTGGAAATAAGGGCCTCCGGCTGCAGGGAGGAGCTTCTCGTCCACGCGCTGCGCCTTTCCCTTCCAGACGCGGGGGATCCGGAGGCGCGCTTCGTCGGCAGCCTGTCCTTTTCCGGCGGCGCCGGCCTCTCGCCCTTCGCCCCGAGCGGCTCGCTCTCGCTAGGCGGCTTCGGCGCCGGGCGGATGGGCAAGATCAGCGCCGACGCGGACGTGCGCGCCGAGGGCGGCGAGATATTCCTCTCCGCGCGGAACCTGCGGATCGGGGAGGCGGGCCCGGCGGCGCTGGGCGCCAGCCTCAGGCGGGTGGACGGCAACGCGGCCTTCGGCGCATCCCTAGAGTGGCTCGGCCACGCCGCCGGCGGCGGCCCCCGCCCGTCGGCGCTGCTGCAGGGCTACATAGGCGCGGGCCCGCGCCAGGTGGACGCGACCCTCGTCGTCGACTCCTTCCCCCTGGCCGCCATGGCGAAGATGGCTCTGCCAAGGGGCGCGTCCCTCCCGGCGCCTGCCGCAGCCGCGCTGGGAGCCTCGGCCCTCAGCGCCGAGGCCTTCCTGTTCACCGACTTCGAGCGCCTTTGGCACAGCGCCCCCTCGGTCTCCATTTCCGGCGGCGGCCTTGAGGGCGAAATCTCCTTCTCCGGCACCGAGGGCAGCCTCGAGCTGGGCCGCAGCCGCCTGGCGTGGGGCGGCGGCGAGGCTTTCCTTTCCGGCAGCGCCGAATTCGGCTCGCCGGGCGCCGCGGGCTTCCGCCTGGACGCCGAGATCGGCGGCGAGGCGCATTTCGTCGAGGGCGAAATCGAGCGCGGCAGGTCGGCCGAGCTGCGCGGCTCCGGCGGGCTCCGCGCAGGCCTTTCGGCGCCCCGCGGCGGCGGCCCCATGTCCGGCCGCGTCAGCGCCGACTCCCTCCCCCTGCCCTTCCTGGGCAGCCGGGCGCGGCTTGCCGTCGACGCGCGCCTGGGCGGCGCCGGCCCCGGCGGCGCGTGGCGGCTCGACGTGGCGCGCCTCGAGGCGTCGGGCATCGACGGCCCCGCGGGCCCCGCGCGCCTCGCGATCTCCGGCAGCGCCTCGGCCGCGGGCGCCGAGATTGCGTCGCTTGTCTACGAGGACGCGGTCGGCCCGCTCTCCGGCAGCGCCTCCGCCTCCATGGGCCCCGGCGGCTTCGAGGCGCGCCTGTCCGCGTTCGGCGGCGCGGAGGCCTACTCGGCGCGCGCCCGCATGGAGGGCGGCGCTTTGGAGCTTTACCTTTCCGGCTCCTCGGCGCGGCTGTACCGCTTCTCGAGGAGGGGCCCAAGGGGCGCCGTCGCGGACGGCTCAGTCTCCCTGTCCAGGGGCGCGGGCCCCGGCGCCCCCTTTGCCGCCGAGCTTGACCTTCAGTCGCTGAGGGGCAGGCTGGGCGCCTCTGAGTTCGGCGCCAGCGCCCGCGCGTCGCTTGACGGGGACGGGATCGCGGTTTGGGGCCTCAGCGCAAGCGCCGCCGGCCTTTCCGTGCGGGCCTCGGAGCTTGCCGTCAGCCGCGCCGAGGGCTCGGCGCGCGGCAGCCTGGAATTCGGCGGGCTTTTCGCCGGCAGGCCCGTCTCCGGCGCCGCCGAGCTGGGCGCCGGCTTCGAGCCGCCCGGCTCGTGGGCCGGGATCGGGGCGGCGCTGGAGTCCTTCTCCGCCTCGGCGAGCGTCGCGGGCTTCAGCCACGCGGGCGGCGAGCCCCAGGACTTCGGCTTTTCCTTCTCGCGCGAGGGCAGGGCCATGGCCGCCTCCGGCGGGCCGCGCGGCATGCTGCGCTTCCGGATGGACGAGGACGAAAACTTCCTGCTGGCGCTTTCCAGCCCCTTCCCCGTGCGCGGCTCGGTGATAGGCTCGGTGCGCGGCGGCCAGATCGACGCGCGCTGCAACGACCTTTTCGTCGACCTGGGCGGCCTTTTCGCCGTCCTGCCGGCGATCGGGCAGCAGCCGGCCAGGCAGTTCAGCATAAGCGACGGCTACGTCACCGCCTCGCTGGACATAAGGGGGACGCTGCGCGACCCGGAATTCTACGGCCAGGCGCGCGTCACAAGCTCGCGCATGCACGTCCCCTTCGTCGCCAGGCCCCTGCGCCCCGTCCCCTTCACCGCCGTCTTCGACGGGGACGAGATACGCTTTGGCCCCGTGCCAACGGCAGTCGGCGGCGGCGCCGGCCTTGTCTCGGCGAATTTCCGCTTCGAAAGGTGGGCGCCGCGCAACTTCGACATAAGCGTCGCCGTCCCGCGCGAGACCCCCATCCCGTTCGCCATGAACCTCACCGGCTTCACCGCCAGGGGCGACGCCGCCGGAACCTTCGCGCTTTCCATGGAAAACCGCTTCCTCGACCTTTCCGGCAGCCTCTGGGCGAACAACGCCGAGCTGGGGGTCGACACCGACGAGATAGGCGGCGGCGCCGAGCCGTTCGCCGACGCGCGCCTGCCGTTCGCGCTGGCCATGGACATAACGTCGGGCCCGATCGTCGAGTTCTTCTACCCGACGCCGCAGTTCCCCATAGTCAGGGCCACGCCGGAAATGGGGACGAGGATCTACATCACCGCCGACTCGCTGGCGCGGCGCTACTCGGTGACCAGCGACGTCGGCATCCGCAGGGGCGAGATTTTCTACTTCCAGCGCAGCTTCTACATCAGATCCGGCCGGCTGCTCTTCCAGGAGAGCGAGCGCGGCTTCGACCCGCTTCTGACCACCCGCGCCGAGATACGCGACCGCACGCCGGACGGCCCTGTGACCATTTCCATGGTCGTGGACAATGCGCCGCTGACGACCTTCGCGGCGCGCTTCGAGGCCTCCCCTCCCCTCTCCCAGGTGGAAATCTTCACGCTTCTGGGGCAAAACCTGGCCGGGGGCAGCCACTTCGCCGGCGCCGAGGACCCGGATCCCATGCGGGCCTTCCTGGTGTCCAGCACGGACCTTCTGGCGCAGTTCACCGTGGTCAGGGCGCTTGAGCAGCAGATACGCAGCTTCACCCGGCTTGACATGTTCAGCGTGAGGACGCAGGCGCTGCAGAACGCCTTTTTCATGGCGGCCGGGGTCATGCAGCCCCACGAGGGCGCGCCCGGGAGCAGGCTGGGCAGCTACTTCGACAACACGACAATCTTCGGCGGCAAGTACGTCGGGCAGAGCATGTTCGTCCAGGGCATGCTCTCGATGCGCCGCGACGGGATAGCCGGCGCGGGCGGCGGGGGCCTTGCGCTTCAGCCGGACATCGGGATAGACTTTCAGGGGCCCATGATCAACAACTACAACCTGCGGATACGCTGGGACCTCGTGCCCGCGTCGCCGGAAAACTGGTTCGTCAACGACAATTCCATCACGCTCACCTTCAGCAGGCTATTTTAGGAGTTCCGATGCGCGTCCATTTGCTACAAGCGGCTTTCCGGGCAGGCGCCCTCCCGGCATCTGCAATTGCGCTCGCCGCCGCCATGGCCCTCTCGGCCGCGGCGGCCCTCGCGCAGGAGGAGGGCGCGCCGCAGCAGCCCGGCGCCATGGCGGCGCCCGAGGCCCAGGCGGCGCAGGAGGGCGCGGGCCAGCAGGGCGGCGCCGCGGAAGGGGAGGCGGCGCCGGAGGCCCAGGAGGCGCCGGGCGTTCGGGACGACGGGTGGTACCTTGGCAGGCCCATAAGGGACGTGATCTTCACCGGGCTTCGCAACGTCAGGGCGGCCGACCTCGAGGGCGTCTCGCACCAGTTCAGGGGCAGGCCGTTCGACTACTCGCTTTTCTGGGAGCTTCAGGGCATGCTCTGGGCGCTAGAGTACTTCGACATGATAGAGCCCAGCGCCGTGCCGGCGGATCCCGCGGGAACCGCGGTGATCCTGCGCTTCGCCGTCACGGAGCGCCCGGTCGTCGACAGGATCGCCTTCGTCGGAAACTCGGCGATCAGGCGCAACGCCCTTCTTGACACCATCTCCACGGGCGTCCGCGACGTTGTCAACCACGCCAGGATACACCTCGACGAGCGCGCGATCGAAAGCAGGTACCTGGAAAGGGGCTTCCCGGACGTGCAGGTGCGCTCCGAGCTTCAGGCGTCGGGCGGGAACACCGTGCTGGTCTTCCACATAACCGAGGGCGACCGCGTCATCATCCAGGAAATCAGGTTCGAGGGGAACTCGGCCTTTTCGGACAGAACCCTGCGCGGCCAGATTTCGCTGCGGGCGCGCGGGTTCGGCCGCGACGGCGCCTTTCACGAGGCCGGGCTCATAGCCGACCGCGCGGCGCTGACCATGTACTACCACGAGCGCGGCTTCATCGACGCCGAGGTCGTGGACGTGGGGCAGGAGATTGTCAGGGACGCCAGGGGCAACAACAGCCTCATCCTCACCTTCAACATAAGCGAGGGCCCGCAGTACACCTTCGCCGGCGTCACCTTCGAGGGCAACAGGATTTTCTCAACCGAGACGCTCTCGGCGCTGATAAGATCGAGGCCCGGCGAGACTGTCAACGCGCGCAGGGTGGCCATGGATCTCCAGCGCGTCCACGAGCTTTACCTCGAGAACGGCTACATCTTCAACCTCATAAACGTCGACGAGAGGCGCGACCGCGTGAACAACACGGTCTCCTTCCACGTCAGCATAGTCGAGCGCGGCAGGGCGCACGTCGAGAGCATATCGGTCGTCGGCAACCAGCGGACCAGGACAGACGTCATCCTGCGCGAAATCCCCATGGTTCCGGGCGACGTGTTCTCAAGGGCCAGGCTGGAGGAGGGCTGGCGCAACCTCATGAACCTGCGCTACTTCTCCGTGATCCTGCCGGAGACGCCGCCCGGCAGCGCCGAGGGCCTTATGGATCTGGTCTTCGTCGTCGAGGAGCAGCCCACGACGGAGCTGCAGTTCGGCCTGACCTTCTCGGGCAGCGCCGACCCGGACACCTTCCCCATCTCGGTCCTTTTCAGGATGAACGACATAAACTTCCGCGGCACCGGCAACCAGCTCGGCTTTGACGTGAACGCCTCGCCGGACACCATAAGCTCGTCGCTGATGTACAACCACAGGTGGATTCTGGGGCTGCCGCTTTCCGGCGGCTTCGACTTCAGCGTCCACTGGGCGCGGCGCTTCGCGGCCATGAACAACAGCGCCCCCTTCTTCCACGGCAACGAGCCCTACGCCTTCCCGGACGGCTTCGCCTCGCGCGAGGAATTCGACCGGGCGAACAGGGTGCCGCCCAGGGAGTACCTCATGCGCTTCCAGCAGCTCTACCTCTCGCTGGGCTTCTCAACCGGCTACCGCTGGCCCACCCCCGCCGGAACCTTTTCCGTCGGCGGCGGGATAAGGGGCGGCATCGTCAGGGTCATGTACGACGACCTTGTGTACAGGCCCTTCGACCCGGCGCTGCGCGAGGGCAACAACAGGTGGACGCCGATGAACTCCGTGTGGACGTCAACCTCGCTCGACCGGCGCGACCTGTCGTTCGACCCCTCGAGGGGCTACTTCCTCACCGGCCGCACGGCGCTTCACGGGATACTTCCGGCCGAGCGCGAGCACTACATGCGCAGCGACGTCAGCGCCCAGCTTTTCATACCGCTGGTCAACGTCCCGGTGACGGAGAACTGGAACTTCAGGCTGACCCTGGGCCTTCACTCCGGGCTGTCCTTCATCTACGCGCAGCCGGGCGGCAGGCCGCTCTCGGTCGAGGAGGCCAACAGGCTGGCCGTGGACGGCATGTTCGTTGGCAGGGGCTGGAGCGAGTCCTTCCGCGTCAAGGGGCTTGCGCTGTGGAACAACTGGGCGGAGCTTCGCGTGCCGCTTGTGCCGGGCCTTCTGGCGTGGGACTTCTTCTTCGACGCCGCCGGCGTCGAGGGCTCGGAGGAGGGGCAGCCCGGCGCCGGCTACTATTTCCGCTCCGGCAACTTCGGGATCGAGAACATGCGCTTCAGCTTCGGCGGGGGCCTTCGCTTCACCATCCCCCAGTTCCCGTTCCGCCTGAGCCTGGCCAAGCGCTTCCGGGTGCAGGACGGCCAGGTGCAGTGGCAGGAGGGAAGCCTTTTCAGGAACACCAGGATGGGGGGGCTTGACCCCGTCCTCTCGATAGCAGTGACGTTTTAGGGGGTTGGCATGAAAAAACTCGCTTTCGCCGCTCTGCTCGCCTGCGCGGCCGCGGCCTCGCTTCCGGCGCAGATGCTCACCCGCTTCGCCGTGGTGGACATGGCCAGGGTCTACTCCGTCTTCTTCCTGGAGTCCCGCGCCGTGCGCGAGCTGGAGCAGGACAGCGCCGCCGCGCAGGCCGAGATCAACAGGATGACCGCGGAGATACAGCGCCTTCAGTCCGAGCGCGTGTCGGCGCTTTCCGACGGAAACCAGGTGCAGGCGCTGCGCCTCGAGGAGGAAATCCGCAGGCAGGCCGAGTTCATGAGGGAGTTCCACTCCGTCAGGACGGCCGAGCTTGAGTCGCGCCGCCGGGCGCTGGCGCAGTCCGACGCGTTCCTGCGCGACATATACAGCGAGATAAATTTCGTCGCCGAGCGCGACGGCTTCGCCATGGTGCTGGACATGGGCGCCACCCCCGGCATCCTCTGGTTCAGCCCCACCGTCGACATAACCGACGCCCTCATCCAAAGGCTCCTGGCAAGGCGCTGACGCCGGCCGGCGCCGCGGCGCATGCCGCCGGGAGCGCGCCTTCCCGCGCCCGCCCGGCGGCGCCCGAAGCCGCGGCTCCGCCCGAAAGCGGCCACCGGCGCGAAAAAAACCCGCCCGGGATGTTGCAACGCGGGCTTCCCGTGGTACAATGGCAGGGAAGGAGACAGTCATGGATTTTGTAAGCTCAATGAAGGCCAGGGCGCATTCGGCGCAACGGACGCTGGTGCTGCCGGAGGGGGCCTGCCCCAGGGTGATCAAGGCGGCCAGGATAATCATGGACGAGTCGCTTGCGGCCAGCGTAACGCTGCTTGGAAGCGTGGAGGCCGTGCAGGAGGCGGCGGAAAAGGAGGGGGCGAGCCTTTCCGGCATCGACATCCAGTGCACCCGCGCCGACACCCGCCTCAACGACTACGCGCACGAGTACCACGAGCTGCGCAAAGCCAAGGGCATGACCGAGGAAAAGGCAAAGGCCGACATAACGGACCCCCTCAAGTGGGGCGCGATGATGGTGCGCCTGGGCCGCGCCGACGCCATGGTGGCCGGCGCCGAAAGCACCACCGCCGACGTGCTGCGCGCCGGAATCTCCGTCATCGGCACGCTGCCGGGCATAAAGGTCGTCTCGTCCTGCTTCGTCATGAGCGGCCTTGGCGAAAAATGGGGCTGCGGCGGCTCGCTGGTTTTTTCCGACTGCGCCGTCGTGCCCGACCCTACGCCGGAGCAGCTCGCCGACATAGCCGAAAGCGCCGCGCAGTCCTGCCGCGACATGCTGGGCGCCGAGCCCTCCGTGGCGCTTCTGTCGTTCTCGACAAAGGGCTCCGCCGAGCACGACGACGTTAAAAAAGTGCAGGCGGCGGCGGAAATACTGCGGGCGCGAAAGCCCAGCTTCGAATTCGACGGCGAGCTTCAGGCGGACGCGGCGCTCGTGCCGTCCGTGGCCGACCAGAAGGCGCCCGGAAGCCCGGTCAGGGGCAGGGCAAACGTCCTCGTCTTCCCGGACCTCGGCGCCGCCAACATCGGCTACAAGCTGGTGCAGCGCCTCGCCGGCGCCCAGGCGTACGGCCCGTTCCTGCAGGGCTTCGCCAAGCCGGTCAGCGACCTTTCGCGCGGCGCCTCGGTCGACGACATCGTCACCACCTGCGCCGTGACGCTGGCGCAGGCAAAGTGACCGGCGCGGCGCGGCCTGCCCCCGAAAAAAGCGCGGCGCCGGACGCCCAGGCGCAGGCTGCCGCCCCCGCAAAAGGCGCGGCGCAGGCCGCGGTGCGGCTTGCCGCCTGGGGCTGCGCCGCAGCCGCGCTGGCCCTGGCGCTGGCGGGCTGCGCAGCCCTGGCGGAAAGGGCCGGGCGGGCGCTGGACGGCTCCGCCTTCGCGCAGAGATCGGACGCCGTTTACAGGACGGCGGGCCACGGCGGGGGGAGCGGCATTGAGGCGCAGAGGCTTCGCTCGCGCGGCGGGAGGGGCGGGGAATGGGAATACTCCCTGGCCATCCTGCCCGAGCGCTTCCCGTCCGTCAAAATCCGCGCGTCGGCGCCGGACGAGAGCGGCGCGTTCATCCTCGCGTCGCTTGACTACCTCGGCGGGAACGAGCACGGCTGGAACGAGTTCAGCATGGACCTTTTCGGCTCCGGAATGTTCGCCCCCGCCGATCCCGGCGCCGCCGAAGGCGCGATGGCGCTTTCGGTGCGCGGCGGAATCGAGCCCGTTCAGATATCGTTTGGCCGCATACGCCGCTACGACACGCGAATCGCAGGCGAGCAGGCGCTGTCCTACCTGCGCAACCGCGGCGAGCGCATACTCGCGCTGACCGAGTGGATGCGCGGGCAGGGCGCCGAAATGGCCGGCGCCGCCGCCGGCGGCTCCGCCGAGAGCATCGCCGAGTTTGAAAGGCGCTGGCGGCCCGCCCTCTTCCCCGAGGCCTCAAGGCGCAGGCACAGGCCCCCGGGCTGGCAGCAGGCGGGCGACAGGCGCTCCAGGGCGGGGGGCATAGCCTGGAACGCCTGCCGCACCGCCAGGGCTTTCCCCGAGCACCTGCGCGAAGTGCGCGACTCGGGCACCCTGCTGCGCGACTGGGAAGAGGCCCTGGAGTGGATACACCTGAAATACGAGTGGGACAGCCTCGCCGAGGCGCTCTCCCGCGGAGCCGTCCTGGAGCGCGCGAGGTAGCCGGGCCGGCGCCTCCCCGCGCCGCCAAAGCGCAGCCGCCGCCAGGCGCCGAGGCATTTGCCGCGCGCCAAAGCCGCTCCCGGGCCGCCCGCGGCCCGGCGCCGCGGCCGCTCAGTCAAAAAGCGACGGTCCCGCGTCCCCGCGCCCGCCGCCGCGCTGCCTGGCCCCCTGCCCCGCCCCGCCGGCCTGCGCGCCCGCCGCGAAAGCCGCCGAATCCGAGCCGCCGAAGCCCGCGCCCCCCGAGCCGCCAAGCGCCCGCTTCCACTCGGCCAGAAGCGCCAGCGCCTCGATAGGCGCAATCCTGTCAGGGTCCAGCAGGCAAATGGCGCGCAGGACTTCGGCGGCGCCGGGCGGCAGGGCCCCCTCCTCCGGGGGAGAAAAGGGGGGCTTTCCCTTGCGGCCATCGCCGGATGCGCCTGAGGGAAGGGCGCCCTCCCCGGCCGGCGCCTCCTGCATGGGCGCCTCTTCCGGCAGGGGCTCCTCCGGCAGCGCCTGCCTCAGCCCCGAGTCCCTCTCGCGCAGGCGCTCCATCACGCGCCGCGCGCGCTCAAGCGCCGGCTTTGGAAGGCCGGCGAGGCGCGCGACGTGAAGGCCGTAGGACTCGGAGGCCGGCCCCTCGCGCAGCCTGCGCAGGAAAATCACCTGCCCGTCCTTTTCCAGCACCTCCATCGAGCGGTTGGCGCCGCGCGGGTGGCGCAGCAGCGACAGCTCGTGGTAGTGCGTCGCGAAAAGGGTGCGGCAGCCGATCCTGCCCAGAAGCTCCTCGCTCACCGCCCAGGCGATCGAAAGCCCGTCGTTCGTGCCGGTGCCCCTGCCCACCTCGTCCATGATGACAAGGCTTTTCTCGGTGGCGGTGTTGAGGATGCAGGCCGTCTCGCTCATCTCGACCAGGAACGTCGACTCGCCGCGCGCCAGGTTGTCCGAGGCGCCGACGCGGCAGAAAATCCTGTCGCAAATGCCTATCCTGCCGGACGCCGCCGGGATGAAGCTGCCCGCCTGCGCCATAAGCGCTATCAGCGCCGCGGAGCGCAGGTAGGTGGACTTTCCCGCCATGTTGGGTCCGGTTATCATCGCGAAGGTCGGGGCGCCCGGCCCCGAGCCCAGCGCTATGTCGTTTGGGACGAACTCGCCGCCGCCGAGGTGCGCCTCGACCACCGGGTGGCGCGCCGCGCGGATTTCAAGCGCCCCCGAGCCGTCCAGCTCCGGGCGCGCCCAGCCGCGCAGCGAGGCCGCCCGCGCAAGCGACTGCGCCGCGTCAAGCTCGGCCGCGCGCGCCGCCTCCGCCGCGAGCCCTTCCAGCTCGGCCTTCGCCCTCTCCCGAATCTCCAGGAAAAGCGCCCGCTCAAGCCCGGCGATTTTCTCGGCCGCGCCGTTTATGTCTGACTCAAGCGCCGCAAGCCGCCCGGTCGAGAAGCGCTCCCCGCCGACCACGCCCTGCCGCCTGACGAAATGCCCCGGAACCCTGGGGAGCTGCGCCTTGGTGACCTCGAAGAAATAGCCGATGAGCCGGTTGTAGCGCATCTTGAGGCTGTGGATGCCGGTCGCCGCCCTCTCCTCCTCAAGGTAGTCCTCCAGGAGCCGCCTGCCCGAGTCGCGAAGGCCGCGAAGCCCGTCAAGCTCGGCGCTGTAGCCCTCGCGGATGACGCTCCCCTCGCCCGGCTCCGCGGCAGGCTCGGCGCAGATTCCCCTTTCCAGAAGATCGCGCAGCTCCATGAGGCGCCCGAAGCCGCCTCCCCCCTCCCCCCCCCCCCGGGGGGGGGGCATCGCCGCGATCCCCGTCAAGCTCGCAGCGCAGCCCAAGCGAGCCGCGCAGATCCCTCATCGCCTCGCAGGCGCCAAGCGCGCCCTTGATGGCGAGCAGGTCCTTTCCCCGCGCCCTGTCCATGGCGAGGCGCGAGGAAAGGCGCTCGAGGTCGGGCATTTTCGCCAGAATCCCGCGCAGATCGCCAAGCGCCGCCGGATCGCGAAAGAGGGTTTCCACCATGTCAAGGCGCGCCTGAATTTTTGCAATGTCGCGCAGCGGGCGCAGCAGGCGCCTGAGCAGGAGGCGCCTGCCCATGGCGCAGCAGGTCTCGTCCACCGACTCAAGCAGGGTGAATTTCGCCGAGCCGTCGCGCAGGTTCCGGGCGATCTCGAGGTTGCGCTGGCTGGCCTCGTCGATGCCGACGAACTCGCCGTCGCCGTGGACGGAGATCGAGCGGATGTGGGGAAGCAGGCTTCTGGCGGTGCCGTCCAGGTACTCAAGCAGCGCCCCGGCGGAAAGGATTTCCGGGCTGCCCTCGGCGAGCCCGAATCCCTTGAGGCCCGCCACGCCGAGCTGGCGCTCGAGCCTTTTCCTCGCGCCATCCATGTCGAAAAGCCAGTCCGCCCGCCGGGTCAGCGCCATCTCCGGCCTGTCGGCCAGCGCCCTTGCGACGGCCGGGTTTCCCTCGACGAGCGACTCCTGCGCGATAATCTCCCGCGCCTGAAGCCGCTCAAGCTCCTGCCCCAGCCTGCCCTCCGGGTCGCCGGCGGGAAATGACGCGGCGCAGAAGGAGCCGGCGGAAAGGTCGATGTACGCGAGGGAGAGCGCGCCGCCATTGGCGCCGCCTTGGGCGCCGCCGCAGGCGCAGAGGCAGGCCAGGTAGTTGTGGCCGGCGCCGTCCAGGTAGTCCTCGTCAACGGCCGTCCCCGGGGTGACTACCTCGACGACCTGCCTTTCCATGACCTTGCGCCCCCTGCCCTCCGCGCCTTCCCCGCCGGCGCCGCCCGCGACCTGCTCGCACACGGCGATTTTCTTGCCGTGGCGCAAAAGCCGCCCGATGTACGAGCGCGCCGCGTGGTACGGCACCCCGCACATGGGCAGCCCGTTGCGGCTGGTCAGGGTGAGGTTCAGAAGCGCCGACACCTCGACGGCGTCGTCGGCGAACATCTCGTAAAAGTCGCCGAGCCGGAAAAACAGCACGCTCCCCGGGTTCTCGCGCTTAATCCTCCCGTACTGCTCAAGCATGGGGCTGGGGCGGGAATGTGCGTCTGGCATTTGCTGCTGGCTCCTTGCGCCGGAATCGGCTGCTGCCAGAATAGCCCATTTCGCCCGCTTCGGCAATGGGATCGCGCGGCCGGGCAGGCGGGCTTCCGCCCCGGGCGACGGCCGCGCCGGCGCAAAGCCCGGGAGCCGCGCAGTAACGTCCGGCGGCATTCGTTGTTTGAAGGCTGGGGGGCGGGTCGGCCCTCCTGCCCCAAAACACTTTTGCGGCGCCGTCGGGCGCCGCGGCGAGGGAGCTTCACTCCATGATTGAAGTGCGGAATCTTACGAAGAGCTACGGGGATGTCGAGGCGGTGCGGAGCGTCTCGTTTTCCGTGGGCAAGGATCAGGTGGTCGGGTTTCTCGGGCCGAACGGCGCCGGGAAAACGACCATCATGAAGATACTCACCTGCTTCCACTTCCCGTCGGGCGGGACGGCCGAGGTTGACGGGCTGCGCGTGGACGAGGAGCCTGTGAGGGTGAAGGAGCGCATCGGCTACCTGCCGGAAAACGTGCCGCTGTACGGCGACCTCACCGTGGACGAGTACCTTTCGTTCGTGGCCGACGCGCGGCTGCTGCCGGCTAGGCGGCGCCGGGAGGCGATCGGCGGCGCCATCGAGGCCTGCGGGCTCGGCGCGCTTCGCGGGCGGAAAATCGAGGCGCTTTCAAAGGGCTACCGCCAGCGCGCGGGGCTGGCGCAGGCCATACTCCACGACCCGCCCATCCTAATCCTGGACGAGCCGACCGGCGGCCTTGACCCAAACCAGATAATCGAGATTCGCTCCCTGATACAGGAGCTGGGCCGGCGCAAGACCGTCATCCTTTCCTCGCACATCCTGCAGGAGGTCGAGGCCATCTGCTCGCAGGTGCTGATCATCAACCAGGGCCGCATCGCCGCGCAGGGAACGCCCGAGGAAATAGGCGGCGCAATGAAGGGCGGCGACACCTGGGAGCTGGAGCTGAAGGCAGCGCCGGGCGGCAATGCCGCCGCAGGCGGCGCCTGTGGCGATGCGCTGGCGAGGGGCGCCGCCGAGGCGCTGAAAAGGCTGGGCGGCGGCGTTTCCTCCGTCTCGGCGCGGGCGCTGGAGGGCGGGCTGGCCGGGCTCAGCTTTTTCGTCCCGGCCGGCGCCTTCGCCGAGGCGGGCGGCGGAGGGGCGGCGCCGGTCGGGGAGCGGATATTCGACTGGGCCGTCGCTCAGGGGTACAAGATACTCGGCATGAGCCGGAAAAAAATCAGCCTGGAGGACATCTTCGTCAGCCTCACCTCCGAGGGCGAGCGCGGGGGCCGGGCGCGGCGGGCCGGCGATTCCCAGGGCGGCGGCGCGGCGCAGGAAAGCGACGCGCAGGCGGGCAGGGCCGAGGGCGGCGGGGAGGGAGAGCGGTGAAAGCGGCGGGCAGCGGGGCCATTCGCAGGTGGCTTGGGTCGCACGGGAGAAGGGTTCTGGCGCTGGCGCGCAAGGAGCTTCTCTCGTGCCTGAACGCGCCGGCATTCTACGGCGCGGCGGTTTTCTTTCTGGCGTTCTGCTCGGTGTGGCTGTTCCACGTCGGCAACTTCTTCGCGCTGAACTCGGCGTCGCTTCGCTCGTACTTCGCCGTCTTCCCCCTGGCCTTCATCCTGGTCGTCCCCACCCTGACCATGAAAAGCTGGGCCGAGGAGCGCAAGACGGGCAGCATCGAGCTTCTCGTCACCCTGCCCTTCTCCGAGTGGGACCTCGTGCTGGGGAAATTCCTGGCGGCCTACGCGCTTTTGGCCATGATGCTGGCGCTGACCGTGCCGGTGCCCCTCACCCTTTCCCAGCTAGGGAATTTCGACGCCGGCGTGATCGCCGCCGAGTACTTCGGGGCGCTGCTCCTTGGCGCCGCCGCGATCGCGCTTGGGCTTCTGCTCTCGTCGCTGTCGAAGAACCAGGCGGGGAGCTTTCTGGGAACCGCCGCGGCGCTGATGGCCACGGTTCTCATCGGCCAGCTCACCTTCCACCTCGACCTTCCGCCCCTGCTGCGCGAGATCGTCAGCTTCTTCTCGCTGCCGTTCCACTTCGAGAGCTTTTCCCGGGGCATTCTTGACTCGCGCGGCATCGCGCACTACCTGCTGAGCGCGGCGCTGTTCATGTTCCTCACGACGCGCGTCATCCTGCGCAGGAAATGGAGCTGACATGACAAAAAGGCAAACCTCGGTGACGACAGCCCTTGCGCTGATAGCGATAGCGCTGGGCTTCATGGCAAGCCGGCAGATATTCTTCCGCGCCGACATAACGCGCGACCGGCTCAACACCGTCTCCCCGGTATCGCGCGCCCTTCACGCCGAAATCCGCGACACGGTGCAGATAACCTACTTCATCTCCGACCGGCTAAGGGCCGTAAGCCCCATCCCCGGCGAGATCGAGGATTTCCTGCGCGAGTACGTCGGGTTCTCTCGCGGCAGGATGCGCCTGGCCGTGCGCGACCCAGCCCGCGCAAACATGGCCGGGGAAGTCGAGCGGCTCGGGATGGTTCCGCACCAGATCCAGACGCTTGACCGCGACCAGGCGAGCATCGCCACCGTCTTCTCCGGCATCCTCATCGAGTACGTCGGCGAGGTGTCCGTGCTGCCGACGGTGTTCTCGCTGGAAACGCTGGAGTACGACCTGACCTCGCGCATAAGGGCAATGGCGCGGGGGACGCCGCGCGTGGCGGGAATCCTGCTGGGCGGCTCCGATCTCAACCCGCGGCTTCTGGACGAGGGCTTCCGCCACCTGCGCGGCGCGCTGATTCAGGCCGGCTTCCAGGCGCGGGTGATAGCGCCCGGCGGCGAGATCCCCGAGGCGCTTTCGGCGCTGATCGTCCTGGACGGGCCCGAGACCCTGGGCGAGGCGGCGCTGTACATGATCGACCGCCACGTGTCCGGGGGGGGCAGGGCCCTCTTCGCGACCAGGGCCGTCGGCGTGGACACGGCGGGCGGAACCCTGGGCGCCTGGGCGCTTAGGGACGAGGGGCTTCTGGCAATGCTGGCCTCCTACGGCGCCATCCTGCATCCCGAAATCGTGATGGAAAGAAGCGCTCTGGCAAGGCCGGGCCTTGGCTTCGCCTTCCAGACCGGCATCTTCCGCAACCCGCAGTGGATCGCGGCGCTGCCCGAGAACGCCAACCCCCTGCACCCCGTCACCGCCAGGTTTGCAGGGCTGGACATGTACTGGGCCAGCCCCATCACCCTGGCGCCGCCCGAGGGCGTCAGCGCCGAGCCGCTTGTCATGACCACCCCGGGCGCCTTCGCCATGCGCGAGCCCTTCTTCACCGACCCCGGCGCCGGGGCAATGCTGGAAAGGGACATCGGCCTGACGTCGCTTGGCCCCAGGGTTCTGGCCGCCAGCCTCAGCGGATACTTCCCGTCGTGGTTCGAGGGCAGGCCGGCGCCGGAGGGCGCCGGGCCCATGCCGCCAAGGCCAGCGCCAAGGCCGGGGCGCGTCATCGTCGTGGGCGACTCGGACTTTGCCGGATCGCTGAACGTCACCGTCACCGGCGCCATGCACAACTTCGGCTTCGTGATCCAGGCCGCCGACTGGCTTGGCCACGACGACGACATAATCGGAATCCGCGCCCGCACCTCCGGCACCGGCAGGCTGGACAGAATCGCCGACGACGAGGCGCGCCGCGCCGCAATGGGCTTCGCGCGCGCCGTCAACGTGTTCGCCGTGCCGATTCTGGTCATCCTCGCCGGCGCGTTCTTCCCGCTGCGGCGCAGGGCAATGGCGCGAGCCGCGGCCGAGCGGGCCGGCGGGGCGCCCGGCGGCGAAGGCGGCGGCGCGGGAAGCGGCGGGGCCGCCGGGGCCGGGGCCGGGGCCGGGGCCGGGGCAAAGGAGTAAGGAACGGGCATGGAATACCGGAAAAAAGTCGCGGCGCTTTCGTGCGCCATAGCGGCGCTGGCAATGGCCTGGGCGGCGGCGCTGATCCTCGATCCGGCCAGGAGGGGCGCGCGGGCCGACGCCTACTCGTGGCTGGATCCCAGGGACGCCGGAATGATAGGCGCCATCGAGATATCCCTTCCGCGGGAGGGCGGCGGGGAGACGGAGCCGCTGTCCCTCGCCCTCGTAGGCGGGCGCTGGGTCGAGCGAAGCGGCGGCCGGAACTACCCGGCGCGGCAGGCGCGCGTCGGCGACTTCCTGGCGGAGCTTTCAAGGCGCTCCGCCCAGCCCGTGCGCGCAACCAGCGCCGCGGCGCACGAGCGCCTGGGGCTGACGGAGGGGGCCGCCGCACGCGTCACCGCGTCCGCCGGCCTTGGCCCGCCCGTCCTTGACCTGCTCATCGGGAACAGCGACCTGACCGGCCGCAATTCCTACATGCGCAGGGCCGGCAGGAGCGAGGCGCGCCTCGGCGACGACAGCCGGCTCTCCTCCTTCGTCCGCGCCCCGCGCAGCTCGTGGCACAACCTGCTTCTGTTCCCCGAAAACGAGGACGGCGCCCCGCCTGTCGCCGACGTGATGCGCGTCACCGTCCGCCCGCCGCCCGAGGACGGCGAGGGCGGCGGCCTTGCCGGCGGCTTTGCCGAGCCAATGGTCTTCGCGCGGGTCGGGAGGTCGTGGGAGGCGAGCTTCGGCGCCGTCAGCTCGGCGAGGGTGGACGCGTACGTGCGCGACATACTGATGGCGGCCGGGGAGGGCTTCGCCGGCGCGGCAGAGGCGGCGGGCGGCGCGCCGGCCGGCAGCATAGCGCTGGAATTCGCCGACGGCAGCTTCGCGGAGATCGCCTTCGCGGAGATCGGCGGGAACGGCAGGCGCCTGGCTCTGGTCTCAGGCTCCGCCTTCGCAATCGAGCTTTCGGGCTGGGCGCACAGGCGCCTTTTCCCAAGCCCGGAAAGCTTCGGGCTTTAGCCGCCGAAGCGCCGCCGCCCGCGGGCGCCCGGCGCCGGCCGAGGGGAGCCCCTCCCGCGCGCGCCCCCCGGGGAGCCGGCGGCGCTAGCCCTGCGCCGAGGCGATTTCCCGCGCCCTGGCCAGGAACTGCGCGACGTCGCGCTCGTAGTCGCGCATGTCGCTGACCGCCTTGGCAAGCTCGGCTGAGACCTTCTCCTGGGCGCCGGCCTCGGCGTGGATGAAGGAGCTCTGCTCGTGCACGCGGCGCGAGCCGTCCTGCACCTGCAGGCTCGCCTGCTGCACGTCCCGCAGGGCGCCCAGGACTCCGGCGCCATCGCCGGCATGGGCCTCCACGGCCTTGTCCATCTCGCCGAACGACGACGCCATGTCGCTGATGCCGGAAAAAATCGAGCCCATCGCGCCGATCGTCTCCTGCGAGACAAGGCCGATCTGCTCCATGCCCTTTTCCATCTTGCGCATCTCGGCGGAAATCGTGTCCGACTCCCTCACCGAAAGCTCCGCCAGCTTGCGCACCTCGCCGGCCACCACCGCGAAGCCCTTGCCCGCCTCGCCGGCGCGCGCGGCCTCTATCGCCGCGTTCATCGCCAGAATGCTCGTCTGCCCGGCAATGTCCACGATGGACTTGTTCGCGCCGCGCAGCGCCGCCGACTGCTCCTCCATCCGCTCAAGATCGCCGGAAAGCTCGGCCAGCATTTTCCGCCCGGCCTGCGAGGAGTCCATAAGCGCCTGCGCCGTCTCCCTGGCGCCGCGCGCCATCGAGCGGATCGACGCGACGTTGGACACCATGTGCTCCACCGCCCTGGACGACCTCGATATCGAGTCGCTCTGCGATTTCACCTTTTCCTGGAACGAGTCGGCCTGCTCGAAGATGCCCCGCGCCGCCGCCGAGGCGCCGCGCATCGACTGCGCCTGCGAGGCGACCTTCTCCTCGATCTCGCCGATGCGCCGGCTGATGTTACCCATGGCGCCGAAGGAGTCCACCACGGCGCCGTTGAGCCGCCTGTTTTTCTCCTCGCTTTCGCCCAGGTGCCGCCGGCTGGCCTCGTCCATCTCCCCGCGCAGCGCCGCCTCGGAGTCGATCATCGCGTGGAAAAGGCGCAGGCGCCGCCGGCACGCCATGCCGGTCACCGTCCCGATTATCACCATCCCGAACAGCCGGAAGGACTCGTAGAAAATCGGGAAGCGCGCCTCGACTTCAGCGCCGTCAAGGACGAAAAAGTGCGGCAGGTCCAGAACGTGCCTGTTGGCCGCAATGACGATGGCGTAGGCGGCCGCCGCGTAAATCCCGGAGAAGTAGGCGCAGCGCGCGCTGTACCTGCACGAGCCGGCGGCGATGAGGATGGGGTAGAAAAGCGCCCGAAACGAAAGGAACGGCAGCGGCGGCGACAGCTTGGGGTAGGTGCAGCTCACCCAGATGATGGCGCTTATGAGCGTCATGTCGGCGGCGGTGCTGGCGAACTTGAACCAGTCCGCCAGCCTGGGGGCCCTGCGGACATAGGCGAAAAGGCATATCGAGTAGGCCAGCATGGCGCCGGTGGCGATGTGCGCCCGCCAGGGAATCCACGGATCGCCCTGAGCGAACCTGATTACGGCGACGCCCGTCGTGCTGGCGGCGAAAATGGCGGCCATGATCAGGCGGACGTTGCTTATCAGCCTTTCGCCGCCATGCTCGTCGGCCCTGATTCTCTCGCTGATTTCTGCGGCTGTCATAAAGCCCTCCTCGGCGCCGCGCAAGGCGCGCCGCGCCATTCAGTTACGCGCTTTTGCGGGAAAACATCAAGGCTCGCTGTCCGGCCGGCTTTCGCCAGGCCTTAAAATAACAGGGCGCTTCCCGCAATCCACCATTATTTTGCAGGATTTGCCCGCGCCATGCAAGCCCTCGGCGCAAAATCCTGCGCCCGCGGCGAAACCGGCCTGCGGCAAGATTCGCCATGGGCGAGCCGGCCGGCGGCAAAACCGGCCGGAGCCGATTCCCCCGCATAGAATATCGCCGCGGCGCAGGCGGCAGTCAAGAAAATTCTCGGCAAGCCCGCGGGCCCTTGGCGGAAAATCCCGCCGAGTTGAAAGCGGGCTCCGGGCGCGCTACAATGGGGCATGGCGGAAGCATGGCAAGGCCCCTGGGCGCTGGCGCGCGGGGCAAGGGGCGCGGCGAAGTCGTTCGCGCAGTGCCTTTTCATGGCGGCCGGCTTTTTCGCCAGGAACGGCCTTACCAACCACGCGGCGGCGGTGGCATACGGCTTCCTGCTTTCCGCGGCGCCGATGCTGCTGCTGGCGTCGTTCTTCCTGATCCGCGCCATGCGCGCGGCGCCGGAGGCGGCCATGGCGCTGCTGCATGACATGCCGTTTCTGGACTTCGCGCTGGACGAGGGCTCGCCGGCGCTGGAATTCCTGATCCACGCGCCGCCGGGCATTCCCGCCGCCGCCTCGATGCTCAGCATCCTGTGGGCCGGCAGGCTCTTCGCCCTTTCCATGCAGCGCGGGCTCAACGTCGTCTTTTCCGGCCCCGGCAGGCGCAACCCCGCCCTGGAAAACCTGGTGACGCTGGCCATCGAGTTTTCCGTCCTGGCTGTCATGCTCGCCGCGATCCTGGCCTCGCGGCCGGCGCTGCGCCTCTACGGCGCCGAGGCGCTTGGCGGGGAGGGCCTTTTGGGCGCGGGCCTTCCGCCCTTCCTGACCGGCCTTTTGGGCTCCGGCGCCTTTCGGCTGGCGGCGCTCGGCCTCTTTCTCTACCTCGCGTACAGGCTGATCCCCGCGAACCGCCCCCGCAGATCGGCGGCGCTTTGCGGCAGCGCCTTCTGCGCCGCCGCCTACGCCGGCGCCGCGGCGCTCATGGGCGCCCTTATGGCCCAGCCCAGGCACGCCTTCCTCTACGGCGGCCTTGGCGACATAATCATCGCGCTTGTGGGCGTGTACTTCTTCTTCCTGTTTTTCTTCCTCGGCGCGCAGTTCGCCGCCGTCGCGAATTCGTTCGAGGCGCTGCTCTTCCTCCGGCTGAGGGAGGCAAGGAGCGCCGGCGCCGCGCGCGGCATGGCGGCGCTGGCCGCAAAAAAGGTTATGGGGGCGCTGTTTTTCTTTGCCGGGGGCAGTCTGGAAAAATACCTCAGGGCCTACGCCCCCGGCCAGGACATCCTGCGCAAGGGCGAGGCCGGCGGCGAGGTCTACTTCATCCTGGAGGGCGAGGCCGACGCGCTGCTTCCGGCGCCGGGCGGCTGCGAGGAGGCCGTCGGCTCGCTGAAGGCCGGCGCCTTCATAGGCGAGATGGGCCACCTCCTCTGCGAGGGCCGCAGCGCCACGATCAGGGCGCGCACCGAGGTCTCGGCGCTGGAGCTGCCCCCCGCGCTGTTCGACGCGATCCTCGGCGCCGACTCAGGCCTTGACCGCTCGATAATCGAAAGCCTGACGCGCAGGATCAAGAAGGGCAACGAGCAGATAGCGGCGCTAAGCGCCGGCAGGGCGCGCGAGGGGAGCGCCGGCTAGCCCGCGCCCGCCGCGAAGGCGCCCGCCGGCGAGCCCGCCGCCGATGCCAAGGCGAGCGCCGCTGGGCGCGGGCCCTTCGGCGCTCCGGATGCGCAAGCCGGCCTTTCGGCGCCGGCCGAGGGCCCGCGCGGCCTAAAGCTCCCTGCCGGCAAGCTCGAAGCGATCCGCGGCGAGCCCCTCGGCGCCCTCCGGCTCGGGGGCCGCCGGCGGCGCCGAGCCGGAGGGCGCCTTGCCTGACAGCTTGAGGACGTCGCCGCGGCTGCCGGCGCTGAAGACCGTGCCGGCCGGCCAGTCGCGCGCCAGAAGCATGCGCGAAAGCGGGTCCTCAAGCTCCCTTTGCAGGGCGCGGCGCAGGGGCCGGCCGCCCAGCTTGGGATCCCAGCCCTTCTCTATGAGGAAGCGCCGGGCCGCGGGAAGCACGCGGACGTGGTAGCCCATCTCGGCCAGGCGCGCGGAAAGCTCGGCAAGCTCGATGTCCAGAATCGCCTCGATTTGCTCCATGTCAAGCGGGTGGAAGACCACGGCGTCGTCCACGCGGTTCAGGAACTCCGGGCTGAAAAGGCGGCGCAGCTCGGACATGGCCTGCGCCTCGATTTCCGCCATGCCCATGAGCCCTGACCCCGAGGCAAAGCCCAGCCGCGAGTCCCGCGCGATCTCGCGCGCCCCGGCGTTGCTCGTCATGATGATGACCGTGTTGCGAAAGCTCACAGCGTGGCCCAGGTTGTCGCGCAGCTCGCCCTCCTCCAGCACCTGGAGCAGAAGGTTGAAGACGTCGCGGTGCGCCTTCTCGATCTCGTCGAACAGCACGACGCGGTAGGGGTTGCGCCGGATCTTCTCGGTGAGAAGGCCGCCCTCCTCGTAGCCGACGTAGCCGGGGGGGGCCCCCACCAGGCGCGAGACGTTGTGCTTTTCCATGAAGTCCGACATGTCGATGCGCACCAGCGAGTCCTCGCTGCCGAAAAGGTACTGCGAAAGGCGCTTGGCAAGGAGCGTCTTGCCAACGCCGGTCGGGCCGAGGAAGATGAACGAGCCCATCGGCCTGCGCGGCGAGGAAACCCCCGAGCGCGAGCGCCGGATCGCCGACGAGACGCGCCGCACCGCCTGGGCCTGCCCGACGACGCTGGCGTGAATCTCCGCCTCCATGCGCAGCATGCGCCGCGACTCGCTTTCCTCGAGGTGCATAAGCGGGATGCCGGTCGCCTGCGAAATCACGCGGCGCACGTCCGCCTCCTCGACCCTGGCCCTTTCGCGGCTGTAGGCGCGCTCCCACGCGACGCGGGCGCTCTCAAGCTCCGCCCGCAGCGCCCTCACCCGGTCGCGGATCACCGCGGCGTGCTCGTAGTCCTGCGCCGTCACAAGGACGCTCTTCTCCTCGACAAGCCCCAGGATTTCGGCCTCGATGCCGGCGATTTCAGGCGGCTCGGCGCCGCTCTCGAGCTTGCGCATGGCGCCGGCCTCGTCAAGGACGTCGATGGCCTTGTCCGGCATGAAGCGCCCCGCTATGAAGCGCCCGGCGAGCCTGGCGGCAAGCTCGACGGCGCCGTCCGAGTAGGAGACCTTGTGGTGATCCTCGTACTTCCGCTGAATCCCGCGCAGGATGCGCAGGGTCTCGTCCATGCCCGGCTCCTCGACCAGAACCGTCTGGAAGCGCCGCTCGAGCGCGCCGTCCTTCTCGAAGTGCCTGCGGTACTCGGCGAGGGTCGTCGCGCCCACGCACTGGATTTCCCCGCGCGCAAGGCCCGGCTTGAGCATGTTCGAGGCGTCGATCGTCCCCTCCGCGCCGCCGGCGCCGATTATCGAGTGGATTTCGTCGATGAACAGGATGACGTTGCCCGACTGCGCTATCTCCCTGGTGATTTTCTTGAGGCGCTCCTCGAACTCGCCGCGGTACTTCGTCCCCGCCACGATGGCGCCCATGTCAAGCGAGAGCAGGCGCTTTCCGGAAAGCGCGTCCGGCGCCTTGTCCGACGCGAGAAGCTGCGCCAGCCCCTCGACGATCGCCGTCTTGCCAACGCCCGGCTCGCCGACCAGCACCGGGTTGTTCTTCGACCTTCTGGCGAGAATGCGCACCACGCGATCCGTCTCCGCCCGGCGCCCGACCACCGGATCCAGCCTGCCGGCCTTGGCAAGCGCCGTCAGGTCGCGAGAGAAGCCGTCCAGCGTCGGGGTGAGGACCGGGTAGGACGCGGGCCTGACGCGGGGCTTTTCCGCCGCGCCTCTCCTGGCATCGCCCGGCCCGTCCCGCGCCGGGGCCTCCTGCCTTTGGCGCAGCGGGGAGCGATCCCTGTGGATGAAGTACGAGGGGCAGCCGTTCGCCGAGACATAGTCGGGGCCGCGCAGGCCCGAGGGGCGGGTGAAGGTCGTCTGCACCACCACGCGCAGCATGTCGATGTCCACGGCCTTCTGGCCGAGGAACGACTGCACGCTGGAATCCTGCTCGCGCATGGCGGCGAAAAGAAGGTGCTCCGTCCCCAGAAAGTCGCTGCCCATGGCCCTGGCCTCGCCGGCGGCAAGATCAACCATGGCCTTTGTCCGCCGCGAGGGCGGCACGTCGCCGTGAACCAGGATGCCCGGAATGCGCGGGATGGCGCTTTCAAGCGAGCGCTTGAATTCCGCAATGTCGACGCGCAGGAACAGAAGCGCCTTGCAGGCCGTGCAGGTGCCCTCCCGCAGCATCGCGATTATGACGTGCTCCGGCAGGAGCTGGTCGGAGTTGAAGCTGCGCGCCTCTTCCTGCGCCTCGGTTGACAGAATGCGCTGAACGCGCGGGGTCAGGTCGCCTTTGAACATTCCAAGCCTCTTTGCGCAAACAAGTATTCGCGGGGGCGCAGCCCGCAGGCGCCCGCGCGCCGCCGGCAGGCGCAGCCCGCCTTCCCCGGCCCGATGCCAGGCGCGGGGCCTACGACAAATTTAGCCCATAGCCCGGCGATTTGCAAGGCAGCGCCCCCGGCGGGCGCCCCCGGCGGCGCCCTTGGCGGCGCCGGGAGCGGCAAACCAGGCATCGCGCAGCAGCCAAGGGCGGCCGGCGCAGCCGCATATGCCGAGCCGCCACGCCCGCGGAGCCTGCCGCGGGCGCGGGCCATCGGAAACCCCGCCTTACCAGCTAACCACGTCGCCGGGCGCCACGCCCGCGCGAGCGAACCAGCCCTGCGGCACCTCAAGCGCGTAGCGCACCGACCTTGAGGACACCACCGGGTTCAGGTCGAGCGGGCGCAGGTCGCGGATCTCGGTGATCCTGCCGTCCGAGGCGATGAAGGCAATCGAGAGGGGGATGACGGTGTTTTTCATCCAGAACGAAAGGCGCTGGTCGCGGTCAAAGACGAACAGCATGCCCTCGCCGTCCGGCAGGCTGGCCCTGTGCATAAGCCCCCGCGCGCGCTGGGCGTCGCTGACGGCAAGCTCCGCCACAAGCGACGCGGTTCCCCCGCCGGCCTTCTCGATGCCCAGAACCGCCGTCGGCAGCCTCGGCTGGGCGCCTTCCCGCCCGCACGACGCGAAGGCCGCGCCGGCGGCCAGCAGCGCCAGGCAGGGAAAAAGCCGCAGCGCCCGCCCGAGCCCGCAAGGCCGTTCGCCCCAAAAGGCGAAGGCGCCCAAAAAGGCGAGGGCGCCCGCCCGCCCCCTGAGCCGGTCAGAATTCATCGAGGAATTCCCGGAACTCCACGGCCCTGCGCGAGTCGGCGAGCGCGGACTCGCCGACGATGTCGTAAAAGACGGCCCTGTCGATGTACCGCACGGTCAGGGGCCGCTCAAGCGAGATGCGCGTGCTTTCGTCCTCCCACACGGCCTCCCTCGGGCTCAGGCTCGAAGGCTGGCCGTACCTCTCGACGAAGCGCGAGAACATCGAGTGGTGGTCGACAAGCGCCTCGTTGAGCGCGAAGGACATGATGAAAAGCCCCCCGTCGCGAAGCTGGAAAAACGCGCGCCGGACGAACGAGGAGCCCGTCGTCTCGACAAGGCTCTCCTCCCGCATCGGGATGAGCGAGACGTCCCTGTCCCCGCGAAAGTTGAACATGGCGTCCCTTTGCAGCGCCCCGCGCAGGTCGTCAAGCCCCATGCCCAGGGCAAGCTCCCTAAACTGCCGGGGCAGGGCGCCTTCCCCCTCCCCTTCCTCCTGGGCGAAAGCCGCGCCCGGAAGCGCGAGAAAGGCGGCGGCGCAGGCCAGGGCAATGGCCGTAAGGCGAATTCGGTTCATTTGCCTTAATTATCGGCGAAAAGCGCCGGCTTGTACAGCGCAAGCCGCCGCCGCCGGGCGCAGCCGCAAGGCGCCGCCATCCGGCGCGGCCTGCCTATCTCTCCCTGTGCAGGAAGCAGGCGAAGTCCGCGTGAAGGCCGGCGCCGGAGCAGTCGCAGCAGAACATCCCGGCGAAGGCGCCTGTGAACGCGGCGCCCTTGGCGTAGTCGTCGGACAGCTTCCACGAGTCGAAGCGCAGCGGAACCTCACGCCACCCGCCATCGCTTATTGCGCCGCCTGTGGCGCCGCCTTCCCCGCCCGAGCCCTCGCCGGCGGCGCAGGCGATGGCGCCGTCGGCGAAGGAGTAAAGGTACGCGTAGGACCCGCCGCGAACCTCGGCCTTGAGGTGCGCGTACTCGGCGCCTTCGGGGACGGGGATTTCGGCGCCGCTCAGGGGGCTTGAGAACTCGCCGTTGTCCGCGGCCATTACCTCCAGGGCGCGGCCCTTCCCCTCGCAAAAGGTGACGTAGAAGGCGGTCCAGTTTTGGGTGTTGTAGTAGCAGGCGATGCCGGCCATCTGCTGCGGGCTTTTCGGGGAGAAGGCCACGGACGCGGCGGCGTCGAAGCTGAGGCTCTGCCAGCGCCGGGCGACGTGCGACTGCGCGAAGCGCGAGGTGAGGCTCTCGCGCCCGAAAAGCCGGAGGTGGCCCGGCCTTGCGCTGAGGGACATCATGTCCGGGCCAAGCGGGATGCGCAGGGTCTGGTACTGCATGCCAAGCTCGGCGCCCTCGAAGCGGTCAAGCTCGGGCGGGCCGGGCTCGGGGGGATGCTCGGGCAGATCGCACTCGGCGGACTGCGCGGGCTGGCCGCCGGCAACCCACGGCCAGCCGCCGCGCCACTCGACGCGCGCCAGGGACGTCTCGCGGCCGAGGGGGCAGTAGCCGCGGTCAAGGCCCTCGCCGCCCGCGTACTGCCGGTACTTGTCCCTGTATCCCCCGTCGCCCCCGATCGGCCTTGCCATGAGGTAGGCCATGTACCAGCCGCCGCAGGCCGCCTGCGCCAGCGATCCGTGGCCGGCCTTCTGAAATGGGTTTTCCGGGCTGAAGCGGCTCGAGATGAGCGGGCCGCCGGGGCGGATTTCGTAGGGGCCCTCGATGCCCCTCGAGCGCGCCACCGTCGCCATGTGGCCGTAGCCGGTGCCGCCCTCGGCGGTCAGAAGGTAGTGCCAGCCGCCGATCTCGTAGAGATGTGGCGCCTCGGTGACGCCGAACCGGCTGCCCCTGAAAACGATCCTGGGCTCGCCGACGAGGGCGCGGCGCCGGTGGCAGTACTCCTGCAGCGCTATCCCCCCAAACGGGTGCTCGCCGGCCCTGTGGTTCCAGACCATGTTGACAAGGTGGCGCCGGCCGTCCGAGCCGTGGAACAGCGAGGCGTCGAAGCCCGAGGAGTTGAGGAAAACCGGGTCGCTCCACTCGCCTTCGACGGACTCGCAGGTGGACAGCCAGTTGCGCCCCTCCTTGAACGCGCCCTGCACGACCTTCATGTCGCTGTAGACGAGCCAGAACATTCCGCCGCTGTGGCTGAGGCAGGGCGCCCAGACCCCGCCCGAGTCCGGGTTGCCGCGCATGTCGAGCTGGCCCGGGCGGCTGAGCGGCCTTGCGGCCAGCGCCCAGCTTCGGAGATCGCGCGACCTGTGGATTTGGACGCCGGGAAACCACTCGAACGTCGAGGTGGCGATGTACCAGAAGTCCCCGACCCGGCAGATGCTCGGGTCCGGGCTGAAGCCCCTGAGAACCGGGTTCGCGATTGCCGCCATTTCCCCCTCCCCGGCGCCATGCGCGCCCCGCTTTCGCCCCGCTTTCGCGCCGGCGCATTGCCCGCCTCCGGGCCCCGCGCCGCCGGCCGAGCCGCCGGCCGAGCCGAGCGCCGCCGATCCCGGGCCGGCCGTCAGCCGCCGGCCGTGGCGACGCGCCTGCCGACGCCGAGCCTGAGCGCGCCGCCCAGGGGGTTCGGGCTGCCGGAGCGGCGCTTGCCGTAGTAGCCGACGAGCCGCGCCCTGAAGAACAGCTCGCCGCAAAGGCCGATGCCAAAGTCCCTGCCGAAGCCGGCCTTCAGCCTGAGCGCGCTGAAGTCCCTGAAGGGGCTTCCCTGAATCGCGTCCAGCGTGTAGTCCGAGCGCAGGCAGTCGCGCCGCGCCCAGGGAACGGCGCCAAGCCCGAAGCCGACGAGCGGGGAAATGCCCAGCGCCGAGATCGGCGGCTGCCAGAGCAGGCCGAGGTTCGCCGTTGCGATCAGAAAGCACCAGCGCGCCTCCCTCGCTATGCGCCCGATCCCCAGCGCCAGCGACAGCTCGAAGGAGCCAAAGTCCGCGAAGGCGTGCGGCGCCGCGCTTATCTGGCTCCAGAACCTGCCGTCGTCGCTCCTCGCGCTCCTGGACCCGTCAGCCTCAATCCCCCAGCCCAAGGCCGAAAGCGCCGGCGCCGGGGCCGGCGCAAGCGCGGAAAGGGCCAGCGCCAGGAAGGCCGGGGCCAGAAGCGCCGGCAGGCGGAGGCGCGCCGCCGCGGGCGCGCCTGGCGGCCTCACGCGGCGGCCTCCGGCGGGCAGCCCTTCGCGGGGGAGCCCGCCGCCGCCTGAGGCGCCGCCTCGGGCGCGGCATCGGGCGCCGCCTCAGGCGCGGCATCGGGCGGGCAGTCGCCCGAGAACGCGGCCCTGTTGCGGCCCTCGCGCTTGGCCCTGTAAAGGGCCCTGTCCGCCAGGGCTATGGCGTCGGCCAGCCTGTTCGAGGGGGCGGCAGGCGCCACGCCAAGGCTCACGGTGACGGAGGCGCTGGCGCCGGCCAGCTCGATCTCCGCAAGCGCCACGCCCAGCCTTATGCGCTCGGCCAGGCGCATTGCCGCCTCTTTGTTCATGTCGGCGACGAAAAGCACGAACTCCTCGCCGCCGTATCGCGCGAAAAGGTCGTAGGGGCGCAGCATGTGCGTGACGCGCGCCGTCACCTGCTGCAGCACCGCGTCGCCGAACTGGTGCCCGTACCTGTCGTTCACGGCCTTGAAGTGGTCCAGGTCCAGCATCATCACGTAGGACTCCCCGTTCGTCCTTGACACCCTCTCCATCTGGCCCTCTACCGCCTCCATGAAGTAGCGCCGGTTGTGTATGCCGGTGAGGGAGTCGGTGCTGGACAGCACGCCCAGCCTGTCGCGCAGCCTCTTGAGGTCGCGGTTGCTCTGCACGACGGCGGCGACCATGAGGCTGCCCATGACGCTGACGAGGATCGACACCCAGGTCTCGGGGAACTGGTGCCAGGCGCGCACCGGCAGCAGGCGGAAATGCCAGCAGGCGCCGAAGATAAAGGCCCGCTTCTCGATGAAGCCCCCCCTGCGCGCCTCCCCGCCCGAGGCCACAAGCTGCATGGCGCCGTCTTCCGGGGCCCTGCGCCACACCTCGTAGCCGAAGCCCAGCGCTGCCAGGTCGCCAAGCCCGGCGGCCTGGAGCGCCATCGGGTGCATCAGGGTGACCCCGACGATTCCCCAGAAGGCCGGCGGCACGCCTTCCTCGGCGCCATCCCCGCAGGGAGCAGCGCCCGCGCCGCAGGGAGCCTCCGCGGCGCCGCCCGGGGCGCAGCCTTCCCCCTCCCCCGGCGCGAGGAACACGGGCAGCCTGCCGGAAATCACCGTATGGCCGTGGGCGTCGACGAAGGGGCCGCTCAGAACGAGCCGCCCGCTCTTCGCCGCCAGGGCGGCCTCGGCGCAGCCGCCGCAGGGCGCCAGAAGGCTGAGCCCCAGCAGCCCCTCGCTGCCCTCCAGGGGGTAGACCTCGGAAACCACGCCGCAGGGCGCCAGGAACATGTTCCGTATCGCCGGATCGCCTGACAGCATGGCGGCCATCCGCGAGAAGTCGCCGATCTCGCCGCCGCTGTGCCGGATGTACGAGGAAATCGAGTAGGCGCCGAGCAGCAGCCTGGACAGCGCCTCGCCGGCCCTTGAGCCCTTTTCGGAAATGAGCCGCTCCATGGTGAGCCTCTCGACCTGCCCGCGGTTGTAGACCATGACGAAGACCAGCGCCATGCAAAGGCCGAGCGTGAGGAAAAAAACGGCAACGGCCCTGGCGGAAACCCTCCGCGCAGGCCTTTGGGGCAGGCTCATTTCCGGCATTGTATTCCATTGCGTACGAAGCGGTCAAGGGGCCGCAGAAGCGCCGCCGCCGGGCGGAGCGCGCGCCGCTTGGGCCGCCCGCCAGTCCGCGCCCGCCGTTTAGGCGGTCGCCAGCCTGCGCCGGCCGGCGGCGCCCCCGCTTGCCAGCCGCCCCGATTTAGTCTACCCTGAAGCCAGATGAGCCGGGCGACATGGGAGAAAAAGGCGATTTCCGCCGAGCAGGTCAAGGAGGCCGCCGCCAGGTACGGCTGCGACCTTCTGACGGCGTCGGTGCTGATAAGGCGGGGGGCGCTTTCGCCGGGGGAGGCGAAATTCTTCCTGGAGGACGACCTCAGGTACATGCGCAACCCCTTCGAGCTGCCCGGCATGGAGGACGCCGTCGAGCGCATCCTGGCCGCCAGGGACGAGGGCGAGAAGGCGCTGGTCTTCGGCGACAGCGACGTGGACGGCATCACCGGCACGGCGCTCCTGACCGAGCGCCTGGCCGAGATGGGCCTTGACGCCGGCTGGCGCATCCCGGGCGGGGAGGATCCCTACGGCCTGTCGATGCGGGCCGTCGAGGAATTCGCGGCGCAGGGCGGCTCGCTCATCATAACCGTGGACTGCGGCATATCGCGCATCGCCGAGGTCAGGCGCGCCGGCGAGCTTTCGATCGACGTGATCGTCACAGACCACCACGAGCCGCAGGAGGAGCTGCCGGAGGCGCTGGCCATCCTGAACCCCAAGCTGAAGGGCAGCCCCTACCCCTTCAAGGACCTTTCCGGCTGCGGCGTCGCCCTGAAGCTGGCCTCGGCGCTGCGCTTCGCGGAGAAAAGCGATCTTTACGGGCAGCCGATCTGCCTTCTCAACGCGCGCCCGGTCAACGGCGCCTGGATAGTCGAGGCCGCCAAGATGCGCAACCTCGCCGTCGTGGGCTCGGTTGCCGAGACCATCGTCCCCGGCATGGTGCCGATCGGCGGCACGCGGCTGCCGGCCTTTCTCGAGGGGCAGCAGATACTGGCATGGGACGCGCCCCTGCAGAAAAGCGCGCTGGCGCGGCTTTTCGGATCCGGCGTCGAGATAGAGATGCTGGACATGGCGCCCGAGATCGGCAGGGAGATCCCGCAGGTCGCGGGGAAAAGCCTCCTGCGCGTCAAGGAGCTTTCCTCCGTCGCGAAGTACTCCGACGAGGAGCCGGCCGAGATCGACGTCTTCGCGAACCTGTTCCGCTCGTACGTGTGGAAGCGCGAGAAAATCCCCTGCGCCGACGAAAGCCGCGATCTGCAGCTTGCGGCGCTTGGCACCATCGGCGACATAATGCCGCTGCGGGACGAGAACAGGATCATAGTCAAGGGCGGGCTGCGCTCGCTTCTTCCAGGCCCCGACGGGCGCCTCCCCCCCGGGGGGGGGCCAAGGCCGGGAATCGCCGAGCTTCTTGAAAAGCTGGGGCTCTCAGGCGGGCGCTTCGGCGCCAAGGACGTTTCCTGGAAGCTCTGCCCGGTGATAAACGCCGCGCGCAGGATGGGCTGCCCGGAAAAGGCCGCGGCGCTGTTCTTTGAAAAGGACCCGGCCGCGCGGATGGCGCTGGCGCAGGAGCTTGTCGACCTCAACGCCCGGAGAAAGCGCCTCGAGGAGGAAATCTGGGCAAGGGCCGAGCCGGAGGCGCTTCGCTCGCTGGGCGAGCACGGCGGCAGCCTGGCGCTAGTCTTCGGCGAGGACATAAACAGGGGCGTCACAGGGCTCGTGGCGCAGCGCCTGGCCAGGCGCTTCAGGGTGCCGGCGCTTGCGGTCTGCTTTTCGGGCGATGCCTGCACCGGCTCGATCCGCTCGGCGCGGGGCTACGCCATAGGCGGGCTTCTGGAGCGCTTCTCCGACCTTTTCATCGACTCCGGCGGGCACGAGTTCGCCGGCGGCTTCAGCCTGGCAAGGGAGAACTGGCCCGCCTTCGCCCGGCGCCTGAAAGAGGCGGCGCAGTCGATTGAATTCCCGGAGGAAGGCGAGGCCGGGGCCATAAGCATCGACGCCGAGCTGCCGCCCGAGTACCTCAGCCCCGACCCGCTCCTGCGCCTGATCGACCGCTTCGCGCCGTACGGCCACGAAAGCGAGCCGCTGGTCTTCCTGGCGAGGGGCCTCCTCATAGAGGAGCTCAGCCTGATAGGCAAAAGCGACGCGAGGCACGTCAAGATGACGCTGGCGGGCGGCCGGCACAAGTGGCCGGCGCTGTTCTGGGACGCCGCCGACCGCGCGGCCGGCGGCGAGTTCGGCAGGGGCGACGCCGTGGACGCGGCGTTCAGCATAGCGCGCGACTGGTACAAGGGCAGTGCGACGCCGCAGATGATGATATGCGACCTAAAAAGGAGCGGATAGGGCAATGGCGGATTTTTTGCAAAGGCCGGCAAAGCCGGCGGTCGGGGCGGCCGGAGCCGCATGGGCGGCTGATGCCGCCGAAGCGGCTCCGGCCGCGCGGATTTCCGGGCCGGCGGCGGGAGGCATGAGGCCCGCGGCGGCGGGCGGGGCGGCGCGGGCCGCCGGGGCGGGGGCGCCGGGAGCAGCGCGATCTTCCGATCCCGCGGCGGCGGGCTGCGCAATGCGGGGCGATCCCGGCGGGCCGCGCGGGAACCGGCGCCCGCGCCCAGCGCGGCGCAACGAGCGGCGCATTCGCGGGGCGCTTTGGGCGCCGGCGCTGCTGCTCCTTCTGGCAGCGGCCGGCTGCGGCTCGGCGGGGTGCGGCTCGGCCCCGCGCGAGGGCGGCGGCGCGGCGGCGCCCGAGCCCCCGGCGCCGCCAAGGGCGCTTTACCTTGCCTACGCGATCATGCCGGAAAGCCCGCGGCTCGGGGAGCCGCTGACCATAGGGGCCAGGGCAGGCATGGGCATCGAAAGGGCGGCGCTGGAGATCGGCGGGAGAAGGCTGGGCGCGGCGGCGTTTTTCGCGGCGGCCTGCCCGGACGGCGGCCCCTCGTTCAAGGCCGCGGTGCTGACCGTGCCGACCACGGCCAGCGCCGGCCCCGCGATCGTCGTGCTTGAGGACGGGAGCGGGCCCGTCGCCGAAATACGCTTTTACGCCGCCGCGCGCGAGTTCCCCTCGGAGACCATCCGCCTGACCCCCGCGATGACGGGCATCCAAAGGGACGTGAGCCCCCAGAGAATCGCCGAGTCCCAGCACCTGTGGGCCGTGCTTGGCAGCGTGGGGGACGAGGCGCACTTCTTCTGCCGCTTCGTCCGCCCGGTCGAGTCCACCCGCCGCACCAGCCTTTTCGGCGCGCGCAGGGTGTTCGTCAGCGCCGACGGCGGCAGCAGCACCTCGATACACGCCGGAATCGACTACGGCGTGCCCACGGGAACCCCGGTCTTCGCCAGCGGCGGGGGAAGGATCGCGCTGGCCCGCGACAGGATCGTCTCCGGCAAGTCCGTAATCATCGAGCACCTGCCCGGCGTCTTTTCCGTGTACTACCACCTGGACTCGATCGGCGTCGCCGAGGGCGACATGGTCATGGCCGGCGACGTCATCGGCCTCAGCGGCGCCACGGGCTTCGCCACCGGCCCCCACCTTCACTGGGAGCTGCGCGTCTTCGGCGAGAACACAGACCCGGACGCGTTCGTCGCGCGCCCCCTGCTTGACAAAGCCGCGATTTTGGCTAAACTGGGCTACTAGGGAAGCGCCGGCCGCGCCGAGCAGCCGGCAGGCGCTTCCCAAAAGGCCGCGCCGCACGGCGGGGCCTCATTTTTGCCCCCGGGGAAGGAGGTGATGATTTTTGGCGTACATAGTCATCGACGACAGCGAGCTGCTCGAAAAGGCCATCAAGCGCTTCAAGCGCATGGTGGAGAAGGAGGGCATCATCCGCGAGTTCAAGAAGCGCGAGTACTACGAGAAGCCCTCGACCATCCTCAACCGGAAGAAAAAGGCCATCGCCCGCAAGCTCATGAAAAAAACCCGCAAGGGCCGTGCCGAGTACTGATCCCGGCGCGCCCGGGGGGCGGCCGGGCAGACCGGATGCCCCCCATGCGCGCGGCGGCCCTGCCGCCCCGAGCCTTCCGCGCCGGCTTTTCCTCCCGGCGCTTTTCCTGGCAGCGCTGGCCCCCCAGCTTTCCTCCTGCGCCACCTCCCCCGCCGACGGGAGCCGCCTTGCCTCCGCCGGCTCGCCCGGGGAGGCGCTGCCTTTGTGGCTGCCTTTCCCTGGCTTCGAAGGCGGCTGCTGCCCAAAGGCCGGCGGGCATTGCCTGGCCGTTTTCTCGGGGCGCTCCTCGCGGCCGCGCCTGGAGTTTCACGCCCTGCGCGCCTGCCTTCTCAGCCCGGCGCTGCGGATAGAGGCGTCCGGCGGCAGGGAGGGCCCCGGCGGCATGCTCAGCTCGAGGGTCAGCAGCTTCGTGCGCGACCGCGGCCTTCTCGCCGGCATAAACGCGCTGCCCTTTTACCCGGTGTCGGGCAGGGAGGGCGAGCCCAGGGAAAACATCGGGATCGTGGTTTCCGGCGGCAGGCTTCTGTCGCCCCCGCATGCCGGCTTTGACGCGCTGGTCTTTTTCGAGGGCGGCGGCGCCGCCGTGAAGGCCCAGGCCGGGATGGAGGGCATCGAGGGCATCGCCGCCGCCGTCGGCGGCTTCGGCCGGGTGCTTGCCGGCGGCGAGCCCGCCCCCGGCATTCTCGGCGCGCAGGCCCGGCACCCGCGCAGCGCCGCCGGCATCTCCCCCTGCGGCAGGTTCCTCTACCTTCTGGCGATAGACGGCAGGCGCCCGCGCAGCGTCGGCGCCACCCTGGCCGAGACGGCGCTCCTGCTGCGCGCCCTTGGCGCGTCGGAGGGAATCAACTTCGACGGCGGCGGCTCGACGGCCCTCGCCCTGCGCCTCCCCGGCAGGCGAGGCCGCGAGCGCGTCCGCGTCGCCAACACCCCCATCCACCGCCAAATCCCCGGCCGGGAGCGCGCCGTCGCCGGCAGCCTCGGAATCGCCGAAAGCGGGGAATGCGCCGAGTAGCCCGGGCAGCCCCCTTCGCCGCGCGCGGCTGGCCCGCGCTTCCCGCAGCCGCCGCCAAGGCAAAAAAAAGCCGGGCCCGCGCGCCGCGGCTCACCAAGGCGGGGCAACGCCCGGCCTTGTGCCAACCCTTTGGATCTCAATCGCAGTGATGGTAAACGGCTGGTCGCCGAAAGTTTCGGTCGCGGCAGCGCCCGCGCCTGTGACAGTGTTTACCCCGAAGCGAATGCGCTGCGTGGCGCTGTGAAGAGGCAGGCCGTCGGTCAGCGGAACCGTGAAGCTAAAGTCGCCGCCCGCCGCCGGAACGCTGTGAAGCACGGTGCCGCTGGGGACGCACCTTAGCTGAAAGCTGCGCCCCGCCTGAGGATTGGCAACTGAGCCGGCGACCCTTATCGTGTAGTTAAACCTGCCCGGCTGCACGCCCTGAGGGCCGGGTGACAGGGCAGCCGGAGCGTTTGCAACCCCGGAGCCCGCAGGTGCAGGGCGTTGATCCGCAGCCGTGCCGACTAGGCCAAGCACCAAATCCATGCCGTTCACATTGGCAAGCGCCGCCATGCCGGTGGCACCGCTTGGCGTGACAGTCCTTGCCCCAAGCGCGCTGTGCCCCTGAGCTCCTCCAGGCGCGGCAGGAGCCCCCCAGTGAAACATTACAAGAGGCTGCACAATCACAGTCAGCGCGGCGTCGGTAACGCCCGGGAGCCTCGGGCCGGCAGGCCTGCCGTCAACGCTTCCCGTTCCGGGCTGCATTCCAAACACGTTGCCGGCGATGCCGCCGGGTATGGCAGCATGCGCCGTGGGCGTCCAGGTATTGCCCAGATATGAGCCGATATGATTTCCGTCAGCGGCAGTTGGGCCGATGTTTACAGTGCGAGCCGCCGTATTCAAGCCCTGCGCGCAATGCGGCCTTTGAAGCCGTTGCCAGTCTCATACGGCCATTGTGCGCGTTGCCGGCGAAAATGTCAAGCGTTTTCTGGCTGAGCGGCGCCCCTCGGCGGAATTTCCCGGAGCTATTTACAAACCCCGGCCCAGCCGGCATGCTAAGGCATGGAACGCAGACTTTCCGAGTTCATAAACGCGCAGACGGCCGCGCGCGCCGGCCTTTTCTGGAACCCGGGCGCGAAAGGCCCCGACCCGCTGGTAAGCTCGCTGGAATACGACTCGCGCCGCGTAAGGCCCGGCGCCCTGTTCTTCGCGCTGCCGGGCCTCCATGCGGACGGGCGCGACTTCGTCCCGGACGCGATCGCCAGGGGCGCCGTCGCCGTCGTCCACGAGGCGGAGCTAGAGGGCGCTCGGCCGGGCATTCCATGCATTCGGGCGAAAAGCTCGCGCTTCTCGATGTCGCCCGTTTCGGCGGCCTTTTACGGCTTTCCCTCCAGGCGGCTTCTGATAGCCGGCGTCACCGGCACCGAGGGGAAAAGCACGGTTGTCAGTCTAATCTGGCAGCTTCTGCGCCTGTCGGGGAAAAAGGCCGGGTTTTTCTCCACCGTGCAGGTGTCCACCGGCGGCGAGCCGGAGTGGAACCCGGAGCACCAGACAACGCCGGAGGCGCCGGTGGTCCAGCGCCTTTTGTGGGAGATGGCCGAAAACGGCTGCTCCTTTGCGGTCGTCGAGTCAAGCTCGCACGGCCTTTCGCCCAGGACGAACCGCCTGGGAGACGTCGAGTACGACGCGACGGTGTTCACGAACCTCGGCCACGAGCACCTTGAGTTCCACGGAACCTGGGAGCAGTACCGCGACGACAAGGCAAACCTGTTCCGCGCGCTCAACCGCGAGCAGGCGAAGAAAAGCGCCGGCATAGCCGGCTCCCCCCCGGTCCCCGAGCCATTCGGCGTCGTCAACGCCGACGATCCGTCGTCGGAATACTTCATCGGCGTGACGGGGAGGCGGGCGCTTGGCTACAGCGCGGCGGGCAAAGGCGCGGATCTGTCGGCGGCTCTCGTGGAGAGCGGCGCCGGCGGCAACAGGTGCCTGGCTAAAATCGCCGCCGAGGGGAAAAGCGCCGAGATCCGCGACTGCCTGCCGGGCGCCTTCAACGCGGGAAACGTCATGGCGGCGCTGCTCGCGGCCTCCGGGCTCGCCGGAGCGCCGGTCAGCGAGCTGGCGCCGCTGTGCCCCTCGCTAAAGCCCGTGCGCGGGCGCATGAGCGCCGTGAAATGCGGGCAGCCGTTCGAGGTTCTGGTGGACTACGCGCACACGCCGTCGTCGTTCATGGCCGTCCTCCCCCCCATGCGCAAAAGGGCGGACGAGGCGGGCGGCAGGGTAATCTGCATGTTCGGCTCGGCCGGCGAGCGCGACACCGCCAAGCGCAGGGAGCAGGGAAAAATCGCCGCGGCATACTCGGACTTCATCGTCCTGACCGACGAGGACCCCCGGGGGGAGGATCCCATGGCCATAATAACGGAAATCGCCGGCGGCGCGCTGGGGCATTCGGAGGCCCCCCCCCCCCCCCCCCCAAAGTTCAGGGAGGGCGAGAACCTGTTCCTGATCCCAAGCCGCCCTGCCGCCGCGCGCAAGGCCCTTTCCCTCGCCCGCGCGGGCGACATAGCGCTGCTGCTCGGCAAGGGGCACGAGTCGGCAATCATTTACGGCGGCGGCCGGGAAGAGCCCTACGACGAGGCCGCCGAGGCGGAAAAGGCGCTCGCCGAGCTTGCGGCGCTCGCCGGGCAGGCGGGGCAGGCGCGGGGAGGAGAAAAGTGAGCGGGGCGCTGATGAACACCTACGGCCGGCTTCCGGCGGAATTCGAGCGGGGCGAGGGCTGCTGGCTTTTCGGCGGCGGCCGCAGGTACCTTGACTTCTCCTCCGGCATAGCCGTCAACTGCCTGGGCCACGGCTACCCTCCCCTCGCGCGCGCCGTCGCCGAGCAGGCGGCGAAGTGCATGCACCTCTGCAACTACTACGGCAGCGCCACGTCGCGCGCCTTCGCGGAAAGGCTGGTCGCGGCCTGCTCCGGCGGCGGCATGAAAAGCGCCTTCCTCGCGAACTCCGGCGCCGAGGCCAACGAGGCCGCCATCAAAATCGCGCGCAAGTACTCGCTGAAAAGGCACGGCCCCGGCAGGCACAGAATCGTCGCGCTGCAGGGGAGCTTCCACGGCAGGACCATCACGGCGCTGTCCGCAACCGGCCAGGAAAAATTCCACAGGGACTTCGGCCCCTTCACCGAGGGCTTCTCCTTCGTCCCGCCCGGGGACGTGGCCGCGCTGGAAAAGGCGCTGGACGGGAAGGCCGTGGCCGGCTTCATGCTCGAGGACGTGCAGGGCGAAAGCGGGGTGCGCCCGCAGGCGCCTGAGTACGTCGAGGCCGCGGCGCGGCTGTGCGCCGAGCGGGACATCCTGCTGATGTTCGACGAGGTGCAGTGCGGCGTCGGGAGAACCGGCGCCTTCCTCTCCTTCGAGCGCCACAGGCCCGGGGGGGCTCCCCTTAAGGCCGACATAGTGACGCTGGCGAAGGGCCTTGGGGGGGGGGTGCCGATCGGCGCGGCGCTGGCCGGGGAGAAGGCCGCCGGGGTCTTCGAGCCCGGCGACCACGGCAGCACCTTCGGCGGCAACCCCCTCTCCGCCGCCGCAGGGCTTGCCGTGCTGGAGGCCGTGGACAGCCCGGCCTTCCTCGCGGAAATCTCGCGCAAGGGCGGCAAAATCATGGGCGCGATCCGCGGCTGGCGCCACCCGGCCGTGCTGGATGTCCGGGGGCTGGGCCTCATGACAGGCATAGACATAAGCCGCGACGCCTGGCCGGTGCTGGAAGCCGGCATCGCCCGCGCCGGCTCGGGCGAATGCGGCCTTCTGCTCCTTTCAGGCGGCCAGAAAACCCTGCGCCTGCTTCCGCCCTACGTCATAAGCGACGGCGAGATCGAGCAGGGCCTTGAGATTCTGCGCGAGCTGCTCGGCTAGGCGGGCTCAGGGCGGGCGCCCTGCGCGCCGCGCCCGCTGGCCGCTCAGGGCGGACGGGCGCGCCGGCGCGGCGCAGCCTTGACAGAGCCGCGGCAATGCGCTTTGCTGGAAGAATGAGGAGCCTAGCAGCGAGCCGAGCGGCGGCAGCCCTTGCCATTATTTTCATCGCCGCGGGAGCGGCGCCGGCGCATGGGGAGGAAGGCGCCTTCGCCCACCCTCTGGGGCCGGGCACGGAGGCCTCGTTCAGGGCCACTTTCCAGAGCATCTCGCGGCACCCCTACGTGCGCGGCAGCTTCGAGCAGGAGAGGACCATATCCAGGCTCGGGCGCACCCTGCGCTCGTCCGGCACCTTCCTGATAGCGGCGCGGCTGGGCATGGTGTGGGACACAGCCAGCCCCTTCCCCTCCACGCTGGCGCTGGGCGAGGGCTTCATGGCGCAGTCAAGGCCGGGCGGGCAGAGGATGGTCCTCAGCGCCGAGGGCAACGAGACCTTCCTGCGCATGTCCGAGGTGCTAGGCGCCGTGTTCTCCGGCGACGCGCAGAGGCTTCTGGACAGCTTCGAGGTTTTCTACCTGCCGGGCGCGGAATCGTGGGAGCTGGGCCTTGTCCCCAGGGACGCCGCGATAGGCGCCTTCGCGCAGAGGATATTCATGTCCGGGGACGGCGCGATCCGGCTCATCCGAATTTCCGAGCAGGGCGGCGACTCGATAGAGTACAGGCTTTCCGGCCACGCCTTCCCCGCCGAGCTGACGGGCCATGAGCTTGCGCTTCTCTCGCTTCCCTAAGCCCCCGCTCCGCGCCTTGTGCCAAGCCCGCCGGCGCGGGCGTTCGGCCTCAGCCTGAGCTGCATCTTCCCCATGGCCGGCATGAAAAGCGCCGGGGAGAAGCGGCTCCCGGCGCTAGGCACGCCGGCGCGCATTTTCGCGCCGGCAGCCTAGGCGGCCGGGCCGGGCGCCGCCTTTGCCTGCGCGATCAGCCTGCAGTCCAGGGCGGAGCCGGAAAGCCAGCGCAGCTCGGGGCAGAACGGCGCCCCCCCCTCCCCCTCCAGCGCCGCCGCCAGCGCCCATATCCCCGCCCCGCCTGAAAGCCGGTAAAGCGCGAAGGACAGCGGCGCGCCGGGGGCCCCGCCCTTGGCGGCGCCCCTGGCGGCGGCTCCGAGGGCAAGGCGGCCGCGCCCGTCGGCAAAGGACGGCGCCAGCGCCATGTCGAAGACAGAAAGGCCGCGCAGCTTCAGGAAGCACTCCTTGAGCGCCCATATCCGGCAGAAGCGCTCGGGATCAGGCTCGGCGCCGCGAAAGGCGTAGCGCCGCTCGCCCGGGCTGAAAAAGGCCCCGGCGATCCCGGCAAGGCCCGCCCTTGGGCGGACGCGCTCGGCGTCGCAGCCGACGCGAAGGCCGGCGCCGGAAGCGCGGGCGACCGCGGCCAGCCCCCCCGAGTGCGAGACGCTGAAGTCCGACGCGCGGCCCCGAAGGAAGGGCCTTCCGCCCGGCTCCCTGCAAATGTCCCGATCCAGCCCCCCGGGCTCCGCGCCCTCGAGCAGCTCCAGCAGGCGGCGGGCCTGGGCGGAGGCCGCGATCCGCGCGGCGGCGGCGCTGCCGGCAGCCGCGCCGGCTTCGGCGGGGCCGCTTGACGCAAGCGACAGGCCTATGGTAGGATTCGCCATACCGTTTGTTTCCGGGGGCATTTCTTGGCAGGCATCAAGGCGCGCATCGCAATCTTCCTCCCGCCGGCGGCCGCGGCGCTCGGCCTTCTGTCCCGCGCCGGCGCGGCTCTGCCGGCCGCCGGGCGCCCCTTCGCGCGGCCCGGCGGCGGCCTTGCAGCGCGCCTCTCGGCGCCGCCGCTCCCCCGCGCTCCGCGCGCCGCCATGCGCGGCGAGCTCATTGTAGCGGATTTCAGGCTCGCGCTCTACCGCGCCGGCGCGGCGCCTGGGGAAGCCGGGCTCCGCCTCGGGGAGGGCGGGGGCTCAAGGCGCGCTCCGGCGGGCGGCGCCCCCGCCGCGGAGATCGAGAGGGGCCGGGGCTTCGCCGGGATTGAAAGCCGCGCGCGGGGCTGCCCGCCGGCCTTAGAAGGCGGCTTGGGCTTTGAGTAGGCCGCGCGTTTTCCTGTCCGAGCCGGCGCTGACATGCTGCGCCGGCGGCAGCGCCGCCGAGCTGTACGCCGCCTGCCTGCGCGGCGACCGAAGCGGCGTTTCCATGCGCGAATTTCCCGGCCTTGGGAGCTGGCCCGCGGGCCTTGTGGGCGAGGGGGCGCTTGAGGCCGCGCCCCGCCTGCGCGGCGGCGCGCTTCCAGAGGGCAGGATTTTTCGCATAATAGGCGCGGCGCTTGCGGGGATTGAGCCGGCGGTCAGGGAGGCCGTTTCCAGGCACGGCGCCGAAAGGGTTGGCCTTTGCTTCGGCTCCTGCGACAACGGATCGCAGGCCTCGCTCGAGGCGCACCGCGCGCTTCTGGAGGCCGGCGCGTTTCCCCCGGGATACGCGCTGCGCCTGCAAAGCGCCGGCTTTCCGGCGCGGGCAATAAGCGAGGCGCTGGGCATCAGGGGCCCGGCCCTCGCCGTCGCCACGGCCTGCGCCTCCGGCGCAAGCGCCATCGCGCGCGCCGCCGAGCTTGTCCGATCGGGGCGCTGCGCCGCGGCCGTCGCCGGCGGCGCAGACGCCGTCTCGCTCGCCGCGGTTGCGGGCTTTCGCTCGCTGGAGGCGCTGTCGCCCGACCCGAGCATCCCGTTCAGCAAAAGCCGCCGCGGCATCAACCTCGGCGAGGGAGCCGCCTTCTTCCTGCTGGACTCGCGGGAAATTTCCGGCGTCGAGCTTCTGGGCTTCGGCGAAAGCTCCGACGCCGGCCACATGACCGCCCCCGACGGCGACGGCGGCGGCCCGGCGCGGGCCATGCGCGCGGCGCTTCTGGACGCCGGCCTTGAGCCCGGCCAAATCGGCTACGCAAACCTTCACGGCACCGGAACCGCGCTAAACGACAGGGCCGAGGCGCGGGCCATGCTCGCCGTCTTCGGCGGCGAAGGCGGCGCGGCGCTTCCCCCGTCAAGCTCGACCAAGCCCGTCACCGGCCACGCGCTGGGCGCCGCCGGGGCACTTGAGGCGGCGATCTGCTGGTCGGCGCTCGCCGAGGGAAGGGGCCTTCCGCCGCACTGCTGGGACGGCGAGCCGGACGCGGACGCGCCGCTCGCGCCGGTTCTGCCCGGCAGCAGGGAGGCGCCCGGCGCCTGCATGAGCAGCAGCTTCGCGTTCGGCGGCTGCAACGCGAGCCTGATACTGGGGAGGGCGGCGCAGTGGCGGCGGCAATAGAGGGGGAGGCGCTGCATGAAATCATGCCGCACAGGGGCAGGATGCTTCTGCTCAGCCGCGTCCTTGGCTGGAGCCTTGAGGAGCGCAGCATAGAGGCCGAGTGCTCAGTCAGCGAGGGCTGCCTCTTCTACGACGCGGCCGCCGGGGGCATTCCCTCGTGGGCCGGATTCGAGCTTATAGCGCAGTCGATCGCGGCCTTTTCCGGCATACGGGACGGGAAAAGCGGGCAGCCGCCGAAAATCGGCTTCGTCCTGGCCGTGTCGAAAATGCGCATGGAGGAGCCGTTTTTCCCAGCCGGCAGCGCGCTGACCATAAGGTCGAGGGAGACGGAAAGCATGGGCCCGGCCCGCGTCTTCGAGGGCGAGGTTCTGCTGAACGGCCGGGCGGCGCTGGCCGGGACGCTGACCGTCATGGAGGCGGGCGGGGAAACGGGGGCCGGCGGATGAAAAGGGTTCTGGTCACCGGCGCAAGCCGCGGAATCGGGCGCGCGGTTGCGCTGGCGGCGGCCGAGGCGGGCTACAGCGTGACGGCGCACTACAACAGGGGGCTTGAGGAAGCCCAGGCGCTGGAGAGGGAAATCCGCGAAAAGGGAGGAGAGGCCAGCCTCATCAGGTTCGACGTCGCCGACCGCGATGAGTGCCGGGAGGCGCTCGACGCCTGGACGGCCCGAAACGGCGCATTCTGGGGCATAGTCAGCAACGCAGGCATCTGCGCGGACGCCGCCTTCCCGGCGCTGGCCCCGGATGAATGGGACAGGGTCCTGCGCACCGACCTGGACAGCTTCTACAACGTCCTGCACCCGCTGGCCATGCCACTTTGCCGGAAAAAGCGCGGCCGCATAATCACGATCTCCTCGGTGTCCGGCATAATCGGGAACCGAGGGCAGGTGAACTACAGCGCCGCCAAGGCCGGCATAATCGGCGCGACAAAGGCGCTGGCCGCCGAGCTTGCAAGCCGCTCGATCACCGTAAACTGCATAGCGCCGGGCATAATCGACACCGGCATGATCTCGGCCGAGCAGGCCCAGCGGGCGCTGCCCTTCGTGCCGATGGGAAGGGCGGGCAGGCCGGAGGAAGTGGCGGCGCTGGCCGTGTTCCTCCTGTCCGAGGCCGCCTCGTACATAACCCGGCAGGTAATCTCGGTTAACGGCGGAATGGCGTGAGGCGCCGCCTCGCGCTCGATTTAAAGGGCGCGGCCGTGCGGCCGCGCGAAAAAGGGGCCGGCGCGAGGCGCCGCCTCGCGCTCGATTAAAAGGCGCGGCCATGCGGCCGCGCGAAAAAGAGGTTGGCATGAAAAGACGTGTCGTGGCCGCGGGGGGCGCCGTGGCGCGGAAATCGCCGGAGATCGGCAGGGACTGGCTTGGCATAGAGGACGTCGCCGCAGCCGCGAGGCGCGAGGCCTTCCCCCGGCTCTGCCGCAGCGCCGAGTTCGAGGCGAAAATCGAGGCCGGCGCCGCCTTCCTCGACGCCGAGCTTGAAAGGCGCGGCGGCGTCTACGGCGTGACGACCGGCTACGGCGCATCCTGCACCGAGACCGTCCCGCCGGAGCTCCTGGCCGAGCTGCCGCTTAACCTGACGCGCTTCCACGGCTGCGGCATGGGCGATCTCTTCGGCGAGGAAACGGCCAGGGCCATGACGGCAATCCGGCTCAACACGCTGGCGCAGGGCTACTCCGGCGTGAGCATGGGCCTGCTTCGCGCCATTGACTTTTTCCTCGAGCGCGACATACTGCCGCTTGTCCCGCAGGAGGGCTCGGTCGGCGCCTCCGGCGACCTCACCCCGCTTTCCTACCTCGCGGGGGCGCTGGCCGGCGAGCGCCGCGTCCTTTACCAAGGCGCCGAGCGCGAGGCCTCCGAAGTCCTTGAGGAGCTTGGGAGGGAGCCCTACCGCTTCCGCCCCAAGGAGGCCATCGCCGTGATGAACGGCACCGCCGCCATGAACGCCGCCGCGGCGCTGGCCTACTCCGGCGCCGAGTACCTGGCGGATCTCGCCTGCCGGATAACCGCGATGAACTCGATTGCGCTTTTCGGGAACGCCTGCCATTTCGGCGGGCGCCTCTTCGAGCTGAAGCCGCACCCCGGGCAGGCGCTGGCAGCGCGGAAAATTCGCGAGGCGCTGCCGGCCGAGGCCGGGCAGGCGCGCCCCGCGCAGATACAGGACAGCTACTCCCTGCGCTGCGCCCCGCACGTCATCGGCCTTTTCTACGACATGGCCGGCCCCGCGCGCGCCTTCATCGAGACCGAGATGAACAGCGCAAACGACAACCCGCTTGTCGACCCAGAGGCCGGCGCCGTCCACCACGGCGGCCATTTCTACGGCGGGCACATCTGCCTGGCCATGGACTCGCTGAAAAACATCTGCGCCAACACCTCAGACCTCCTCGACCGGCAGCTCGCGCTGCTGGTCGACGCGAAGTACAGCCGCGGGCTGGCGCCGAACCTGGCGGGGGCGGGAGGCGCCGCGGCGCTGAGCCACGGGTTCAAGGCCGTGCAGATCGCCGCATCCGCCTGGACGGCCGAGGCGCTGAAGGCCGCCATCCCCGCCAGCATTTTCTCGCGCTCCACCGAGTGCCACAACCAGGACAAGGTGAGCATGGGAACCATAGCCGCGCGCGACTGCGCCCGCGTCAACAGGCTGTCCGGGCAGGTCGCCGCCGCGGCGCTGCTCGCCGCGTTCCAGGCGCTGACCCTGCGACTTGAAAAGGGCGAGCTTTCCCGCGCCGGCCTTGGGCCCGCGGCGCAAACCTACGACGAGGTGGCCGCCTTCTTCGAGCCGCTGAGGCGCGACCGCCCCCTGGAGGCCGACCTGCGCAAGGCGCTGGAGCTGATCGAGGCCCGGCATTTCGCCCTGTGACGGGGCCGCGCCCGGCGCCCGCTCGCGGCTGAAGGCGCCGCGCTAATTCCCGGCCAGCGCCCTTTCCCTGCCTGGCTGCGCGCCGCGGACGGCAAAGCCTGAGCCTGCGGCCGGCGGCCGGCGCCTCGCAGCCAGGCGGCGGCGCGCCTTGTCAGCGCGCGGGCATGCGGCGCCCTCAGCAAAAATTCGGCGAATTTCCTGAAATTCCGCTTGACACTCCCCGCGGCGCAAGGCTACACTGCCTCTAGACGTTTCGTATAAGGCAATGCGGCTTATGCGATGCGGGCAGCGCCAAGCGGGCAATGAAGGGGCATAAGGGTATGGCAGTGAAGTTTTTTTTCAGGATGCGCGCCGAAAGGCGGGAGCGGATTTGCGCGGGGAAAGGCGCGAATTTTGAGGCGGCGGCGGGAGCGCCGGAAAAAAGGAAAGGCTGGAGCGCCTGCTGGCCGCTTCCGGCTGCGGCGCTCGCGGCCTGCGCCGCCCTCGGATTGGCAGGATGCGCAAGAAGCGCCGCGCCGCCGGCAAGCCCTGCCCCGCGCGCCGCCAGCCACCGCCCCGCCGCGCCTGCCGGCAGCCTGACGGCAAGGGGCATGGTCGAGAGCGCCCAAAGAAGAAGCGTGTATTCAACGCTGGGCGCAAAAATCGAGCGGGTTTACGTCGAAGCCGGCGACAAGGTGAGCCGGGGGCAAGCGCTGGGCGCGCTGGACACGGCGGACATAGTCACCGAGGCGAATATCGCCCGAGCCGCGCTTGGGATGGCCGAGATAAACCTGGAGGCGGCAAAGCACCACCACGGCATCATTGCCAGCCTGCACAGCTCGCAGGCGGTGCCGCACAACGATCTGCGCCAGTCGGAATTCGCCGTTCGGCTGGCGCTTGCCGCAAGCCAGCAGGCCCGGGCCGTGTACGACGGCATTCGCTCCGTCATAGAAAGGTCGGTAATCAGATCCCCCATAGACGGCACGGTAACGGCCGTCATCGCCAGGGAAGGCGCGATCGGCATGGGCCTTATGTTCATCGTGGAGGACACGGGCAGCATACGGGTAATGACAAGCTTCAGGGAATACGACATAGCCCGGCTGGAAAGCGGCAAGGAAGTCGCCATTACCTCGTACGCGACGGGGAGCGCCGTTTACACGGGAATTATAAGCAGAATAAACCCCGCCGCCTCGGCCTTCGCGCCGATCGTGGAGTTCGAGGCCGAGGTGCTTGTCACGTCGCCCAATTCAAGCCTGCGCATTGGCACCAGCGCAAGGCTCAGCATAGCCTACTAGCAAGCAGCAGGAAGGAAACGCGGCATGGAAACTGAAAGCAAGCCGGCGGCGGGGAAAAGCCCCGGCGCAAAATTCCTGGCGGCCGTCATAGCGGCTGCGATTATCGCAGCCATCGCTTTTGCCGCCCACGTTCTGCTGACAAGGCAGCGAACGGTAAGCACGGGCAACGCGCGGGTGACGACTGACCTGATATACATCACCGCCATGGCTCCGGGCGTCTTGGAGCGGTTCAGCGTCTATTCGGGGATGCGCGTCGAGGCCGGCCAAATCATCGGCTGGCTGCACCGCGGCGAGTCGTTCAGAAGCCCGGTGGACGGCATCGTCGTGAGCACCCACGCGGTGATGGATCAGCATATCAGGCCCATGGAGCCCTTGGCCGTTATCGCCGACACGGGCAACCTGCACGTGCAGGCCAACTTTTACGAGTCGGACATACAGGACATAAGGCCGGGCCAGCCGGCCGCGGTGACCCTTGACGGCGTAAGGGGCCGGACATTCGCCGGATACGTGCGCTACATACGCCGCATAACCGAGCTGGAGCTTGCCGGCGGGCCAATCATGGTGCAGACGGGCACATTCAGAAGGATAACCCACACCATTCCCGTGGAAATAGCCGTGACGGATGACGTTGACCTGTCCATTTTTCTGGGCACGAACGCGAGGGTCAGCCTTCCCGTTTTGGCCGGCGACTGAGCTGCCTGGTTTGGAGGGAAAAGTGGAGCAGGCGCGAGTCGAGCAGGAGCAGCAGGCAGACCCAAGCCTTGACAGGAAAATCACGCCCTGGTTTCTTCTCAAATTCTCGTTCCCGACAATAATATCAATGCTGATATTCGGCATTTCCGGTCTTATCGACGGCATTTTCGCATCAAGGTTCATAGACGCCTACGCGCTGTCGGCGGTGGGGCTTGTCTCGCCTTTCATAATGTTTGTTCTTTCCGTAGGCTTTATGCTGGGCATAGGCGGCAACGCCTATATCGGGAAGCAAATAGGAGAGGGCGACATAGCGGGGGCGAGGAAAAACATGTCCCTCATTTCCGTCGCCGCCATCCTAGCCAGCACGGTGTTTGTCATACTTGGCGGAATTTTCCCGGACCTGGTGCTTGACATACTGGGAGTGGACTCGTACGTTCACGCCATTGCGCTGGGATACATGATGCCCCTGCTGCCTTTTTTGCCTCTTGGCGGCATGGGAATGGTCTTGCAGCAGTTCATGATAACCGAGGGCAAGGCCCACTACGCCATGATCGCCGTCATCCTTCAAGGCATAGCAAGCGCCGTTCTTAACTATGTTTTCATATACCTGATGCACATGGGCATAAGGGGCGCGGCTTTGGCGACCGGCGTGGCCTGGATTATCCCCGCGGTTGCCTGCGCGCTGTACCTGATCTTCAACAGGTTCAGGAAAAGCGCGATACTGTATTTCGTATTGCCGCATTTCAGGATTTCCGTGCTTACAAGAAGCGCGATAAACGGCACGTCGGAAATGGTCGGCATGCTGGCGGCGTCCGTAACGCAGATTATTATGAACAATGTCCTGATGGAACTGGACGGGGCGATGGCCGTCGCCGCCGCAGGCATAATACTTGCCGGAGCGGGGCTGACCCAAAATATTTTCGTCGGCTATTCGTCCGGAATAGCCCCCATCGTCAGCTACAACTACGGGAAAGGCGACGCAGGCAGCTTAAAGAAGCTGTTCAATTACAGCCTGGTCATAGTGGTGTCGCTGGCTTTGGCCACGACGGCGCTTATGTTCATTTTCACCGATTTCTTCATCGAGATATACGAGATAGACCCGCTTATGTACTTCGGCGGATTCCTCATGTCCCTGCCGCTGTATGACATGGCGTTTACCGGGCTGCGCATGATCAGCATCACCTTCGCGCTGTCGTCTTTGATATTTTTCGCCTCCACATTTTTCACGGCCCTGAACGACGGGATAAAATCCGGGTTTATCGCTTTTTGCAACGGCTTTCTGTTTATCATTTCCTTCACGCTGATATTCTCAAGGCTGTGGGGCGTGGACGGCGTCTGGATAGCCATGCCGGCGCGCGACGTGCTCACTTTGGCGGTTTCGCTGTTCCTTTTGTGGAAGTACAGGAAGCGCTACAAATATGCCTGAAAAGCAGGGCGGTTTTGGGGGAGGGATTTCCATGAAGGATAGCAGGCGCATGGCGAATTTTTACGCGATAAAAGCGATGCCTGGCGGGCGGCATTAATCGGGCAGATGGAGGAAGGCATGACGATGGAAAACTTTTTCAAGATTCGGGCCGAAAAGCAGGCGCACATTATCAAGGCCGGGTTCGCGGTGTTTGGGAAGCAGGGCTACAGGAAGGCCTCGATCGCGGACATCGCAAAGGCGGCGGGAATTACCAAGGGCATGATCACCTACTACTTCGGCAGCAAGAAAACCCTGTACATGTACCTGATAGACCTCTGCCAAACCAGCCTTCTGCAAAGCGTCAAGGAGCGGCTCGGCTCCGGCAAGGCGGATTTTTTCGAAAGGTTTAAGGCCATAACGAATTTGCAGTTGGAGGCGGTCAGGAAATACCCCGGGATGATCACTTTCGCGAACAGCGCGTATTACGAGACGGATCCGGAAGTGGCCGACGGCGTAAGGAGGGCCTTCGACGACGAGGACGCATTGTTCAACCAGATGCTGATGGACGGGGTTGACCTTTCCGGGTTCAAGCCCGGCTTCGATCCGGCCCTGGTCTGCAAATTCATTCTTTGGGCGGGCGAGGGCTTCGCGGCGGAGCTGTTCGAGAGAACGGCCAGCGAGGACAGGGTCGAGGCCGTCGCCGCCGACTTCCTGAAGTGCCTGGACATCATGCGCCGCGCGTTTCACGAGAGCGGGGGCTAATGCCCAATGCCGGCGCCCGCCGGCGCGGCGCAAAGCCCGCTCCGCCGCCCGCATGGGCGCGGCCTGTTGCTGCCCTGCAAAAGCCGCATCATTCCGGGCAAGCCGGCCGCCGCTTATGGCAATTGCGAAAGCCTGCGATCCCCCGGGAGACGCTACCGCAGCACCTCAAATTGCTGGATAACCATGATAACCCCGGGTTGGCTCGGCTCCCTTACAACCGTCAATGTCGGATTGCCGTTCGCCCAGGGAGGGATAGATTCAAATTCTCGCTGCCTGAGAACCCAGGAAATCTCAAAGGGACGGTCGGTCAGCCCAGGGGGCCAGCGAATCGAATGGAAATTGTCATAAGGGCTGTTCGCGCCGTAATGGCGAAGGCCCACGCCCGGTCCCAATGAGTGGTTAGCGGTTATGCTTCCCCGCACATACCCCGCTATCCGAATGCGGTCGCCGACTTGCGCGTTCAGGCTGTCAGGGCCTAAAAGGCGGAAGCTCACGCCATGCTGGCCATAGCCTGTTCCACTGCCTGTCCCCGCGCCCGGAACTGCCATTTGAAAAGAGTCGCGCCCTTCAACGGGACCCTCAATCACGATATCCTGATTTCCCGTGCTCCAGAAAGGCCACTGGCCCCAGTTCCTTCGCCCGCCCAAATGCGACGGGTTTGACGCAGGATCTGTATTGCCAGGCAGAGGATGGCCGTCCGTGGCAGGGCGCGGATGCTCCGCATTGTGGGCCTCCATCCATGCCTGAAAATCAAAAACGCTTTCCTCCTCGGCGACTTCCCCCAGGCTGCACCCCATAGCAGCGATGCCGAAGGCCAGCGCCGCCGCCAGCATTCCAAACCGCAATTTCCCTGCCATTTTTTTCTCCTTATGCCTTGGCGGCATAAAACCGCGAGCCGGCTCGGGCTTCGCGCCGCATATCAGGCGGCATGCCGCGAGCCCGCAGCTCGGAAAAATACGCTGCGCGGCTTTTGCCCGGCCGCGAGCCTAGCCCATGCATGCGCGGCTTTCCGCGCGCAGCCATCAAAGCGCGCGCGCTGCCCGAAGCATTGGCAAGTATAGCAGGGGAATGCCGCCTGTCAAGCGATTTTTGGAAAAAGGCGCAAAATTCCTTTTTCGCCGGAAGGCATTTCCGCAAAACGCAACTGGGCGGCTTGCGCAGCAAAGCGGGAGGAGGGGAAAGGCTTCTCCCCTCCCGCCTTGCTCGGCCGATAGCCCTTTTCCGCGGTTTGCCCTATAATAAAGGCAGGGGCTGCGCAAGCGGCGCATAAGATGCGCTTATGCGGCGCAAGAGCGGGGCAGGCCCGCAAACAGGGGAGAACGCAATGGCAAACGCTCACGGCGACGTTTTGGACGACGACGACTTCGACACGGTCCTTTCGCGGGACATAGACTTTTCCGGCACCCTCAGCTTCGAGGAGCCGTTCCTCATCCGGGGCAGCGTCTCGGGCGACATCAGCGCCAGGGGGCTTCTGGTGGTGGACGAGGAGGCGGTGGTGAACGCGGGTATCAAGACCTCGCGCGTGGTGATACGGGGGCTTGTGAGGGGGGACGTGATCGCCTCCGAAAAGGTGGAGATCGCCAGCACGGGCAGGCTGGAGGGCGACGTTTTCACGCCGGAGTTTTCAATGGAAAACGGCTGCGTGTTCAACGGCCGCTGCTCCATGTCAGCCGGAGGCGCCCAATGACGCGGCGCATGCTGCCGGCGCCGGGCATCGCCGCGGCGCTGCTTTTGCTTTGCGCCGCCGCGGCCCCGGCGCAGGCAAGGCCGGACGCGCTGGCCGAGTTCCGCCTGGGCAACCTCGAAAGGGCCGTCGAGATAAGCATGGGCGAGATCGGCGCAAACGGGCGCGGCATGGACGCCTACGTCGTCCTCTGCTGGGCGCTGATCGGCCTTGGCCGCCACGAGGAGGCGCTGCGCTTCGCCAACACAGCCAGGGCCATAAACCGCCACGACCCGCGCGTCATCGAGATTCTGGGCGAGGTCTATTTTTTCCTCGGCAACAACGCCCAGGCGCTGCGCTACTTCCAGCACTACGTGACGATATCGCCGGAGGGCGGGCGCATCCACCTGGTCTACTACTTCCTCGGCGAGATTTTCATCCGGACGGGGATGTTCCGCCACGCGGACATTGCGCTGACGACGGCCGTGCACAAAAGGCCGGGCAACGCCGAGTGGTGGGCGCGGCTCGCGTTCGCCAGGGAAAACGCGGGGGATCTGCTCCAGGCGGTGGCGGCCTACGAGAGGGCGCTGGCGCTCAACCCCAGGCTTGCCGACGCCCGGCGCGGGCTTGACCGCGCGCGCCGGGCGCTTGCCGGCAGGTAGCGCCGCCTTGCTCCCGGTTGCCTTCTGCGCGGTGGGCTGCAAGCTCAGCCAGGCAGAAACGGAGGCGCTGGCATTCTCATTCAGGCAGGCGGGCTTTCCCGTCTCCCCCATGCCGCCGTGGATCGAGGGGCCCGGGATCGTCGTCGTCGGCACCTGCACCGTAACCTCGAAGGCCGACCGGAAGACCCGCGCCCTCATACGCAGGGCGCTGCGCAAAAACCCCGAGTCGTGCGTGATCGCCACGGGCTGCTACGCCAAGCTGGATCCCCTGGAAATCGAGCAAATCGAGGCCGAGTGCGCCGCCGACGCCGATGATGGCGATGACGGCGGCGGCGGCGGCATGGCCGGGCGCCCGGGCAGCGGCGCCGCCGACGGCGCATCCAGGGCCGGCGCGCATCATGCTCAGGCCGCCGGGGCGCGCCGCCTTTTCGTCCCGCCCCCCGGGAAGGGGGGCGCCGGCGCCGACAAAAGCGCCCTGCTTGGGCTGCCCGGGCACCTGCGCGCCGAGGCGCTGCGCGGGAGAGGCCTTTTCAGCGCCATGGAGTCGTGGATGGCGCAGGCGGGCGGCGCGCCTCGGGGGGAGCCGGATCCGTTCGGGCTTATGCCGGAGGAGTTCTCGTTCCGCTCGCGCGGCTACCTAAAGGTGCAGGACGGCTGCGGCAACGCCTGCTCGTACTGCCGCGCGCGCCTCGCCCGCGGCCCCAGCGCCAGCCTGCCGCCGGACGCGGCGCTGGCCCAGGCGCGGGCGCTGGAGGAAAGGGGCTGCGCCGAGATTGTAATTGCCGGCATGAGCATCGCGCAGTACCGCCACTCCGGCTTCGGCCTTGCGCGGCTTTTGGAGCATCTTCTGGGCGGCACGAAGTCGATAGCGCTGCGCCTTTCGTCGCTTGAGCCGGACGGAATCGGCGCCGATCTCGCCGCCGCCGCGTCAAGCCCAAGGGTGCGCCCGCACTTCCACATCTCGGCGCAGTCAGGCAGCGACGCCGTGCTGCGCGCGATGGGCAGGGCCTACCCCGCGCGCGCCGTTGAGGAGGCCGCGGCGCTTCTGCGCTCCGCGAAGGAAAACCCCTTTCTGGCCTGCGACATGATCTCCGGCTTTCCAGGCGAGACCGAGGCCGACTTCGCGCTGACCGCAGGGCTCTGCGAAAGAGTCGGCTTTGCGTGGATACACTCGTTCCCCTTCTCCCCGCGCCCTGGAACGCCGGCCTTTTCCCTTCCCGGCCGCGTCGGCGAGCGGGAGGCAAAGCGCCGCGCGGGGGCGCTGGCGGCAATGGCGCTGAGCGGGAGGCGCAAATACGCCGCCGCCTGGATCGGCCGGGAGCTTTCCGCCGTCTCCGAAGGCGCCGCTCAGGATGGCGCCGCCTCGGAAAGCTCCGCAATGAGCGCCGCCGCCATGGAGGGCTCCGCTTCGGAAAGCGCCGCCATGGGCGCCGCCGCCGTGAGCGGCGCGCCCCCCCGGGGCCGGCATGTCAGGGCCGTCTCGGAAAACTACCTCAAGCTGCTCGTCGACTTCGGCGGCGCCCCCCTCCCCCCCCCAGGCTCGCCCCTGCGCTGCGTCCCCGTGTCGCTCTGCGGCGGCGGCGGCGCCGGCGCGGGCGGCGATGGCGAAAGCCCCGACGCGCTGGCAAGGCCCGCGCCGCCCGCACGGGGCTGACCCCGGGGCAAGCCGGGGCAAAAGCCGGGGCAAAAGCCGGGGCAAGCCGGGGCATTTTTTTACAGCCATGCCCCCCGCGCGCCGCCCGCAGCGCCCAGCGCGGCGCAAATCACCCTTTCCACCTGCGCGTCGGCCATCCCGGGCCAGATTGGCAGGGAGACCTCCTGCCGGTAGCTTTTCATCGTCTCGGGGAAGTCATCGTCGCGAAGGCCGTAGCGGCTTTTGTAGAAGGGCATCGAGTGCAGGGGGATGAAGTGGACGGAGGCGCCTATGCCGGCGGCCTTCAGCCTCTCGATGAAGCAGTCGCGCGAAACGCCCAGGCGGCCGGGAACGAGGCGCAGGGGGTAGAGGTGGCGCGCGTCGCCGGGGCCGGTGGGGGGAACCGCGAAGCGCTCGTCGCCCGAAAACGCGGCGTCGTAGGCGGCGGCGATTTTTTCCCTCATGCGCAGAAGGCTCCAGGCGCGCGAAAGCTGGGCGCGGCCGACGGCGGCAAGAAGGTCGGGCAGGTTGTACTTGTAGCCGGCCTCGACGACCTCGTACTGCCAGGCGGCGCGCGCGTCGGAGTAGCGGCTCCACACGCTGCGGTCTATTCCGTGGCAGCGCATCACCGAGGCGCGCTCTGCGACGGCGCCGTCGCGCGTGGCCAGCATCCCCCCCTCCCCCGAGGTGATGGTCTTCGTTGCGTAGAACGAGAAAACGCCGGCGTCGCCCAAATCTCCGGCGAAGGCCTTTCCGTCCCAGGACGGGAACGAGTGCGCCGCGTCCTCGATCGCCTTAAGGCCATGGCGGCGGGCAAGCGCCATGATCGCCCCCATGTCGCAGGGCAGGCCGCCGTAGTGCACCGGGATGACGGCCTTTGCCCTTCCCTCCGGAAGCCGCAGCAGAGCCTCCTCCAGCGCTCCCGGATCCATGTGGAAGCCGCCGGGGGACACGTCGACGAAGACAGGGTCGGCGCCGAGGTGGCGGGCGACCTCTGCGGTGGCAGCGAAGGTCAGCGATGGGACAAGCACCGCGTCGCCTGGGCCGACCCCGCAGGCCTCCAGCGCCAGGTGAAGGCCGCCGGTGGCGGAGCTGACGGCCAGGCAGCGAAGGGGAGAGCCCGCGGCGCCGGCAGCCTCCCCCGCGCCGCCCGCGGCTTCGGGAGCGCCGGCCTCGGCGGGGCCGTGGGGAGGGGGGGGG